>JAESGB010000019.1_pt1 | contig 312191 bp, 313 predicted proteins | sample 9266211 | NCBI WGS metagenome assembly JAESGB01 (sample SAMN14514844, study PRJNA621659) | algae metagenome | isolation source: Goleter apudmare HA4340-LM2 and co-occurring heterotrophs from cave wall... | place: USA: Maniniholo cave, Kauai, Hawaii | collected 2009-07-28 | reverse complement strand
CGGGTTTGCCACACCCTCAGCGGGCGATCAAACCGTGCGACCGAAGCGCCTCCAGAACAAGGGAAAGCGTGGCCCGGGCGGCGGAATCGACGTTAGTTCCGTTGGTTGCGTCGGCGATGGCGGGCTGTTGCGTCGTGAGCACGCGGGTTCCGCCGACGAAAACACCGGTTGTGTGCACTGCCCCGGCCACCCATTCACCGTTTCCAAAGCGCGCGATCACCCCGCCCTCGCGGCACGCCACCACCATGCCGTCGCGCGGGCCAACGAAGCGCCAGCCGCCCGCCGTCCATCCCGCCAGCGCCAGCGCCTGTCCCGCCCAGTCGCCGACAGGTTCCGCCCCGACGATCCAGCATTGCCCGTCCACCGGCGCGCTCGGCGGCACATCGACCCCGATCGCCTCGACGCAGGCGTGAAGGGCAAGATCGATCAGCGCCAGCGCTTCATTGTGGTCGAGTTCCTTCTGCGCCTGTCCGGCATGCAGCAGCGGCAGCGCCCAGCGCGCCGTGGTGTTCACCATCATTCATCATCTCCCAGGGTCAGCGTTGCGGGTGAGGATGCTCCGAGGCTGCCGATCTGCCGCACCGCGGCCCGCAGCGGCGCGCCGTTCAGCGCGCTCAGCGGCACCGTCACGTACGGAACCGCCGTCACGACAATGTGGCTGGCGATCGCAGTGGTGACGGTAACCTCATAGGCCTCGCGCTCTTCGCCAAGCGGCACGTCGACATGGTCGCGCCACCACCAATCGACGCGGCTGCGGCGGCGCCAGCGCAGGGCGAGCGCCCCCTCGCGGATGTCCGCCGACAGATGCACCGGCGCCAGCGGAAGGCTCGCAGCGCCGGTCAGCCGCACCGCGGCCTCCACACCTTGCTCATCCCCGACCCCCCGCGCCATGACGCGCACGGTTCCACCGGCGCCCGTGAGAGGAAGGATCCGCAGCATCGCTTCCCGCTCCAGGATCACGAAGCGATCCCCGGGTGCCAGCAAGGCCGGCGTCGTCCCGAACCGTCCGCGCCACAGATCGGAGAGCCGCCAGCGACACGCCCCGACCTGCTCGACGCTTCCGAATTGCAGCAACTCGTCACCGACCAGCGCCAGGTTCCCGCCGCGATCCAGCCCTGCCGCGTCCATACTCGTCAGCATCATGCCGTCATGCGCCAACGATACCTCGATCACGGTGCGGCGATCGACCAGCGTGGCGGGCGCGGCCGATGCTGCGGCCACGATCGTGCCGATGGTTCCGGCGGCCGGCGTTGCCCCCGCCGCCGTCCAGCTCGCGCCATCGTCGATGCTGTGATGGATCATCGCGCGTCGCCAATGCGGCGTGCCGCCCGCCGCGACGACGGCGATCGTCGGACCGGCGCCCTCCCCCATCATGGCGGGCAGTTCCGCGACGTGCACGATCGTCTGCCCCGCCGGCACATCCACCTGGCGAAGCACCCGCCCGGACGCGGCCGGCAGCGCAACCACCGGCGGCGGCAACGCCACCAGCTCGATCGTCACGGCAAATCGCTCGATCTCCACCGATCGCACACGCCACACTCCCGCCTCGCCGGACAGCGACACCACGCTTCCCGGCAACACGTCGACCGCCGCGATGTCCGTGACGATCCGCCGCGTGGCGCGCGCGCTGGAGGCGCGCGCCAGCATCGTCTCTGCCACCGCGCGCGCGCGCTCCGCCGGCAGCGCCGCAGCAAGGTCAATCGACATCGCCGCCCCAAGCGCGCCAGGACGAACCGCGCGCTGCACCCCCGCCTGCCAATCACGCGCCGGATCATAATGGCTGACCGTCATGGCGTGCGGCGCGCGTGCAGGCGGCGCGATCCGCCGCTGCCCCGCTCCCCCCGCCAGCATCCGCGCCGGCGCGGGGTCACCGCGCATCGCCACCCGGTCACCGATCGGAACAAACCAGGCACCCGCGACCTCGGCCAGCGTCTCGATCACCGACCGGACACTGTCGCCATAGGCGGAAAAGCCATCGATCGGCAGCATCGCCGCCTCGTCGCCCGGCACGCTCGCGATCACTGCGGGCGCCAGTGCCTGCGCGATCGTAGCGGCGGGCACCGGTTCATCATCGGCAATCACCTCGAACGTCAGCGACGGGATGCGATTGCCGAACGCCTCCAGCGGCAAATCCTCGAATACGGCATAAGCGATGCCGCGATGGGCCGGCGCATTCTCGCCACCCTCGGCGCTCGCGATCAGCGGGTCGGCCGCCTGATCCTCGCTGCCCAGGTGCAGGCGAAATTGCACCGGCACTTTCCAGTCCCCCGCCGCTCCGCGCAACAGGTTGCCATCGGCCCAGATCCGCCCCACGCCGCGGATCGCCCGCGCCGACAATGCCACCGCGATGCTCGCCGAATAGGCGTAGCGCGTCATCGCCGGCTGCCCCTTGCCCCCGCCCTGCCGCTCGCGCCGCTCCACCAGGTCGGTCGCCCAGATCACGTGGCCGGCGACGCGCATCCGCCCGAACAGGCGCGGGATCGGTTGGCCATAGCGCGACGTCTGCACCGCCAGATCGTTGAGGCGCGGCCCATGTCGCCCCTTGGGCCGGAACAGCACATTGCGGTCCACCGCCTGGCCCAGCATGCCGCCCAGCGCCGCCCCGATCGGCCCTCCGGCAAGCCCGCCGACAGTCGTCAGCACCAAAGTCGCCATCAACCTTCCCCCAATTGCCACGCCGCCTCGATCGGCCAGGGTGGCACGCCCGGTCGCGCCACCACCCGGCCCAGCCCGACATCGGCATGGATGATCCCCTCCCGCGTGCGCACCGCCAGATGCAGGTGCATCGCGGCCACCCGGCACAACAGGATGTCGCCGTCTTGCCCGCCCCCCGCCGGCGCGAGGCCCTGCCAGCAATCGGCGTAGCCCTGCGCATTGCCGCAACGGATCGCATAGCCCTGCGGCGTCGGGCCAATATGCCCCGCGCCCCGCAGCGCTGCGGCCACCACGCCGACACAGTCCAGCCCGATCGCCGGATCACGACCATGCAGCCGAAAGGGCACGCCGATCAGCGCCCGCGCCGCCGCCGCGACGCGCTCTCCCCGCGTCATGCGCCGGGATAGCGCGTCAACAGGTCCATGCCGGGCAGGTACGGCTCCCCGCGAAAGTTCACGACATTGCCGAACCGCGCCACGCACGTCGCAACCGTCTTGTCGCACCCCTCGCGCAGCAGCACCAACAGGCCCGGCGCCGCCCCGCCCGCCGCTTCGGCGGACAATGTCACCCTTTCGCCGTCCGATCGCAGGATCGCCTGCTCCAGCCCGCACGCGGCGCCGCCCATCCAGCGCAACGTGCCCCCGCCATAAGCATCGGCCACCGGTTCGCGCTGATCGAGCATCACGCTCGCCCCCTTGACCGCGCGCACCCGCGCGAACCGCCGCCGCCCGGCCATCGCCACCCGGCATCGGCGATCGCCCAGGCTGGCGCGGCACGTCGCGCTCGTCTCCTCCGCCACCGCGCGGTCGAGCGCAGCGGCCGGCCCGTGAAGCTCGACCCGAAACGCGCCCCCGCCGGCCGCATCGACCTCCAATTCTACCGCGCCGATCGTTCCGCTGTTCAGCACCAGCGGCGCCCCGCCGCGCGCCCAGTCGACGATCGCCACCGTGATCCGCGCTGCGTCCCAGCGGCCGGCGATCAGGTCATCCGCCGCGATCGCCGCGCTGCTCAGCGCGCCCTCCGTCTCGCTGATCGCGGCATCAAGCCCATCGCTGCGCCGGATCGCCGCCGGGATCATGCCGGGTGCCGCGTGATAGCGCCGCCCCTCTATGACGAGGTCGCGGTCGTGATCGGTCAGCCCGATCGTCACGCCGTCGCGCCGCTCCAGCGTCCACAGCATGGCAAAGGTGGTCAGCCTATCGCTCATGCCTCATGCACCTCGATCAGCGGCACGGCCGGCGCCGCCCCCGCCAGGAACGTCGCGCGCGTCACGCTCAGCCGGTCGTCGGCAAAGCGCACCGGCACGTCGAAGGCGAAGCTCGCCCGCACCGTGACCCCCGCCGCAGGCGCCTCGTCCAGCATCACCACCCCGCCCGGCTCGACCGTGAAGCCCTGCGTCTCCACCCCGTCGAGCAGCACCCGCACCGATCCCGGCACCGGCCGGGTAATACGCCGCGCGGGAGCATCGCCCGCCTCGCCGTAGTGCTTCACCAACACAAAGCCGCGCGTCACCCCGTCGCCCCTGCCGATCACCACCTCTGACGCCGCGAAATCGAACGGATCGCGCAACCGGAATCCCCGCGCCGGCCCGACCCGCGCGCGGAAGAAATCGAGCAGCGCCGCGATATCCGCTTCGCTGCGCACCCCCGGCCCCACGTCATAGCGAGTGCGCGCCCCCGCCCAGCTCGCATTGCGGCTTTCCCGCCCGCCCGCGCTCGTCACCACCGCCGTCGAGAACTCCGGCATCACCTCCGCCTCCGCGCCCAGCGCCAGCGGAAACAGCACATCGTCAAAGTCCTGCACCGCATCTTCCCCGTGTCGCGCACCCGGCGCATCCCAATGAACGAAGCCGTCGCGCGTCACCTGCGGCAGCGCCCAGACATGCACGCCGCGCACGCCCCGCCCGCGCGCCACTGCGGCCGCCACCTCGATCGGCGCCCATTGCGCCTTGTCCTGGGGCCGCAGCACGAAGCCGGCGAGATAATCCTGCCGCGCCGCCGGATAGCCCAGCCGCGCACTCGCCAGCGCCACGCCCTCGCGCGTCGAGGCGACATCGCCCGCCGTCACCCAGTCATAATCCTCCAGCTGAAGCACATCGAACGCCGGGCTCGCCCAGCCGATCGGCAGGTTCATCCGCTTCGCCTCTGGCGCCGCGCGGTCCAGCACGGTCGGCAGATAGGCCAGCCGATGCGTCTCGCACCCGGGATGCGCCGCCGCCACGGCCGCGCACAGCGCCGCGGTGGAACCGGCCAGCACCGCCCCCGCCTGGTCCAGCGTCAGGCATTGCGCCGGCGTCAGCGGTGCGGCCACGCTGGGGATCGCCACCGGCGCGAACAGCGCCACCGCGGCTTCATCATACAGGCACGGCCGCCCGTCCGCCCGCACCCACCACCATGGCTCCCCCACCTGGAACCGCGGCGCCAGCCCCGCCTCCACCCCGATCGCCACAAAGGCGCAGGCGATCCGCTGGAGATACGCCATCGCCCCCGCATGGGCCGGCGACAGCAGGGTCGACGGCGGCTCCCACCCGGTCAGCGCCGGCGCGCCATCGGCGTCGCGCTGCTTCCAATCCGCCGGGCAATGCGCATCGAACAATTCGTACGACAGCGACCAGATCACGTCCTGGCCAAGCGCCGCCGCCGCTTGCGCAAAGGATCGGTGCCACGCCGCGCACGGCGCATTCACCCCGCCCGTGACCATCATGTCGGCGTCGAGCCGAAAATAATGGCTCATCCCGACATAATGGATGATCGCACCGCGATAGCCGAGGTGGAGCACGTTGCGCAGCAGCCGCGCCGGCGTCAGGTGATAGCTGTCGTCATAACCGCTCGCGATGCGCAGCCCATGTTCGGGCAGCACCGCGTCGCCGATCCCGATCACCGATCCCGCGCCCTCGCAACGGATCGCGCTCAGTTCCGCCCAGCCCTCGGCCGGCGCGTCCAGCATCGCGTCGCTCGCGTCATAGCCCGGCGCGACGAGCGAGATGAACAGACGGTCGACATCCCCGCCCCATACCGGATCGGCATCGGTCGGCAGGTCGAACCCGCCGGTCAGGTCGGCGAAATCGATCGCGACGATCGCATCCTCCGGCGTCCCCACCGCATAATTCCACAGCCGCACATACCAGGCGCGCGCCACGCCCGCCGCATCGCGCCCCTCGATCGTCAGCACCGGGCCGTGGATCGCGTCCAGCGGCCGTACCCCGCCCGATCGCCAGCGGAACGACAATCGGCAGGCGCGAAAATCGCGCTCGGTATCATAGGCCAGCAAAGGGTGATCGTGGCGATCCTCCGCCTCCCAGATCAGCCCCGCCAGATCGTCGCGCCGGTAAAAGGCGCAATCGACCCGCAGCGCGTCGGGCGCGGTCGTCGTCACCGCCGCCATCATCGGCCGCGGGAAGTTGATCGTCCAGAATGTCGGATCGAACCGCGTGATCACGTCCGCGGCATGATGCGGCCGCCGCTCGGCCACCAGGCAATGCGCCATGTCAGTCCTCCAGATCCGCCAGCGCGGCCTTCACTGCACGCGCCACCTGCCGGCTCGATCGTGCCAGCGCGGCCGGCGCCGCCTCGGGCGCGGCGTTGATCGCGATGCTCACCCGCACGTCGCGCCCGCCCCCGCCGGCTGGCCCGGGCGTCGGCAGCACCGATCCCGCCGCGGTCGGCACGAACAATTCCGGCCCCCGCTCGCCGACCCAGAAGGGCCGCCCGGGCGACACCGGCCCGCCGGTCGCCCGTCCCGGCGCGCCCAGCGCGGCAAGCAGCACGCTCGCCAGCCCGCCGCCCGGCGCACCCCCGCTCCCGCCCGTCACGCTGCCGAACACGCTGCCGATCCCGGCACGCAGCGCATTGGCCGCGATCTCGCCCATCGCCGCCACCGCGACGGTCTTCAGGTCCTCGAACCCCAGCTTGCCGGTCCGCACCGCGCGCGCCAGCGTCGTCTCGATCGCCCGCCCGGCGCGATCCGCACCTGCGGCCAGCGGGCCTTCCAGCGCGGCGCGCATCTCCGCCACGTCGCGCGCAAAGCCACCGGCGTCGGCGCGCACGCCGACGACCATCCGATCCCAATCCTCATCCATCCGGAAATGCCCTCTTCAGCGCGGCGATCATCGCCGCATCGGGGGGCCCCGCCCCGTCAGCCCGGCCCGACCCGTCAGCCCCGCCCAGCACCCGCACCAGCGTGGCGAGCTCGGCCGGCGTCGCGCCCCAGAACGCGTTCGGAGACCAGCCGAACAGCACGCCCGACAGCCCCGCCAGCCGCACCGCCGCCTCGGCAAAGCTGCCCCCCGGCCGGGGCGCGGCCGTGGCGGATCTCATCGCCCCGCCAGTATCTGCCCGATCAACACCTTCAGCGGCGCCATCGCCGCGGTCAGCCCCTGCGCCGCCACCGCCTCGCCCAGCATGTCGCGCGTCAGCGCCGCCGGCCGATCGCGAAGGCAATGCCAGAACAGCCCGACGATCTCGCCCAGCGCGAGCCGCCCCTCGGCGGCCCGCTCGATCAGCGCGAACAGCGGCCCCAGCTCCGCCTCCGCCGCGACCAGCGCGGCAAAGCTCGGCCGAAGCACCAGCGCCTCGCCCGCCACGCGCAGGCTTGCCTCGCCGCGCTGCGCGTTCGCCCCGCTCATGCCGCCACCACCGGGCCGGAGCTTTCGAGGTTCACCGTGTAGCTGCGCTCACCGTTGAAATCGCCGGCATAGTCCAGCCGAGTCACCAGGAACCGGCCGGTCAGCGTCTCGCCGCTTTCGAAACTCAGCCGATAATCGTCGATCGTACCCGCCAGCGCATTGGTCTTCACCCGTGTTTCCGCCGCCGATCCGGTGAACACCCCCGCCGCCGACACGCTGACGCTGCGCACGCCCGCGCCCGACAACAGGTCGCGCCACCCGCCCGACCCCTTGTTGGTCACCACCACCGCCTCGCCGTTGATGCTCAGCTGCGTGGTGCGCATCCCGGCCACCGTCGCAAATGCCGGCGTCGCCGCGCCATCGCCCACCTTCAGCAGGAAGGCCGAACCTTTCTCCACCGCCATCTTATATCTCCCGATAGATCTTGACCGCGAACTCGCCCGTCGCGGCCCAGCGGTCGCCCCCGCCACTTTTCACGATGCGCGACCGCACCAGCCGCAGCGCCACCACGCGCCACCCGCCATCGATCGCCCCCGACAGCGCCGCGACCGCCGCCTCCGCCTGCGCCGCCAGCGTGCGCAGCCGCACCGGCCGCTCGCCCGCATCGTGCAGCATGATCCGCACCCGCCCCTCGCGGCCGTCGATCCCCGCCCCGCCCCAGCGCGCCAGCACGGCGTCCTCGACCACCGCATGGGGCAGCGCCGCGCGCACCGGCGGCGCATCGAACGTCGTCACGACAGTGCCCACCGCGGCGACCAGCGCCGCCTGCAACGCCGTCGCCGGATCGCTCCCGCCGCCACTCATGGATGCGCCTCCGCCATCAGCCGCATTCGCCGATACGGCCGCCACAGCGCCGCCACCGCTGCCGGCGGCGCGCGCCCGGCGTCGCGATCGTTGAACAGATGCGCGATCAGCATCGCGACGCCTTGCGCGATGGGTGGCGGCAGCGCGTCCCAGTCCACTGCCAGCCCCGCGGTATAGCTCACCGCCACGCGCCCCGCCGCGCCCGGCGCGATCACCCGCACCCAGCCACGCGCCGCGCCATCCACGTCCACCGCATAGGCGTCCGGCGGCAGCACGAACGGCGCCCCCTCCGCCGGCAGTCCCATGACGCCGCCGATCGCGCGGACCGGCGCCGCCGCCAGCAATTGCCACCCGCCCCCGCGCGCCGCCGGCAGCACATCCTCCACCGTTCGCGTCACCAGCAACGTGCCGGTGAACGCCTCCGCCAGCGTGATCGCGGTGGCGGCCAGCCGCTCCAGCAGCGCCTGTTCCGCCTCTCCCTCCAGCCGCAGAAAGCCGCGCGCCTCCTCCACCGCCGCGGCGATCGCGGCGGGCGACACCCCCGAAACCGTCATCATCCTCTCCCCCTCTGCAACGACACGCCCCTCCCGCGCGAACGGGAGGGGCGGGAAAGGATCACGACGCGGCGAACTTCATCACCTTGATCGCCTCGCTGTTCGACACGCAGCCACCGACGCGCTTGGTGGCGTAGAAGCTGACGAACGGCTTCTTGGTGTAGGGATCACGCAGGATCGCGGTCTCGCTGCGCTCGGCGATCAGATAGCCCGCCTTGAAGTTGCCGAACGCGATCGACAGCGTGTTCGCCGCCATGTCGGGCATGTCCTCCGCCTCGACCACCGGATAGCCGAGCAGCGTCGCCGGCTGCCCCGCCGCCAGGCTCGGCTGCCACACGAACGCGCCATCGCTGGTCTTGAACTTGCGGATGCGCGCCAGCGTCGCCGCGTTCATCACGAACACCGCCCCCTGCCGGTACGGCGCGCGCAGCGACTGGACCAGGTCGATCAGCCGCTCCTGCGGATTGCTGCCGAAATCGCCCGCTGCGCCCGACAGGATATGCTGCAGCGTGCCGAACGGCCGCGTCGCATCGCCGGTCGCCGCCGTCGCCTGCTGCAGGAACCCCCTGGGCCGGTTGATGCCGTTGCCATTGACGAACGCCGCGCCTTCCGCCTTGGCGAATTCCGCCGCGATCTCGCCGGCCAGCCATTCCTCGACGTCGAAATGCGCGTCGTCCAGCATCGCCTGAGTCGCCGACGGATTGGCGAACAGCTCGCCCATCGGCGGCGCGATCTCCACCATCGTCGGCGTTGCCGTCTCACCCCGCTCGCCCGTCTCGGCCGCCCAGCCCGACGGCGTGCCGCCCGTCGTCACCAGCTTGCGATAGCCGGCGCTGCCGACCGACACGACATTGGCGATGCTGCGGATCGGCGACGCGGCTTTCAGCGTCGCATCGATCACCGCGTCTAGTTCCCTGGGCACGGCATAGCCGCCGCTGTCGCCGGTCACCCCCGAAAACGCCTTCATCTCCAGCACCGCGCCGCTGCGCACGAACGCGCCGAACGCGGCGTCGCGGCCAGTACCCAGAATTGCCGACGCGCCATCCAGCACCGGCCGTGCCACCATCATCTCACCCATGTTCTTCTCCCACGCGAAAACCCTCCCCGGCCGCGCTTGGCCGGGAAGCTGCACCCACCACGGGCGCGCACCTTCAGATCTCGATGATCGTCTCCACCCGCGCCGCCGCCTGCATCGGCACGGCGACCAGGCTCACTTCGGCAAGGCGTGCGCGCAGCACCTCGCGCCACGCCCCCTGCCGCGCCGCCAGCGCGCGATACCCGACCGACAGCCCGCGCAGCGCCCCGCTGCCCACCATCCGCGCCACGTCAGGATCAACAACGCACGCCTCGATCCACAGCCCGCGCGCATCCTCCCCGATCGCCCAGATCTCCCCCACCGGCTTGCCCTGATGTTGCATCAGCAGCGGCACCGGCACCGCATCGGCAAAGACGCCGCTGCGAAACACGTCGCCCGCCCCGTCGACCCGGTCGAACAAGGCGGCATAGCCCTGGATGCGCAGGCTCATCGCACCCACTCCCCGAACCCCAGCTTCACCGCCAGCAATGCCAGCAGCAGCGCCGCCGCCCAGCCGGCGAACGCCTTCCACGCGCTCCGCTTGGCATCGCGCCACGCGGTCAGCAGCTCGCGCAGTTCGGCGAGATCACGTGACGCCGCATCGTCGGCCAGCCCCAGCCGGGTCATCGCCCGCGTCGCGCCCAGCTCGCCCGCCTCCTCGGCAATCGCGCGCAACGTCGCCATGTCCGTGCCCCCGGCGCTCCCCTGCGCCAGCAGCTGCGCCAGAACAGAACCAGTCCCAGGAGACCCTGTCATTGCGCCCACCCCACCATCTGCCGCTTTTCGTCGGCGGAAATGAAATCGGCCGCGGACACCATCGCCCACAGCCGCTCGCGATCCTCCACCAATGCCGGCACGCGATCGGGATCGATCTCGATCCGCGCCTCGGCGAACCAGTCGCGCAGGCCAGCCGCCAGCGCCCCGAACACCGCATCCGCCAGCGGCAGCACGGTCAGCCGCCACAATGCGCGATTGGCCTCGCGATAATTGGCGTAGGTCGCATCCCCGGGCAGCCCCAGCAGCATCGGCGGCACGCCAAAGGCCAGCGCGATCTCCCGCGCCGCCGCCGATTTCAGCCCGACGAAATCCATGTCGGCCGGCGACAGGCTCAGCGCCTGCCACTTGAGCCCCCCTTCCAGCAGCATCGGCCGCCCGGCATTGCCCGCACCGGCAAAGCCCGCCTCCATTTCCTCGCGCAGCCGCTGGAACTGGTCGGCCGACAGCGCCGATCCATCGCCGGGATCATAGACCAGCGCCCCCGACGGCCGCGCCGCATTGTCGAGCAGCGCCTTGTTCCAGCGGCCAGCGGCATTGTGCACCGCGATCGCTCCCGATGCCGCGCTGAGGCACCCCAGCCCGTAATGATCGTCCAGCGGGTGGAACCCGCGCACATGGATCACCGCGTCGGGCGCGATCTCGCTCACCCGCCCGCCCACGGTGTAGCGATAGCCCGCCGCCCAGCCGCCGGCGTCCAGCACCACGCCAACCCGCTCGGGCCGGAGCGGATACAGCTCCGCCACCTTGCCGGCCTCGTCGCGCAGCACCTGGACGAAGGCATTGCCGTGCAGCAGCACCTGCGCCGCCACCACTTCCGCCAGCCGCCCGCCCCCGCCGCGCGCCGTCACCAACGCCAGCAGCGCGGGATCGCTCGCGTCCAGCGGCGCCGATCCCACCGCCTCCGCCACCAGCCGCACCGCGCGCTGCGCCACCGCATTGCCGAGATACCCCGCGCGCACCTGCGCCTCATACCCCATGGGCCACTCCCCTTGCGCGAAGCTTTGCCCCCCGCGCCCGCCCGCCCCACGCGACAAGGCCGGACGCGATTCCTCGCGCCCGGCCTTCAAGCCGAACCATCTCATGCTCATCTCTCCCGAATGTCGCCCAGCGCCGCGACAGCGCGCGTCCGCAACAGCGTCAGGCGCGCGCTACAGCGCGCGCACCGCCGCCGCCCCGCGCCGCCCCAGCATCAGCTCATTGAGCGCCCAGACCAGGGCATCCGCGCGGTCCGGCGATCGCCCCGGCCCCTCATAGCCGCCGCCGACCACCAGCCCGCACAGCTCGTCCTCCAGCATCGGGAACACGCCGGCATGGCGCACGCGCCCCGCTTCATACAGCGCCGCCACCGGCTCGGCCCGCGCCACCTTGCCGCGGCTGGCATGGACCAGCCTGACCGGCAGCCCGGTGTCGGCGGCATGAAGCACCGATCGCACCATCTCGCCGCCCTGGTTGGCCTCCGCCACCACCCGGTCGGCGCCATGCCGCGCGGCGCAACCCGCCACCGCGCGCGCCCAGCCCTCGGGCGTCGCGCCGCTGACGCTGGCATCCTCGATCACATGGCCGCCTCCCTCGGCGTCCAGCCCGGCGGCAACGATCCCGCAGGCGTCGCCCCCGACGCCCGCCGGCGGATCGACCCCAACCACCACGCGCACCAGCACCGGCGCCGTCGCGATCCGGCACCCCTCGATCATCGCGCGCGACCATAGCGCCCCCGCGACCGTCTCGATCATCTCGCCGTCCAGCTCCTGCCGGCCAAGCGCGGTGCCGCCATAGCTTTCGATCATCGTCTCGATGAACGCCGCCGGCAGATGAACATTGTCGCCCGTCCGCCCGGTCGTCTGGTGAAGCCCCGGCAGCGCCATCACCCGGCGCATCAGCACGGTCGATCGCGGCGTGGTCGTCACCATCACCTGCGGCTGCTTTCCCAGCCGCATCGTCATCATCAGATTGTCCCACGCCGCCTCGCCGCGCCGCCACTTCGCCAGTTCGTCACACCAGGCGGCATGATGTTCCGGCCCGCGCAGCCCCTCGGGCGAATCCGCCGAATAGACGGTGGCGATCGCCCCGCCGGGCCAGCGCACCTCGCCCTTGCTCGCCGCCCAGGCCGGCCGCATGTCGAGCCGCGCGGTGGCAAGCACCCCGCTCGGCCCCTCCACCATCACCCGCCGCGCCTCGTCCGCGGTCGCCCCGACCAAGGCGATCCGCGCCTCGGGCACCCGCCGCGCGACGCCATTGACCCATTCCGCCCCGGCGCGCGTCTTGCCGAACCCGCGCCCCGCCCGGACCAGCCACACGCGCCACGCCTCCTCCGACCAATATTGCCCCCCATGCGCGAACGTGTGCCAGCGCCCCGCCAGCTCCACCTTCATCGGCATCGACAGTTCTGCGATCACCCGGTCGCGTTCGTCTGGCGGCAACAGCGCCAGCCTCATCAACAGATGCCCGTTCATGACGCCGCCCCCCGCCTGGCCAGCCCGTCGAGCGCGCGCTTCAGCGCCGCGTCGCTCTCCGCCTCGGTGGGCATGCGGACCGGCAGCACCTGTCCCCTGCGCCCGCCATCGGCGGCGCGATGCCGCTGCAACATGCCAACCGCCAGTTGCAGGTCGCCATTGCTGATGCTCGCGCCCGGCGCGCCAGCCGCCACCGCATCGACCTTGCCGATCGCATAGACCAGCAGCGCATTTTCCAGCCGGTCGTATCCGATCGCCAGCGCCTCATCCCAGGCCGCGGCAAAGGCCGCATCCACGCTGCGCCAGCGGTGAACCGTCGCCAGCGTCCGTCCCGCCGACGCGGCTGCCGCCGCCACATTGCAGGTCTCCGCCAGCACCTTGGCAAAGCGCAGCTGCCGCAGCCGGGTGGTATGCCCGGCGATCCGCTCGACCCCGCGCTTTTCGTCGCGCGGCCACGCGCTCGCGTCCGCCGCCGCGCCAGCCTCATCCCCGGGCGCTGGCGACAACGTCGCGACGTCAGTCACGACGCCCTCGCCGCCGCCCTGCGACACGGCGCCCGGCGCTTCGCTGCGGCTGCGCGCTTTCCCTCCCCGCCCCACGCCGGTCGCGGCACCCGGCTTGCGCGCCGTGATTTGCGCGGCCTCACCCCCCGGGGCGCCTCGCACGGCCCGCCGCGCTCGTGCCGGATCGGCAGCCCCATGCTCCCGCGCGCCGCCGCCGTCGATGCGCACGACCCCTTCCGCTGCGCCCTTGTTCATCGCGCCTCTCCCCCGCTGCCGTGGACGTCCCGCCGCTCGGACAGGCCCCCAAACGCCGACGGGCCGGGAGCGACAGGGCTCATCCCTGCGCTCACCGGCCCGTCGCCGCATCGAGCTGGCAGCGCTGCCCAATCGCGCCTGCACTTTCTCGATGTTCCTGTTTTGTACACAAACAGCGTCGCGCTGTCAAGCGCGTTTCGCTTGCCCTTGGCCGCGCGCCCGCGCAGGAACCCTCGCGAACGACTGCGGGGAGGACGAATGAGCAGCTATGACGTGGTGATCGTCGGTGCGGGCCATGGCGGTGCTCAGGCCGCCATCGCGCTGCGCCAGGCGAAGTTCGACGGCACGATCGCGGTCATCGGCGCGGAGCCGGAACTGCCCTATGAACGCCCGCCTTTGTCGAAGGAATATCTCGCCGGGGACAAGGCGTTCGACCGTATCCTGATCCGCCCCGCGGCCTTCTGGCAGGAACGCGGCATCGACATGCTGCTCGGCCGCGAAGTCACCGCCGTCGATCCCGCCGCGCATCGTGTCACCACCGCCGATGGCGCGACGATCGGCTATCGCCATCTCATCTGGGCGACCGGCGGCAGCCCGCGCCGCCTCGCCTGCGCCGGCAACGATCTCGCCGGCGTCCACACCGTGCGCACCCGCGCCGATGCCGATCGCATGATGGCCGAGCTTCCCGGCGTGACGGACGCGGTCGTCATCGGCGGCGGCTATATCGGGCTGGAGGCAGCCGCCGTCCTTGCCAAGTTCGGCAAGAAGGTCGTTCTGCTCGAGGCGCTCGACCGAGTCCTCGCCCGAGTCGCCGGCCCCGACCTGTCGCGCTTCTACGAGGCGGAACATCGCGCGCACGGCGTCGACGTTCGGCTCGGCGTCGCGGTCGACTGCATCGTCGGGGAGGACGGCCGCGCCACCGGCGTTCGCCTCGCCGACGGCAGCGTGATCCCCGCGCAGCTCGTCATCGTCGGCATCGGCATCATCCCCGCGGTCGAACCGTTGCTGGCCGCCGGCGCGGTCGGCGGCAATGGCGTCGCGGTCGACGCGCAATGCCGCACCAGCCTGCCCGACATCTTCGCGATCGGCGATTGCGCGCTCCACGCCAACGGCTTCGCGGAAGGCGCCAACATCCGGCTCGAATCGGTGCAGAACGCCAACGATCAGGCCAATGTCGTCGCCAGGACGATCGCCGGTCAGGACGCCGCCTATCACGCGGTGCCGTGGTTCTGGTCCAACCAGTACGATCTGAAGCTTCAGACCGTCGGCCTCTCGATCGGCCATGACGCCACTGTCCTGCGCGGCGACCCCGCCGCCCGCAGCTTCTCGATCATCTACCTGAAGGCCGGCCGAGTCATCGCGCTCGACTGCGTCAATTCGGTCAAGGATTACGTCCAGGGGCGAAAGCTCATCGAAACCCGCGCCGCGCCCGATCCCGCGCGGCTGGCGGATGCGGCGACCCCGCTGAAGGAACTCACCGCCTAGCCGCCGCCACCAACGAAAAAGGGGCGCCGGCAAATCTGCCAGCGCCCCCTTTCCTGTGTCGCCCGGGCGACCCGGTCAGATGTGGATCGGCTTGCCCTGCACCGCCATCGCGGCTTCCTTGATCGCTTCCGAATGCGTCGGGTGCGCGTGGCAGGTGTAGGCGATGTCCTCGCTGGTCGCGCCGAACTCCATCGCCTGCGCCGCCTGCGCGATCATCGTGCCCGCGACGCTCGCGATACACCACACGCCCAGCACGCGGTCGGTCTTGGCATCCGCGATCACCTTCACGAAGCCATCGGGCTCATGGTTGGTCTTGGCGCGGCTGTTCGCCATCATCGGGAACTTGCCGACCTTGATCTCGCCCTTCTCCTTGGCGGCTTCCTCGGTCAGCCCGACGCCCGCGATCTCCGGCCAGGTATAAACGACCGACGGGATCACATCATGATTCACGATGCCATGCTGGCCCGCGATGTTTTCCGCAACGGCGATGCCCTCGTCCTCGGCCTTGTGCGCCAGCATCGGCCCCGGAATGACGTCGCCGATCGCCCAGACACCCGAAACCGAGGTGCGGAAATCGTGGTCGGTCTCGATCTGGCCGCGGTTGTTCGGGGTGAGGCCGATCTTCTCCAGCCCCAGGCCGTCGGTGTTCGGCTTGCGGCCGATCGACACCAGCACGCAATCCGCCTCGATCGTCGATGCCTCGCCGCCCGCGGCGGGCTCAACGGTCAGCGTGGCCTTGTCGCCGTTCACGGCAACATTGGTCACCTTGGTGCCCAGCTTGAACTCGATCCCCTGCTTCTTGAAGATCTTGTTGGCTTCCTTGCGCACGTCCCCGTCGAAGCCGGGCAGGATCTGGTCGAGGAACTCGACGCAGGTCACCTTGGCACCCAGGCGACGCCATACCGAGCCAAGCTCCAGCCCGATCACGCCGCCACCGATCACGACCATGTGCTCCGGCACCTTGGGCAATTCGAGCGCGCCGGTCGAATCGACCACCACCTTCTGGTCGATCGTCACGCCCGGCAGCGGGGTGACCGACGAGCCGGTGGCGATGACGATGTTCTTCGCGGTCACCTTCTGACCATCGACCGTGACGCTGTGCGCGTCCTCGAAGCTGGCGCGGCCCTTCAGCCACGTCACCTTGTTCTTCTTGAAGAGGTATTCGATGCCGCCCGTCAGGCTCTTCACCGACTCGCGGCGCTGGCCGTGCATCGCATCGAGGTCCAGCTCCGGTGTCACCTTCACGCCCATCTTCGCCATCGAGCCATTGGCCGCCGCATCGAAAAATTCGCTCGCGTGCAGCATCGCCTTCGACGGGATGCAGCCGACGTTGAGGCAGGTGCCGCCCAGCGTCTCGCGGCTCTCGGCGCAGGCGGTCTTCATGCCCAATTGTGCCGCCCGGATCGCTGCGACATAGCCACCCGGACCGGCACCGATCACGAGAACGTCATAGTCGAATTCGTCAGCCATCGGGTGCACTCGCCTCTGGATTAGGGAAACCGGCTGCGACATAGACCCTCGTGACGGGGGTGCAACCCCGCGAGCGACTTAGGAGAGGCCGGATGGACCTGACGTGGAGCCCCGAAGAACGGGCGTTCGAGGCGGAGGTGCGCGATTTTCTCGCCACCGCGCTCACCCCCGATCTGCAACGCGCCGGCCGCCTCTCCACCAGCGTCTATGCCGATCACGAAGCCAGCATGAAATGGCAGCAGATCCTGGTCGAAAAGGGCTGGGCGGCACCGCACTGGGCGCCCGAGCACGGCGGCACCGACTGGACGGTGGCACAACATTACATCTGGAATCGGGAGCGGATCGCCGCCGGCGCACCGGGCCTGTCGCCGATGGGCATTTCGATGGTGGCCTATGTCATCATGAAATACGGCACGCCCGAGCAGCAACGCTTCTTCCTGCCGCGCATCCTGTCCGGGGAAATCTTCTTCTGTCAGGGCTATTCCGAACCCGGCTCGGGTAGCGATCTGGCATCCTTGCAGACCAGCGCCATCGAGAACGGCGACGACCTCATCATCAATGGCCAGAAAGTGTGGACCACCCACGCCAATGAGGCGAACTGGATCTTCGCACTGGTCCGCACCTCGAAGGAAGGCCGCCCGCAGCAGGGCATCACCTTCATCCTCATCGACATGACCACGCCCGGCGTTGAGGTCCGCCCCTTCACCATGGCCTCGGGCGAGCAGATCCAGAACGCGGTCTTCTTCACCGACGTGCGCGTGCCCAAGGCGAACGTGATGGGGGAGATCGACCGCGGCTGGAGCGTCGCGAAATATCTTCTCGAATTCGAACGCGGCGGCAATGCCTACGCCCCCGCGCTCAAGGCCCGCGCCGACGCCATCGCCCGCTATGCGGCGGAAACCATCGGCAGCGACGGCGCGCCGCTCCTCGATGACCCGGTTTTCGCCACCAAGCTCGCCCGCGCGCGGATCCGCGCCGACGTGCTGGAGATCATGGAACTCCGCCTGCTCTCGGCCGCGGACGACGATGGCAGCGTCGGCGCCTTGTCGTCGATGATGAAGATCATGGGCACGGAACTCGCCGGCACACTGACCGAACTGACCATGGAGGCGGCGGGCGACCGCGGCCTCGTCTATCAACCCCACGCCACCATGCCCGGCGGCCCGGTCCCCCGCCACACGCCGCCCGCCGACGGCTATGTGTCGGGCGAGGAATGGCACGCGCTCGCACCGCTGCGCTACATGAACGAGCGCGCCGGCCCGATCTACGCCGGCTCCAACGAAATCCAGCGCAACATCATCGCCAAACAGGTGCTGGGGCTCTGACCAAGCCCCCCGCTCCGATTGCACGAAAAAAGGGGCCCCGGCCTGCGCCGGAGCCCCCTTTCGCTAGCTCGGCGCGAGGATCAGAAGTGCCCGATCACGCCCAGCATCGGACGCACCGTCTCGAAGTCGCCGGTGGTGGCGATTTCGGCGCGGATGCGGATGCCTTCCTTCTTGACCAGCCCGTCGAGGCCGATCGCCGACGGGCCGAACTCGCCGCCGATGCCGTAGGAGATACGGCCATAGTCGCGGCTGTCGTTGCCGTAGCGATCGAAATTGACCCAGCGATAGCCGGCCTTGACGTAGATGAGGCCAGTTTCACCAGCGCGCGCGCCGACCCGGCCATGCACGCCATATTCCCAGTCGATGTCGCCGGTGAAGCCCTTGGCCGCATTGCCCTCGACGCCCACGAAGAAGCTGTTGAGCGGCACGTTCACGCCGACCACGCCCTCGACCAGGCCGCCCTTCAGGCGGTTGCCCGGTTGCGACACGGGGATGCCGCCGCCCGGTGCGCTCTCGAACCCTTCATAGCCGCCCAGCACGCCGACATAGGGATCGATGCCGAACGCACGCGAACCATCGGTGGTGGTCTCCTGCGCCGCAGCAACCGACGGGATCACAAAAGCGGCGGCAACGGCCGCCGAAAGCAACTTCTTCATCACAATACCTTTTACCTGGCTGCCGCTTGATGCGTGGCCCGCCTGTTCAACCGCCAGGGTTCCGGCAAGTTGCTGCGACCGCGAGGTAAAGAAATCCTGTTGCAATGCGGCAACAGTGGTGTGGCCGAAGCGGGACGATCTAGAACATCCGTCCGCCGTCGGGCACCGCCAGCGTTGGCCCCGCGAGCACCACCTTGCCGCCCGCATCCGGAAAGCCAAGCGTCAGCACTTCGCTCATCACCGGGCCGATCTGCCGCGGCGGGAAGTTCACCACCGCCATCACCTGCCTGCCGATCAGATCCTCGGCGGCATGGTTCTCGGTGATCTGCGCCGACGATTTCTTGCGCCCGATCACCGGGCCGAAATCAATCACCAGTTTCAGCGCCGGCTTGCGCGCTTCCGGGAACGGCTCGGCCGACACGATCGTGCCGACGCGAATGTCGACCTTCAGGAAATCGTCGAAGCTGATCGTCTCGGCGGCCGGCGCGCCGGCATCATGATTGGCGTGCATCAGAAATCCGGGTTCTCGTAATAATCAGGCGGCTCGATCCCGCTCATCCGCTCGGCCAGCAGCGGGCGGAAGCTGCGGCGGCTCTTGAACGCCGAATACCATGCCTTGGCATGGGTATGCCCCGACCAGTCGATCCCGCCGAGGTAATCCGCGACCGAGATGTGCGCCGCGGCGGCAAGGTCGGCGAGGCTGATCGTCGCGCCCGCCATCCATTTGCGATGGTCGAGCAGGTAATCGATGTAATCGAGATGCCCGATGGCCGATTTCATCGCCTCGCGCAGCCGGGCGGCATTGGGCGACTGGCGCAGCACCAGCCGCTTCACCATCCGCTCCTCGATCAACGGCTGGCTGACGTCGCGGAAGAATTGCGCGTCGAACCAGGTCGTCAGCCGGCGGATCTCGGCGCGATTGGCGGCCGATCCGTTGATCATCGCCGCGCGATCGACCGTCTCCTCGAAATATTCGCAGATCGCCATCGAATCGATCAGCACCGTGCCGCGCTCGCCATCCACCATCACCGGCGTCTGCCCTGCCGGGTTCAGGTGCAGGAACTCGTCCCGTCGCGACCACGGCATTTCCCGCACCAGCTCATAGCCGACGTCCTTCTCGCCCAGCAGGATGCGGACCTTGCGGGTGAAGGGACACAAAGGAAATTGATGGAGCTGCCACATACCCCATCGTTAGGCCGCCAAGCCGGCCAGTGAAAGGCGCTTCGGCGAACTTGCGCCACCGCATGGCGTGTCGCGCCGGGGCAGGTTATGCCGTGCCGCAAGCGGACGCAGGATCCGCATCATCAGGAGAGGCCGATGACCTTTGAACAGATCCGCTACACGATCGATGGCCCGATCGCGACGATCATGCTCGCCCGCCCGGAGAAGATGAACGCCTATACCGCGGTGATGGGGGCTGAGTTGGCCGAAGCGGTGCGCAAGGCGGGCACCGAGGAGAAGGTGCGCGTCATCATCCTGACTGGCGAGGGCCGCGGCTTCTGCGCGGGCGCGGACATCTCCGGCGGCGCCGACAGCTTCGGCAGCGGCGGGCCCAATTTCGCCGCCAAGGGCAAGCCGCGGCAGGACGGCGGCGGCTTCGTCGGCGCGCTGTTCGACAGTCCCAAGCCGATCATCGCCGCGATCAACGGCGCTGCGGTCGGGGTCGGCGCCACGCTCACCCTGCCATGCGACATCCGCATCGCCGCCGACACCGCGCGCTTCGGCTTCGTCTTCGCGCGCCGCGGGCTGGTCCCTGAGGCGGGCAGCGCCTGGTTCCTGCCGCAGCTCGTCGGCCTGCCCCAGGCGCTGCGCTGGTGCCTGTCGGGCGCACTGTTCGACGCGGCCGAGGCGCTTCGCGGCGGGCTGGTCAGCGAGGTCGTCCCCGCCGACATCCTGCTCGCCCGCGCCCACGAAATCGCGCGCGAGATTGCCGAGAACACCGCTCCCGTCTCGATCGCGCTGACCCGCCAGATGCTGTGGCGCTTCGCTGGCGAGCCATCGCCCGCCGCCGCGCTCAAGGTCGATGGCGGATTCGCCATGACGCTCGGCGCCGGGCCCGACGTGCGCGAGGGCGTCGCCGCCTTCTTGGAAAAGCGCCCCCCCGCCTTCCCCGGGCGGATCGCCACCGACATGCCGCCCGGCTACCCTTGGTGGGGCCGCTGACGGCGCTCGCCCCGCCATCGCCGCCATCACCGGTGCCGGAAGCGGCGCGGACCCATGCCCGAACTGCAATGGCGCGCGCACGATGCTTGCTTGCGCCCCGCCCCCCTGCTGCGCTTCAACCGCGCATCCACCGGAGTAACCCAATGCGCCGTTTCGCTTTTCTCCTTGCCTGTTCCGTCCTCGCCGCCCCCGTCCTCGCCGCCCCAGCCCCCGCGCTTGCGCAGCAGCAGGCGAATGCCGCGCCGGTTGATGGCCCCAGCCGCACCTTCACTGGCAACGACCTGTTCGGCCTCTCGATCGCGGCCGATCCGCAGATCAGCCCGGACGGCCGCACCATCGTCTATGTCCGCCGCACCGGCGACATCATGACCGACCGGATGCAATCGTCACTGTGGCTGATCGATGTCGCCAGCGGAAAGCAGACGCCCTTCGCCACCAGCGGCTCCAGCCCGCGCTGGTCGCCCGACGGCTCGCGGATCGCCTATGTCGCCGCCGATGGCCACCGCGCCCAGCTCTTCGTCCGCTGGATCGGCAGCGGCGCCAGCACGCGCGTGACCAGCCTTCCGGGTGATCCCAACAGCCTGTCCTGGTCGCCCGATGGCACGCGTCTCGCGTACATCGCGACCGTCGCTGGCGAACCGACCAAGCTCGGCAAGGCACCCGCCAAGCCGGAGGGGGCGAAATGGGCCGAACCGCTCGAGGTGATCGATCGCATCACCTATCGCAACGACGGCCCCGGCTATCGCAAGCCCGGCTACGACCATGTCTTCGTCGTCTCGGCGGAGGGCGGCGCGGCGCAGCAGCTGACCTTCGGCAAGTTCGATGATGGCGGCCCGCTGTCGTGGAGCGCGGACGGCCGCACCATCCTGTTCTCCGCCATCCGCGGCCCGGATGCCGAGCGTCAGGTGATGAATTCCGAGGTGATCGCGGTGGACGCCCGCACCGGTGCATTGCGCACGCTCACCAGCCGCGATGGGCCCGACGGCGCACCGCGCTTCTCCAGCGACGGCAGCCGGATTGCCTGGATCGGCTTCGACGACAAGCGCCGCGCTTATACCAACGCCGAACTGTACGTCGGTGACGCCAATGCAGCGTCGCCGCGCTCGCTCACCGCGTCGCTCGATCGTTCGATCGATGACGCGCAGTGGGCCGGCGACGGCCGCGCGCTCTACGCCAGCTATGACGACAAGGGGCAGCGCAAGCTCGCCCGCATCGGGCTTGACGGACGTTCGACGGTGCTTGCCGACAACCTCGCCGGCGGCGGGCTCGATCGCCCCTATACGGGCGGCGATTTCTCCGTCTCGCGCGGCGGCACCATCGCCTACACCGGCGGCGACGCCTCGGCCCCGGCGGACGTGTGGGTGTGGAGCGGCGGCAAGGCGCGTCGCCTGACCAACCTCAACGCCGTGCTCACCGCCTCCAAGACGCTGGCGCCGGTGCGCAAGATCGCGGTGACCGCGCCCGACGGCCGCCCGATCGACGCCTGGCTCGCCACCCCGCCGGGCTGGCAGCCGGGCACCCGCGTGCCGCTGATCCTCGAAATCCACGGCGGCCCGCATTCCGCCTACGGCCCGAGCTTCGCCACCGACGTCCAGCTCTATGCGTCCGCCGGCTATGCCGTGCTGTGGACCAACCCGCGCGGCTCCACCTCCTACGGCGCCGAGTTCGCGAACCTGATCGACAAGAATTATCCCAGCGAGGACTATGACGACCTGATGTCCGCGGTGGACGCGGCGATCGCGGAGGGCGTGGCCGATCCCAACAATCTGTTCGTGACCGGCGGCTCGGGCGGCGGCGTGCTCACCTCCTGGATCGTCGGCAAGACCGATCGCTTCAAGGCGGCGGCCACGCAAAAGCCCGTGATCAACTGGATCAGCGAGGCGCTGACGATGGACAATACGCTGTTCACGTCGCGCTACTGGTTCTCCAAGCTGCCGTGGGAAGATCCCATGAGCTACTGGAACCGCTCGCCGTTGAGCCTCGTCGGCAACGTGAAGACCCCCACGCTCGTCGTCGTCGGCAGCGAGGATTACCGCACCCCCGTCAGCGAGAGTGAGCAATATTATGCCGCGCTCCAGATCGCCGGCGTCCCGACCGCGCTGGTGAAGGTGCCCGGCGCCAGCCACGGCGGCTTCACCAGCCGCCCGTCACAATCGGCGGCGAAGGCCAGCGCGATCCTCGCCTGGTTCGATCGCTACCGCAACGCCGCGCCGGCGGCATCCACCCCGGCCAATTGATCATCGGCATGGCGGCGGACCGCGCGTTGGCCGCCATGCCATAATCGTTTGGCGCGACTCCGCGAGCGGGCGTATGATCCTCTGATGGAAAAGCGCCGCCAGATCGCGATCGTCGCCGGCACGTTGTCGCTCGCCGCGCTCGCCATGATCGACCCGCCCAGCGCGGACATCCGCATCCTGACGCATGAGCGCGCCGACACCTCGCCGGCCCGTTTCCAGGCCGGGGTCGACCTCGGCCTCGCCAGCGCCTCGATTCTGGTCACCTGGACGGCGCACCAGCTGACTCGCTGAGCCACCGCCGCGCCGCGGCAATGGCCCTGCTCGTTTGCCTGATCAGGCCGCGCGCTGTTCCAGCGCCTGCGCCGCCTCGGCCATCAGCGACGCGATGATATCCGCAAGCGGCTCTTCCTTGGTCACCATGCCGACCGACTGGCCCGCCATCACGCTGCCATGCTCGACATCGCCGTCGATCACCGCGCGGCGCAGCGCACCGGCCCAATAATGTTCGATCTGCAGCTGCGCCTCGGCCATCGCGACCGCACCTTCGTCCAGCGCCTGCGCCACTTCGCGCTGCTTGGCGGTGAACAGCTCGCCCCCGGCATTCTTCAGCGCGCGCACCGGGATCACCGGCAGCCGCGGGTCGATCTGAACGCTCGCCACCGCATCGCGCGCGGAGGCGCGGATGAACGCCTGCTTGAACTTCGGGTGCGCGATCGATTCGGTCGCGCAGACGAAGCGCGTGCCGAGCTGGACGCCAGCCGCGCCCATGTCGAGATAGCCCGCAATCGCCTCGCCGCGGCCGATGCCGCCGGCGATGAACACCGGCACGTCATTGGCGATCGCCGGCAGGATCTCCTGCGCCAGCACGCTGGTCGAAACGGGGCCAATATGCCCCCCTGCCTCGGACCCTTCGATCACCAGCGCGTCGACGCCCGAGCGGATCAGCTTCTTCGCCAGCGCCAGCGTCGGCGCAAAGCAGATGACCTTGGCGCCTGATGCCTTGATCGCCTCCAGCGAGCCCTTGGGCGGCAGCCCGCCCGCCAGCACGACATGGCCAACCTGATGCTTCGCGCACACCTCGATCAGCGCCATCAGATCGGGGTGCATGGTGATCAGGTTCACGCCGAACGGCTTGTCGGTCAGCGCCTTGGTCGCGGCGATTTCCTTGTCGAGCAGCTCGACCGTCATCGCCCCGCACGCAATCACGCCAAACCCGCCGGCGTTGGACATGGCGGCGACCAAATTGCGCTCGCTGACCCAGCTCATCGCGCCGGCCATGATGGCCACTTCGCTGCCGAGGAATGCGGCGCCGCGCTCCATGCGGCGGGCGAGACGGGCGGAACCCGAACGGTCGATCGTGGTATCGTTCATCACCGCGCCGCTACACCGGTCGCGCGGCGGAGACAAACATGCGGCAATACGCCACCGAATTGATTGTTACCTCGCCCGGCCAGGGCCTTCACGAATTCACCCGCGATGTCACCGGCTGGGTCGCCTCGACCGGCATCGAACAGGGCCTCCTCACCCTCTTCATCCGCCACACCTCCGCCTCGCTGCTGATCCAGGAAAACGCCGCCCCCGCCGCGCGCCGCGACATGGAGCGCTTTCTCGCCCGCATCGCCCCTGAATCGCGTGATTACGAGCATGACGATGAAGGGCCGGACGACATGCCCGCGCACCTGCGCTCGGCGCTCACCGCCACCAGCCTCTCGATCCCAGTCGCGAATGGCCGCCCGGTGCTCGGCACGTGGCAGGGCATCTACCTCTTCGAACATCGCCGCGCGTCGCACCGCCGGCAGGTCGCGCTTCACCTGATCGGCGAGTGACGGCGATGCTGGGAACGCTGAAAGTCGCCGCCCGCGATCGCGCCCGGCTGGGCGAAGTCGCCGCCGTCATGTCGCGCTTCGGCCTCGACGTGCTGCTCGCCCGCCTCGGCCTCGGCAGCGCGCAGGACGAGCCCGAGCCGTTCGACCTTCCCGATCGCACCCGCCGCGCGCTGGAGGCGCTCGGCCCCACCTGGGTGAAGCTCGGCCAGATCATGGCGACGCGCGCGGATATCCTGCCGCCCGAATGGATCGCCGCGTTCGAACAGCTGCAAAGCTCGGCCCCACGCCTGCCCTTCGAGGACCTGCGCCCGGCGGTGGAGACCGCGCTCGGCGAGCCGCCCGAGACGGTGTTCGCCCAGTTCGATGCCGAACCGCTCGCCGCCGCCTCGATGGCGCAGGTCCACCGCGCAACGCTGCCCGATGGCACGGCCGTGGCGGTCAAGATCCGCCGCCCCGGCATCCGCCCGCGGATGGAGGCGGACTTGCGCCTGCTCGGCGAAGCCGCGCGCGTCATGGAACGCTCCAATGCGGAGGCCCGCCGCTTCGGCGCGACCAAGCTCATCCGCCAGCTCGGCAGCGCGATCCTGGGCGAACTCGATTTCGCCAACGAGGGCCGCAACGCCGATCTGCTGCGCGACGATTTCGCGCGCGACTCCCGCGTGCTGATCCCGCGCATCCACTGGGATTATACGTCCGAAGCGCTGATCGTGATGGACCACATCCCCGGCGTGCCGCCGCGCAACGCCCAGGTGCTGCGAGATGCCGGGATCGACCCCGCCGTGATCGCCGCCTCGGGCGCGGACATCGTGCTTCAGATGGCGCTCATCAACGGCCGCTTCCACGGCGATCCGCACCCCGGCAACCTCCTGTGCTTGCCCGGCAACCGCATCGGCATGATCGATTTCGGCCTCATCGGCCACGTCAGCCCGCGCCGGCGTGAGGAATTCATCGCGTTCGTCCAGGCACTGGTCACCGACGATCCCGCGCTCCTCGCCGAAACGCTCGCCCGCTGGGCCGAACTGGAACATCAGGTCCCGCGCTTCATGCCGATCGCGGAGGGGCTGGTGGTCCGCCACGGCCGCCGTCTGGTGCTGGCCGATCTCGTCGCCGACCTGTTCGGCACGCTGCGCGAGGAGAAGCTCGCCTTCCCGCCCGATCTGCTGCTTTTGTTCAAGGCGCTGATCACATTGGATGGCGTGCTCGGCGCGATCGAGCCCGACTTCGATCTCGCCGCCGCGATGCGCCGGGCAAGCGGCCGGCTGGTGATGGAGCGGCTCTCGCCGGAACGCTGGTCACGCCGCGCCGCCGCCGTCGCACTGGAGGTCGATCGGCTGGGAGACGATCTCCCGCGTCTGATCCGCGCGCTCGTCCGCCGCGCGGAGGCCCCGCCAACGCCTGCCCCGGCGCAGCCGTTCGACAGCCGCATCCTCGCGGCCGCCCTAATCGTCGCCGCGCTGATCATCGCGGCGGCGATCATGCTGACCTAGCGGCTCAGGCCGCCTCGTCGGCGTCGAGGCCGTAGGCGGTGTGCAGCACGCGCACCGCCAGCTCGGTCTCGTCCTCGTTGATCAGCACGCTGACCTTGATCTCGCTGGTCGAGATCGCAAGGATGTTGATCCCGCGCGCGCCCAGCGTCGAGAACATCGTGCTCGCGACGCCCGCATGGCTGCGCATGCCGACGCCGACGACGCTGATCTTCGCCACGCGCGTGTCGTGCACCAGCTCCTCGAAGCCGATCGCCGCACGCGCCTGGTTCAGCGTCTCGATCGATCGTGCCAGATCCGCCGCCGGCACGGTGAAGGTCACGTCCGTCGAGCCCGAGCCCCGCGCTCCGTGATCGTGCGCGATATTCTGGATGATCATGTCGACGTTGATGTTCGCCGCGGCCAGCGGCTCGAAGATCGCCGACACCGAACCCGGCTTGTCGGGCACTGCGGTCAGCGTGATCTTCGCTTCGTTCTTGTCGTGCGCGATGCCGGTGATCAGCTGGCGTTCCACGTCTTCAACCTCCTCTTCGCCCACGATCATCGTACCGGGCAGTGTATCCGCCATCGGCGCATCGTCGCCGGTGAACGACGAGAGCACCTGGACGCGGACGTTTTCCTTCATCGCCAGGCCCACCGACCGCGTCTGCAGCACCTTGGCGCCCACGCTGGCGAGCTCCAGCATCTCCTCATACGTCACCTTGGCGAGCTTGCGCGCGCGCGGCACGATCCTGGGGTCGGTGGTATAGACGCCGTCGACATCGGTGTAGATGTCGCAGCGATCGGCCTTGATCGCCGCCGCCACCGCCACCGCCGACGTGTCGGAGCCACCGCGCCCCAGCGTCGTCACGCGGCCGTTATGCACGCCCTGGAAACCCGGGATCACCGCCACTTCGCCCGCGCCCATGCTGGCCAGCAGCGCGTCGGCGTCGATCGTCTCGATCCGCGCCTTGGCGAACGCGCCCGAGGTATTCACCGGCAACTGCCAGCCCAGCCACGAACGCGCCGGCACGCCGATCGCCTGCAGCGCGATTGCCAGCAGCCCGCTGGTGATCTGCTCGCCGGCGGAAACGACGACGTCATACTCCTTGGGATCGTAAAGCGCGCTGGCCTCCCGGCAGAAATTGACCAGCCGGTCGGTCTCGCCCGCCATAGCGGAGACAACCACCGCCACCTCGTTGCCGGCCGCCGCCTCGCGTTTCACCCGCGCCGCGACCGAGCGAATCCGCTCGATCCCCGCCATCGAGGTGCCGCCGAATTTCATGACGATGCGGGCCACGGGATACTCTCGGGTGCTTGGGGAAAACAGGCGCGCCTGATAGGAAAGCGTCATGGCCGACGCAACTGTAACAACCGATACCGCACCCTCCCCCGCCGGAAGCGACGGCAGCGGCCACGCCAGCGTGGTGGCGCGCGAGGCGGCGCATTTCGGCGCCATGGCGAGTGAATGGTGGGATCCGCGCGGCTCATCCGCGATGCTTCACCGGCTCAATCCGGTGCGCCTGCGCTACATCCGCGAACAGGCCGACCGGCATTTCGATCTCGATCCCGCCAGCTTCACGCCGCTCGCGGGCAAGACCGTGCTCGATGTCGGCTGCGGCGCCGGCCTGCTTGCCGAACCGCTCAAGCGGCTGGGCGGCGCAGTCACCGCTATCGATGCCGCGGCGGAGAATATCGCGGTCGCGCGCGATCACGCTGCGCAGAGCGGGCTGGTGATCGACTACCGCGCCGGTGGCGTGGAGGCGGTGGCCGGCGAGACGTTCGATCTCGTCACCTGCATGGAGGTGATCGAGCATGTCGCCGATCCGGCGGCCTTCGTCGCAGGGCTGGCGGGCGCGGTCGCGGATGGCGGCCTGCTGATCATGTCGACCCCCAATCGCACGCCCGTGTCGCGCCTCGCGATGATCACGCTGGCCGAGGGCACCGGCCGCATCCCGCGCGGCACGCATGATTGGGACAAGTTCATCACGCCGGAGGAACTGGGCGAGATGCTCGCCGCCGTCGGCTTCACGGTGCGCGACACGCGCGGCATCGCCTTTTCGCCGACCAGCGGCTTCACCCTCTCCGACTCGCTGACGCTGAACTACCTCGTCACCGCGACCCGCACATAACATCCGCCCCGGTCGTCACCCGGCAGGCACCGGATGACGGCCGTGCGCCCTCAGTTGCGGAAGCTGGGATCGATCCGGTCGAGCTTGCGCAGCAGCGCCGGCCACGCCAGCTTCTCGGCCAGCTTGCCCATGCCCGCCGGCGCGCTCTGCCCGGCGACCTTCTCCTCCACGCCCTGCGGCGGATTGTTGAGGTTCTCGCGCCCGGCGGACAGCATCAGCACCTGCGCCTCGCACGCCCGCTCCAGGAAATAGAGCCGCAGGAAACAGGATGCGACACTGTCGCCCACCGCCAGCGTGCCGTGGTTGCGCAGAATCATCGCATGCTTGTCGCCAATGTCCGCGACCAGCCGCTCGCGCTCGTCGAGGTCGGTCGCGATGCCCTCATAGTCATGATAGGCGACATTGTGCTGCGCGATCATCGCCGTCTGGGTGTGCGGCAGCAGGCCGAATTCCATCGCGCTCACCGCCTGGCCATGCGGCGTATGGAGATGCATCACCGCGGCGGCATCCTCCCGCGCCATGTGGATCGCGGAATGGATCGTAAAGCCCGCCGGGTTCACCGGATGATCGGTATGGCCGACCGGATTGCCCTCGACATCGATCTTCACGAGGCTCGACGCGGTGATCTCCTCGAACATCATGTCATAGGGGTTGATCAGGAAGTGATGCTCCGGCCCCGGCACCCGCGCCGACAGGTGCGTGAAGATCAGGTCATCCCAGCCGTATAGCGCGACGAGGCGGTACGCCGCGGCCAGATCAACCCGCGCCTCCCACTCACCGGGGGCATATTGGTTGGTGTTGTCGACCGGCGCCAGCGTGGCCATGGCAAACTCTCCTTCGTTCGATTTACCCACGACTATAGCCTCACTCCGGCGTCATCACCACCTTCAGCGCCTCGCGCCGGTCGAGGATGGCGTAGGCCTCGGCGCCTTGTGACAGCGGCAGCCGGTGCGAGATGTAGCGTTCGGGCCTGAGCTGCCCCTTCTGCACCATCGGGATCAGCTCCTGCCACCAGTGCGGCACGGAGCAGGTGCCGGTGCGGAACGTCAGCCCGCTGGCGAAGGCGCGCTCCATCGGAAACGGAAAGCGCCGCGTCTGGTTTACGCCAAGGCACGACACGGTGCCCCATTTCCCCACCAGCCGAAGCGACAGGTCGATCGTCGCATCTGCGCCCACCGCCTCGACGACGCTGCTGCACATCCGCCCCTTGCTATCCTCACGGATGAACGGCACCGCCTCGGCCGGATCGACGCCGATCGCGCCCAGCTCCTCGGCGATCGCGCGGCGCTCGGGCACCAGGTCGATCGCATAGACCCGCCCCGCCCCCATCGCCAAACAGCCCTCCACTGCCATCAGTCCAATCGGGCCCAGCCCCACCACCGCGACGCTCGCGCCCGGCTTGATGTCGGCATTGCGCACCGCCATCCAGCTCGTCGGCAGCGCATCGGTCAGCATCAGCGCCTGTTCGTCGGTGATGCCCTCCGGAATGCGCCGCGCGTTGACGTCGCCCGCCGGCACCCGCACCGCTTCCGCCTGGCTACCCTGCAGCGCCGCGGACAGCCCGTAGCAGCCGGAGCCATTGTTCTCGCACTCATGCACCCGGCCCATCAGGCACCCGGGACACGCGCCGCATCCGACCGCGGCCGAAATCATCACTCGGTCGCCTGACTTCAGGGTGCGCACCGCGCGGCCGGTCTCGACCACTTCGCCCACCGCCTCATGCCCGACGCAAAAGCCCGTATCCTCGGAAAAGCCGTGGCCGTGATAAATGTGAAGGTCGCTGCCACAGATCGCGCAATGCTTCACCTGGACCAGCACATCACGGTCGTCCTGCAACGCTGCGTCCTCGGTCGATCCGTATTGGATGTCGCGCGCGCCGAAATACCGCAAAGCCTTCATGATCCGCTCCCGTGTCGCTTTGCCTACAGGGGAAGCGCAATCGCCAGGCACGTCAACTGTCCTTCGGAAATCCCGGATACCCCGCGGCGGGGTTCGCCTCCGATGACAACAAGGAAGTCGGGAAGATGCCGGCTAGACATGCGCCTCTGGACGCGCCCGCCGCGCGTCGCCATCTTTCGCTTGATCGCTCTCTTGTGTTGCTAATCAGCAACACCACATGATGCTCGAAGGAAACAGGGACACCATGAACCTCGAGAAATTTACCGACCGCGCCAAGGGCTTCCTCCAGTCGGCGCAGACCGTTGCGATCCGCATGAGCCACCAGCAGATCGGCCCCGAGCATCTGTTGAAGGCGCTGCTGGAAGACGAACAGGGCATGGCCGCGGGCCTCATCCAGTCCGCCGGTGGCGACGCGCGCCGCGCGGTAACCGAGACCGACGCCGCGCTCGCGAAAATCCCCGCGGTCAGCGGTTCGGGCGCGCAGTCGACGCCCGGCCTCAACAACGATGCCGTGCGCGTGCTCGATTCTGCCGAACAGATCGCGCAGAAATCCGGCGACAGCTATGTCACCGTCGAACGCCTGCTGGTGGCGCTCGCGCTGTCGCTCAACACCCCCGCAGGCAAGGCGCTTCAGGCCGCCGGCGTGCGCGCCGACGCGCTCAACACCGCGATCAACGATCTGCGCGGCGGGCGCACCGCCGACACTGCGACCGCGGAGGATCGCTACGACGCGCTGAAGAAGTTCGCCCGCGACCTGACCGAGGCGGCACGCGACGGCAAGCTCGATCCGGTGATCGGCCGCGACGAGGAGATCCGTCGCACTATCCAGGTCCTCGCGCGCCGCACCAAGAACAATCCCGTCCTCATCGGCGAGCCAGGCGTAGGCAAGACCGCCATCGCCGAGGGTCTGGCGCTGCGCATCGCCAATGGCGACGTCCCCGATACGCTGAAGAACAAGACGCTGATGGCGCTCGACATGGGTGCGCTGATCGCCGGCGCGAAATATCGCGGCGAGTTCGAGGAGCGGCTGAAGGGCGTGATCGACGAGGTGAAGGCCGCCGAAGGCGACATCATCCTCTTCATCGACGAGATGCACCAGCTGATCGGCGCCGGCAAATCCGAAGGCGCGATGGATGCGGGCAACCTGCTCAAGCCGGCGCTCGCGCGCGGCGAGCTGCACTGCGTCGGCGCGACCACGCTCGACGAATATCGCAAGTATGTCGAGAAGGATCCCGCGCTCCAGCGGCGCTTCCAGCCCGTCTTCGTCGGCGAGCCGACGGTCGAGGATACGATCTCGATCCTGCGTGGGCTGAAGGAGAAGTATGAGCTTCACCACGGCGTGCGCATCACCGATGGCGCGCTGGTTTCGGCTGCCACGCTCTCAAACCGGTACATCACCGACCGTTTCCTGCCCGACAAAGCGATCGACCTGATGGACGAGGCCGCGAGCCGCATCCGTATGGAGGTGGAATCGAAGCCCGAGGAGATCGAGACGCTCGACCGCCGCATCCTTCGCCTCAAGATCGAGCGCGAGGGCCTGCGTCGCGAGACCGACGAGGCGTCGCAGGATCGGCTGGAGAAGATCGAGGAGGAACTCGCCAATCTCGAGCAGCAGTCCGCCGAGCTGACGCAGCGCTGGCAGTCCGAGAAGGACAAGCTGGCGGGCGAGGCGAAGCTGAAGGAACAGCTCGACGCTGCCCGGCTGGAGCTGGAGCAGGCCCAGCGCCAGGGCGATCTCGCCAAGGCGGGCGAGCTTTCCTACGGCCGCATCCCCGCGCTCGAAAAGCAGCTTGCCGAGGCGCAGGGCGCCGCGGCCAACGCCATGCTGCGCGAGGAAGTGACGTCGGAGGATATCGCCGGCGTCGTCGCCCGCTGGACCGGCATCCCGGTCGAGCGAATGATGGAGGGTGAGCGCGACAAGCTCCTCAAGATGGAGGAGGTGATCGGCAAGCGCGTGATCGGTCAGGCCGATGCGGTGCGGGCCGTCTCCACCGCCGTCCGCCGTGCGCGGGCCGGGCTACAGGATCCGAACCGCCCGCTCGGCTCGTTCCTGTTCCTCGGGCCGACGGGCGTCGGCAAGACCGAGTTGACCAAGGCGCTCGCCGAATTCCTGTTCGACGATCCGAACGCGATGGTGCGCATCGACATGAGCGAGTTCATGGAGAAGCACGCGGTCGCCCGGCTGATCGGCGCGCCTCCGGGCTATGTCGGCTATGAGGAAGGCGGCGTGCTGACCGAGGCGGTGCGGCGCCGGCCCTATCAGGTCGTGCTGTTCGACGAGGTGGAGAAGGCGCATGGTGACGTGTTCAACGTGCTCCTCCAGGTGCTCGACGACGGCCGCCTCACCGATGGCCAGGGCCGCACGGTCGACTTCTCGAACACGCTCATCATCCTGACGTCGAACCTCGGCAGCCAGTATCTTGCCAACCTTGGCGAGGGTGAGGATGTCGAGACGGTCGAACCGCAGGTGATGGAGGTCGTGCGCGCGCATTTCCGCCCGGAATTCCTCAACCGGCTGGACGAGATCATCCTCTTCCACCGTCTGGGCCAGGCGCACATGGGGCCGATCGTCGACATCCAGGTGGCGCGCGTCGGCAAGCTGCTCGCCGATCGCAAGGTGACGCTCGACCTCACCGATGCCGCGCGCGCGTGGCTCGGCCGCGTCGGCTACGATCCGGTCTACGGCGCCCGCCCGCTGAAGCGCGCGGTGCAGCGCTATCTGCAGGATCCGCTCGCCGATCTCATCCTGCGCGGCGAAGTGAAGGACGGCAGCACGATCAAGGTCGACGAAGGCGACGGCAAGCTGGTGCTGTCCGTCGTCTGACCCGCAACCAGGGAGGGCGCGCCCACGCCCTCCCCTTTACCGCTCAATGATCGTGGTCATGCCCATGCCCATGCCCATGGTCGTGCGCGCCGGGCGCCGCGTGCAGCGCCTCCAGTACCTCGTCCATCCGCGCCGGGTCGCCGATCGCCAGCACCTGCCCCGTGCTCGCCTGCGTCAGCGGATCACCGTTCCAGTCGCACATCCGCCCGCCCGCGCCCTCGACGATCGGCGCCAGCGCGGCGAAATCGTACAGCGCCAGCCCCGCCTCGCACACGATGTCGAGGTGCCCGCTCGCCAGCAGCCCGTAATTGTAGCAGTCGCCGCCATAGACCGGCCCCTGCCGCGCGTGCCCGCCGGAGACCGCCGCAACCAGCGCCATGAAATAGGGCACTTCATCGTCGTTGAAGGCGTGCGGGCTGGTCGTCGCCAGGATCGCGCCCTCCACTTCGCGGCAGGCGCGCGTGCGCACCGGCGCCCCGTTGAACAGCGTCGGCCGCCCCGCCGCGCCGATCCACCGCTCACGCTGGATCGGCTGGTCGATCACCCCCATCATCGGCCAGCCATCCTCGACCAACGCGATCAGCGTCCCAAAAATCGCCCGCCCGACGGTGAAGCTGCGCGTACCGTCGATCGGATCGAGCACCCAGGTGCGACCGGTCACGCCTTCCTTGATGCCATATTCCTCGCCATGCACCGCGTCGCCCGGCGCTTCGGCATCCAGGATCCGGCGCATCGCCGCCTCCGCCGCCCGATCGGCCAGCGTGACCGGGGAATGGTCGGCTTTCATCTCGGTGCCCAGTTCGCCGCGGAAATAGGGGCGGATCGCTTCCCCCGCGGCATCGGCGAGGCGGTGGGCAAGGGCGAGGTCAGCTTGGCGGATCGGCATGGCGCAGCCCTATCGCGCCCCGCACGGTCGCGCTAGAACCGGCGCACCAACGGGAGATACCCTGTGCGCCACGTCCTTGCCCTTGCAGCCGCTTTTTCCCTTACGCTCGCCGCTCCCGCCGGGGCGACGCTGGCGGTGGGCGCAAAGGCGCCCGATTTCACCACCCGCGGCGCGATCGCGGGCAAGGTGGTGAACGTCAATCTCGCCCGCCAGCTGAAGAACGGGCCGGTCGTGCTCTACTTCTTCCCCGCGGCCTTCACCGCCGGCTGCAATGCGGAGGCGCGCGCCTTTGCCGAGAATATCGACAAGTTCCGCGCCGCGGGGGCGACGGTGATCGGCATGTCCGCCGATTCGGTCGAGGATCTCACCAAGTTTTCCGCCGCCGAATGCGCCGGCCGCTTCGCAGTGGCCAGTGCGGGACCGCGCGTCGTCAGCGGCTATGATGTGGCGCTCGGCCGGCAGGTGAAGGGCCGCGATGCCACCCGCCGCACCAGCTACGTCATCGATCGCACCGGCCGCATCGCCTTCGTGCATGACGACATGTCCGCCGAGCGTCACGTTGCCCTTACCCTCGACGCCGTTCGCCGGCTCGCAAAGTCGTAACAATCGCAACGCTATCTTAGCGATTTCGCGCTAGCTCAGGACACCGCCCGTGGCGCTGGCTGGCAGCGCCTGGGGAAGAAAGCGGACCAGCACGGTGAAGGTAAGCACGGCCGAGACGGAGGCGTTCAGCCTCTATGAGGCGATTGGCGCCTTTCTCGCCATTCACCGCCTCAGCGCCGACCCGGCATATTATGCGCTGGCGCATGAAATATTGAGCCATCCGGACGGCGCGCTGGCGCGGGCAGTCGCCGTGCGCACCGACGGCGGCGTACGCCTCACGCAGCAGGATATGGCGGAACTTGGCGTGCTCGCCCGAACGCAGCCGCACGACACCCCCGCCCGCCCCGCCGAGGATGCTTTGGTCGCGCAACTCACCATGCAATTGGGCGACTTTTCGGAAACCGTCCGGTCGATCCATGCCGAAACCAGCGACTTTGGCCGCGATCTGATCGCCACCGCCGCCGCGATGCGACAGGCGGACCCCGCATCGACGCGCAACTACATCAGCGAACTCACCGCCGCGATGATCGAACGAGTCCGCCAGGCGGAGGCACGGCTGGCCGCGGCGGAACAGGAAAGCGAGGCGCTCCGCAGCGCCCTCGCCGATGCACGCAGCGACGCGCGGCAGGATCCGCTGACCGAATTGGCCAATCGCCGCGCCTTTGACGAGGCGCTGTCGGCGCTGGCCCCGCACACCCCGGTGATCTTCGCACTGTGCGATATTGACCACTTCAAGCGCGTGAACGATCAGTTCGGCCATGCCGTCGGGGATCGGGTGCTGCGCGCGGTAGGCCAGACGATCGCCGCCGAAAGCGGGTCGGCGCTGGTCGCGCGTTATGGCGGCGAGGAATTTGCGCTGCTCCTCGTCGGCGTCGACATGGACACTGCGACCGGCATCGTCGATCGCGCCCGCAGCGCGGTTGCCGCGCGCCGCTTCCGCTCGCGTGCGACCGATGCCCCGATCGGCGTGGTGACGATTTCCGCAGGGCTCGCCGCCGGCACGGCCGGCGAAACGCGCGAGGTCCTGTGTGCGAGAGCGGACGCCGCGCTCTACCAGGCAAAGGCGGCCGGCCGTAATCAGGTACTCAGCGCCGTTTGATGGTGTGATCCGCCGCGCGCGGATGGCGATATTTCCCAACCCTGAACGGCGAACCGGCTAAGTGATTGATATTGCGTCAGCGGTCAAACTTGGCACGCCCCATGCAAACGCCTTGAGCATCGGCGCCGGATGGTCCGGCCGCCAGATAGCACAAGGGAATTGCACCATGTTCGTCCGCCTCAACCAGCTTCACCAGAATGTCGCCAGCCTCGCCGGCGCCTTCATCTTCGCCGCGCTCATGATCAGCGCCGCCGTTCCCGTCAGCCCGATCGCCTGATCCGGCCACACGCCTCCCTCTGTTCTGGAAAGGATTGTTCGATGGTCCGCTCCGCCTGCCTCGCCCTCGCTGCCTTTGTCAGCATGTCGGGCCTCCTCGCCTATGTCGACGCCGCCGCAAACGCGGTCTGAGCCGGCGCTGCCTCGGCCGGCTCGCCACGCGAATAGGTCCCGATAAGCAGCCCCGCAGCAAGCACATGCCCGGTCATGGCGCGCACCAGCGCCGTTCGACCGGGCGATGCGCCGGGATCGCCCACCCCGGCACCCAGCGCGAACAACTGAAACACATAACGATGCTCGCCATGACCGGTCGGTGGATCGGGTGGCAGCCAGCCTTCGCCCAGGTACGAATGGCGACCCACGTCGCCTTGCTCGGCCAGCCCGTTGCCATCGGCGACGATCGCGCCCTCCTCCAGCCGCCCGGCGTCCGCCGGCAGGCCCCACATGACGGCATGGACCAGCGGCTGCGGCGCCGGTGCGTCCGCATCCTCGACCAACAGCGCCAGCAGCGCCGTTTCTTCCGGCACCGCGCCCCAGGTCAGCGGCGGTGAGACACCCTCGCCATCGGCGGTGAATCGCGGCGGCAGACGCGCCTCCTGCGCGAACGCCGGGCTGGACAGGTCAAGCGCGCCGAATGTTCCACCCAGTTCGGGCTGCACGATCGCCAGCTTGTCCGCACCCGCGCGCACATTGCCCAGCGTTCGCCCAAGCCAGGCGGGGATATGTTCCAGCATGTCGCCTCCTTTTCTTGCGCCGATTTCAACGCACGAGGCCGCATCCGCGATGCGTGTTGCGCGTTGGGTGCGGCATGGACGACCCGTTCGATCTCGACCGCTTCGTCACCGCGCAGCACGGCAGCTATGCCGACGCGCTGACGGAATTGCGCCACGGCCGAAAGACCAGCCACTGGATGTGGTATGTCTTTCCGCAGCTCCGCGGGCTGGGTCACAGCCCCACTGCGCAGCATTTCGGAATCGCGTCGCTGGATGAGGCGCGCGCCTATCTTGCGCATCCCCTGCTCGGCCCGCGTCTGCACGCGGCGTGCGCCGCGCTGGCTGCCGCCAGCGGCAGTGCGGTCGACATCCTTGGGCCGGTCGACGCGATGAAGCTTCGGTCCTCGATGACGCTCTTCGCGCGCGCGGCCGATGATCCTGCCCCGTTCCAGGCGATCATCGACCGGTTCTTCGACGGGCCGGACCCGGCCACGGCCGCGCTGCTGCCCAAGGCACCCTGACGCGCCGCGCGCGTCTGGGCTTTGGTCCTCAGCGGGCCTCAGCCGTCGAGGCTCTTCGACGCCTGTTCGAACAGGTCCTTGGACAGCCCGCTGGTCCCGACGATCCGCTCCAGCTCCGCCCGCATCAGCGCCGCGCGCGCGGGGTCGAACCGCCGCCACCGACCCAGCGGCGGCAGCAGCTTCGCCGCCGTCTGCGGGTTGAGCCGGTCAAGCGCGATCAGCTGGTCGGCAAGGAAGCGATAGCCCGCGCCATCGGCCTGGTTGAACGCCCGCTGGTTGACCGCAAAGGCGCCGATCAGGCTGCGCGCCCGATTGGGATTGGCCAGCGTGAAGTCGGGATGCTCGGCCAGTGCGCGCACCGCCGCCAGCGTATCGACCCGAGTCGACAACGCCTGCGTCTGGAACCATTTGTCCAGCACCAGCGGATTACCGGCATAACGGTTGTAGAAGATGTCGAGCGCCGCCTCGCGCAGGTCGCTCTCGCCATTGACCAGCACCGACAGCGCACCCTGCCGATCGGTCATGTTGTCGGCACGCTCGAACTGGCGGAACGCCAGCGCCGCCGCATCGCTGGCCCCCGACGCCGCGATATAGCCCAGCGCCACGTTGCGAATCCGCCGCGCCGCCTTCGCCGCCGGCGTATATTCATACGGCCGGTCGCTCTCATTGGCGTCGTAGATCTCGCGCCAGCGATCCCCCAGCGCGCGGCCAAGGTCCGCGCGCAGCGCCTCGCGCGCAGCAAAGATCGCATCGGGATCGACCACGCTCAGCTGGTCGCCGATGAAGCTCTCTGACGGCAACAGCACCGCCTCGGCGACGAACGCCCGGTCCAGCGTAGGATCGTCGAGCGTGTCGGCCACCGCGTCGATCACCGCACGATGATCCGCCACGCCCTCCACCGCACCCGCCACCAGCGTGTCCAGCATCAGCTGCTGCATCGCCTCATAGCGTGCAAAGGGATCGTCATCGTGCCGCGCCAGGAACGCCAGCTCCTCCGCGGTACGATCGCTCTCGATCGTCACTGGCGCGGAAAAGCCGCGGTTGATCGACAGCACGGGCCGCTCGGCGATGCCGTCGAACACGATTGTCTCGCTCGCATCCTCCAACAGCACCAGTTGCTCCGGCCCCAGCGGCCGCCCGGTTTCCGCGCCGAACAGCCGGATCTTGAGCGGCAGGACCATCGGCTCCTTCACCGCCTGTCCCGGCGTCGGCGGCACATGCTGCGCCAGCCGCAGCGTCGCGCGACCGCCATCATGCGACAGGCTGGCGGCCACCCGCGGCGTCCCCGCCTGGCTGTACCACAGGCGGAAGCGCGACAGGTCGACTCCGCCGCCCTCCTCCATGCACGCGACGAAGTCCTCGCACGTCGCGGCCGTCCCGTCGAAGCGGTCGAAATACAGGTCGCACGCCGCCCGGAAGCGCGTCGGCCCCAGGATCGTCGCCATCATGCGGATCAGCTCGGCGCCCTTGTTGTAGATCGTCGAGGTGTAGAAGTTCGAAATCTCGAGGTAGCTTTCGGGCCGCACCGGATGCGCCAGCGGGCCGGCATCCTCCGGGAACTGGCTGGCGCGCAGCCCGCGCACATCCTCGATCCGCTTGACCGCCGCCGATCCCTGGTCCGCGGAGAATCCCTGGTCGCGAAAGACGGTGAAGCCTTCCTTCAGCGACAACTGGAACCAGTCGCGGCAGGTGACGCGATTGCCCGACCAGTTATGAAAATATTCGTGCGCCACAACGGTCGCGATCGCGTCGTAATCGTAATCGGTCGCGGTGTCGGGATCGGCCAGGATGTAGCGGCTGTTGAAGATGTTCAGCCCCTTGTTCTCCATCGCGCCAAAATTGAAGTCATCGACCGCGACGATGTTGAACACGTCGAGGTCATATTCGCGGCCATAAACGCGCTCGTCCCACGCCATCGACAGCTTCAGCGCGTGGAGCGCATGGTCCGTCTTGGGCAGGTCTGCCTCGCGCACCCAGATGCCCAGCTCCACCTCGCGCCCGGACCGCGTGGTGAAGGTCCCGCGGTTGCAGGCGAGGTCGCCGGCGACCAGCGCGAACAGATAGGATGGCTTGGGAAACGGGTCGTGCCATTCGGCCCAATGCGTCCCGTCGCCATTGTCGCCGGCCGCAATCGGATCGCCATTGGCGAGCAGCACCGGGTAGCGCGCCTTGTCCGCGCTCATCCGCACGCGATAGGTCGCCAGCACGTCGGGCCGGTCGGGGAAGAAGGTGATGCGGCGAAACCCCTCCGCCTCGCATTGCGTGCACAGGTTTCCGCCGGAGGAATACAGCCCCATCAGCTGCGTGTTGCGATCGGGCGCGATCTCCACCTCGGTCTCGATCACGTGCGCGTCACCGGACAGCGGGATGACCAGCTGGTCATTCTCCATCCGCCAGTCGTTCACTGCGACACCATCGACCAGCACCGCGATCGGCGTCAGCCCGTCGCCGTCCAGCCGCAGCGGCTCGCCCGTCTCGCCGCCGCGCCGCACGTCGAGCCGCGCGCGCACCCGCGTCGCCGACGGGTCGAGCGCGAAGTCGAGCGACACGTCGGGGACCAGCCACGCCGGCGGTCGATAATCCTCGCGGCGGTGAACGGCCGGGGTCGCGGTGGCGGTAAGAGCGTCGAGCATGGGAAGAGATATAGACGGCGCGCGATCCGGTTCCATCGGTAATGCTTGCGGCGCGCTCCCCCAATGCTACGACTTGCGGCATCAAGCCGCCCAATCCTTGTCTTTCATGTCGAGTGAGGTCGAGCCGCGTGTCGCAGGCGCCCGTCGCCGGTGCCACGTCGCCCCGCCCTTCTCGCCGTCCCGGTCCGGGGCGGGCGCCATCACCACGGGATATCCATGCGTCGTTTCGCCATTGCTCTGTGCTTTGCCACCCTGCCCGTCGCTGCCATCGCGCAGCAGGCTGCCCCCGCCGCTCCGGCAACGCCCGCGAAGGCTCAAACCGCCGCGGCCACCACGCCGCTCTCGCCGGAGGCCGCGGCGATCAAGTCGCACGTCATGTTCCTCGCCTCGGACGCGATGCGCGGGCGTGAGGCTGGCAGCCCGGAATATGATCTCGCCGCCGAATATGTCGCCTCGCAATTCTTCGCCGCCGGGCTGAAGCCGGGCGCGGCCAAGGGCGGCTATCTGCAGGAAGTGCCGCTGGTCGCCTACAAGCCCGATGGCGAGGGGAAGCTCGGCATCACGCGCGGCGGCACCACGCTGCCGCTCACCTACGGCACCGATTACGTCCCCTCCGCGAACCCGCGCGCCAAGGAAACCAATCTGTCCGCACCGGTGGTGTTCGTCGGCTATGGCATCGTCGCGCCGCAATATGGCCGCGACGATTATCGCGGCGTCGATGTGAAGGGGAAGATCGTCGCCTTCGTCAGCGGCTCGCCGTCCAAGATGACGGGTGAGGAGCGTGCCTGGCTCGGCTCGCCGACGACCAAGGCACGGCTCGCGGCGGAACGCGGCGCGGTCGGCACGATCACGCTCGTCACCCCGCGCAGCGACAAGCAGCGCCCCTTCGCCAAGATGGTCGAAGGGATCGGCCACACCCGCATGACCTGGGCCAATCCCGACGGCACCGGCCATGTCGAGGAAGGCGGCATCCCGACGCTCGCGACGCTGAGCCTCACCGGCGCGGAAAAGCTGTTCGCCGGCGCGCGCACCAGCTGGGCGAAGGTCGCGAAGGAATCGGACAAGGCCGATGCGCGCTTCACGCCCGAGGCGCTGCCCGCCACGCTCTCCGCCACCACCAAGACCAGCTTCGCCCCGGCGCGCTCGTCCAACGTCGTCGGCGTGCTGCCCGGCAGCGATCCGGCGCTGGCGAAGGAAGTCGTCGTCCTCTCGGCGCACCTCGATCACGTCGGCGTCAGCGGCAAGGCCGATGACAAGATCCACAATGGCGCGCTCGACAATGCGATCGGCATCGCCAGCCTGATCGAGGAGGCCAAGCGCTTCCAGAAGGAAGGGGCGCCCAAGCGCACCGTCCTGTTCCTCGCCGTCACGGCGGAGGAAAAGGGGCTGATCGGCAGCGCTTATTTCGCCAACCACCCGACCGTCCCGGCCTCGTCGATCATCGCCAACGTCAATCTCGACATGCCGATCCTGACCTACAAGTTCGAGGATATGGTCGCGTTCGGCGGCGATCGCTCGACGCTCGGCCCGATCATCAGCCGCGCGGTTGCGGGCGCCGGCGTCAGCCTGTCGCCCGATCCGATGCCGGACGAGGGGATCTTCGTTCGCTCCGACCATTTCCGCTTCGTGCAGAAGGGCGTGCCCTCGGTCTTCCTGTGGCCGGGCCAGAAGGGACCGGGCAAGGCCGCGGTCGAACATTTCATGTCGACCAACTACCACAAGCCCAGCGATGATCTGTCGCAGCCGATCGAGTGGGAACAGGGCGTCCGCTTCGTCGACGTGAACTATCGCATCGCCCGCGACATCGCCGACGCGCCCACGCGCCCGGTGTGGAACAAGGGCGATTATTTCGGCACGTTGTTCAAGGGGCCAATGGCCCCGTAACCGGGGGAACAGGGGATGAGGAAGGTCATCGGGGCAGCGCTGCTGGGGGCAGCGGCGCTGTTGCCCGCCATCGCGCAAGGACAGGGGGCAAACCCCGGTTTCGACGTCGACGCGGCAACCCGCGCCTACCTCGATCTTCTGCAGGGGCCGGCACGGGCGAAGTCGGACGCCTATTTCGAGGGCGGCTATTGGCTGATCCTGTGGAACGCAGTTGTCGCCGTGCTGGTCTATGGCGCGCTGCTCCCCAGTGGCTTTTCCGCCCGGATGCGCGATCTCGCCGAACGGCGCGTCAGGCGCACCTGGCTCGTCCCCGGCCTGTACGGCGTGCTGTTCACGCTCGTCAGCTTCCTCCTGTTCCTGCCGTGGACGATCTACACCGGCTTCGTGCGCGAGGCGCAATATGACCTGATGAGCCAGACGTTCGGCGCCTGGCTTATCGACCAGCTCAAGATGCGGGGCGTCTCGCTGGTGGTGAATGCGCTGCTGTTCACCGCGATCTACGCCGTCATTCGCCGCTTTCGCCGTGCATGGTGGGCGGTCGGCACGGCGGTGATGATCAGCTTCCTCACCATCGGGCTGCTGCTCGGCCCGGTGTTCATCGAGCCGCTGTTCAACCGCTACACCGAAATGCCCGCCGGTCCGCTGCGCGACCGAATCGTCGCGATGGCCGAGGCGCATCACATCCCGGCCGACCATATCTATGTCGCTGATGCCTCACGTCAGACGAAGCGGATCTCCGCCAATGTCGCCGGGCTCGGCCCCACGATCCGCATCGCGCTCAACGACAATCTCCTTAACCGCACCTCACCTGACGAGGTCGCCGCGGTGATGGGGCATGAGATGGGCCATTATGTGCTCGGCCACATTTGGCGACTGCTGCTGTGGTTCGCCCTCGCGGTGCTCGTCATCTTTTTCGCGCTCTCCCGGCTGGCGCCGCGGCTGATCGCGCGCCACCCGCGCTGGGGCGTGCGCGACGTGGCGGACCCTGCCGGCGCGCCGCTGCTGCTCGCGATCACGAGCGTCCTCGTGGCGCTGGCGACGCCGTATATCAGCACGGTCACCCGCCTGAGCGAGAGCGAGGCGGACCGCTTCGGCCTCGATGCCGCCCGCGCGCCTGACGGCTTTGCCACCGCGGCGATCCGCCTGTCAGAATATCGCAAGCTTGAGCCCGGGCCGATCGAGGAATTCCTGTTCTTCGATCATCCTTCGGGCGCGACGCGCGTTCGCATGTCGATGCAGTGGAAGAAGGATAATTTGCCCGGCGCCACGATGGTCACCCCGACGCTCGCGAGATGAGCCGGCTGTTCATCTTCGGCCTCGGCTATGCGGCGAGCGCGATCGGCGATGCCGCGGGCGGCCCGGTGCTGGCGACGACGCGCGACGGCCGCGCCGGCACGATCCGCTTCGATGATGGAGATGCGGTGCGCGCCGGGCTCGCCGCCTCAACGCATGTGCTGTCCTCCGTGCCACCGGATGGCGCGGACGATCCGGTGCTGGTGCGATATTGCGCGCTGCTGGAGGGCAAGTGGCTGGGCTACCTCTCCTCCACCGGCGTCTATGGCGATGCGGGCGGCGCCTGGGTGGACGAAAGCGCGCCGATCACCGGCCGGCGCGGGCCCCGCAACGCGGCCGATGCGGCATGGCTGGCGCTCGGCGCGCGCGTCTTCCGCCTCCCCGGCATCTACGGCCCGGGCCGCTCCGCGCTCGACCGGGTGGCGGCCGGCAAGGCGCACCGCACCGCCATCCCCGGCCAGGTGTTCAGCCGCGTCCATGTCGATGACATCGCGCGCGGCGTCGTCGCCGGCTTCACCGCGCCGCCGGGCGCCTACAATCTCGCCGACGACCATCCGTCCAGCCAGGATGCGGTGATCGAATTCGCCGCCGACCTGCTCGGCCTGCGGCCGCCCCCCGTGGTCCCGCTCGACAGCCTCTCACCGATGGCCCGCGCCTTTTATGCCGAGAACCGCCGCGTCGCGAACGGGAAGGCAAAGCGCGTGCTCGACTGGACGCCGCTCTACCCGGACTATCGGTTAGGCCTTCGCGCCGTCAGCGCGATGACCAGGCCAAAAGCGGCCAATGCTGCGCCACAAGCGGCCAATGTGGACCAGCGGTAACCCTCGAACAATGTGGAAAGGGCCATGGCGATCACCGGCACGATGACGCTGGAATAGGCCGACTTTGCCGGGCCAATGATCCGGATCACCCCGAAATACAGCGGAAACGCCAGCGCTGACGCCGCCAGCCCCAGGTACAGGATCCCCGCCACATACCCCAGCCGCCACTCCATCACCGGCGGCCCCGCCGTGAACCACGCCCATGCCGCATCGAACACCCCGCCCATCAGCATGGCGACCGCAGTGGTCCGCAGCATCGGATAGCGCCGCGCTGTCTCCGTCCCCTGCATCACATTGGCGCTGGAGGCGGACAGAATAGCGCACAAGGTCAAGGCGATACCGGTCAGCGCGGTCGCCGGCCCATGCGGATCACTGCGCACCTCATGGACGAACAGCAGCGCCACGCCGCCCATCGCCACCGCCGATCCGACAATCAGCTGCCGCCCCATCCGCTGACCGAGAAATATGCGCCCGAACAAGGAATTGGGTATCAGCAGCAGCGCGAACACCACCGCGACCAGCCCCGAGGTGATGAACTGTTCCGCGCGATAGACGAAGTTGAAATTGAGCACGAACTGCGCGAGGCCAAGCGCGGCGGCAAAGGCATAGCCACGCGCATCGATCGTCCCCGGCTCCCGCCGAATCACCGCCCAGGCAAGGAGCGCCGCGCCCGCCACCAAAAAGCGGTAGCTCACCGACCAGGACGGCGGCACCACGCCCAATTGGTCGCGAATGACCAGCCACGTCGATCCCCAGATCAGCGTCACGATCCCGAACGGGATCAGGACACGGGCGCGAGTCGATTGCGGTGGCGGGGCGGTGGTCATGCCGCCGCGTAGTGCGGATTGGGCGGCGGGTGAAGCGGTTAGCCGAGCGCCGCGATCGCCTCGGCGAGCGGACGGATATCCTCCGCGCGCTGGTTCCACGACACCACCAGCCGCGCCTCGCCCGGCCCCCAATCATAAAAGTCGAACCCCTTGGCCCGCAGCGCTGCCGCTTCCTCGGCCGAGACGCGCAGGAACACCTCGTTCGCCTCCACCGGATGCACCAGCCGATCACCCGCCGCCGCGCCGATCAGCGCCGCGCCTTCGTTGGCATTGCGCGCATTGGCCAGCCAGCGGTCCTCCTCCAGCAGCGCGAGGATCTGCGCCGCCAGATAGCGCCCCTTGGAAAACAGCAGGCCAGCGCGCTTGCGGCGATAGCGGCTCGCCTCCACCAGCCCGCGCTTGAAGAACACCAGCGCCTCGGCACCCATCCCGCCATTCTTGACGAAGCCCATGCTGAGCGCGGTCACGCCCGCGCGCCACGTCATGTCGGCGGGCGAGCAGCCGGCGTGAACCAGCGCATTGGCAAAGCGCGCACCATCCATGTGCAGCGCCAGCCCCTGCTCGGCCGCCAGGGTGCCGATCGCCGCCACCTCGTCGGGACGGTACACCAGCCCATATTCGGTCGCATTGGTGATCGAGATCGCGTGCGGCTGCACCTGATGCACGTCCTTGCGAATCGTGCCGAGCAGCGCGCGAAGCGTTTCCGGCGTCAGCTTCGCGCCCTCACCGCCCGCCAGCAGCAGCTTGGCGCCATGGGTGTAGAATTCCGGCGCGCCGCATTCGTCATTCTGGATATGCGCGTCATGGTGACACAGCACCGCGCCGTGTGGCGGGCAGAGCGCTGCCAGCGCCAGGCAATTGGCCGCGGTGCCCGTCGGCACCCACAAGGTCTCGACCTCGGTCTCGAACAGCGCCGACAGCCGCGCGTCCAGCATCCCGGACCAGCGATCGCCATCATAGGCGGTGTCGAGCACATCGGCCTCGGCCATGGCGGCGAGCACGGCGGGATGGACCGGGGCGGCGTTGTCGGAAAAGAAGCGCATGGGGGTGCCTTGCGGCGCTACCGCGCGACCGTCAATCGACACGGATCAAGCGATCGGGCACCGACGCTGTGACCGGATCAGGTTTCGGGATCGTCCTGCTCGCGCGAGGCGATCGTCGCCGTCCCGCGATAGCCGCTGACGCTGGCCGCCACCGCCTGGATCAGCTGCTGGCGCTCGCGCATCGGGCGCGTCGTGTCGCCGATCATCACTGCCACCGCATAACGCCGGCCGTCCGGCGCGGTCAGCAGGCCGACGTCGTTGAAGCCGGCGTTGCGGCGGCCCAGTTCCTGCCCCGTCCCAGTCTTGTGCGCCAGCGTCCATCCCGGCGCGATTCCCGCCTTCAGCCGCGCCCGCCCGGTGCGGCTCGATTCCAGCGTGGAGATCATCAGCCGCGTCGACGTTTCGGACAGCAATTCGCCCCGCGCCAGCCGCGACAGCGCATCGGCAATCGCTAGCGGCGCCGCGCCATCGGGCGGATTGTCGATATAGGCCTGCATCGCCCGCGCGCGCACCGCCGGATCCAGCTTCGCCCGCTGGATCGAGAAATTGTTGCCGATGCTCATCGACTGATCCCACGTCAGCCCGGCGGTCTTCGCCTGGAGCAGCCGCTCACCCGGGCCGAAGCGAATGTCGCCCAGCCGCTTGCGCTCGATAAAGGCGTTCACCGCCCTCGGCCCACCAACCAGCGTCAGCAGCCGGTCATTGGCGGTATTGTCGCTCTGAGTCAGCGCACGGAACAGCAGGTTGCCGACGGTCGTGTTCCACGTCCCGCCCTTCACCAGATAGGCGACCGGCTGGTGGAACAGCGTCAGGTCACTGGCCGTCACGCTGACCGGATCGTCGAGCTTCAGCCGGCCATTGTCGCGCTGATCGAGCACGGTCATCGCGACCCACAATTTGCTGACGCTCTGCTGCGGCAGCAGTCGACGCCCCCCGGCCTCGATCGTCCAATCCTCGTCGACGGCGCGCACCGCCACGCCGGCAATACCCGGGAACTCGCGCACCAATTGCTGGATCGACGCATCCAGCGCGCGGGGCGCGCGGCTGGCCGGCAGCGGCTTGGGCTTGGGCACCGGGATGGCGACGACATAGGAGGGCGCGGGGGCCGGCGCGACGGCGCGCGCGTTCCGCGAGGGTGGCTCCCCGACACAGCCGGCCAGCGCGAGCAACGCAGCTCCTGCGCCCAACCGTCCGATCATGATCCTCGCCTGCCCCATGCCATGACACGGGAGGCTATCGGAAAAGACGCCATTGAAAACCGTGGGTTACCCGCTTTGCGATGAACGGCGCCTCTGCTGCGATGAACAGGATGCCGTTACGGAACCAGGACCGTGTCGACCGGCGCCTCCAGCGTTTCCGGCCAGTCCAGCGTATAATGCAGGCCGCGGCTTTCGTGTCGGTGCAGTGCCGATCGTACGATCAGCTCCGCCGTCTGAAGCAGGTTGCGCAGCTCGATCAGGTCCGGCGTCACGCGGAAATGGCCGTAATAATCCTCCACCTCCGCGGTCAGCATCTTGATGCGATGCTGCGCGCGCTGCAGCCGCTTGGTCGTGCGCACGATACCGACATAATTCCACATGAAACGGCGGATCTCGGTCCAGTTCTGCTTGATCACCACTTCCTCGTCGGAATCGGTGACCCGGCTTTCGTCCCACGGCCGGATCTTCGGCACCGACGGCAGCATGTCCCAATGCGCTGCGATATGCTGCGCTGCCGCCTCGCCAAACACGAAGCACTCCAGCAGCGAGTTTGACGCCAGCCGGTTCGCGCCGTGCAACCCGCTCTCGGTGCATTCGCCCGCCGCATACAGCCCCGGCAGGTCGGTGCGCCCGTGGCGGTCCACGATGATCCCGCCGCAGGTATAATGCTGTGCGGGCACGACCGGGATCGGCTGCACCGTCATGTCGATGCCCAGCCCGATCAGCTTCTCGTAGATGTTCGGAAAATGCCCGCGCACGAAATCGGCCGGCTGATGGCTGATGTCGAGGTGGACGTAATCCAGGCCATAGCGCTTGATCTCGGCATCGATCGCCCGCGCCACCACGTCGCGCGGCGCCAGCTCCAGCCGCTCGGGATCATAATCGACCATGAAGCGGTGCCCGTTCAGCGGGTTGATCAGCCGCCCGCCCTCCCCGCGCACCGCCTCGGTGATGAGGAAGTTCTTGACGTCGAGGTTGTAGAGGCAGGTCGGGTGGAACTGCATCATCTCCATGTTGGAGACGCGACAGCCCGCGCGCCACGCCATGGCGATCCCGTCGCCGGTCGCGCCGCGCGGCGCAGTGGAGAACAGATACGTCCGCCCCGCTCCACCTGTGGCCAGGATCGTCGCACGGGCGGTGTAGAGGTTCACCGCCCCACTCTTGCGATCGACGGCATAGACGCCCCACACGTTGCCGGCCCCTGAATAGCGCTCCTCATGGCGGCTGGTGGCGAGGTCGATCGCCACCTGATCGGGAACCAGCGTGATGTTGGGATGCGCCTCCGCCGCCCGCTGCAGCGCCTCCTGCACGGCCCAGCCGGTCGCATCGTCGACATGCACGATGCGCCGATGCGAATGCCCGCCCTCGCGCGTCAGGTGGAGCGCATTCCCGTCCTGCGCGAACGGCACGCCCAGCTTCTGCAGCCGCTCGATCGCCGCCGGCGCATTCTCCACCACGAATTCAACGATCTCGCGGTCATTGAGTCCAGCGCCCGCCACCATCGTATCCTCGACATGGTTCTCGAACGTGTCGCCCGGCTCCAGCACCGCGGCGATCCCACCCTGCGCCCAGGCGGTGGACCCTTCGTTGAGCGCGCCCTTTGCCAGCACGATCACCTTGAATCGATTGGCGAGGTTGAGCGCGGCCGTCAGCCCAGCAGCACCCGATCCGACGATAAGCACGTCCGCGCTCGTCATGCGCGGCTCTGGGGAGGAAGAAGCATCCCGGCTGCATGGCACGAAGCGCCGGCATCTGCCATATCGGGCGATGATGTTCCCGCGCGGCACCTGACCCGGTGAGGTGGCCGTGGGTTGGTTTGCAAGGAAGCTCCATGTCCACCTACTCCGCCCGTCTCGCCGCCCTGCGCGACCAGCTTGCGCGCCAGCAGCTCGACGGCTTCGTCGTGCCGCTGACCGATGAGCATATGAGCGAATATGTCGGCGCCTATGCGCAGCGCCTGTCATGGCTCACCGGTTTCCAAGGGTCGGCCGGCACCGCCGTCGTGCTGCCGGCGGAGGCCGCGATCTTCACCGATGGCCGCTACACGCTGCAGGTGCGCGAACAGGTGTCGGGCGACGACTGGCAGTTCGTCGGCGTGCCGGAAACCAGCGTCTCCGGCTGGCTTGCCGATCATGCCCGGCAGGGCGCGCGCATCGGCTATGATCCGTGGCTCCACACCCGCGCCTGGGTCGATGAGGCAAGCCGCGCGCTGGCCGCGATCGACGCGACGCTGGTGCCGGTCGACACCAATCCGGTGGACGCGGTCTGGCCCGACCGCCCTGCGCCCTCCGATGCGCCGCTCGCTGTGCAGGACGATGCCCATGCCGGCCGGTCCTCGGCCGAAAAGCGCGCCGCCGTTGCCGACTGGCTGGTGGCGCATGGCGCGGATTCGGTGGTGCTCGCGTCGCTTGAATCGACCGCATGGCTGCTCAACGTGCGCGGCGGCGACGTGTCGCGCACACCGGTCGCCCTGTCCTACACGATCGTCAACGCGGACGGCACCGCCGATCTGTATGTCGCGCCGGAAAAGATGAACGATGCGGTTGCCGCGCATCTCGGCAACGCCGTTCGTGTCCATGACCGGCGCAGCTTCGCCGCCGCGCTGGCCCGGTTCGCGGGCCAGCGTGTCGCGGTTGATCCCGCGCTGTCGGTCGCGGCCATTCCGCTCGCGATCGAGGCCGCCGGCGGCACGGTCGTGCCGCTGCGCGACCCCACGGTGATCCCGCGCGCGACCAAGAATGCGGTCGAGCAGGCCGGCCATCGCTCGGCCAGCATCCGCGACGGCGCCGCCTTGTCGCGCTTCCTGCGCTGGATCGCGATCGAAGGGCCGAAGGGCGGTCAGACCGAACTGTCTGCGGCGGCAAAGCTGGAGGAATTCCGCCGCGGAACGGGCGTGCTGAAGGACCTGTCGTTCGACGCCATCTCCGCCACCGGCCCGCACGGCGCGATCCCGCATTATCATGTCACTGAGGAATCGAACCTGCCGATCGAGCCGGGGCAGCTCTATCTGATCGATTCGGGCGGCCAATATGTCGACGGCACCACCGACGTCACTCGCGTCGTCCCGATCGGCCACCCGACGCAGGAGATGCGCGATCGCTTCACCCGCGTGCTGAAGGGGCATATCGCGCTCGCCACGGCCGTCTTCCCGCGCGGCACGACGGGGGCGCAGCTCGACGCGCTCGCCCGCCTCCCCTTGTGGCAGGCGGGGCTGGATTTCGCCCATGGCACCGGCCACGGCGTCGGCAGCTACCTCTCGGTACACGAAGGGCCCGCGCGGATCGCCAAGCCGAGCTATCCCGGCGCCGGCCCGTCGGAGCCGCTGCTGCCCGGCATGATTCTCTCCAACGAGCCGGGCTATTACAAGGCCGGCGAATACGGCATCCGGATCGAGAACCTGCTCCTCGTCCATGAACAGGACGTGCCCGGCGGGGAGTCGACGATGCTCGCCTTCGAAACGCTCACCCTCGCTCCGATCGACCGCGATCTGGTCGATCCGGCCCTATTGACCCCCGGCGAATTGTCATGGCTCAATGACTATCACGCCCGGGTCGCGGCAACGCTCGCCCCCGTGCTGGAGGGGGAGGAACGCGAATGGATCGTCTCAAGGTGTTCGCCCATCATTGTCGGGTAACGCTTCCCTGGGCGGTGGTCGGCGGGGCGGCGCTGACCATCGCCTATCTGACGGGCGACTTCTGCTATGCGGTCGGCCGATTCGTCGCGGACTGATCGTCGCCCTCACCGTCCGCCGCTGTCTCCTTCACTGCCCGCGCCTGCTCCTTGCGCCGGCGCAGGTTCGCCCGCAGCGCCGCGGCCAGCCGCGCGTCCCGTTCTGCCTTGGTTTCCATCGAAACAGGCTATCGCGCGACTTTAGCGCCTTGACAATCGGCCGCCGCTCGTCTCTAGCGCCCCCTCGCCCGCCGATCGCGGGCCGAGTGCTGCCGTAGCTCAGTGGTAGAGCGCATCCTTGGTAAGGCTGAGGTCGTGAGTTCAATCCTCACCGGCAGCACCATTTTCCCCGACCGTCATTGAACGAACCTCCGCCGTGGCGCGGAGCTGCCCGCCATCTGGCCCATTCGCCACCTCCCGGCGTCGCCGTCTGCGCATGTTACTGATTGTCGCGACGGCCCTGCGCACCTCATCTGGCATCCGCGACACGCCGCCTGCCCGGTCCTGGTCGCATTCGCGGGAAAGGAATGCGTGTGGACGACCGGCTGTTCGACCCTGACCAATTCCGCCTCACCGGCCAGGTCGCGCTGGTCACCGGCGCCGGCAACGGCATCGGGCGTGCCATCGCGCGCTTGTTCGCCGGCGCGGGCGCCGCGGTGATGGTCACCGACCTCGCGCGTGACAAGGCGGAGGCCGTCGCCGACGAGATTCGCGCCGCTGGCGGAAAGGCCGGCGCCTTCACCTGCAACGTCACCGTGGAGGCGGAGCTGCAGGACGCGGTGGGCACCACGGTCGACACATTCAAGGCGCTGACGACCCTGGTGAACAATGCCGGTGGCGGTGGTCCCAAGCCGTTCGACATGCCCATGGAAGATTTCCGCCGCGCCTTTGAGCTGAACGTCTTCTCCTCGTTCCGGCTGGCGCAGCTCGCTGCCCCGCACATGGCGGCGCATGGCAGCGGCGCGATCCTCAACATCTCCTCGATGGCGGGGGAGAACCGGGACGACCACATGGCGTCCTACGCCGCGTCCAAGGCGGCGGTGAACCACCTCACACGCAACATCGCCTATGACCTCGGGCCGTCGGGCATCCGCGTAAACGCCATCGCGCCCGGCGCGACCAAGACCGATGCGCTCGCCTCCGTCCTGACGCCGGAGATCGAGAAGGCGATGCTGCGCCACACCCCACTGCCACGCCTCGGCACCCCCGATGACATCGCCTATGCGGCGCTCTTCCTCTGCTCGCCCGCCGCATCCTGGATCAGCGGGCAGGTCCTCACCGTGTCGGGCGGCGGCGTCCAGGAACTCAATGGATGATCCCTCCGCGCAGCGGTTCCTGCCCGTGAGCTTTCACCCCGCCTCATCGTCGGGGGACCGCGCCGCAAGGGCGGCCGCCTGAGACGGAAGCGAGGCTCCTATGGAATTCCCGGCGGCAACGCTCTTCGGGTTGCTCTTCATGACCATGGGGCCGATCCGCGCCGTGGCGATATTCGCAACCGTCGGGACGGATGACAAGGCGCCGGGCGTCCGCCGGCTGGCGACGCGCGCCGCGCTGCTCACGGCACTCGCCTTCGTTCTTGCCGTCTATGGCGGCACCGGCACGCTCGCGTCGTGGGAGGTGTCGCTCCCCGTGCTGATCGGCAGCGCCGGCGTCGTGCTGCTGGCCCTCTCGCTCCAGTCGCTGCTCGTGCCGGCGGCACAGAGCCCCACGCTGCTCGATCCGCAGAAGCTGCGCCCGACCACGCTCGTCTTTCCCGGCCTCTTCCCACCGATCGCAGTGACGATCCCGATCATCTTCGCCGCCGCCGTGCCGAATACGGGCGCCCAACTGGAGATCATCGCCATCGGCCTTGGCATCATCCTTCTCAACTGGCTGCTGATGCTGCGGTCCAAGTGGCTGATGCGCAAGATGGGCTCCAGCCCGCTGGAAATCATGGGCGCCGTGTTCGGCGTCCTGCAGGTCGCGCTGGCGATGCAATTCATCGTCAACGCGGTGAAGATGCTGTGACGGGCATGGGCATCATGTCCCATGGCGATCGGCCCGGCTCCGGCATAAAAGCCGCCTCCACCGCGCTGCGCACAACAGGGAAGCAAGATGGCTGACGACGAATATGTCTATGACGAGGAAAGCGGCGAATGGCTGCCGGCGAGCGAGCTTGCCGCCAAGCGCGCCGAGGCCGATCAGGTGGAGGTGCGCGACGCCGTCGGCAATCTGCTGGCGGACGGCGATCAGGTCACGCTGATCAAGGATCTGGAGGTCAAGGGCGCCGGCCAGACGCTGAAGCGCGGCACGCTCATCAAGTCGATCCGCCTGACCGGAGACCCGCAGGAAATCGACTGCCGCTACGAAGGGATCAAGGGCCTCGTGCTGCGGGCGGAGTTCGTGCGCAAGCGATAGCGCCGGCGCCGTCCCCCCCGCGACCGATCAGGCTGTCGCGGGCCGCCGCGCGATCTTCTTGATCACCCCGGAATAGCTCATCACCGGGTCGCCTGAGTCATCGATCACGCCGCGCACGAAGATCAGGCTGCGCCCGGCTTTCACCACCTCGCCCCGCGCGGTCAGCAACCGGCCGGGCACCGCCGCGCCGACGAACTCGGCGTTCAGCGTCGCGGTGACGCCGTGGAAGGCGGGCAGCACTGCCGACGCGACCATGAACAGCGAGAAATCGGCAAAGGTCAGCAGCGACCCGCCATGGACGTTGCCCCCGCCGTTGCGGTTCTTGGCTTCCGGGCGAAAACCGCACTCGATCTGCCCCTCGGCATCATAGCGCGCGAAGAACGGCCCGGCATGGTCCTCGAACGGGTCGGTGCCTGGCCAGCGCAGCCATCCCTGCCACTCACCGTCGTCGATCGGCGTCAGCGCGATGCCGGGTTCGGTCGTGATGTCCACAATCTTCCTTCTTGGCTCCTGGGATGATCCGCGCGCCGCTCAGCGCGCCGGCGACCCGACGTTCGGCAGTGTCGCCTCCTCGGCATTGGGCATCTTGCCGAACAATGCCCGGTCGGCCGGCGTGAACGCCCAACGCCACAGCACGAACAGGTAGACGCCGGCGATTGCCGGGATGCCGAACACGATCTCCGCCCATTCATATTCATGCGGCAGCGACGTCACCAATCCGCCGATGACCAGCGCCGCCAGCATCGCCCACACCAGCGGCCAGCGCAGCGGCGACACGGGCGCCGACAATATGTGGCGCAGCAGCCGCGCCTTGATGACGGAGGTCAGCGCGACGCTCACCATCAGCGCCACCGCCGGCGCCGCCGCCTGCGCCTCTTCCGACCAGCCGAGCCGCCGCGTGGCGATGATCATGCCAAAGCTGAGCGCCACCTGGAACGCCAGCATCACGGCGGAGATCAGCAGGTTGCGGTGCCGCGCGGTATAGACCAGCGCCGTCTCGCACACCGCCCCGGTCGACGCGAGCACTTCGGCGAACAGCAGGAAGGCGAGCGCCGCGGTGCCAGCCACGAATTGCGGCCCCACCGTCCCCATCACCGCCTCGCCCGGGATCGATCCCATCAGCGCCAGGCCAAGCTGCGCCGCCATGATCCAGAAGGCGACCTGCCGCACCTGGTTGGCGATCGCCAGCCGGTCGTTCACCGCCAGGCTCTGCGTGATCACCGGGCCCAGGATCGGGTCGAACGATGTCTTCAGCTTCTGCGGCAGGCTCGCGACCTGCTGCGCCATATAATAGATGCCGACGATCTTGGGCTCGAACATCACCCCCAGGATGAACCGGTCGACGTTGCGCGTGCCCCATTCGAACGCGTCTGCGCCCGCCAGCGGCACATTGTCGCGGATCATCGCCAGCAGCCCGCGCACATGCGGGGACCAGCCACGCGGCAGGCCGTAACTGCGCACCAGCGGCACGATCGATGCGATCAGCGCCGCGATCATCGACGCGACATAGCTCAGCACCAGGCCATCGCGCGTGGTGAAGAAGGAGAATATCCACGCCGCGATCGAGATCGTCCACGGCTCCACCACCGCGCGCGCCGTCACCGCGGCCTTCACGTTGTGGCGATAGGCCAGCGCCGCCAGGCTCACGTCGGACCAGGCGATCGCCAGCACGATCAACGGCAGCCATCGATCGAGGCCGACGATGGGCGTATTGGGGTACATGACCTCGGGGAAGGTCCACAGCACGGCGCTCGCCAGCAGCGACAGCAGCGCCGCGACCACCAGCCCGTCGGCGACGACATGGACGTGCGGCCGGTCGGTGCGGCTCAGCGCCTGCGCCAGCCCGCGCTTCAGTCCCAGCGTCGCCAGCAGCGCCGCCAGCTCCACCACCACCACCGCGATGGCGAACCGCCCGACGAGCTCCGGTCCGTACAGCCGCCCGGCGATGAACAGGAACGGGATGCGCGCCGCCAGCCGCAGGATGAACCCCGCGACATTGGTGCGCCCGCCCTTGGCGAGCTGCGCAATATCCTTCGACGTTTCGGTCACCGGGGCGTCCCGCCGGTCCCGCGCTGCCCGCCAGTCAATGGGCCGGTCAATGCGCCGCCCCCCAGCTTGCGCCGGTGCCGATCTCCACCGCCAGCGGCACGTCCAGCTTCACCGACGGCTCGGCTGCGGTTGCCATCACGCGCTCGATCACCGGCTTCGCGGCCTCGACTTCGCTTTCGGGGACTTCGAACACCAGTTCGTCGTGCACCTGCAGCAGCATGCGCGTGCCGGTCAGCCCGGCCTCGGCCAGCGCCGGCTCCATCCGCGCCATCGCGCGCTTGATGATGTCGGCGCTCGTGCCCTGGATCGGCGCATTGATCGCCGCGCGCTCGGCGCCCTGCCGCTCGTGCTGCACCTTTGATTTGATCCGCGGGAAATGCGTCTTGCGGCCGAACAGAGTCTCGGTGAACCCCTGCTCGCGCACCGCTTGCAGAGTCTCGGCGATGTAGCGGTTGATGCCCGGGAACCGCTCGAAATAGCGGTCGATCATCGCCTGGGCCTCGTCCGCCGTCACGTCGAGGCGGCCGGCAAGGCCCCAGCGGCTGATGCCGTAGAGGATCGCGAAGTTGATCGTCTTGGCGCGCCCACGGGTGTCGCGATCGACCGCGCCGAACAGCTCCTGCGCGGTCAGCGAGTGGATATCGTCGCCCCGCGCGAACGCTTCCTTCAGCGCCGGCACGTCGGCCATGTGCGCCGCCAGCCGAAGCTCGATCTGCGAATAGTCCGCCGCCAGGATCACATTGCCCGGCTCTGCCACGAAAGCGTCGCGGATCTGCCGGCCGATCTCGGTGCGGATCGGGATGTTCTGCAAATTGGGGTCGGTGGATGACAGGCGCCCGGTCTGCGCGCCGGTCAGCGAATAGCTGGTGTGGACGCGGCCCGTCGCCGGGTTGATCTGCTCCTGCAGCGCATCGGTATAGGTGGATTTCAGCTTCGACAGCTGGCGCCAGTCGAGCACCCGCGCGGCAATCTCCTTGCCGGGCGAATCCTTGTCCGCCGCGATCCGCTCCAGCTCGTTGACGTCGGTCGAATAGACGCCGCTCTTGCCCTTGCGACCGCCCTTGATGCCCATCTTCTCGAACAGGACATCGCCCAGCTGTTTGGGGCTGCCGATCGTGAACGGCGCTCCGGCGATGCCGTGGATCACGCCCTCCAGCTCCGCCATCTGAGTCGCGAACTCGGTCGAAAGCTGCGCCAGCCGCTCGCGATCCACCTTGATCCCGTGCCGCTCCATACGCGCGATGACCGAAACAAGCGGCCGGTCGACCATCTCATACACCCGCGTCGCCCGCTCGATCGGCAGCCGCGGGCGGAACCGCCGCCACAGCCGCAGCGTCACGTCGGCATCCTCGGCCGCGTACCTCGTTGCGGCCGCCAGATCGACCTGGTTGAACCCGATCGCCTTCTTCCCCGTCCCCGTCACGTCCTTGTACGCGATGCAGCTGTGCGACAGGTGCGTCGCCGCCAGTTCGTCCATCCCGTGCCCGTGCAGCCCGGCGTCGAGGTCGAAGCTCATCACGATCGTGTCGTCATAGGGCGCAAGCGCGATCCCCAGCCGCCCCAGCACGACCATATCGTACTTCAGATTGTGCCCGATCTTCAGCACTGCCGGATCCTCCAGCAGCGGCTTCAGCTTGGCGAGCGCCAGGTCGCGGTCGAGCTGCACGGGCTTCTCGGCGAACATGTCGCCCCCGCCGCCCTCGCCGACATGCGCCAGCGGCACATAGCAAGCGAGATTGGGCGCCAGCGCCATTGACACGCCGACCAGCTCGGCCAGCATCGGATCCTTGGCGGTCGTCTCGGTATCGATCGCAACCCAGCCCTGATGCCGCGCCACGGCGATCCAGCGATCGAGCGCATCTTCGTCGACCACCGTTTCGTAACTGTCATGGTCGCAGGGCGGGTCTTCCTCCTGCGTCACGCCGACCGGCTCGGGCGGCGTCGGATCGACGCCGTCATTCTGCTCCGCCGCCAGCTTCGTCAGCAGCGACTTGAACCCGTGATGCTCCAGGAACGCGCGCAGCGGCGCCTCTGGGATCCCGTCGAGCGCCATTTCCTCCAGCGGGTGCGGCAGCGGCACGTCGCACGCCAGCTCCACCAGCTTGCGCGACAGCCGCGCCTGATCGGCGAACTCGATCAGATTCTCGCGCAGCTTGCCCTTCTTCATCTCGGGCGCGGCGGCCAGCACCGCCTCGACGCTGCCATGCTCCAGGATCAGCTTCGCCGCGGTCTTGGGCCCCACGCCCGGCACGCCCGGCACATTGTCGACGCTGTCGCCCATCAGCGCCAGCACTTCGCCGAGCTTGTCCGGCCCGACGCCGAACTTCTCCACCACCTCGGGCGGGCCGAAGCGCTTGTCCTTCATCGTGTCGAGCATGTCGATGCCCGGCTCGGTGAGGAGCTGCATCAGGTCCTTGTCGGAACTGACGATCGTCACTTGCCAGCCCTGCGCCAGCGCCGCCTTGCTGTACGATGCGATCAGGTCGTCGGCTTCCCAGCCCGCTTCCTCGATGCACGGCAGCGAAAAGGCGCGCGTTGCATCACGGATCATCGGAAACTGCGGTTTCAGATCCTCCGGCGCGGGCGGGCGATGCGCCTTGTACTGGTCGTACAATTCGTTGCGGAACGTCGTCTCGGACTTGTCGAGGATGACCGCCAGGTGAGTCGGACCATCGGCCTTGTGCAGGTCGTTGGCCAGCTTCCACAACATGGTCGTATAGCCATAAACCGCACCGGCCGGCTCACCATGCTTGTTCGTGAGCTTCGGCAGCACGTGGTACGCGCGAAAGATGAAGCTCGAGCCATCGACGAGATAGAGGTGCGGCATGGGGGCCGCTTAGCGGATCGGCGCGCCGCGAACAAACAATGCGGTGGGCGCCGGATCGCGCCGCCCGCGACTCACAGTTTCCCGAACCGTTCCTCGAACGTCTTGATGTCGCCGGCGGCCAGCAATTGCGCCTGTTCCAGCCAGCGATCGCGCCCCATCCGGCCGGTGAACGGCCCAAGATGCGCGTCGAGGTCCTCGGCGGCGCGCTGGTCCAGCGCGGCCAGTTGCCCGACGGTCGAAATGCCCAGCTCGGCCAGCCGTGCGGCGACCTTCGGGCCCAGCCCCTTGATGCGCGTCACCGGCGCGTCCCCCGGCGGCGGCGCGGCGGGGGCGGGGGCGGGGGCGGCGGCGGGCGGCGCTGCAGGTGACGGCGCGGGCGGTGCCAGCGGCTCGGGCTGGGCCTCGACCGCGGGGGAGGCATCGAGCGGGGCAGCCGCGGCAATCGGCTCGTCGGCCAGCGGCGGCGGCTCGGTCGCGGCAGGTTCCGGCGCCGGTTCGACAGGTGCGGATGCGGACGCGACCGGCGCTGGCGTAGCCGGTGCGGGCGCTACCGGTGCCGTTTCGGGCAGGTCGGTCAGCGGCGGTGGCGGCGGGGCGACCGGCGGCTGCACGGGGACCGGCGCCGGAGCCGCTACCCTCTCGGGCGCAGCGGCACGCTGGTGCGGCTGCGACGCTTCGGCCAGACGGTCGCGCTCGGAACGCTCCGCCTGCTGCCGGGCCCGCTTCCTGCGATTGCCGGCCAGCATCGCGACGATCGCCAGCACCGCAATAACCGCGATGATCGCGAGCACGATGCCGATCAATGTATTGTCCACCGTGGTGGGCTGCATGAAGACACTCCGCTACGCCGAACGCCAAGCCTTAGGGGCGCGTCATGGTTCCCGCAACGGGGGCGAAACGTTACCGGTCATCCCCGTCGCGACCGTTCCGGCGCGATTTTCCTCGATCAGAGCGCGCGCCAGCCGATATCGCGGCGGCAGAAACCGGTCGGAAAGTCGATCATATCGACCGCGGCATAGGCCCGGCGCTGCGCCTCGGCGACGTCGCCGCCGGTGGCGGTCACGGCCAGCACGCGCCCGCCCGCGGCCACGATCTCCTCACCATCGGCGCGCGTTCCCGCCTGGAACACGACCGCCCCGGTCGCCTCCGCCGCCTCGATCCCGCGGATCGCGCCGCCGGTCTCGGGCGTGCCCGGATAGCCGTTCGCCGCCATCACCACCGTCAGCGCCACGTCATCGGCAAAGGCCGGGGCCGGCATATCGGCAAGCCGCCCTTCCGCCACGGCGAGCAGCGTCTCGACCAGGTCGCCGGCGAAGCGCGCCATCAGCACCTGGCACTCGGGATCACCAAAGCGCACGTTATATTCGATCAGCTTCGGCCCCTCGGCTGTCAGCATCAGCCCGGCATAGAGCACCCCGACATAGGGCGTGCCCGACGCGGCGAGCGCGTCGATCGTCGGGCGCACGATCTCGCCCAGTGCCTGCTCCTCCAGCTCGGGCGTCAGCACCGCGGCGGGGGAGTAAGCGCCCATCCCGCCGGTGTTCGGACCGACGTCGCCGTCGCCAACGCGCTTGTGGTCCTGCGCGCTGCCAAAGCTCGCCGTGCTGGTCCCGTCCGACAGGACGAACAGGCTCGCCTCCTCCCCTTCCAGGAATTCCTCGATCACCGCCTCGGCCGGCCCGCCTGTAAACAGCGCGGCGATCGCCGCCTCGGCCTCAGCCCGCGTCATCGCGACGACCACGCCCTTGCCCGCCGCCAGACCATCGGCCTTGATGACGCAGCGCAACTTGTCGCCGCTCGCGAAATCGTCGAGGCAGGCCAGCGCCCCATCGCGGCTGGTGACGCGGAAATAACGCGCCGTCGGGATGCCGACGCGCGCGCACAGATCCTTGGTGAAGCCCTTCGACCCCTCCAGCTTCGCCGCCTCGCGGCCAGGCCCGAACACGGGCACGCCGATCGCGCGCACATTGTCGGCCAGCCCGTCGACCAACGGCTGTTCCGGCCCGATCACCACCAGGCCGATGCCGTGCCGGCGGACGAAATCGATCACCGCGCGGTGATCCGTCACGTCCAGCGCTGCAAGCGTCGCATGCTGGGCGATGCCGGGGTTGCCGGGCGCCGCATAGAGCGTATCTAGACGCTCAGACTGCGCGAGTTTCCATGCCAGAGCGTGCTCGCGCCCGCCCGATCCGATCAGCAGGACGTTCATGCCCGACCCCTTATTTGACGTTCCCGCGCGGCTCGTAGCGGACCCGGTGCCGGGGGACAACGCAGCCGCGATGTCGGTGGGCGAACTCTCCGCCCGGCTGAAGCGCGTGGTGGAGGGCGAATTCGGCCATGTCCGCCTGCGCGGCGAGATTTCCGGGTTCAAACGTGTCGCGTCGGGCCATTGCTATCTGTGTCTGAAGGATGATGCCGCGGTGATCGATGGCGTGATCTGGAAGGGGCAGGCCGCCGCGCTCGCCTTTCGGCCGGAGGACGGGATCGAGGTCGTGGCGACCGGCCGCCTCACCACCTATCCCGGCCGCTCGAAATATCAGGTGATCATCGAGCGGATGGAGCTTGCCGGCGCGGGCGCGCTGATGGCGCTGCTCGAACGCAACAAGGCGCGCTTCGACGCCGAGGGGCTGTTCGCCAAGTCAAAGGCGCGTCGCCCGCTGCCCTATCTGCCGCAGCGCATCGGCGTCGTGACCTCCCCCACCGGCGCGGTGATCCGCGACATCATCCACCGGCTGGAGGATCGCTGCCCCAGCCATGTCCTCGTCTGGCCGGTGAAGGTTCAGGGCGATGGCGCCGCGAACGAGATCGCCGCCGCGGTGCGTGGCTTCGATTCGCTGCCCGATCACCTGCGCCCCGATCTCGTCATCGTCGCGCGTGGCGGTGGCTCGATCGAGGATCTGTGGGCCTTCAATGAGGAACCGGTGGTCCGCGCCGTCGCCGCCTGCTCGATCCCGATCATCTCCGCCGTCGGCCATGAGACTGATACGACGCTGTGCGACTATGCCGCCGACCTGCGCGCGCCGACGCCGACCGCGGCGGCGGAACTGGCCGTGCCCGTCCTCGCGGACCTGCGCCTCACCGTCGCCGCCCATGCCCAGCGGACCGAGCGGTGCGCGCGCCGCTATATCGATCGCGGGCGCGAGCGGCTCGACGCGATGGTGCGCCTGCTGCCGACGCGCGACCGTTTGCTCGGTCCCCAGCGCCAGCGCACCGACGATCTGGGCGCGCGGCTCGATCGCGGGCTCGAACGCCGCGTGGTGCGTGCCCGCGGGGAACTCGACCGCACCGGCGCGATCCTGCGCCCGGCGCTGCTTCAGCAACGGCTGGATGGCGCCCGGCAACGGCTGGAGGATCTGGGCCGGCTGCTCGCCTCGGTCGATCCCGACGCGCCGCTCGCGCGTGGCTATGCCCGCGTAACCGATCGGTCCGGCGCCACGCTGACCAGCGCCGCCGCCGCCCGCGCCGCGGGGGAGCTGACGCTCAAATTCGCCGACGCTGCGGTGGACGCAAAGGTTGAGGGCGCCCGCGCGCGCTCCTATCGAACCAAGAAACCCGAACAGCCGACGCTGTTCTAGGGAGATAGAAATGTTGATGTCGAATACCGATCGCCCCGCCCGCCTGCACTATATGGCCAATGGCTTCCGTGTCCTGACGCCGGGCGATCATGTCACCTGCGCGGTCAGCGGCGCGCGAATCGCAATCGAGGACCTACGCTATTGGGACGTGGCGTCGCAGCGTGCCTTCGCCTCGGCCACCCTCGCCTCGGAGGCGATGGCTCCGCAATGATCGACTGGCGGCTGGGCCCCGCAATCGTCCTCGCCCTCACCGGCTGCGTGCCAGCCGCCGCCGGCCCCGCCTCCATTTCGGCTCGCCCCCAGCCCGTGCGGGCGCCGGTACAGCCCGCGCCGGTACCGGTGCAGGCCGCACCGGCCCCGCTGCCCCCCGCCGTCATCACCATCGACGGTCCGTTCAGCCAGGGCGGCCTCGCGCGCGGCACCGCGCCCGAAGGAACGGTGTCGCTCACCCTCGACGGCCGGCAAGTCGCGATCGCGCCCGACCGCCGCTTCCTGATCGCCTTTGACCGTGACGCCGCACCCACCGCCACCCTCGAGGCACGGCTGGAGGATGGGCGCACAGCCCGCCGCACGCTGACCGTCGCGCCGCGCGCCTGGCGGATCGAGCGGCTCGACCGCGTCGCCAAATACCCCGTGCCCAGCGCCGATTTCCAGCGCCGCCGCCCCGGCGAGCTGGCGCAGATCGAGGCCGCACGCGCGATCGAGTCTCCGGTCGAGGGCTGGCGCCAGCGGCTGGTCTGGCCGGTCACCGGCCGCATCTCCGGCCTGTTCGGCGCGCAGCGCATCTATCGCGGCGAGCCCGGCTCCTACCATTCCGGCGTCGACGTCGCCCGGCCGAGCGGCACGCCGGTCGTGGCGCCCGCCGATGGCGTGGTCGTGCTCGCCGCCGCCTCCCCCTTCGCGCTGGAGGGCAATCTCCTCATCATCGACCATGGCATGGGGCTGAACAGCGCGTTCCTGCACCTCTCGCGGATCGACGTGCCGGTCGGCACACGCGTCCGTCAGGGGCAGACGGTTGGCGCGATCGGCGCCACCGGCCGCGCCTCGGGTCCACATCTCCACTGGGCGATGAAGTGGCGCGACGCACGGATCGACCCGTTGCTGATCGCGGGGCCGATGCCGAACTGAGCGCGCGCCGTCAGGCGGTCTGCGCCTCGGCCTCCATGCACGCGCAGCCATCCTGATCGGTGGTCCACAGCGCGACGCTGCCGTCCCCCGCCAGGTTCAGCGCCGCCGCCCGATCGACGAACAGCGGGCGCGCCCCGCGAAACGAGAAATGCGTCAGCCGCGTGCCCCGCCGCTCGCGCAGCAAGTGATCGGCCAGCAGCATCGCTTGATAGGGCCCATGCACCACCAGATCGGGGTACAGTTCCTCCTCCTGCGCATAGGGCCGGTCGTAATGAATGCGGTGCGCGTTGAACGTCAGCGCGGAGAAGCGGAACAGCGCCGTTGCGTCGAACTGCACCGGCTGCTTCGCTTCGGCGACGCGCGGATCGGCGGGTGCCGGCGGCGGCGTACCATTGCCCGCGCCGCGAAACACCAGGTCCTGCTCCTCGACGATCGCGGTCGCACCATCGATGACGACGGTATGCCGCACGGTGACAAAGGTCAGCCGCCCCGACCGGCCATCCTTCACCTTGGCATCGGTGACGATACTGCGCCGCTCCGCCCGCGCGCCGATCGGCAGCGGCGCATGGAAGGTCAGCCGACCGCCCGCCCACATCCGGCGCGGTGCATCGACCGGCGGCAGCGCCGCTCCACGTGCCGGGTGGCCATCGACGCCGATGGTCGATTGCGGCGCTTCGGGCAGGAAATACAGCCAGTGCGTCAGCGGCGGCAGTTCACCTGCCGGCCAATGCCCGCCGTCATGATCGAACAGCGCCGCCAGCCGGCGCAGCGGCGCCGCGACGAGATCATCGGCCTGTACCGTTTCCACCGGCGTCCAGCCGTCGAACTGCTCCATCGCTCTCCCTCCCTCGCGTTGCGGGGGGCCTAGCGCCACGCGGCGAGCCCGCCAAGCGCGGCTACCCTGCGCTGAACCCTCCCGCGCCCCTCGGCGTTGCGCTGCCATGGCCAAAGCTCCCACCCACCATGCCGCCGCCACCGTTCGCGCCGGCAAGCGCGCCCGGATCGGCGCACGCGTCGACATCACCAGCGGCGGCCTGCTCGCGATCGGAGGGCTCGTGTCGGCGATCCTCCTCTCCACCGCGGTGCTGGTCCGCGTCGCCGTGCGCGAGGGCGGCAAGGCAAAGGCGATTCAGCGCTAGGCGAAAGTAATACGGCTGGCTTATATCGGGACAAAATAGGAGAGAGACCCGATGGCAACCGCCCCCGCCATGCCCAGCCAGCCGCCCTTCCGCCGCCTGCCGCAGAAGGGGCCGGACATTTCCGTCGAGCACCGCGCCGACGGCCCGATCCTTATCAGCTCCAACCATGCGATGGGCACGCCCGCCCGCTCGATCCCGCACCTCATGGCGGAAAAGGCCGCGCTCCACCCCGATCGCCCGTGGCTGATGCAGCGCGCGCCGAACCACGGCCCGTGGCAGGGCGTCACTTATGGCGAGGGCAAGGCTGCCGCCGACAGCGTCGCGCAATGGCTGCTCGATCGCGGGCTTGGCACCAATGACGCGGTGATGTGCATCAGCGGCAACTCGGTCGCGCACGGCATCCTGATGCTCGGCTGCTTTACGGCGGGCGTGCCGATCGCCCCGCTGAGCCCGGCCTACAGCCTGATCTCGACCGATCACGCCAAGCTCAAACATTGCTTCAACACCGTTCGTCCGCGCATCGTCTTCGCCGAGAATGCCGCGCAGTTCGAACGCGCCTTCGCCACGCTGCGCGATCTCGACTCCTCGCTCACCTTCGTCACCATGGATGGCGGTGCGGGCACCATCCCCTTCAGCGACCTGACCGGCACGCCCGCCACCCCGGCGGTGGATGAAGCGCGCGACGCGCTCACTCACGAGACGGTCGGCAAATATCTCTTCACTTCCGGCTCGACCGGCATGCCAAAGGGCGTGCCGCAGCATCAGGGCATGTTCGTGAACCTCATCGCCGCGTCCGAGGGGCTGCGCGATGATCCCGATCCCGTCGATCACCCGATTTCGCTCGACTGGATGCCGTGGAACCACATCTCTGCCGGCACGATCCACTTCAACGCCAATATCGCCGGCGGCGGCACGCTCTACATCGATGAGGGCAAGCCGATCCCCGGCATGTTCGAGACGACGATCGCGAACCTGCGCGAAGTCTCCCCGATGAGCTTCGGTTCGGCCCCTGTCGCCTTCGCCATGCTGGCCGACGCGATGGAGCGCGATTCCACACTCCGTCAGGCGTTTTTCAAGAACCTGCGCGGCATGGGCTATGGCGGCGCGACGCTGTCCGACGATCTCTACGATCGCATGCAGGCGCTGGCGATCGCCGAGACGGGTGAGCGCATGCCCTTCACCACCATGTACGGCGCGACGGAAACCTTGGGCGTTACCGTCGTTCACTGGGCATCGGAACGCGTCGGCCTGATCGGCCTGCCGCTGCCGGGCTCGACGCTCAAGCTCGTGCCCAACGGCGCCAAGCTGGAAGTTCGCGTGAAGGGTCCGACCGTCACGAGAGGCTATCACAATGACCCGGAAAAGACCGCCGCAGCCTTCGACGAGGAAGGTTTCTACATGCTCGGCGACGCGGCCAAGTTCATCGATCCCGAGCGGCCCGAGCTCGGCCTTGTGTTCGACGGCCGCGTGACCGAGGATTTCAAATTGTCGACCGGCACATGGGTCTCGGTCGGCACGCTTCGGCCGGACATCTGCGCCGCCTGCTCGCCGTACGTTCAGGATGTGGTGATCGCCGGCCAGGACAAGCCCTATATCGCCATCCTCGCCTGGCCCTCGCAGGCCGCGCTGCAGACGCTGGCGGAGGCATCGCCCGGCGCCGATCCGATCCCGACGCTTGAGGCGCTGGTGAAGGAAAAGCTGGAGGCGTTCAACGCCACCGCCGGCGGCTCCTCGCGCCGCATCCGCCGCTTCGCCATCCTGCGCACGCCCCCGTCGATCGACGCCGGCGAGATCACCGACAAGGGCTATGTCAACCAGCGCGCGACGCTGACGGCGCGCGACGATGTGGTGAAGGCGCTGTTCACCGAGGAACTCAGCGACGGCGTGATCGAGGTCGACGCGTAACGCCCGGCCGACCCGTCATTCCCGCGAAGGCGGAACCATATCCTCCAACGCCGCGGCTCCATCGGACCGCGGCGTTCATGTATCGGCTATTCGCGACGCGCCCGCTCAGAACAGCCCGAGCGCCGCGACATCCTCTTTCGACAGGTCGATGCCGAACATCATGCTCAGCCGCATGCGATAGACGCGCGGATCCTCGATCACCGCCGCCGTCTCCTCCTCGCCCGCCCGCCGGCGGTACTGTCGGTCGGTCAGCGTCGCCAGGCCGTGCGGCAGCACGATGCTCACCACCTTCAGCGTGGTGAAGCGGGTGTCCGGCGCGGTCGATGTCCAGCGGTTCGCCATCTCCAGATCCGCCGGCCACACCGTGTCGGTGGTGAAACTGTACTGCGGCTGGAACCCTTCGCCCCCGCCACGCCCGTCGGTGCTGGCGCTATGGCCATAGCGCAGCAGCATCCAGCCATGCTCCGCATCGCGCACCAGCCGGAACGTCGCGCCGTCCGGCGCTTCCGCTTCGGCGCCATCCACCAGCGGCATCACCGGGGTATAACTGCCGCCGAATCCCGGATCCGCGATCCATTGCTCATCGCCAAAGGTGACGAGGCTCAGCGTGTGCGTCTTGGGCGGCACGCCGCCACCGTTCAGCCACACGCGCGCCAGCAGCGGCCGCGCCTCGAACCCCAGCGCCCCCAGCGCATCGAGGAACAACCGGTTATGCTCGAAACAATAGCCGCCCCGCCCCGCGACGACGAGCTTGCCGAACACCGCGTCGGACGAAATGTCGATCCCTCGTCCCAGCGGCACGTCGAGATTCTCGAACGGGATCGCCAGCCGATGCGCGCGCTGCACCGCCGACAGGCCATGATGGTCGACCGTCGCGCGCGCCGGCAAGCGGATGCGCTCGAGATAGGCGGGAAGGTTGAACGGCAAGCTCATGCGGCAAACGCCTCCGCCTCGAGCGCGTAGAGCAGCGCGGCCGGCGCCTCCGCCGCGGCGCGCAGGCCCAGCGCCTCGGGCACGATCTGGTCGAGGTAGAAGGCGACCACCGCCTTCTTCGCCTTGCCGAACGCATCATCGCCAGCCTCGGCCGCTTCCCGCTCCAGCAGCCAGCCGCACGTCGCGACCGACAGCATCGTCAGGAACGGATAGCTCGCGGCCAGCCGATCATCAGCATCCGCCGTCTGCAACCGCCGGCCGACCGAGTCGCACGCGGCGACCAGCTCGCCCAGCGCCGGATGCGCGGCGCCGCGTAGATCCTCGATCAGCGTCGCGAACGCTGCGCCATTGGACAGCGACAGCTTGCGGCCCACCAGGTCGGCCGCCTGGATGCCGTTCGTCCCCTCATAGATCGGGGTGATGCGCGCATCGCGGAAGAACTGTGCCGCGCCCGTCTCCTCGATATAACCCATGCCGCCATGCACCTGCACGCCGAGGCTCGCGACCTCGTTGCCGATGTCGGTGCCATGCGCCTTGGCCAGCGGCGTCGCGATCTCCAGCCGGTCACGCGCCGCCGCGTCACCCAGATTGGCGCGATCCACCTGCCCCGCGGCATAATAGACCAGCGCCCGCGCGGCCTGCGTCTGCGCCTTCATCCGCATCAGCATGCGGCGAACGTCGGGATGCTCGATGATCGCGGCGGCCTTGCCCTCGCGCGCGCCCTGGATCCGCTCGCGGGCATATTCCACCGCCTTCTGCGTCGCGGCCTCGGCCACCTGCACGCCCTGCAGGCCCACGTTGAGGCGCGCATTGTTCATCATCGTGAACATCGCGCGCATCCCGCCGAACTCCGGCCCGATCAGTTCGCCGACGCAATCATCATGGTCGCCGAACGACAGCACGCAGGTCGGCGAGGCATGAAGCCCCATCTTGTGCTCGATCGACACGACGCGAACGTCGTTGGGCGTGCCGTCGCTGCGCACCTTGGGCACCAGGAACAGCGAAATGCCCTTCGTTCCCTTGGGTGCATCGGGCGTGCGCGCGAGCACCAGATGGACGATGTTGTCGGCGAGGTCATGGTCGCCGAACGAAATGAAGATCTTGGTGCCCTTGATCGAATAGGTGCCGTCGCCGCGCGGCGTGGCAGTGGCCCGAAGCGCGCCGACGTCGCTGCCCGCCTGCGGCTCGGTCAGGTTCATCGTGCCGGTCCACTCGCCCGTCGCGAGCTTGGGCAGCCACGTCGCCTGCTGCTCGGGCGTGCCATGGTGCTGCAACGCCTCGATCGCACCCACCGACAGGATCGGCGCCAGCGCAAATCCCATGTTGGCGCTGCCCAGCGTCTCCAGCACGGCGCATTGCACCGCGAAGGGCAGGCCCTGCCCGCCGAACTCCTCCGGTACGCCGATCGTGCCCCAGCCGCCCTCGACATAGGCCTTGTACGCGGCCTTGTAGCCGTCGGGCATCACCACGCCGTCGGGCGTCCACTTCGCGCCTACCGTGTCGCCGGCGCGCGCCAGCGGTGCCCATTCGCCCTCGGCCAGCTGCCCGATTCCCTCCAGCACCGCCTCGATCACGTCGGGGCTGGCGGCATGGTAGCGTTCCGTAGCGGCAAGCTCGGCGATGCGCACGATATGCTCGAGCACGAAACGCTGCTCGGCGACCGGGGCGGTGTAAGGCATGTTCTTCTCCAGTGTCGCGCCGCTATACCGTCCGGCGATGACGGCTCAAATCCCTCGAATTTTGCCCTTTGGTGATGCTGCGATCACCGAGGCGGCGGCGCTGATCCACGCGGGCGGGATCGTCGCCGTGCCGACGGAAACGGTATATGGGCTCGCCGCCGACGCAACCAATGCCGATGCCGTCGCGCGCATTTACGCCGCCAAGGGCCGCCCCAGCTTCAACCCGCTGATCGTCCACCTGCCCGATCGCGCCGCCGCCGAACGGATCGCAATGTTCGACGATGAAGCGCGCGCGCTGGCGGACCACTGGTGGCCCGGCCCGCTCACCCTCGTCCTGCCGCTTCACCCGGATGCCGGAATCGCCGGCCTCGTCACCGCCGGGCTCGACACGATCGCGCTCCGCGTCCCCGCGCACCGCGCGATGCAGGCACTGCTGCATGCCTCGGGCCGACCGCTCGCCGCCCCCTCCGCCAACGCCAGCAACGCGATCAGCCCGACCCGCGCCGAACACGTCGCCGCAAGCCTCGGCAATCGCGTGCCGCTGATCCTAGACGACGGTCCCACGATCGCGGGCATCGAATCCACCATCGTCGGCAACGGCACGATCCTGCGCCCCGGTCCCATCACCGCCGAACAACTAGGCCTGTCAGCTGCCGCCCCCAGCGCAAAGGTCACCGCCCCCGGCCAGCTCGCCACCCATTACGCCCCCGCCAAGCCGCTGCGCCTCAACGCCACGGAGCAGCAAGGCGACGAATGGCTGATCGGTTTCGGTAAGATCGCAGGCGACGACACCCTGTCCGCCACCGGCGATCCCGTAGAGGCCGCCGCCCGCCTGTTCGACGCGCTCCACCGCGCCGACGCCGCCGCGCCTCCACGCATCGCCATCGCCCCCGTGCCGGACAGCGGCATCGGCGCAGCGATCAACGACCGCCTGCGCCGCGCCGCGCACCGCTAGGCATCAGGCAAGCCGATAGGGCGAGGGATCGCCAACCTCTTCGATCAGCTGCGCCCGCGCGTCGGAAACACTGCGTCGATACTCCGCCGCTAGCGCCCCGGCTGGCAGCCCATGCGCCGCCTCCAACTCGGCAACGACCGCGGGATCATCCGCGCGAACGATGCGCCCGACCAGCGCATCGGCATCGTCCCCGATCCGCGCGGCCAGCAACCGCATCGTGCGCGCGCGCAGCCGGAACTCGAAATCCACCAGCCGCGCGGTTTCGACCTCCGCCTTCTTCAGCAGCGCGGTGCGGAGGTCGAACGCCATGGCATCACGCGCTGACGGTCGCCGCCTTGGACCGCGCCGCGAAGCTCTTGCGCAGCTTCTGCAGCTTGGGCGGGATCACCGCCAGGCAGTACGGGTTCCGCTGGCCCTCGCCGTTCCAATATTCCTGGTGGTAATCCTCGGCCGGATACCATTCGTCGGCATATTCGATCGTGGTGACGATCGGCTTGTCATGGTCTTCCTGCGCCCGCGCGATCGCCTGGTTCGCCTGCTCCTCCTGCATCACCGTCATCGGGAAAATGGCAGAGCGGTATTGCGTGCCCACGTCATTGCCCTGGCGATTGAGCTGCGTCGGATCATGCGTCGCGAAGAAGATGTCGAGCAGGTCGCCATAGCTGATCTGCTGCGGATCAAATCCGACGCGGATCGCTTCGGCATGGCCAGTATCGCCGCTGCACACCTGCTTGTACGTCGGGTTGGGCACGGTGCCGCCGATATAGCCGCTCTCGACGCTTTCCACGCCGATCACGTCCTTGAACACGGCCTCGGTGCACCAGAAGCAGCCACCGGCAAGCGTCGCATATTCGGTCATGGGATGCAGTCTCCTTTGCGACCCATGTAGGAAGCCGCTAGGTCGCGCGCAAAGAGGGAGATCGGCATGACGCTTGGCGGCAGGACTTTGGACGGGAAGGTGATGGTGACCGGCGGGGCCGGCTATATCGGCAGCCACGCGGTGCTGGCGCTGCTCGATGCCGGCCATGATGTCGTGGTGATCGACAATCTCGTCACCGGGTTCGATTGGGCGGTCGATCCACGCGCCGCCTTCGTCAACATCGCGGTCGAGGATCCCGGCGTGCGCGACGTGATCCGCGATCACGACGTCCGCGCGATCATGCATTTCGCTGGCTCCGTCGTAGTGCCGGAATCGGTCGAGAACCCGCTCAAATATTACCGCAACAACACCGCCGCCACGCGTAGCCTGATCGAAAGCGCGGTGGCCGAGGGCGTGCCGCACTTCATCTTCTCCTCGACCGCGGCGACCTACGGCAACCCAACGAAGTCGCCGATCACGGAGAGCGATCCGCAAGCCCCGATCAACCCCTATGGCATGTCGAAACTGATGACGGAGGCGATGCTGCGCGATGTCGCCGCGGCACACCCGATGAACTATGGCGCGCTTCGCTATTTCAACGTCGCCGGCGCCGATCCCCAATCGCGCAGCGGCCAGTCGACGGTGGGCGCCACCCACCTCATCAAGATCGCGGTCGAGGCCGCGACCGGCAAGCGCGAAGCGGTCGGCGTGTTCGGCACCGATTTCGCCACCCGCGACGGCACCGGCGTGCGCGATTACATCCACGTCTCCGATCTCGCCGACGCGCATGTCGCCGCGCTGAAGCAGCTGGTCGCCGCGCCGACCGAAAGCTTCACCTTCAACTGCGGCTATGGCCGCGGCTTCTCGGTGCTCGAAGTGCTCGACGCGGTTGACCGGGTCACCAACATGACGATCGAGCGCCGCATCGAAGGGCGCCGCGCGGGCGACCCCGCCGAGCTGGTGGCGGATAACAGCGCGATCCTCGCCGCGCTCGATTGGCAGCCCAAGCGCGCCGATCTCGATGGCATCGTGCGCGATGCGCTCGCCTGGGAACGCAAGCTGGCGGAGATGGGTAAATGAAGTTGCGATCGCTCCTGTTCGTCCCCGGCGACCGGCCGGAACGCTTCCCCAAGGCAGCCGCGACCGGCGCCGACGCGCTGATCCTCGACCTTGAGGATGCCGTCGCCCCGGATCGCAAGCCGGAGGCGCGCGCTGCGGTGCGCGCCTGGATCGAGGCGCCGCGCGACGCTAGCCCCGCGATCTTCGTGCGCATCAACCCGATCGACAGCGACGAAGTCGCCGCCGACCTGGAGGCGCTCGCGGGCCTCTCGCTCGACGGCATCGTCCTCCCCAAGGCGGAGGGCGCGTCCTCCGTCGCCACGCTCACCGACCGCCTGCCCGGCGATTACGCGATCCTGCCTGTCGCCAGCGAGACGGCGGCGGCGGTGTTCCAGCTCGGCACCTTCGGCAGCGTCGCCGGCCGCCTCGCCGGCCTCACCTGGGGCGCCGAGGATCTCCCCGCCGCGATTGGCGCGACCAGCGCGCGTGAGGAGGACGGCAGCTACACCGATCCCTATCGCGTCGTCCGCGCGCTCACCCTGTTCGGCGCGCATGCCGCCGGCGTTCCCGCGATCGAGACGGTGTTCCCCGATTTCCGCAACCTCGACGGCCTCGCCGCCTATGCCGCGCGCGGCCGCCGCGACGGCTTCACCGGCATGCTCGCGATCCACCCGACGCAGGTGGCCGTCATCAACCAGGCCTTCACCCCCAGCGAGGCCGAAATCACCCACGCCCGCGCCGTCATCGCCGCGTTCGAGGCCAATCCAGGCGCCGGCGCGCTTCAGCTCGACGGGAAGATGATCGACGCCCCACACCTCAAAAGCGCCCGCCGCCTGCTCGCACTGATGGAATAACCCCCGCGACCACAGCGCGGCGGCGGTCAGTACATGTGCTGGCCGCCGTTGATGCTCAGCGTCGACCCGGTAACGAAGCCCCCGTCCTCCGAACAGAGGAAGGCGACGCCGCGCGCGATCTCCTGAGCACGGCCCAGCCGCCCGACGGGGATCTTGGCGACGATCTTGTCCAGCACCTCGCCCGGCACCGCCGCCACCATGTCAGTGTCGATATAGCCGGGCGCGATGGCATTGACGGTCACGCCGACGCGCGCCCCTTCCAGCGCCAGCGCCTTGGTGAAGCCGTGGATGCCGCTCTTCGCCGCGGCGTAATTCACCTGGCCATATTGCCCGGCCTGGCCGTTGATCGACCCGATGTTGACGATCCGCCCCCATTGTCGCTCGCGCATTCCCGGAAACACCGCCTTGGCCATGTTGAAACACCCGCCAAGGTTGGTGTCCATGACTTCCTTCCACATCTGGTAGGTCATCTTCATGAAGGTGCCGTCGCGGGTGATGCCGGCATTGTTGACCAGCACGTCAACCGGGCCCAGCGCCGCCTCCACGTCGGCAACCCCCGCCAGGCACGCCTCATGATCGCTGACGTCCCAGCGGACTGCGCGGATGCCGGTACGCGCGGTGAAATCCGCCGCACGCGCGTCGTTGCCGGCATAATTGGCGGCCACGGTCAGGCCCATGTCGCGCAGCGCGATGCTGACGGCTTCACCGATGCCCCGCGTGCCGCCAGTGACGATCGCAACCCGCCCCATCAGTCCCCCCTCGTTCAGTGTCCGCGAACGCTAGGTGACGGGCAGCCAGCCTTCAAGCTCGCGGCGGATCAGCGTGCGTAACAAATCAAGTCCGACCGGGCTGTCGTTCAGGCACGGCAGATAGGCAAAGTCGCTGCCCCCCGCCTCGATGAACGTCTCGCGCCCGCGGATCGCCAGTTCCTCCAGCGTTTCAAGGCAGTCGGCGGAAAAGCCCGGCGCCACGATCGCCACCTTGCGGATGCCGCGCGCGGGCAACTCGGCCAGGACCACATCGGTCGCCGGCTCCAGCCAGCGGGCGCGGCCGAACCGCGACTGGAAGGTGATCGTCACCTCGCGCCCCAGCGCCTCGCCCAGCAGCCGCGCCGTCTTCTGGCACTGGCAATGATAGGGGTCGCCCAGCTTCAGCGTCCGCTCGGGCATCCCGTGGAAACTGGTGAGCAGCGCGTCGGGCGTGAAGGGCAAGGCGGCCATCGCCTGGCGCACCGACGTCGCCAGCGCGGCGATATAGGCGGGATCGTCATGGTAGGGCGGCAGCGTGCGGATCGCCGGTTGCCAACGCATCTGCGCCAGCTTGGCAAAGGCCTTGTCGTTCGCGGTCGCCGTCGTCGCGCCAGAATATTGCGGGTACAGCGGCGCCAGCAGGATGCGGTCGCAGCCACCATCCTTCAGCGCCTGGATCCGGTCGCCGATCGCCGGATTGCCGTAGCGCATGGCGTAATCCACCGTGACGCCCGGCCCGAAGTCACCGGCCAGTGCCTGCGCCTGTGCGCGCGTGATCGCCGCCAGTGGCGAACCATCTTCGCGCCACACCTGCTGATAGGCGTGCGCCGACTTCTTGGGTCGCGTGGTCAGCACCGCACCGCGCAAAATGGGCTGCCAGATCAGCCGCGGGATCTCGACGACACGGGGGTCCGACAGGAATTCCGCCAGATAGCGGCGCACCGCGGGCGGATCGGGCGCGTCGGGCGTGCCGAGGTTGATCAGCAGGACGCCGATACGGCGCGGCGCGATCGGGGGGTGATCGGGGGGCGGGGTCATGATGCTCCAAACGGCAGGGTGCGGGGGCGGTTGCCCGCGGCGGCGGCCAGCGCGTTGGCGATGGCGGGGGCAACCGCCACGACGCCAAGGTCGCTGACCCCGCCCGGATCGCCCCGGCTGGGGATGAGTTCGACGGTGATCTCCGGCGTATCCGCCAGCCGCGGCAACCGCAGGTCGCCCAGCGTGCGCGTATCGGCCAGCCCGGCGGTGAAATGCGGCGCCCGGCCGGTCGCCAGCGCCAGGCCCAGCAGGATGCCGCCCTCCACCTGCTGGCGTACGACATCGGGGTTGATCGCCCGCCCGCAATCCACCGCAGCGACGATCCGGTCGACCTTCACCCCGCCGCTGCCGTCCTGCTGCGCCTCGGCGACCAGCGCGATCCGGCTGCCGGCCATGGCATGGCACGCCAGCCCCTGCCCCGTGCCCGCCGCCCCGCCGTCCCACTCGCCGAGCGCGGCGGCGGTGCTGAGGCAGCGGGCGAGCTGCGGGTCATGGCCCAGCATCCCGATCCGGTAGGACATCGGCTCGGTTCCGGCACGATGCGCCAGCTCGTCGATGAAACATTCGGTGAAAAAGGCATTGGCGCGATCCGCCCCGCCGCGCAGATGCCCGACGGTCAGCGGGATATCGGCCGGATGGTGGAGGATCGACGCCGCCGGAAAGGCATAAGGCGGCACCGCGCCGGCCATCGCATAGCCATCTGCGCGCTGGGGCAGAAACATCGCCGACCGTGCCAGCGCATCATGGCCCAGCAATCGGTCGGTCAGCGCCGCGCCGGTGGCGGGGGTGGCGATGCGCGCCTGCCAGTCCAGGATCCGCCCGTCGCTCGCCAGCCGCGCGGCCATGCGCGCACGCGCCGGCGCGCCGAACCGGTCGTGCAGCGTCGCCTCGCGCCGCGTCCATAGCAGCTGCACCGGCCGGCGCAGCGTCGCCGCCAGGATCGCGGCCTGCTCCACCGCCTCATGGTCGAGCGCGCGGCCGAACGATCCGCCGATCATCATCGGATGAATGGTGACGGCCTGTTCGGACACGCCGATCGCGCGCGCGGCGGCGGCACGCGCAAGCCCCGGCGCCTGCGTCGGCGCCCATAGTTCCAGCCGGTCGCTGTGCCACCACGCCGTCGCGCACGGCGTCTCCAGCGAGGCGTGGACACCGGGCCCGATTGCGTAGCTCGCACGCGCGACATCGCCCGCCAGCTCGTCCGCCGCCTCGCCGTGCCGCGCAAACGCCAGTCCGGGTCGCTCGAACGCCGCCTCCAGTCCGGCATCGATCGCCGCGCTGTCAGCCAGCCCGCCGCGCGTCTCGAAACGCGGGCGAAGCGCCGCCAGCCCCTGGATCGCCGCCCAGCTGGTGTTGGCGACCACCGCCACCCAGTGCGGGTTCTCGACCACCCCGGTCACGCCGCGCACCCGGTCCGCCGCCGGCTTGTCGACCCGCACCAGCCGGCTGCGTGTGACGCCCGCTGGGCCCTGCGCGATCGTCGCGAAGACCATGTCGGGCAGCCGCACGTCGGCGGTGAAGTTCACCGATCCATCGACCTTCGCCGGCGCGTCCAGCCGTGGCAGCGACTGACCCGACAACCGCCCCTCGTCACCAAAGCGCAGCGGCAATTCCTCGGGCAGGTCGAACCCCGCCGCCTCCGCCGCCAGCTCGCCGAACCGCAGCCGCCGGTTGCCGTTAACAACGAAGCCGTCAGCGGTGTCGCATTCCCCCCAGTCAACGCCCCAGCGCTTCGCCGCCGCCTTGGTCAGCAGCACGCGCGCCGCCGCCCCCGCCTCGCGCAGCGGCGCCTCGAACATGCGCACGGAGGTGGAGCCGCCGGTCAGCACCAGCCCCGATCGCACCCAATGCTCGCGCCGGATCGCGTCGGGCACCTGCGCCAGTCCGCCGCCGAACAGCGCTGCCGCGGCCAGCGGATTGGCATAGGTCGGCCCCGGCACCGCCGCTTCCACCCCGATGGTGCGCCAGTCCGCACCCAGCTCGTCGGCCACGATCTGCGGCAGGGTGGTATAGACGCCCTGGCCATGCTCGGCCTGCGGCACGGCAATGGTGATGCGGCCGTTTCGCGCGATCTTCAGCCACGCGCCGATCGCGGTCTCGTTGCGCTCGGGTGCGAGGTCGACGGCATAATGGCGCGGCCACACCGCCCAGGCGAGCGCGAGCCCGGCCCCCGCCCCTCCGGTCACCAGCAAGGTTCGACGCGAGATCATTGCGCGCGTCTGTAGCGCGCGGCGATCATCGCGTCATTGCCCTGCGTTCGATGACAATTATCGACGGAAAGCGCCCGCGCGCGTCAGTCGACCGTCACCGCCAGCACATAGCCGGCCATCTGCTGCCGGATCAGCTTCTTGTCGATCTTCCCCGTCGCGCCGAGCGGGATCTCCTCCACGAAGACCACGTCGTCGGGCATCCACCATTTGGCGATCTTGCCCTCCAGGAACGCGAGCAGGTCGTCGCCCGTCGCTGCCTCGCCCGGCTTCAGCTGGCACAGCAGGATCGGTCGCTCGTCCCATTTCGGATGCGCGACGCCGATCACCGCGGCGATCGCCACCGATGGGTGGCCGACCGCGATATTCTCGATCTCGATCGAGCTGATCCATTCGCCGCCCGATTTCACCACGTCCTTCGCGCGGTCGGTGATCTGCATATAGCCGCGCCGGTCGATCGTCGCCACGTCGCCGGTATCGAAATAGCCCTCCTCGTCGAGAATCTCGCCGCCCTCGCCACCAAAGTAGGAGGAGACGATCGTCGGCCCCTTGATCTTGAGGTGCCCGAACGTCTCGCCATCATGCGGCAACGGGTTGCCGTCATCATCGGTCAGCTTGAACTTCAGCCCGCACATCAGCCGGCCCTGCTTGATCTTGTGCGCGACCTGCGCATCGTCATCCATCGCCGCCACCTCGGCGCTGGGCGAGGACAGCGTCGCCAGCGGCGATGTCTCGGTCATTCCCCAGCCCTGCGTGACTTCGACGCCATATTCGTCGCGGAACGCACGGACCAGCGCCTCGGGCACCGCCGATCCGCCGATCGTCACCCGGCTGAGCGTGTCGATCCGCCGCCCCGACGTGCGCAGATACTGCAGCAGCCCCTGCCACACCGTCGGCACCGCGGCGGAATACGTGACGCCCTCGCTCTCGATCAGGTCGCAGATTGATTCGCCGTCCATCCGGGGCCCCGGCAGCACCAGCTTCGCGCCGACGGCGGGCGCGGAATAGACCACGCCCCAGGCATTCGCATGGTACATCGGCACCACCAGCAGCACCGTATCGCGCCCGGACAGCGCCAGTGCATCGGCCTGCAGCGTCAGCATGGTGTGGAGGTAATTGGAGCGGTGCGAATACAGCACGCCCTTGGGATTACCCGTCGTCCCGCTGGTGTAGCACAGGCCGCAGGCAAGCTTCTCGTCGAACCCGCCCCAGGCATATTCCGCCGGCTCGCCCGCGATCCAGTCGTCGAAGGCGGTAGCGGCATAATCGGTCGCCGGCATCGAGGCCGCGTCGCACAGGAAGATCACCCGCTCGATCGACGGCGCCTGCGGCAGCAATTGCCCGACCAGATCGGCACAATTGGGATCGGCCAGCAGGATGCGATCGCCGGCGTGATTAGCGATATAGACGATCTGTTCCAGGAACAGCCGCGGGTTCAGCGTGTGGAGCACCGCGCCCATATTGGTCGCACCATACCAAGCGGCGACATGGCGGTGCGTGTTCCACCCCATGGTGGCGACCCGGTCGCCCTGGCGGATGCCGGCGCGGGACAGCGCCGACGACACCTGCTTCGCCATGTCGCGGATGCTGGCGTAATTGCTGCGGGTGACATGGCCCGCCGCATCGCGCGACACGACCTCGCGCCCCGGCTGCCAGGTGGCGGCATGGTCGAGGAAGGTATCGACGGTCAGTTGCCCCGACTGCATCAGACCCAGCATCACATTCTCCATCTACGCGCCGGGCCTGCTGCCCGGCCTCTTCGGTTTTCCACGCCATCGCGGTCGCCGACTGTGCGGCAGGGGGCATGCCGGCACAAGGCCGCCCCGCGCCGCACGGCGTCAGCCGGCCTGCGCCGCCTTCCAGTCGCGCTTCACCTTCTTCGCGAGGCTCCATTTGTGAACCTCGGTGGGGCCGTCATAGATGCGGAACGCGCGCACCTCGCGGAACACCTGCTCGACGATCGTGTCCCCGCTGACTCCCGTCGCGCCCATCACCTGGACGCAGCGATCGGCGATGCGCATCAGCGCCTCCGACACGGCGACCTTCGCCATCGAGCTTTCCACCGTGCCCAGCACGCCGGTGTCGAGCACGTCGGCGCACCAATCGATCATCAGCTCGGCCTGTTTCAGGTCGATCAGATTCTCCGCCAGCATGAAACCGACGCCTTCATGGTCGACCAGGGGCTTGCCGAAGGCATGGCGGCGGTTGGCGTAATCGGTCGCAATCTCATGCGCGCGGGCGCAGGCGCCGTGCCAGCGCATGCAGTGCGTCAGCCGCGCGGGCGCGAGGCGAACCTGCGCCAGCTTGAAGCCATCGCCGGGATCGCCCAGCATCTGGTCCGCTGGCACGCGAAGATTGTCGATCGTCACCACCGAATGGCCGCCCGGCATCGAGCTGTCGATCGTGTCGAGCACGCGTTCGATGCGGATCGCGGGGTCGGGCAGGTCGACGAGGAACATCGACGCCCCTTCGTCGGCCTTGGCCATGACGATGCCGACTTTTGCGCCATCAGCGCCGGTGATGAACGTCTTGCGGCCGTTGATGACCCAATGGTTGCCGTCTCGCACTGCGGTGGTGCGCATCATCGAGGGGTCGGAACCGGCGCCACCGCCGCCCTCGCCGTCCATCGCCGGCTCGGTCATGAAGAAAGCCGAACGCGCCTCGCCGGCGACGAGCGGCTTCAGGAACCGCTCCTTCAGCTCGGGGCTCGCCTTCTGGCCAAGCAGGTACATATTGCCCTCGTCCGGGGCCATCACGTTCACCGCCAGCGGCCCCAGCGGCGACAGGCCCGACGCGCGCAGCACGTCCGCCGTCTCGCGATGCGTCAAATGGCCACCGTCGGGCAGGATGTGCGGCGTCAGCACGCCCGCCTTGCGCGCCAGCCCGCGCATTTCCTGCACCAGTTCGTCGGATGGCCCGTGCGTGCCGCACCGCGGATCACGTTCGTACGGCACGATCGTCCCGCGCACGAACGCCTCGACCTTGGCGGCGATCTCCTGGCCTCTCGTCATCCCCATTCCCGCATGATTATTGTCAGATGAGGGGGCTAATGTCGTGTTTCGTTTCGTGTCGCCACTGTTATCGGCGACAGCGAACCACGCCTCTCCCTCCTCCGACGGAGCCGAACCGGGTCAGCATTGCTCCGCCTGCGCGTCCAGAAACCAGCGACACGTCGCCGCTATGCCATCGCGCAACGGGGTTCGCGGTTGCCACCCCATTCCGCGCAGCAGCGCCGAATCCATCAGCTTGCGCGGCGTACCATCCGGCTTGGTCTCATCCCGAACAATCGAGCCGGCAAACCCCATCGCCTCCGCCACCATCGCTGCCAGGTCCTGGATGGCCACATCGTCGCCCGACCCGACGTTGACCGGGCCCTCCCCCGAATATTCCGCCATCAGAAACACGCAGGCATCCGCCAGATCGTCGACATGCAGGAATTCTCGGCGCGGCGTCCCACTGCCCCAGATCTCCAGCGCCGCCGCGCCGGTGCGACGGGCCTCATACGCCTTGCGGATCAGCGCGGGCAGGACGTGGCTCGATTGCAGGTCGAAATTGTCCCCTGGCCCGTACAGATTAGCCGGCATGGCGGAAATGAAGTCGCAGCCATGCTGCAGGCGATAGGCCTGGGCCAGCTTGATCCCGGCGATCTTGGCGATCGCATACCATTGGTTGGTCGGCTCCAGCGGCCCTGTCAGCAGCGCATCCTCGCGGATCGGCTGGGCTGCCATCCGCGGGTAGATGCACGACGAGCCGAGGAACAGCAGCTTCTCCACCCCCGATCGATGCGCCGCCTCGATGACGTTCGCCGCGACCATCAGATTGTCGTGGAGGAAATCGGCCGGATGGCGATCGTTGGCCAGGATGCCGCCCACCCGCGCCGCCGCCAGGAACACGGCATCCGGGCGGTTGGCTGCAAACCATGCCCGCACCGCCGCCTGATCCCTCAAGTCCAGCCCCGCACGATCGATGGTCACAATGGTGCACGCCTCGCGCTCCAGCCGGCGCACCAGCGCGGACCCCACCATCCCCCGATGCCCCGCTACGAAGACTCGCTTGCCCGCCAGCGCATAACGCGCCCCAATCATGCCGCCGCCCCGGCCACGGCCGTCCCGCTGATGATCGTCCCATGCGGGGCGCCTAATCGGGGCATGTCACGCGCCCCGGGCGATCGGAGCGGTCTTCATCTCCTCCAGGTCCGCCAGCACCATCTCGCGCGCGAGGTCACGCACCGGCGTCTCGTGCGACCAGCCCAGCTTCTGCTTCGCCTTGCGCGGGTCGCCGATCAGCAGATCGACCTCCGTGGGACGGAAATAGCGCGGATCCACTTCCACCCGGCAATCGCCGCTGCGCTCGCAATAGCCCTTTTCCGCCACTCCCTCGCCATCCCAGCGCAGCGTGATCCCGGCATCGGCGAACGCCCATTCGACGAAATGCCGCACCGGCGTCGTCTCGCCGGTCGCCAGCACATAATCGTCCGGCTCGTCCTGCTGCAGCATCATCCACATGCCGCGGACGTAGTCGCGCGCATGGCCCCAGTCGCGCCGCGCATCGAGATTGCCGAGATACAGCCGCTCCTGCCGCCCCAGCCTGATCGCCGCCGCCGCCCGCGTGATCTTGCGGGTGACGAACGTCTCGCCGCGTACCGGGCTCTCGTGGTTGAACAGGATGCCGTTGGAGGCGTGCATCCCATATGCCTCGCGATAATTCACCACGATCCAGTAAGCGTACAGCTTCGCCACGCCATAGGGTGATCGCGGGTAGAAGGGCGTCGTCTCGCGCTGCGGCACTTCCTGCACCAGCCCGTACAACTCCGACGTCGACGCCTGGTAGAACCGCGTCGTCTGCTGCAGCCCCAGGATGCGGATTGCCTCCAGCAGCCGCAAGGTGCCGATCGCATCGGCGTTGGCGGTATATTCGGGCGATTCGAAGCTCACCTGCACATGGCTCTGCGCCGCCAGATTGTAGATTTCGGTCGGCTGCACCTGCTGCACCAGCCGGATCAGGTTGGTCGCGTCGGTCAGGTCGCCATAATGAAGGTGAAAGCGAGGATCGTCTTCGTGCGGATCCTGATAGATATGTTCGATCCGCCCCGTGTTGAACGAAGATGATCGTCGCTTCACGCCATGGACCTGATAGCCCTTGGCCAGCAGCAATTCGGACAGATACGCCCCGTCCTGCCCCGTCACGCCGGTGATCAGCGCCACCTTTCGCTGCGACATCATGTTTTCCCCGCCCCGTTAACCATGAGGCTAGGCGACGTTACTGGCGCCGGCAAGCCACAGGCGACGAAATGATGTGCCGCGGCAGGATCCTTGCCGCGCCGCAATGCGTTGATCCGTCAACCAGTCGGTCGCGCGGCGCCCCAGCGATCCCAATCCGTTGAAAAGCGGTGTATTCAGGAAAACGGTAATCGACCCTTTCGATCACGCACATCCAATATAAACGATTGGATCACTCGCTGCGGCGCACTATCTCGGGGCCTCGGATACACCCAAGGAGTTACGCATGTCGCTTATCGGCACGACCATCAAGCCGTTCGAGACCCAGGCCTACAAGGACGGCAAGTTCATCACCGTCACCGACGCCGATACCCGTGGCAAGTGGGCGGTGTTCTTCTTCTACCCGGCCGACTTCACCTTCGTGTGCCCGACCGAGCTGGAGGACCTCGCCGATCATTACGAGACGTTCCAGAAGATGGGCGTCGAGATCTACTCGGTGTCGACCGACACGCATTTCAGTCACAAGGCATGGCACGACACCTCGCCGGCGATCGGTAAGATCAAGTTCACCATGCTGGGTGACCAGAACCACACCATCTCGAACAATTTCGAGATCCTGCGCGCTGGCCAGGGCCTCGCTGATCGCGGCACCTTCGTCGTCGATCCCGATGGCGTGATCCAGCTGATGGAAGTCACCAGCGAAGGCGTCGGCCGCAACGCGGTCGAGCTGCTGCGCAAGATCAAGGCGGCGCAGTACATTGCGGCGCACCCGGGTGAGGTTTGCCCGGCGAAGTGGGAAGAGGGTGAAACCACGCTCGCCCCGTCGCTCGACCTCGTCGGCAAGATCTGAGCGGCCACGCAACGATCATGGACGGGGCAGCGTAACGGCCCCGTCCAGCACGCCGTCATGCCGGGCCCGTCCCGGCATCCACCACCCCGCAGGCGCGCCCCCGCGCCCGGTATGCGGGACAAGGATGGGCCCCGGCCACGCGGCCGGGGCGACGACGGTCCCCCCACCTGCCCTCACGCCAGCGGTGCGGCGCCCTCCCCCCGCGTCTCCCCCCTGCCCCCGACGCGGGGCCGCACCGCTGACGTGACGGCAGACAGCAATCACGAAAAGGGCTTTTGATGCTCGACCAGAATCTGAAGACCCAGCTCAAGGGGTATCTCGCCAACATCCGCCAGCCGATCGAGCTGGTCGCCTCCACCAACGACAGCGCCAAGTCGCGCGAGATGATGGAGCTGCTGGACGAGGTCGCCGCACTGTCCGACCAGGTCAGCGTGGTGCGCGCCGACGACGATCAGCGTCGCCCCTCGTTCCTGATCCGTCGTGTCGGCACCGACATCGGCGTGCGCTTCGCCGGCGTGCCGATGGGGCATGAATTCACCTCGCTCGTCCTCGCGCTGCTGCAGGTCGGCGGCCACCCGTCGAAGCTGTCGCAGGAAGTGATCGCGCAGGTCCAGGCGCTCGACGGCGACTATCAGTTCGAAAGCTATTTCTCGCTCACCTGCCAGAACTGCCCCGACGTGGTGCAGGCGCTGAACCTGATGAGCGTGCTCAACCCGCGCATCCGCCACGTCGCGATCGAGGGCGGCGCCTTCCAGGACGAGGTCGAGGCGCGGCAGATCATGTCGGTCCCGGCGATCTTCCTCAACGGCGAGCCGTTCGCGCAGGGGCGCATGGACGTGGAGCAGATCCTCGCCAAGCTCGACACCGGCGCGGTCGCCCGCACCGCGGAGAAGATCTCGGCCAAGGAGCCGTTCGAGGTGCTCGTCGTCGGCGGCGGTCCGGCCGGCGCGTCGGCGGCGATCTATGCCGCGCGCAAGGGTATCCGCACTGGCATCGCCACCGAGCGGTTCGGCGGCCAGGTGCTCGACACCATGTCGATCGAGAATTTCATCTCCGTCCCGCATACCGAGGGGCCCAAGCTCGTCGCCCAGCTCGAGCAGCATGTCGGCGACTATGACGTCGACGTGATGAACCTGCAGAAGGCAGCGAAGCTCGTCCCGGCGACGCAGGAAGGCGGCCTCCACGAAGTGACGCTGGAAAGCGGCGCAACGCTGAAGGCGCGCACCGTGATCCTGTCGACCGGCGCACGCTGGCGCCAGATGAACGTGCCGGGCGAGGACGCCTATCGCAACAAGGGCGTGACCTATTGCCCGCACTGCGATGGCCCCTTGTTCAAGGGCAAGCGCGTCGCGGTGATCGGTGGCGGCAATTCGGGCGTTGAGGCCGCGATCGACCTCGCCGGCATCGTCGCCCATGTGACGCTGATCGAGTTCGACCGTGACCTGCGCGCCGACGCGGTGTTGCAGCGCAAGCTCGCCAGCCTCCCGAACGTGAAGGTCATCACCTCTGCGCTCACCACCGAGGTGAAGGGCGACGGCAGCAAGGTGACCTCGCTCACCTACAAGGATCGCAACCACGACACGCTGCACGAGATCGAGCTGGAGGGCATCTTCGTCCAGATCGGCCTCGTCCCCAACACCGAATGGCTGAAGGACACGGTCGCGCTGTCCAACCGTGGCGAGATCGAGATCGACCATCGCGGCGAAACCTCGCGCCCCGGCATCTTCGCCGCCGGCGACTGCACGACCGTGCCCTACAAGCAGATCGTGATCGCGATGGGCGAAGGGTCGAAGGCGTCGCTGTCGGCGTTCGACTATCTCATCCGCCTGCCCGCCGACCTCGCCGAGGCGGCCTGATCCACCAGCCCCGGCGCCCGCGCGGGTGCCGGGGCGACCGGCCCGCCCCTGTTGTCTTAAGCTCGCCGCAATGCTCAGGCGTTAGGGCGGCGCCAGACACAGGGAAGCGGAGCATATGGCCTATCTCGTCACCGGCGTGGCCGGGTTCATCGGTGCCGCCGTCGCGCGGCAACTGCTTGATCGCGGCGAGCAGGTCGTCGGCATCGACAATCTCAACGATTATTATGCCGTCCAGCTGAAGCACGATCGCCTCGCGACGCTCGCCGGAGCGAACTTCACCTTCACTGCTGTCGACATCGCCGACCAGGCGGCGCTCACCGCCGCGCTGGCACCGCACCGCATCACCCATATCGTCCATCTCGCCGCGCAGGCGGGCGTGCGCTACTCGCTCACCAACCCGCACGCCTACGTCCAGTCGAACGTCGTCGGGCAGGTCAATCTGCTCGAATATGCCCGGTCATGCGACGGCCTCGTGTCGATGAGCTACGCCTCCTCCAGCTCGGTCTATGGCGGCAATACCAAGCTGCCGTTCGCCGAGGATGATCGCGTCGACGCGCCGGTCTCGCTCTATGCCGCGACCAAGAAGTCGGACGAGCTGATGGGCCATGTCTATGCCCATCTCTATCGCGTGCCGCTGACCGGCCTCAGGTTCTTCACCGTCTACGGCCCGTGGAGCCGCCCCGACATGGCGACCTGGCTGTTCACCGACGCGATTCTGAAGGGCAAGCCGATCCGCGTCTTCAACAATGGCGACATGAGCCGCGATTTCACCTTCATCGACGATATCGTCTCCGGCGTGATCGCGGTGACCGACAGCCCGCCGGCCGACGATGGCAGCCGTCCGCCGCACCGGGTCTACAACATCGGCAACAACAAGCCCGAACGGCTGTTGCACATGATCGACGTGCTGGAGGATGCGATCGGCATCAAGGCGGTGCGCAGCCTGGAGCCGATGCAGCCCGGCGACGTCCCGGCCACTTATGCCGACATTTCCGCGATCCAGCGCGACCACGGCTTTGCCCCCACCACCCCGATCGAGGTCGGCATCCCCCGCTTCGTCGACTGGTTCAAAAGCTACCACGGCATCGCCTAGCGCCGTCCTTCGTCATTCCCGCGCAGGCGGGAATCCATAATCGCAACCCTCGCCGCGCACGCGGCGCCGCTGTCCTACATCCCTCCAACGCGCCTATGTTCTTCTTCTGTTCCAACGCGGGAGAGGACCATGATCGACGATCTCATCAACGGCGTGATCGACCGTGAGGGCGGCTACGTCCACCATCCGGCGGACCGCGGCGGCGCGACTCGCTGGGGCATTACGGAGGCGGTGGCCCGCGCCAACGGCTATGCCGGCGACATGCGCCATTTCGCGCGTGAGGCCGCCGCCGTCATCTACCGCCGCATCTACTGGCAGCGCCCCCGGATCGATGACGTGGCGCAGCGCGCGCCGAGCATCGCAGCCGAATTGTTCGACACCGGCGTCAACATGGGGCCGGCGGTCGCCGTCGCCTTCCTCCAGCGCGCGCTGAACGCGCTCAATCGCGGCGCACGCGATTACCCGGACATATTGCTCGACGGCCGCATCGGTCCGCAGACGCTGGGCGCGCTCGACGGCTTCCTCGCGACGCGCGGCGCGGCCGGAGAGACGGTGCTGCTCAAGGCGCTCGAGGCGCTGCAGGGCGAACGCTACGTCTCGCTCGCCGAGCGCCGCCCCGCAAACGAGGCATTCCTCTACGGCTGGCTCGCCAACCGCCTCGCCTGAAGGAGAAGGCAAAATGGCATTGCTCGATACCATCATCGGCCCGGTCGCCGGGCTGATCGACAAGATCATCCCCGATCCCAAGGCGCGCGAGGCGGCGAAGCTCGAATTGCTCCGCCTCGAAGGATCGCAGGAACTCGACCGGCTGAAGGCACAGATGGCCGCTGTGCTGGCGGAGGCGGAATCGCCCGATCCCTGGACCAGCCGGGCACGGCCGAGCTTCCTCTACGTCATGTACGTGCTGCTCCTATAGTGCAGGGTTGCACACATGCCTAACCCTGCACGCGAGGGCACCTCGCAAACAGGGTTGTCCACTATTAGGAAAGGCTACACGGCTGCGTCCTAATACGGAGCGCAGGATGACAAATTGCGTAACTTATAAGCGTTTTTCGACCAAAGCGCAGGACAAAGGGTCCAGTCTCGACCGCCAAACGACGGCCATCAACGCGATGGTCGAGCAGCACAAATGGACGGTCATCGAAGAGCTTGAAGACCTCGGCGCTTCTGCATGGCGCGGCGACCACTTGAAGTCGGGCGCACTCGGACGCTTCAAGGAGCGTGTTGATGCCGGCGAAGTAGATCCGGGTACTATTCTCGTCATCGAGAACATCGACCGTCTCTCGCGCCAGAACGTGAAGAAAGCCCGACGCTGGGTTGAGGAAGTCACCGAAGCAGGTATCGGTGTTGCAGTTGCGAGCAAGAACAAGGTCTTCAACGAAGCGAGCTTGTCTGGTGAGAACATCATCGACTTGCTGGAATACCTCATGGAAGCGAAACGCTCCAACGAGGAAAGTCAGATCAAGAGCGCCAGGAATACTGGTGCTTGGCGCAAGGCCGAGAAAGACGCAGCCGAAACGGGTAAGCTGATTACCCGCACGGTGCCCGCTTGGATCGAAGTCACTCCAGATGGAAAGCGGGTTGAGATACCCGAGCGCGGCGACATTGTTCGGCGCATCTATGAGCTATGCGCGAGCGGCATCGGCTACATGAGCATTTCAAAGCTGCTCAATGAAGAGGGCGTTGAGCCTTGGGGCAAAGCCGGGGTGAACAAGCATGGACTCTGGGAATGGTCCTATGTTCGCAATATCCTGAAGCACCCTGCCGTTGAAGGCGAATACCATGCCGGTCGGAAGATCGGCCGTCCAACCGGGCAGGTAATCGAAAACTACTATCCGGTCGTCGTTCCACCCGACTTGGTTGCTCGTGCTCGTACAGCTATGTCGAATCGCAGCCGCACAGGAGGCGCTAATTACGCCAACCCAGCGAACCTCTTCGCTGGCCTAATCAAGTGCGGCGCTTGCAATGGCAACATGCTTCGACGGCCAAGTCGATCGCTGACGCATGAACGCGCTGGTAGGCAGGCCAGCTATCTTCAGTGCTATGAGGCCAAGCGCGGTGGTAGCTGCCAGCACAAGAAGTTCTATCGTTACGAGCATTTCGAGAAGGCTGCGCTCGATCAGGTGCTCAATCTCGCTCTGAAGGACCAGTATTTCAAGCGAAGCGATCAGACCGCCGCGCTGGCAAACCAGCTTGCTCAGGCGAAGAAGAAGCTAGAGCACAAGAAAGCCGCTCAGGCTCGCCTGCTGGGTCTAATCATGGAGGATGACGACGCCGACGAGGCGAAGGCCATGTTGAAAGTCGTCCGTGGTGAAGTCCGCGAGAGCGAAGACCGCGTTAAAGAATGTGAGGATGCTCTAGCGAAAGCGCGCGGCTCCGTGTCGCCGGAAGAACACGCCAAGCGGGTGGTGGCAATGGCTCACGCCATCAATAGCGAGGACGAGAAGACCAGATCGGAAGCGCGCGTCATCGTAAGAGAGGCACTAGGAGCGGTTATTGACCGCGTGGTCTGCAAGCCAACTGATGACCTTGGGAACGAGGGTCGGCGCTTCACGCTCTGGGCCGCTGACAACCACCTCATGATCGAGTTCGACAACGAGGGTAACATCACATCCGATTGGGATCTGGTCGGCCTGACCAACGACAACGATCCCATCTTCAAGCAAATGTCCGACGAGATCATGCAGGGCAGCAGGCACAGCGGAAAGGCGCTGGAAGCCGTGAAGCGCATCGCACCACCCAAGCGGTTCGCGGAGAACGCCTGAGAGCGTCTGTGAGACATACAGAAAGAGGACGCTACGCGGAGTAGCATCCTCTTATCTTGGCCCCCTGCTGGGCTTCCTAGCGCAGTTTAGAACCTCGGAAGATCAAACACCTCCGCGTCAATCTCCAACTTGAAGGAGTGACGCTTGCGCGTGAAGAAGACGCGATAGCCTTCAAACGAGAACGCTCCCTGAGCGTCCTCATATTCGGGCGAGCAGTCGAGCGTGTTTTCGACGTAGTTTGCGAGCGCTGCGAGGTCGATCTGCATGTCGGGCATCTCCGTTGTCCGACACTCCAGCTATAACCAGAGTTTTTGCAGGGCGAGCAAAGAATAGACGCCGAGTAGAAATTAGTTGAATGCCCCTGCGGTTCAAAAGAGTTGAAGAGGCGTGCAGTCTTCGGTTGTCCTGCTGTTACTCTGGAAACACAAGCGTGGGGCAACAGCAAACGGAGATCGGGAATGCAGGCACGCAAGTTAGTTGGTCAGCACGATATGATGCTCAGCAGCGCGATCGGTGACAGCAAGTGGGTTCGGACCCGGCTTATCCAGAAGGGCGATCGCAGCGTCCGCGCGGTGTATATGACCGAGTGTGAGGTGAACGATCCGCAGCGTTTCGGCTACCTCAACGGAAGCTGGTGGAAGCTAGAAGCAAGCGACTACGAAGCGCAGGAACCCCGCCGGCAGCAGTTTGAAGACGATCTAGGCAGCTACACGCTGGTCGAATGCAACAGCAGCGACCCCGAAAAGCTCTTTTACACGCAGGGCAGCTATTGGAAGCGGGAACGCTAAACGGTGGAAAAGGCGGCGAGGGAACTCCCGCTTTTTCTACCTGTGACTGAGCGCCTTGCGGCTTGACCCCCGCGCCGAATGGCTATTGCGTGACCGCACACATTGGGAGGCACTTAATGGCCGGTAGGAAGATGGAAGTCCGCCACGTCGATGGCTTCGCACAGTCAATTTACAGCACCGTATTGAGCAAACAGGAAACTCGCGACCAGTTACCCGACGAGGCGCTGAAAGCCCGCATCAAGCAAGCCGGAGCGGACTTCATCAAGTACGTCGCGGAGAACCTGAACGACGCGAATGCTGTCGTCTATACTTGCATCGAATGGCCGCAAGCCGGCCAGCTACAGCGCGGTATGATCTTCGCTTATAACCCGCGCCACATCAACGATCCCGAATACGGCACTCCGGGCTTCTACCGGGAATACACGGGACAGGGCCACCGCGTTGATGGCATCCTCACGTGGGAACAGGCCGAGGGCGACTTCCACGCTTATGCGCTGGCGCAGTTTGGCCGCCCTCAAGCTGTCGAGTAGCGCGTTACCTCCACGGATGGAATTTGTTGTCGAGCAAGCGACAAGCGTTGTGGTCGCGCGTGACGTCCATGAACATGAAAGCCTCATAGCTGGAACAGCGACGCATGACGGTCGCGAGGTAGATACGCGCTGAAACGAGCGAGTAAGCGTTGAGTGCGTGAATGGCGATGCGCTTGAGCATTGTTGTTCTCCGTTGCTGTCAGGGAACAACAGTGCCAAGCCGCTTAGAAGTCAGCCGTTGAATTGCATACCTAGAGCAAGTCTGGTGTTGCCCTGAGCTGTCAAAGGCTTTTGATCCGCATGTGGCCACAAACAGGAGAGCCACATGGAATGGATTGCAATGCTGGGGACAGATGTTGTCCAGCAGCTAGTCGCCAACGGGAAAGAGCAAGCACCACTCAAGGGCACCCGCAGCGAGCGTGATTTCGAGCCGGTATGCAAGATCTTTTTACCGTGGACCAGCGGCACATGGTTGCTGACAGAGCTTGACGACGAGGGGCTGGCGTTCGGCCTTGCGGACATTGGCTACCCCGAGTTGGGGTACATTTCGCTTGATGAAATCTGGGAGGTAGTCGGGCCAGGAGGCTTGCGTGTCGAGCGCGACATACACTTTAAGGCCACGAAGACGCTGAGCCAGTACGCCGCAGAAGCACGCGCAGCAGGCCGCATCACAGCTTAAGGGATCGGGAGCCGGGTCGCGCAAGCGGCTCGGCTTTTCCATGAGCGCAACAGGCACAAAAAAGCCCCGCTGTTTCCAGCAGGGCTCTTGGGATCACTCGGAGTGAGGTGTCAGGCGGCAGGCGCTTCCTTTTTGTTCCGGCGCGTTTCACCCATCTTTGCAGAGCGGGCCTTGACCTGCGTTTCCATCGTCTCAAGCTGAGCGTTGAAAGCGCCCTTCTCCACGTCGGCCTTGATCGCAGTCAGAACCTCAACGAACTTGTCCTTCGGAACAGCGACTTCCTTGTCCTCGCCGAGCAGCTTCAGCGGGCTATTCGCGTAGCGCACGGTGAAAGCGACGTTCTCGCCCTCAATGCGGAACATGCGCCGGCCTTCCTGACGGGGCTTGTTGAAAAGCTCGATCTGCTTGTCGATCGTCTGCGCGACCACCGCCGATGGCGTGCGAGCCTTAGCGACGTTGCTCTTCGCGAAGCCTTCGACCTGATGAGCCGGCTTGACCATCTTCTTCCAGTCCATTCTATTTCTCCATCTAGGCAGCATCGCTGCCGTTGCTTCTATCAAATGCCATTCAGGAACCAGAGCAAGAGCATCTTTCCTGTTTTATGAAAAGAGTGCTCGACGCATCATGCTATCGTTGACGCCCACGTACTTCTGCGTCGTAGCAATACTGGAATGTCCCAATACCTTGCTTACAATCGCGATGTTGATGTCCCGGTCCACCATCGAAGTAGCAAGCGTCCGACGACCCGAGTAGCAGGAGCCTTCGATACCTGCGCGCTTGTAGAGCCTCCGCATCGCCATGCTGATGCCCGCAGCGTCGAACGCTTCCCCGCGTGCGTTGCGGAACACACGGCCTGTCTCGCTGCCCATATGCGCTTGCAGGGCTTCGGTGATTTCCTCGCTAATCGGCAAACTGCGCCCGCTCTTGCGCTTGGAATGCCCGAGTGGAATGCGAAGCTCGTCTGTGCGGAACCAGCTTGTATCAAGCCCCGAAAGCTCCATCGGGCGAAGTCCCAAGCGGATGCTGAGCAGCATCATCAAGCGGTACATTGCAGGCCGCTCCATGCTGGCCGTGTGAGCTAGGACAGCTTCAAACTCTGCGTCCTTCTTGATCGGTGCGCGCATCGTTTCCTCCGTTTGCGTGCTCCTTATCAATAGCCAGACTCCATCCAGAGCAACCGAAGAATACGAAAAAACATACCTGTCTGAGAAAGCCGGCAGGTCGCTCGAATAAGTACTCATGGAGATATTATTGAGGTTACAACATGAGCTACACGATCAACACACTTATGGACGATTGGCGTGACGCGCTGTGGGCAGAAATGCTGCTCGCTTATGATCGCGATCACATGGACGCTAATCACGATCTAGCCGGAGATTACGATCGACGCATTGAAGCCGGCGTCGATGCCTACCTTGCAGACCTTTATTCGACCCGCTTTGATGGCGAGTGCCGCCTCACGTGGATGGACGATGAAGTCGATGCGCTGTCCCGCGAGACAGAATGGCGTGCCCGCTTGGCAGTCAGCCTGCGCGATCAGGGCCTAGTCCAGACAATCTACATGAAGGTGCGCGGCCCTCAGGACGGTGCAGAATGAGCGATCACGACGCAATCGAACGCTTTTGTCAGTTTTACGTGGACGTGATGGTCCACGTTTACTCGATAGCTGTTGTGCCATTCGCGCTTGCCACAGTACAGGTTGTCAGGCTCGCTGAACGCTGGAGGGCGAGCCAATGAGCGCCGTCACCCTCGCAGACCTTCGCGCCGACTATGAGGCTGCAAAAGCCGCACTAATCGCCTCTGTTCAGGCTTCCGTTGACGAGCATGTCGCCCTGTCGAACGGTCACATGCCGACAGTACCGTTCAACTGGCTCCTGCAAGCGCGACATTGGACCGCCGATGACTTTGCTACCCAGACGTACCGCAAGCGCAAAGACCAGCTACAGAAAGCCGTTGTCCTTGCCGCTCAACGATACATCGAAGCTCGCGATGGGCAGATGGACCCGCGAAAGTCGGGTGACGCATGATGGACCTGCAACGCGAGATTGAGCAGCGTACCGGCGTTGAACTCCTTCACTTGATCCACACGAACGCATCGCAGCAAAAGTGGGTGAAGGCTGGGCAGGAAACGCCAGAGGGTAAGCCCGTCTATCACACTATGAACGTGAAGCCCGGTGTCGGGCTTGCTTTCATGCACCGTGACGGTCGTCGCATCAGCATTGGCATTCGCAAGAAGGGCAACGACGAGAAGCCCGAACGCTACATCGAGTTCCTTTGCGACCTGATCGCGAGGTTCGCGGCATGAGCGAGCAGCTATTCAAAGCGCTCAATCGAGTGCCGTGGAAGACAGTTTACGAGACTGTCCACCCTCCACTCGGTACTCGCATGTTTGTCGCGAGAACTGTTGGCGGTCTCAATATCACACTCGGCTTACCCTCCGCTCCCAAGCCGTCTAGTGACTGGAAAGCCGAGATTGTCGCCGCGTATCGCGACACTATACAGCGGGAGGTAACCGCGCGACTGGAACAGCTTGGCACCGCGCACCACCTTTTGAACGTCTATGCCAATCTGATTGACGATACTAACCTGGTGGAATTGGTCTTCGTGTTCAACGATCGCGACACAGCCCTTATGATGAAGCTCGCGCTGGCTTAAACACCCGCTTTTCATCCCGCTAACTATGGGATGGAAGAGAAAAAGAAGCGCGGACCGAAACCGCGCCACCCAGACGATGTACCTAACTGCTTGGCTGATGGATGCGATATGAAAGCCATCGGCAGATTGATGCTATGCGCGAAGCACCAGCAGTATGCTCGCGTCGAGCGTCAAAAGGCCGCTTACGCTGCCGGCGAGTACCAGCCCAATCCCGAAAAGGAGAAGCTGTCGCAACGTGGGGACGGCTATGTCTTCAGGTACGCGCCCTATCATCCACTGGCTATGTGCAGCGGCTACGTTCTGGAACACCGCTATCAGGCTCATACGAAGTACGGCGCTGGAGACCAGAAATGCCACTGGTGTAATACCGCTTTGACGTGGAAGACGGTGGAGGTGGATCACCTAGATTGGGTCAGGAACAACAATGACCCGGCAAACCTCGTCACGGCCTGCAAGGTCTGCAACAACACCCGCAAAACCGGATGCGAGCTTGATGAGCCGCCCGCACCACCAAGCCCAACAGCCAATAAGCTAATGAGCCTCGCACGATCATTCCGGGACTGAGGGCTTTTCCGGCTTCTCAGCGACCATTGGGGCACCTTCCATGCCCCTCACGTTCAAGCGGATAATGCGACGTTTGGAGGGCCGCACGTCGGACAGCAGGGCGAGCAGCGCCTTCACTTCTGGCTTCATATAGGAATTTAGCGGCTAGACTTCTGCTAATTACATGGTGAACAGGCCCGGCTATGTTCAATGCAACAAGAAGAGGACGAGAAGCCCCGCTGTTGTCAGCGGGGCTTTTCTATGACTCCAGTAAATTCATTTGCCCTCTGATTTCTACGGCAACATATCGTGAGGGCCGGGTCGCAACGGTGAAGCCCTAGCAGAACTCCCCTTCTGCTAGGGCTTCCATCACCAGCTTATTGCAGTCAGGGAGCGCCACAGACGCTCACTGTGATAGCAAGCGCGTCGATCAGCAGTCCGTGTTGCCTTCACTCAAAGTGACGCTCATTGAGCTTGTTCGGGCGAAATGGCTCAGTCCCCCGAGAAGCGCTCCAGCGTTTTGTTCATCTCCAGAAAGGCATAAGCCCTTCGGATTTCCTCAGGAATGCGGTACGGTTCCAGATCGATGGAAAGCTGGCCGTCTGCCGTAGTGTAGTAGCGTTGATCGGCGTCGCCGAGTTCAAGCAGTCGATCTTCCACTCTCGCGATGCGCGCATGAAGTCGCTCTTCGCTACAGTGTCGCTGGCTGGTATCGGGGTCGCAGTAAGCGGCGCGGACATTGCCACCCTCAACATAAGCCTCCACGCAAACAAGGCACTCTTCCAGAGCTTTGCGAACATCTGCTTTGCTGTGCGTGATCATATAGTCGGGTTCGTAAGTGAGTAGTTTTCTGATCGCGACGAATTTCTCCATTGCGAGATTGCGGTAGCCGGTGTCGGTCAATTCAGGGTGGTGCTCGCTGGTCTTGTTTGCGAGCGATCTAAGCTGTCGCTGCAACAGCTTAACGACCACATGGGCCAGACCTTCTACGGTGTCGATCTCGCCGAACCTGATGCAGCGGTCCTGAAGATCGGTCAGAATGCCCAGCCGCTCGGGATCGGGACCAGCGATGCTGCCATGAGCCAACCTCGTCCAGATCACCCCCTGAGGATCATGAACCAAGCAATCCTGAGGCTGGAGCTTGCCCCAGCGCTCCTTCACATTCCACGACTGCTCCTTGCTGAGCCGCAAGCAAACGAACCCGTCGAGCTTCTCGGGCAAGAGGGCTTCATAGGGCGCAATTTCACTGGCCTTGATGATGTTGTGCCGAGCGCAGCCACGCCGGAAGGATCGCCGGAAGTCGTTCGCCGTTCTCCCACACGCCAGCAGCACATGGGAGAACTCGCGCGCGGACCGCTCAATGAGGTGATCTAGCTCGGGGATGGCCGAGGAATCACGACGAGCAGCGGTAAACGCCGCATCAACTTCAGGATAGAGATTTACTTCCCGCTTAGTCCGCCGAACATGATAGTAACGCTGATCGCTGGACCTCATACGAATAGAGCGCCGGGCTTCCAGTTGCGCCACCAATCAAGCATCTTCTGGTGCTCGCCAATCAGTTTGAATGCGTTCTCGATCTTGCTGTAATGAGCGGGATCATAGGCGAGCTTCGTGAGCAGGATCGGCTTAAACGGATCGCGACGATACTCAGTCATAATGTAATGGAGTTCACGCAGGAGCTTTAGATCATCAGCAGCGGGCTTCTGATTGCTCTGGATAGCTGCATCCATGCGGTCATATGCCTCGAAGAACCGGCGCTGGTAGTCTGCCAACAAAGGATCATTGGGATTGTGATCGGTCATTGAGCACCACCAAACACGAGCTTGAAAGCGGCTGCATCCTGCGCGCTGCCTAGAATGACATACCAGCGTTGCGGATCGGGACTATCATTGGCCGGAACAGGCCATGATTGAACGCGGAACGGAGATTTGCACATCTTGCGGCACCAGTTGATCCGCTCGGCAACCTGTTCCTCGTCGGCGCCGGTAGTGCTGTTGAAGTAAACGTCACCAGCCGCATCAACGGCGATCTGGTGGTACGCGGAGCCAATGAAGGTCAGTGCACCTTCGTGGCCTTCGGAGCCGGGATCGAAGGTAATGATTGCACCCTCACCACCTTCTAGCATGTCCTCAGGAGCATGTTCGGGTTCCTGCTCAAAGAACGCGAGCATTTCCAGCGCACGTTCAGCCGAACCATACTCGCGCACAAGATGAGCGACATACCGCTCCGAATAGTCATCGAGTTTATAGGGCCAGTCGCTCACGCGGCACGCTCTCGCTGCCACATATCAGCAAAGGCAATCGCACGGCTTGCACGCTCTACGCGCTCCTTGAGAGGCAAAGCCTTCATGTCCTCTTTGACATAGGCGAGCTTCGCAAGGGTCAGGTCTTTGCCGGCCTGATAGGCTTCAATGAGGTACGTCGCCTCGAAAACGGCGTCCTGAAACTCGCCAGCGCCATCGAGGAGGCCCACGGTTGGATCGAGGTCGCACGTCGCAGCCAATTGCGCCGTAACCTCGTCCATTATCTCGTCGTTCGTCCTAGCCATACTCATTCCCCCACTCGGAGTGAGCAGCTAAAAAGCGGACGGTTAAGGGCCGGTTATCGCCGGGCGTTTCGGTTTGTTGCCCAGCCTTAAATAGAGGACCAGGGCAGGTCGCTATCTCCTTTCAACGTCCGTTTGTCGCGGGATCGGTCAGGCGCTTGCTGCTATCGAGGGCCGCCCGAGAACATGGTAATTCGGCCCAAAGGTAGTGAACCCGGCGCGACCAAGACCCTTTGAGGGAATGAGCCGGCTAAGCAGGTGAATCGACAGGAAGCTGGGGGCAAAAACCCCCGGCTTTTCTACCTCAGAAAGAACCCGTCAGAAACAACACAACGAGAGCCGCGCAGAAATAAACAAGAGCTTCCGCGGCAGTATAGGGCTTGATATTCGAGAACATAACTAGACCTCCCGAGGAATAGCTATGTAGCCGATGAGCAGCGCAGTCACCCTATGAGTTACCCCGAGACAATTCGCAAAGAACAACCGCCAACAATTCCTCTAAATAGGGCATGAGCAAGCGAGCAGTATTCACAGAGGAACAAATGTCCATTGCAGCCCAGATGGCAGCAGAGGGAAACAGCCAACGAGCGATCGGAAAGAAGCTGGGCATATCGGAGTATCTGGTTCAGAAGCTAATGCGGGAAGTGGCAGTGAACCAAGCCATAGCTAATGCAAGGGTAACGGACGTGATACCCCGTAAGCTGGATCGAATGGCAGATGCAGTGATGGCTCTAGTGGACACAGTGACAGAGCTAGAGAAGCGGATGGCCCGCTATGAGGAAGTTGCACGCATGATGCGGAAGGCGATGCAACGTAAGACACTTGAGAATGCGAACGTCCGTGCAGAACGAAACAAGGCAAAGGCAGAACTGCGACAGGTGAAGAAGGACTTGTGGGCAGCGAGAGGCTTCAAGTCATAAGTCGTAAGCCGTGGATGGTTGGGCTGTCCGCTTACGACGAGAGCAATGGCGTGGTACGGCTAGCTACTGTTGAGGTGCAGTAGGTGCCGTTGGGTCTAGGCTGTCAAGCACCCTAGAACCACCGTGATTGCGTTCCTGAGATTTCTATGGGCAACCGTTTTATTCACTCTGGTTGAACTCTTTTTCCACTCTGAATGGCGATCCGCTGCCCTACCCTCGTGGTTGAGCGGATGGAAATGCGACGAGCTGTTGGTCGCATCCACCATCCGCGACAGTTGACAGGCTAATGAGGTATGGTTGTCAGCAGCGAGGTATGGATAATACACCATAAGCATACCGCTGTTCAAAGTGACGACACCTGAACCCAACCTGTCTGCATTCAGAAAGCAACCTCAAAGATAGGTTGACGCCCGAACATAGGGGGCACCCTACATAAGTTCAGACTTTGGATGAACCGGCGCTCGTTACCCCCTATCACACACGAGCGCCAGAATTCGACCGGGTAGAACCCGATGTCAGGCCCGCGTCATGGCCGGCAGATGATAGTCGCCGTCCACGAATTCGGGTTTGGGCATATAAGCCCTGAACACCGGGGCGAATGGACCTTCGCTGGGCAACGGCAGCCAGTTTGCTCGACGTTCAGCGCCGGGGTCATTGCGAGACATCCAAATCGTGAGTCCGCCATCGGCATCCTTCCGCAGCCCCGCAGTCCGGTTACCTATCGCATAGCGGTTTATCGGATTGTCGAAGAAGAAGTACTGGCCATCGTTGGTGGCCCTATACATCGTCATCGACCAGAAAGCGTCCACGGGCGGCAGACGGTCAGCTGGAAGGGTCAACTTCCAATTCTCACTGGAATCAAAGGTCACGGTGCCGCGCTCACTGAGCGGGCGCATATACATTGCCTCAGCACGCGGCAGTGCAGCCAAGCCGCCAAGTGATACCTGCGCTCGATAGAAGTAGTCCTGCCCGAAGTCTCCCAGAGTGAGCTTGGGGAACACCCACCCGTCGATCACCTGACCTTGGCGCCGGGTGCTCTTAAGCGAGGTGCGCGCTGCCGCGATGCCAGCTTCGATCTCGCGCCTTTGGTCGGCGGAGAAGCGGTTGGGGTTGAAGCCGCCTTTAGGGCCAAGTCCGAGGGGAGCGATCCTCTCGAACAGGAGATCGTCGGTGACGGGCGGCGGGTTCTCGACAATCAGACGCTGAACGCTGTCGAAGTACTCGTTCCAAGGAGCCGCGCGAGTGGCGAACTTCGCTGGTGCGGGCGCCGCCGGAGCATCGAGCTTTAGCTGCCCGTGGATCGCGTTTGCCGCTGCGAGGTCGGCGTCTCCATCGACGAGGAGTCGCGACAACATCCAAACCCACGGAGTGGGCGCGCGGATTGCCAGCGGGTCTGTTGTCGCAGCATTCGGACCTACCAGCGTGAACGTCCCGCCATCACCACCAGTCGTTCGGGTGCCAAGGAGTGCGAAGTTGTTCGAGTACATGTCCATGAACGCGACGGACAAATATCGCTTACCCGTGCGAGGAAGGGTGACCCGAACAGGTCCCGCGTTGAGGTTGATCCAGCTTCGGGAGTAGAGGGTGTCGTTATTAGGCGTCGTAACCCGCTGGGTTTCGGGTGTCGTGAGCGCCCGGGCGTGGAAGATGCGGTTAGGTGCGACAGACCCGAGCGTCTCAGCGCGACTGCCGGCCATTTCAATCAGCACGAGACCATACAACCAAGCGTCTCGGCTTGCGGCGGCTAGGGGTGACAGATCGCCAGCTGCCGCCCAAACGGGCGATCCCAGAAGCGGCAGACCGACAGCTCCCAGCGAGCCTTTCACCAAGAGTGAGCGACGGTTCAGCATGTCATCCTCCATTAGAAGCGGAACTTGGCAGAGAAGCGAACGGTACGTGGTTCACCAAGGACGCAGCGTTGGACGGTTCCGCCCGTTGCCGCGTTGTTCAGACCAAGGCCGGCCGCCAGCGTCTGGCTGTACTTAAGCGTACAATAGCCCTTGTCGGTGAGGTTCTCCCCGGCGACCGCGAACTCCAAGCGGTCCGAAGGAGAGAAGAGTGTCACGCGAGCACCAAGCAGGGCATAACCATCTTGAATCCCTTGCGGGTTCGCATCGCCGCCGCCACCCACGTCGATATCGCTATTGAAGGCAAGACGGGTGTTGAAGCCCACCTCCCAGCCCCCAATTGTCGGCGCTCGATAGTCGATGGACGCGTTCCCCTGCCACTTGGGCGAGAACGGCAAACGCGCTCCAGTGAGGTTTTGTGTTCCACCGAACCCCGGAAGCCCAGGCGCATTGCGGAAGTCCGTGTATTCCGAGGCGAGTCGCGTCGCCGACAGCCCAATCGCAAGATCCTTGATCGGACGGGCGTTTACCTCAAACTCCATACCCTGCTGCCGGATGGACCCGGCATTACGAACGCTGAAGAACACGCCATTGTACGAACGGAGCTGAAACTCATCGATATCCATACGGAACAGCGTTCCGTTGATCGTCAGCTTGCGATCGAATGTCTGGGTCTTGAAGCCCAACTCATAGTTGGTGGTTGTCTCGGGGCGGAAAACGCGAGCGGCGCCGAGGGTGTTTCCGGTTCCGCTATCAAAGCCGCCCGACTTGTAGCCGCTTGAGACCGTAGCGAACAGCATGACGTCTTCAACCGGGCGGAACGTGGTGTTCGCACGATAGGTCAGCTTACCTCCATTGAACCGCAATGATGCGTTATCAGGAGCGACGATGCCGGCTGCGGCTGAATTGAAGACCGCCGCAAAAATGTCTCCGTCCTTGTCGTCATGAGAGTAACGAAGCCCACCGGTCACATCCCACTGATCCGTCAACTTGACGGTAGCCTGACCGTAAGCAGCGTAGCTGGTGGTGATCTGATTGAATTCGGAGTCTGCTGCGCCTTGCTGCGGCCCCGCGTTGCAAGCATCCAATGATGCTGGCCGGACGTTGCGGATATAGATGTTACAATAACCGGTGCCGAAGTCCGTCGTGCTTCCGATGTTGTAGTCTTCGCGGAAGTAATAGAGACCTCCAACGAAGCTCAGATGATCGTTCAGGAGGTCGGAAGGCGAGAGCAACTGGAGCTCTTGCGAATGTGTCTTGCTACGATAGCGCGCCGCCCGGCCAAAAATGTCAGCTGGGGTCAACGAAATATCACGCTCAACCTGACGGTTTTTCCAATCCCGATAGCCGCTCAGTAGCCGAACCGTGAAATCGCCTGCCTGTAAAGCTAGGTCGCTCGACAGCCCCCACTGATCATCCTCGAGATTGCCAGCCGTGTTCTGACGGACACCATAGCTGTAGGTCGCATCCAGACGGGGGACGAGACCGTTCAGCCGGCGAGCGAAATTGCCAGCGGCTGTTGGAGTGACGGTGGCGGCATCTACAGTTACGATAGCCTGACCATCACCACGTTGCCGCTGATAGTCGCCGCGAACCAACCAAGTCAGATCAGGCGTTACTTCGGCGCGGACAGCACCTCGGAAAGACAGCGTCTCGTTCTCGCCGACACGACTGCCGTCCAGCAGGTTCCGCCCGTATCCGTCATACCGATCGTATAGTGCGGAAAAGCGAGTGGCGATCGTCTCGCTCACAGGCAGGTTCACGACACCCGTCAAACGTGCTCGGTCATAGTTGCCGTACTCGGCCGTGAGTTGACCTTCGAAGTCCTTCCTGGGCTCGTTCGTGCGAAACGAGAGCGCGCCGACCGACGCATTCCGTCCGAACAAAGTACCTTGGGGACCGCGCAGTACTTCAACGCTCGCGACGTCGTTGATAGCTGCGAGCAACGGACCGGGCCGCGCGATATAGATCCCGTCCACGAAGGCGCCGACACTCGGTTCAATCGCCGTATTGCCAGACGACCCGATGCCGCGGATCGACAGCCGCGTGTTCGCAGCTTGCGGCGCGCGGTAAGCGGTGAAGCCGGGCGCGATGCGCGGAAGGTCTTGGACGTTGGTGATCGAAGCTCGCTCGATCTGCTCACTTGATACCGCGGTCAAGGAGATGGGAACGCGTTGAGCACTCTCGCTGCGGCGCTGCGCCGTCACCACGATCTCAGCTGCCTCGTCGACAGGTTCGGCGGCAACCGGCTCCTGTATGGCTTGGCTCGCAGGCGCGGTTGGTGCCTCAGCTGCTTGAGCCAAAGCGGTCGAACTCCACATCAGCGAAACTGATGCCGCGCCGAGATACAAGGCGCTCTTTGCCATGCGAACCTCCCCAGAATCTGGCGGCTAACCCGCCATTTCGGCACGTCATGATCACTTTCCCGGCTACAGTCAACACGGTCTGTAGCGACAAACTGCATTGACCGCATCGGCAGTCAGTCTAGCCTGTTGATGTAGATCGGTTTGCGGGTATCATCGACGCCGATGACCGATGTTGTTGAACTGGGAAAAGCGCGTCGCGGTTCGCACGCTGAGCGCACCGCTGCGATGAGGCGGCGTCTAATCGATGCCGCTATCGATACGCTACACGATCTCGGTTACGCAGCGGCCACGACGATGGCGATACAGAACCGTGCGGGGGTCAGCCGGGGCGCTCTGGTTCACCACTTTCCCACGAAAATCGATCTAATCATCGCCACTGCTCAGGCGATCGTAGCGGATCAGGCCATCTGGTATGATCACGAACTCAGGAAGGTGACCAACAAGCGCGATCGCTTTATGGCGATTTCTCGCATTACTTGGGAGGCTTTGAAGAAACCAAGCGGCATGGCGCTCCTAGAGATCTTCATCGCGACACGGAGCGACGCAGAACTCGCCAGACGATTTCCACCCGTTGCATTCGATATTCAGCGCAGCCAACATCAGGCAAACTGGCGACTGGCGCGAGCCGCCGGAATTGGAAATCGTGAAGAGGTCCGCAGGCTGACCGATATAGGTCTCGCGACGATGCGAGGCCTGTCGATCCAATTGCTGTACTCGAACGACCCGGACGCTGTTGAAGACGCTTTCAATCTATACATCAAATGGAAGCGCGATTGGATTGAAGATGCTCTCGGAAAGCGGGAGCTTGCTGCTTCTGAATAACACGCTAGACACCCGATGCGTCGGGCAGCCGCAATCCTGAAATAGCTAAATATCGGGTGACGCAACCCGAACCCACCAAGGCCGAAGTCGACAAGCATTTCGCAGCGCAAGAGCGCAGCGTCTTCGTACCTCCCCGTCACCGTGATCCCGGCGTCACGATCGCCCATACGAAGGCGGAAGTTGAACGACAGCTTGGCGCGGCAATGGCCGGCCAGACTGCTCATGCTTTCCGCCTCAGGAACGCCAGCGAACCGCAGCCCGATCCGCTTGCCCGCATGTGCTCGCTTGTCAAAGCGGCTCACGAAGGAATGCCCGCAGACGAGTTCCGACAGCTCGTCCAGACCCCCATCGAGCAGCAAGCGTACCTGGCCCTCTACGGCGACATGAAGGACCACCAGCGCGCCGCGATCTGGGACAAGATCAACAAGGGCGTGTTTGAGGCGCAGCAGGCGGCGCTTCAGGAAGCGCACCGCGCACATCAGCGTGACGCCAAGCGCACCGACCAGCTACTCAAGGGCCGCGCCCTTCAGGAACGTATCGCCCAGCACGCCGCAAAGTCCGGCAAGGTGGCAGATGCGGAATGATCTGGATGACTACCTAGATCTCATCGACTTCGCCCGCGAGCAAACCGCCTCACTGGGAGTGGACGGCTTTTGGGAGTGGATCGCGGATATCGAGCCTGACTTCCGCGAGCAGATCATTGGCGTGATGACCGATCCAGCGTTCGCGCTGGAAGACCATCAACGGATGCCGCGCGGCGAGTGGCGTATCTGGATGAAGCGCATGGGTCGTGGCGCTGGCAAGACCTACGGCGCATCAGCAAACACCAATCTCCTAGCCCGCGATGTTTTCCCCGGCGGCTACGGCATTCTCGTCGGTCCAACGGTCAAACACGTCCGTGATATTATGATCGACGGACCCAGCGGCTTGATTGCCACTGCACCGCTCGATTGCGTCCCTGTCTTCCGACCTCATTACAACCGCGTCGATTGGCCCAATGGCACGTCCGCGACCATCTACACCGCTGACAATCCGCAGGGCATTCGTGGTCCATCGCTGAACTTCGGATGGGGTGACGAGCTTACGCTGTGGAATAGCGAGCGCACGTTCGACAACCTCTTCCGCGCAGTTCGCCAGAAGCATCCCAGCGGCACCAAGATCATCCTGACCACCAGCCCCATCAAGGCGCAGGAATGGGTGAAAGCGATCGAGGATCGTCCCAACACGGTTGTCAGCACGGCAACGTCGATGGCGAATATCCATCAGGACGAGACGCACCTTGAGGAATTGAAGGCAGAAGCCCTGATCGGCTCCACGAAGGCACGAGAAGAGATTCTGGGCGAGTGGACCAGCGGCGAGAGCCAGCTTTGGAACAAGGAAGGCATCGACAAGCTACGGATCACCACAACGCTGACACGCGACGAGTACGCGGCGACCTGTAGCAAGCGGTTCCTGAGCATCGACCCTTCCGGTGGTGGTGACGAAACGGGCATCATCTTCGGCGGTGAGAAGCGCACAGGAGCGCGCCACTGCGTCATTCTCGATGACTTCTCGGATAAGATGGGTCTTGATGCAGCATTCCGCGAGATCGTTCGACTAGCAAAGCTGCATCTAAAGTCCGGCGACTATATTCTCTTCGAGGAAAACAACCAGAAGTCCGGTCCTGCCCTGCTTCGTGAAATGCTGAAGGGCAAAGGCGTATCTGGCGTTCGTGTCATTCCCATCTGGGCTGACAAGTCCAAGTATGCCCGTGCAGAAGAAGCGTTCATGCACTGCCAGCTAGGTAAAGTGAAGTTCCACGGCCATCACGACAAGCTAGAGAAGCAGCTAGTCGAGTGGGAACCCGATTTGAAAGTCTCTCCCGACAGAGGCGATGCTTTTACGCAAGCGGTGAAGCACGTTCACGGCGAACGCAAGAAGACCGGCTTCCAAGTCATCAGTTTGGGCCGGGTCTAAGGTCCGCTTACGATCAGCAACCGAGCTTTAGAGCCTCAACCTCGACCTGACCGCTCGCCAGTTCAGTCCTGATCTGCTCACCCAGCAGATTGGCCCGCTCCCGGAGATATGCGGGGTCTTTGTTCCGATCGAACAGCGAGCCTAGCCCCCTTCCGATCGGATTGCCTGCTTGTAAGTCGCTCAACCTCTTCAGAATAGCGCGCCGCTCTTCCATCATCGGCTGAACCCGCCTCAACGTGTCGCGGGTGGTCTCCGCAATCAGGTCAGCGTTTCGACAGGTCGGCTGTGGTGCCGCCTGGAGCATTGTCATTGCGACCACTAGCGTAAGCATGATCGTCGCCCTTCCGTGAGTATCAGCGCCCCCGATAGCGACGAAGCCTTAAATTCCGTTACCGAAGCCAAGCCGAGGTCGCACCACGCACCGCTAAATACCCGCAGAACAACCAAATAACGGTGGCAAAGTGGGTTTTTTGTGGTTCAAATCGCGTGATTACGGTCAACAGGAAACCCAGCTGCGAAGCCGTGGTATCGGGGGTATGTTCCCGGTCAATGGCGGCTCCAAGTGGACCGATGACGAGAACTATGCTGGTCGCACCAAAGCTGTTTACTTCCAATGCCCGGTTAGCCGTCGCTGCCTAGAGATCAGGTCGGAGAAGCTGGCTTCGATCACGTTGAAGGTCGAGGGCAGTAAGCGCGCCAAGAAGGTGCTGGGCACTCCCAACTTCCGCGACCGCACGATGAGCAATCTGCTCCGCAATGTGGAGATGGATTTGGGCATTGGTGGCGATAGCTGGCTCTGGCTCAACAAGGAGATTGCGGAGCGTCCGGTCATGGAGGCCCTACGTCCCGACTTCATGTTTAAGGAGCCGGCCAAGGGCACGATCAGCTACGATCCGTCCAAGCGCCTCAACGGCACCAGCAATCCAGAACTCATCTTCTACACCGACCCCGACGAACCGGCTTCCATCATCATGGTTGAGCGCCGCATCGGTGACACCAACCGCTACGAGCAGATCGACGCCGATCTGCTTCATATGTCCATCTACAACCCGCTAAGCGCCATCGAGGGATCGGGTGCCGGCGATGCGATCATGGCCGATATCGCCGCTTACAGGGCAGCTACGGGCCTCATGTATGCCCGCTTCACGAACGGCGGCCGCAAGAGCGGCTGGATCACGATCCCTGAGGTGGACGGCTACAACGAGCTTACCGACGACGACAAAGCCAAGCTCCGCGACACGCTCAGGATGCTGCGCGAGGACGACGAGCTAAAGGGCCTCGTCGCCGGCTCCGAGTTCATCGAAAACCAGATGGACTTCAAAGAGCTAGACGTGGTGGCGGTCGTGAAGGCGTTGGAGCGCCGCATCGCGATGGCTTTTGCGGTTCAGCCGGTCATGCTCGGCTTTGAGGGCGAGACCACCGGCATGAACATGCGAACGGCGGATCGCACGTTCTACACCGGATGGCTGAAACCCCGCGCAGACTTCGTGCTCGGCCATCTTCAGAGCTTTCTTCGTGAGAGCCTGAACGACGCCAAGCTGACCATCGAGATTGACGAAACCAAGCTGCCATACCTCCAGGACGACAAGCTCGACATGGTGGACAAGATGGCTGGTCGCGGCGCGATCACCTTCAACGAATACCGCGAAGCGATGGGTTACGAGCCTGTTGCTTGGGGCGACAAGCCCATCCCTGTTGCCGGTGCTGGTGAAGCGATGGCGCAAGGCGACAAAGAGCCAGAGCAGCAGCCTGCAAATCAAGAGCCGCGCGAAGTTGGCCACAATGCCAACACCAGCCGGCGCGCCAGTCAACGCGCCTAATCAATAAATAACGACGGAGTTATAGCAAATAGGAACAGACCTGATGAACGCACCTTTCCTGACGAAGAGCTTTAAGGCTGGTCCTATCAACGACAATGAGGTCGAGGGCCTGGCATCTGCTTACGGCAACATCGACCATGCCGGCGACATTGTTGAGCGTGGCGCATACAAGCGCACTCTAGATCGCTTCAATGCTTCGCAGAAGGGAATGCCCTTCCTCGCGCATCACAGGCACGACAAGCCCATCGGCCGCATTCTGGAACTCAGGGACAGCGACGAAGGCCTGTATTTCAAGGCTCGCTTCTCGGACAGCCACGATGGCCAGAACGTCCGATCGCAGTTCCTAGACGGCACCCTCGATAGCTTCTCGATCGGCTACCGCGTTCTGCAGAAGCAGAATGATCGCGTGAACGACCGCAAGGTGCTCCGCTTGAAGGAGATTGCGCTTCACGAGATTAGCGCGGTCACATTCCCCTGTAACGAGCTTGCGAAGCTGACCGCCGTAAAGGGCGACATCGCTTCCAGCTTCCCCGATCTCAGCCTTGAAGACCAACAGCGCGTAGCTGACTTCGCAGCCACGCTGATGGCCAAGTCGGTGCTCACGGACGAGGAAGTCGGGCAGGCAATCGCCGAAGGCACCGAGATGATCGAGGCAGCAGCCGAGGCGCTCGGCCAGCAAACCAATCTACAGATGGAGATTGTCGACGCGCTCAAGTCGCAAGCCGCTGAAATTGAGCAGAGGCACTTCGATGACCTCTGGCTCGCATACCAGATCAGGAAGCGTTTGGGCCGCTAAATAGAAACACTGGAAGCAACGCTTTCAACCGGCACTCCTAACGGACTCGCCTCTCAGACAGCAGGACCCGCTCTTCAGCCCTCCTCTGAACTCCAATTCAGAGGTGAAAAGTGAACGAAGAGAACATCAACAAGCTGTTTGAGGAACTGGCAACCAAGGCCAACTCCGACGACGCAGTGAACAAGGCAGAGGTTGAAACTCTGCGCGGCGAAATCGCTGACCTGCGTGACCAGATGGCCCGCAAGTCGCAGACCAAGAGCCACACCGCAGACATTACCGCACAGGACGACGACCGCCTCGCAAAGCTGGCGTTCGTGAAGGGCCGTTACGCCATCGAAGACGGCGACGTGAAGGCAACCGAGTTCTCGCGTCTCGTCGGTGAAGAGGGCGGCAACACCGTTCCTACCGTATTCGACGGTGAGATCACTCGCGGCCTCGCAAAGCTCAGCCCAATCCGCAGCCTGTCCCGCGTCGTGTCGGTCAAGGCAAACCTCGAGCGCATCATCAAGATGCGTGTTGGCGGTGCTGCAAAGACCAAGGCGGAAAAGGCAGCTTACACGCTGAACACCACCGACCTGTTCGGTAAGCTCAGCTGGGGCACCAACGAAATCGTTGACCAGCAGCGTCACACTTCGTGGGTTTCCGACGATCAGGAGTCGATCCTGAACCTCGCAGCAGAGCTTCAGGACAGCATGATCCTGAACATCGCTGAGAAGGAAAGCGACCTTTTCCTCAACGGCACCACGACCAACACCGTTCAGGACGTTCCCGGCCTGACCACCACCCGCATGGGCCTTCTGGCACAGACCGCACTCACTTCGGGCGTTACCAAGTACACCGACGTTTTCGGTCAGCTTGCAACGGTTCAGGCTGTTGTTCCAGTGTCGGGCAACTACCTGTCGGACGCGGTTCTGAAGCTGCGCTCGACCCTGCACAGCAACTATCTTCAGAACGCCGTGCTGGTCTTCAGCAGCGACGTTGAACTGGCGCTGTTCATGGAGAAGGACGAGAACGGTCGTTCGCTCCTCCGTCCGGCAGATGCGAGCGTTGCTGGCGGCTTCGCTGGCACCGTCCACAACATGCCATACGTCATCGACGACTCCATGCCAACGATTGCCGACGCCCTTCAGGACGGCACGCCTGCAATTCTGCTCGCAGACTTCGCTAAGGCTTACACCATCGTTGACTTCGGCACTATGAAGTGGGTTGTCGATCCAATCACTGAACCACAGTACGTCAAGTATTCCGCTCGTCGCCGCGTTGGCGGTGCGATTGTCGACTACAAGGCAATCCGCGCACTTGAGCTGGTAACGGCTTAATCGCAGACACAGGGAAGCCCGGCTGAGAAGTCGGGCTTCTCCATGCTCAAAGCAGGCCCTTGCTAAATACCCGGCAACTATGTCGAGGATGGAGCATTGGCACTAGAGATTACAGGACCAGCCGCAAATAGCTGGCAGACCATTCCACAGGCCAACCAGTTCCTCGTGGACTTCGTTCATCCCCTGCTCGGCTTGTCGCCTGAGCTTGGTGCGGATGACGGACCCTATCTCATTGAAGCGGCCAAAGAGATTAGCCGCATGTGGACGTGGAAAGGCCAGCCGGTCGATCCACTCCAAACGCTCGCATGGCCCCGCAAGGGCGTATCGCTTGAGCCAAAGAAGGTAGGACCCGATTGGTTCGCCCGCACCTATCCCCACCTTGATCCCTGCGCCGAAGAATACGCGCGCTTTATCATGTTTGAGTCCCCCGGCCTGCTGACTACGCCAGAAATGCTGGGCGAAGACGTGATCCCGCAAGACGTGCTGGAAGCACAGGCTATCCTAGCGGCCTTCAAAGTCCGCAACATCACGCTCTGGCAGGACAACGGCTTCAATGCGTCTGAGGTGAAGCTGGACGGCGTTGGCACGATCAAGCCAACGAACGCTGTCGCGGCTGCTGATGCCGTGTTCATGCGCCTTGCGCGCTGGGGATCGTTCAAGGGCACGTCGATCGTAAGTCCAGGCGGTGCGCGCTAATGGCCGGGATCTACGACACATTCGCTAACGCGGCTTCCCAACTGCTCAACGGGCCGCTCGGCGGCAAGGGCAAGCTCCGTCGCAAGAGCGGTGGCGGCTATAACGACAACGGCGATCCCGTCCCCGTCACTCAGCGTGATTTTCCCATCGCGTGCGTGGTGAAGGATCAGGACGTTTGGAATGCTGGCGCGTACCTCGGCACCAAGCTCATTGCCGTGCTCGACAACCGCGTAGAGCCGCAGCCTAATGACGAGCTGATCGTCGGCACCCGCACCTACACAGTGGTTCAGGTCACGCCCAAAGCCCCGACCGGCATCGTTATCCGCTACGAACTGGTGCTCGCATAATGGCGCGCTCGGGTGTCAGCAACATCGGCGGTGTCGTGAAGAGCTTGGCCGCGGCCAAGCGTAAGGCAATCGCTGATGCCGAGAAGATCGTTCGTCGGACTGCCGGCGACATTCTCGATGGCGTCGTAGATGGCACGCCAGAAGATACCAGCGTCACGATCGGTGATTGGCATGTCGGAGTGAACGTCACTCCGAGTGACAAGCTGGACAAGCCCGATGTGGGCGGCAGCGCAGCGAAGGCGCGCGGTCAGGCAACCATCCTGACAGCCGGCATCGGCGACAAGATCAACATCGTCAACAATCAGGATCACGTCGAAGGACTGAACGCAGGGCGAGCAGTGAGCAAGCCATCCGGTTGGATCGAAGCCGCGATCGACAGTGCCACGCGGAGGCGACCATGACCGGACACAGCACAGACATTGAAGCACTCAGGAGGCGCGCAGCTTCCGGCTGGAAGAACCTCGGTGCTCCCGTTCCCCTCATCTACGACAATGCCCGCGCAAACGCCGTGGTGCCTGCCTCTTTCGTCCGCTTCTCGGTCCGCCCCGGTAGCGAGGAACAGCGCAGCCTTGGCAACTCCCGCGTCCGCGTACAGCGCGAAGGCCGCGTGTGGCTGCAAGTCGCCATCCCTATTGGCAATCCAGACAGTGAAGCATGGGCGCTAGTCGATCAAGCTAAGGCCTTGTTCGTCCGCTGGCGCGCTGCTGACTTCAATTTACGTTGCTGGGAAGCAGACACGAAGGTCATCGAGGATACCAAGCATTACATCGTCGCAGTTTCCATCCGCTACACCAGCGACCGGGCTGAAACCGCTTAAGCTCTTTCAGACCGACCGAGGCGAAAGCCACGATACCATGCATCGTATTCAAGCGTGCCCTTAGTATACGGGCACGTACGCAATATCTCGTTGTGAGCTTTACCCGCCGAGCGGCCATGCACGAAGGCCTGCGCTACCGACAACGGCGAGTGCATATACGGCGACTTAGTAGAAAGAGCATCCGCCATGGCGACCACCCATTAAAACTGAGCCGACTCAGGTTACTCCGCTTCGTTCAACTTGTCGAGTCTACGCTGATGTTGATGGGCCTCAACTAAATACGGTGAGGCCAATTCGCGGCCCGTAGCTTTTTAGGAGGCCGCAAATGGCAATTAATCCATCTGATACTGAATTCGCTATCGCGGTTGGTACTGCAACAACCACCGCTCCGACTGCACCAGCGTTCAAGCGTCTCGAGACCATCGTTGGTTCGAACCTGAACGCAACTGCTGATCCGATCGTAAGCCAGACCCGTCGTAAGGGCCGCACGAACGCTGGTCAGCGCCTCGTCAATCCTCGCGTTGAGGGCACCCTCAACACAGAGTTCGTGGCCGGCGATGCTGCAACCGAGCTTCTGCTTGAGAGCGCCCTGTCGGGTAAGTTCGACGCTGAAGGCGTCCTGAAGGCAGGCACGACCGAAACCAACCTCTTCGTTGAGCGCAAGTGGCAGGATGGCGCTACCAGCATGTACACTCGCTATGCGGGTTGTCAGGTTTCGGAGTTTGCACTGAACGCTGAGTTCGGTGGCATCGTCACCGCAGATTTTACCGTTCTCGGCCTTGGCCGTCTCGAACCGTCGAACACGGCAATTGTTGGCGCTGAGTACGACGACGCATCGACCGCATCGAAGCTGGCCGGTCCTGACGTGAAGAACATCACGATCGATGGTCTGGGCGAGGTCGATTACTCGACGCTCTCGCTTACTGTTTCGCAGGCACGCGAGACGCAGGGCAAGCTGGGTTCGGCATTCGCACGCGGCATCGGCACCAGCGGCAAGACCATCGAGCTTGCTGTCAGCCTCTATCGCAAGGACTTTGGACCTGAGAACCTGATTAGGAACGGCATCGAGAACCCAGCAGTCGCAATCTCCTTTGAGATGACGATTGATGGTGTCGGCTATGAATTCGAAATTCCAGCTGCTCAGCCTTCGTTCCCCGAGGATGCAGAAGAGGGTGCGAACCAGATGGTCAACGTCACGTTCTCGCCGGTTGGTGACGCAGTGAGCGACACTGATATCATCATCAGGAAGATCACCGCCTAAGCTCTAGCTTAGAACGTGGATGGAGTCGGTGGTTTCAGGTCCACCGACTCCATTTCCTTGAGTGAGCTAAATATCATGCGGTGATGAACACCGCCTCAAAAAACCTGAGGTGATTAATGGAATTCGATTTTGATCTGCCCGAGACTGTTGACGAGACCCGCGAGATTGAGGTCCGCAAGGATGGCAAGTGCTGGGGCGTCTTCGACGTAAAGCACCAGTTCGTCGGATCGCCTGAATGGCTGATCGACTACAAGCGCCACACTGCCAAGCTGAGCCGTCGCGAGCGTGACCGTATTGACGATCCGCAGACCGCAGAGGACATTCAGCTACGTCGTGAAATCCTCATCAGCTTCTTTGTTGATAAGTTCGTTACCAACAGCAAGGCTATCCCGCTGAAGACCGGCGAATGGAAGCACTCCAAGGCGGCGCTCGTTGCATACCTGTCGAACCCGGCAGTCATGTTCGTCTATGAAGAGCTTTCTGACTTCTCCAGCGATGCTGCGAACTATCGCGCCGCTGAAGTAAAGGACGCCGAAAAAAAGTAACCGCTTATCTTAAGTGGCAGCTTCAGTTCAAACCGGGCGAGTTGGAACGGTATGAGAATGAAGCTGCCGCTGCCCGCAAAATCGGCAAGTTCGACCATCCTGCAATCGAGAAACTGGCCGGTGCGCCCAAGCTCAGCTTGGAGCACGACTTCTACCTAGAAGCGTTTCGTACAATCGCGAGTGATCGTCCGGCGAGCATGTCGGCCGGACGTATAGGATGGAGCTTAGTCGTTAAATACGGCGAGTTCTATAATCTCACAAGGCGCGAGATTGAAGAGCTTTGGTACATTATCAAAGCAATGGACGAAGTAGTCCTATCCAGCAGTCAGAGCAGCAGCCCCGCTAAATAGTCGGCCATCCAACTATAGCGGAGCCTGCCTATCCGATGTCTGACACAGTAGTCCGCATTGTTATTGATGCCAGCCAAGCAACACGCGGCGGTTCTCAAGCTGAACGAGCACTAGACCGCGTTGGAGCCGCAACCCGCCGTCTGGATGGCGCGCTCGGCAGAACTACTGTTAACGTCACGACATTTGGTCGCAGCCTCGCCGGCCTGAAGGGCGCTGGTGCGGCTCTCATTCTAGCTGATCTTACTCGCCGCGCTATCGAAGCCGCAGACGGCTTCTCTCTGATGGACGCGAAGCTGAAGGTCGCGACCAAGAACTGGGGCGACCACACTCGCGCACAAGAAGACGCAATGCGAATTGCGCGCACCACTCGTAGTGAGTTGACCAGCACCGCCGTTCTTTACGGCAAGCTGGCCACCACATCGAAGACGCTCAACGCATCACAGGCTCAAGTCGCAACGGCTACCGAGACCGTCACCAAGGCGCTGAAGGTGTCGGGTGCGTCCGCCGGCGAAACAGCATCCACCGTTCTGCAGCTTGGTCAGGCACTCGCTTCGGGCCGCTTGAATGGCGATGAATTCCGCTCTCTTGCTGAGAACGCGCCTCGCTTGATGAAGCTGATCGCGGACAGCATGGGCGTGCCCGTTGGTGCGTTGAAGAAGATGGCAAGCGAGGGGCAGCTGACCAGTGACAAGCTCGTCCGCGCATTCACGGACAAGAAGTACCTCAAGGAACTCGATGAAGAGTTCAAGCTGATGCCGAAGACCTTCGCTGATGCTGGGACCGCGATCGAGAATCTAGCGACGGCGACCTTTGGTGCCTTCAACGAGGGCGGCCAGTTCAGTCAGGCACTCTACGACTTCGCTGACCAAGGCTCCGAAAACATGAAGTCGATCATGGACAAAGCCGCTGAGACGGGCGGCACGATCCGCGACACCTTCGCTGGCCTCTACGACGCATTCCAGCCGCTACAGGAGGGGGGCATCAACGCAGCAGATGAAATCTCGGCTCGTTGGCGCGGTCTGCGTGACGAGATCGCAGACGTTCTCGGCTTGATCGACGGCATCCGCAATTTCGGTCGCGGCTACAGCCTGTTCGGCGGTGACGGTAGCGGCGCAGCCATCGAACTGAGCGCCCTCAACGGCACCAAGGAAGCCCCAAAGAGCGACATGAAGGGCAACTTCCGTCTAGGTTTTGCTCGTAGCAAGCTGGCTCGCTCAAGGGCGAAAGCCAACGCAGAGCTTCGCGAGCGAATGGGCGATCCGAATTTCAATCCACAGGACTGGACAGAGGCGCAGTATCGCGAAGCATTCCAGAGATACCCTAGGAAGCCAAAGCCGACCGGCGGCACAGGCGTCCTTCGCACGCCACCCGGTTCAGCCACCTCAGGCGGTAACAAGAGCCGGGGCCTAAGTGATGCTGAGCGCGACCGCCGCAAGGCAGAGCGCGATGCCGAGCGCCGTCTTGAGCAAGAAACCCGCATGTTCGAGCAGATGGAAGATCAGCTAGCCGTTGCGCGTCTGATGCCCGTCGAAGCCGAGAAGATGGCGGCATACCTCGAACTACAGCGCATCCGCGGCAAGGAGATCACGGCAGACGACAAGAAGCGTCTGGACGATTTGCTGGACCAGACCCGTGCTGCGAAGCTGCTCAGCGATATTCGCGCAGCCAACGACAACGACACCGCCGAACTGAACCATCAGAAGGCGATGCTCGCGATGACCGACAAGGAAGCGGCCATTGCGGAAGCCACATGGGAATTCGAGCGCCGCGCTCTGGAAGATAAGGTCGATATAACGGACGAGCTGTTCCAGAAGGAACTAGCCATCGTGAAGGCTCGCGCGGGCGAGACCTATGAGATCCAGAAGCAGAACAGGCTTCTCAAGGACCGCGACACGCTCCTGTCGCAGTATAGCCCGGCAGAAGCTGACCGTCTCCAATACGAGCAGCTGGACTTCGACCGTAAGCGCCTTGGCGTCCTGCGCGGCAAGAGCGTCGCAGACGGCGGTATCACGGAAGAGCAGTATCAGAGGGCGATGGCCGGTATCGACCGTGCCTCGGCTGAAATCGCTTCTAATTGGCAGCGCGAGTTCTCGGGCCGCATCGGCACTTTCGGTGGCCAGCTGGGTCAGATTTTCAGCGAGGTAGAAACCAAATTCGGCAGGGCCATGAACAGCCTTGCGAGTGCCATCGAGGGCGCCGGTCGTCTGCTCGATGGCCTCGCTGCCGCATCCACCGGCAAGTTCTCAGGTCTGGGTCCAATTGGCGGCCTGATCGACATTCTGGGCACTAACCGTGACGGCACCAGCAACGCGCTGGGCAAGGCAGCGGCCGAAGCGTCGAAGAAGTCGCTCGATCAGCTTATGGGCACGAACGGCCAGAGCAGCGCATTCAAGAACCCACTGTCGTCGCTCTCCAAGGGCTTTGGCGACTTCAAGGGCGACATGAAGAACCTGTTCGGCAAGGGCGGTGACTTCACGAAGGGTCTCGGCTCCATGCTGGGCAAGGCTGGTGCCGGTGCTGGTATCGGCGGCGTAACCAACGATCTTCTCGGCGCAGTGGGCATCAAGCTCAACAAGACCGGCTCGCAGATTGGTGGCGCGCTCGGTGGCACGGTGCTGGGTCCGCTTGGCGCTGTTGGTGGCTCGATCTTGGGCGGTCTGCTCGGCGGCTTGTTCAGCAAGCCCAAGTCTTCGTCGGCTACGTTCGGCATGGGCGCGGACGGCTACCTCACGACTAGCGGTCAGGGTTCCAACAAGGAGCTAACCGCTATTGCGACGGGCGCAGCAAAGAGCGTGATGGGTGGCCTTGAGGGTCTGGCCCAGCAGCTCGGCGGCTCGATCACTGGCACGCCCAACGTCACCATCGGAACGTGGGACGGCAAGTGGCGCGTAGCAAACACGACCACAACCAAGAAGCTCCACAGCAATAACTTCAACTCGTCGGTACTGAAGGACTTCGGCAAGGACGGTGAAGCAGAAGCTATCGCATACGCGCTTCAGTTGGCACTCAAGCAGGGCGTGCTTACGGGCATTTCGGACTTCTCGTCTCGTGTCCTGAAGGCAGCTACGGACTTGGACAAGGCGATCAACCTCGCAACCAAGTACGAGTCCATCGTCAAGGAACTGGCAGCGGTTGATGATCCGATTGGTGCTCCGCTTAAGGAACTGAACAAGCAATTTGAAGCACTCCGAAAGGAGATGACTGCGAACGCTGCAACGGCTTCCGAGCTTGCCAACGTGGATCGTTATTACATGATCCAGCGTGAGAGGATGCTTGAGGATCAGCTATCCTCGATCAAATCGCTTCAGGACAAGCTCATGGGGCCAGAGAGCGGCTTGTCGGGCAAGACCCGTCTCGACAGCAGCATGGCCGAGTTCCGCAAGTACCAGAACGACATTGCAGCGGGTAAGACTGTTGATCCAACCAAGTTCGCTGAGCTTGGTAACACGATCTTCGACACGGCACGCGAACTATATGGCACGTCCGGTCCTATGTTCCAGAACATCAGGAGCGAACTGCTCAAGGCCAACAACGACCTGAAGACCAACGTGGAAAGCATCTACGCTTCCGGCGATGGCAGCACGTCTGTTGTCGCGGCAGTGGACAAGGGCAGTCAGCTACAGGCCGAAGCCATCAAGGAAGCGCAGAGGGCAAACACGCTCAACGAGCAAATCCTTGCCGAGCTACAGCGCGCGAACGCGATCAACGACAACCTGCCAACCAGCAACGTCTATGCTCGCAACGGCGGTCAGTCGGGTACGGTCTAAATACGGGGGAGGTAGAACATGGCTATTGATCCCGATCGCGGCAGTTTCGTCAAAGAGGAATACCGCTACGAAGTTGCGAAAGACGATGCCGTGACGGCGGTTCAGCCAAACGCGCGCAAGATCACGTTGCAAACCAACCTCGATCTAGCCGCAGCGAAGGTGCTCGCAGACGAGATACTGGCCGAGCACAAGAGTGTCGCACAGGCTTACCGCGTTTCGCTGCAAGGCGTGGACAACGTGACAATGGCTGACCTCATCGACAGCCCGCCGACGTTCTCGTGCGTCTTCCCTGATTGGCCGGTTCAGCAAACGGATACGCTCCGCTCGATCACGATCGTCACGGATTACGGCACCTTCACACAGGAAATCACAATCAAGGGGCCGCAATGATCGACCAGCCATTCCTACTCGCCAGCCGCTCACTCCGAGTGAACGACGCCAGCTTGCAGCTTCCAAGCTCGCCGGCTGTGAACCTCACCAATGACAACATGGATATGGCGTGGCGCTCGTTTAACCTGAACGCGCCCTATGTCGTGCTGGAATGCTCCGGTGTCGTTGATACGATCGGCATCCTGCACAGCAATGGACGTGCCGGCGATACGGTCCGCATCCGCGCTGCCAATAGCGTCACTGAAGCCCTCACAGCGCCAGTATGGGATAGCGGGGAGCTTCCCGCATACGTGGGCGCCCTGCGCGAGCCATACACTCCAAAGACGCTCATTGACGTGCCCAGCGTGACGGCAACCTACTGGCGTTTCGACTTCTCGTTCCCCTCGCATCCAGCGGGCCAGGTCGAGGTGTCGCGTATCGTGATGGGCGAACGCTTCGTCATCGGCAGCGGCATTGATTATGAGTGGTCCAAGGGCGTGATTGATGACAGCCCGATCACCTCCGGTCCCAACTATGAGGACGTGCAGGAATACACCAGCCGTCCGCGCGTGAAGGCCACCTTCGGCCAGATGGAAGAAGCCATGTTCAATGAGCTTGATGCTTTCATGATGCGCGTCGGTACGAAGCAGCCCGTGCTGTTCGCACCAGAACCCGACAACCTAGACAGCGTTCAGCAGTGGACCGTTTATGGTCGCGTGAAGGTGCTATTCGAGGGCATGAACCTCTTCCACAATCTCTGGGAGAGTGACATTGAGGTGGCTGGTTTGAAAGCGTGATCCTCGACTAAATACCCGACAGGGTATGAGGTGAGAATTGGCTAAGGTGTTTTTGGCGGAAGTCACCGCCTACGATCCCGTTGAGAAGAAGCTAGTTGAAGTCCGCATGTGCTCGCGTGGACATGGAAAGCACATCGCCTTTCCCGAGTTCCCCGACGACGAGTACATTCCCTGCATCACAACACCACCCCAGCAGACCGTAACCCTCAACGAGAACGGCATCCCCGGTCAAATCCAGATCGAGTACGGCAATCTCGGTATCTCGTTCTCCAGACAGCTTCGCAACACGCATTGGCGTCGATACGACTTCGACGGTTATCCCTGTCGCCTGCTCTATGGCGATGTTGGCGCTCCCTACTCCACTTATGAGCTAGTACCGGGTTCCAAGCTAGGTTCGCTGGACAATCCAACGGTGGACACGGGCAGCTTCGCTATTCGTGGTCCTGAAGTCGATCTCACCCGTGACATTCTCACCGAGAGCTACGGCGGCACTGGTGGTGCAGACGGTCGCGAGGATCGCAAGAACACCCTGAAGCCATTCGCGATCGGACAGTTCGAGAATTGGGAAGCGGTTCTCGTTGATCCGGTGAACCTCATCTACCAGTATCACGGCTACGGCCCGACCGGCGACGTAACGGCAGTCTATGAGAATGCGCTGACACTCGGCCCTTCCCGTCTGTCGGTTCGAACCTACGAAGAGTTGGTCGCCCTCACCGCTGAGCAACTACCACCGGGATCATGGGCGAAGGCTCCAGCGGTGGGCATGTTCAGGCTTGGAGCGGAGCCTTATGGTAAGCTCACTCTGGATGGCATTGGCGCGCTCGACGGCGCGGTTGCTCCAATGGGCGTGGCTTCGATTTGCGCGTTCATGCTGCGCCGCTTCGCTGATGTGCCAGCCGACAAGATCGACATGGTTTCGGTCGCTGACCTTGAGCGTGAGTTCCCGCATACGTGGGGCAACGTCATTGATGCCCAGACCAAGCCCGACGACACGCAGGACGATCAAATCTCCTACAGCGTCGGTGACTTCGTTCGTGAGGCGATGGCCCATGTCGCGGGCTACGTGTTCGCAACCCCTGATGGTGTCTGGCACTTCGGCCGCAACGTCTCGACCAAGGATCCGATTGTGCTCAGGCAGAGCCGCGCATCCAAGCCGGTCGTTACGAGCATCAGTTCGCCAGCTACATCGACCCGCGTTCAGCGCGTTCGCGTTGGCGGTCGTCGCTGCTTCTCGACCCACACAGACAGCGAGATTTCTGACGCTCTCAAGCAGGTGCAGGAGGAAATCGCCAACGGCCTCGTCCCGGTCAAAGAGGCCGTGGAGGAGGTTAAGCAGAATGTGGACGATATCCGACAATTCCTCCCCGATCTTGTCACTCCCCTACTGCGCGAGCCCATTGCCAAGGTATCTGCTCTCCAACTGAAATACGGCGCTGGCCAGATCAAGGCGGCGTTTGCGCTCCACGATCAGGCGCTTGTGGCTGTCCGTGAGATTGGAACGCGCGTCGATGAGAACGGCAACAAGGTCGCTGAGGAAATGCTTCAGCTAACCAGCCGCGTCACAGAGGCAGAAGCGAAGGTCGCCGGCATCGACATTGATGGGCCGATCGAAGCTGGACTTGCGGAGATTAGGCGCACGATCGCGAACACTGAATACGCGCTGTCTGAGGAAATCAATCTCAAGATCGCCAACTACGGTGATGGCGTCTCAGCATGGCAGAACGAGGAAGTCCGTGTTCGTGCAGAACGCGATAGCGCGCTGGCCGAGGACATTGACCAGCTGGGCGCTCGCATCACCACGGAGGTCGGTGGCGTTCGCACAGATTTGGAAGGAGCCTTCAACGACCTGCGCGAGCTGGTCCTTGACGGTGAATCCAATACGGCTCTGGCTCTGCGAATTGACGAAATGGGCGTCAGGATCACCACCGAGATTGGCGACGAGACAAAGGCGCGTGAAGCAGCCATTCAGACGATCGAGAAGACGCAAGCCGACGATCGCAAGGCAGCAGCCGAACGCTCCGACACGATCAGCAGTCAGGTCACGGATATCACCAAAGACGGTGGTCCAATCTCAGTCATCAACGGCATCATTCAAACGATGCAAAAGACGCAAGCCGACAACAATGGCGCTCGCGCAGAGGAAACGCGCACGCTTCAAGCCCGCCTCGATAACTTCAATGGCGCATCCCTAGAGCAGTCCTTCAACGCTTACGCGAACAAGGTCGATGGGATTGGTGCTCAATATACGTTGAAGGTCCAAACGGACCAGAACGGCCAGAAGTTCATCGCTGGTATGGGCATCGCCATTGAAGATGGCGTTTCGGCTATCGCGTTCACCACGGACAGCTTCCGTATCAGTACCCCTGGCGCGAACCCACAGCAGGTGTTCTACGCTGACGCGGATGGCGTCTACATGCCAAACGTGCGTGTAGGCAAAATCACATTCGACGCGATGGATGAACCGTTCACGCTCAACAGCCAGATCAATGCCGACAGTGGATATCAGGAACTTCCCGGTGGCCTCATTCTGCAATGGGGCAAGGTGCGCGGTTACTTCTCTGGCGGCTTGTTCCCTATCACTTTCGCGAAGCCTTACACACAGGCGCTGTTCACTGCCCAAGCCACCCCTTTCGTCAACTTCCACAACTCACGAGATCAGGACGCTTGGGTTCATCTTGTCGGCAACACGATGTCAACAACAGGCTTCTCTGTCACCATTCGAGCAGGCCCAAGTGGCCAGAGTCTGAATGGCTTCGACTGGTGGGCCGTGGGTAGATAAGAGCAACGCTGGCGCCCCGCTAAATATGCAAAAGCAATTTAGTGGGAGAGCCACATCAATGGCATTTCAGTATGAGGATCGTGGCACTGTTAACCTAGTCAATGGCGACACTATTGTAACGGGCAACGGAACGAATTGGGTCGTCAACTACTCTGGTCTTCAGCTGAGTCTTGGAGGCTTGAACTTCACCGTTCGTAGCATCGACTCCCGCAACCAGCTGACCCTAACCCAGCCTTACGCTGGTCCAACCGCATCAAACGTCGCCTATGAGCTTCTTCCTCTCCAAGCAGAGGTTTACGAGCTTGCTGAAGAGGTCATGGAGATTGTCGATAAGATCGGCCCTCTCCTTGATGCCAAGGTCGGGCCACAGGGTCCGGCTGGCCCATCTGGTCCTCAGGGACCAGCCGGTAAGAACGGCGATGCGGGCTTCGGCGCGATTGTGAACTTCTCCGAATACAAGCCCATGCCCGCCGGCTCTCCCGGCGTTTTCGTGCTGGTGCCTGTTGTTCAGGGAGAACCCGGCGTCACGCTCTCACAGCAAGCGCAGGTCGTCTTGCCCGCTAATAGGCCCGATATGGGCATTGGGCTTTATCTGAGGGCCACGACCAGCGGCAACACAATCGCTATCCTCGGCCTGACGAATGCCCCTGAGCCGCAGCCTGAGGTGCCTGTTGAGGATATCGACCTCACGGGTTCTGGCGTGATCTATGGCGCACCCGGCACGATCTTCGATCTGGGCATCACGGTTGCCAACGCAGCCCAGACATTCAACCTCACTGCACCAGCTGGCTTGCCGCTGCTCGTTAAGCGCGAGAACGCCAAGGTGGATCCAGTGGCTTCCTCGTGGCGTCTCGGCACGTCCGGTGCCCCTTACCCCGTCACAGGCGATGCGGTCGCAAACTCCATCGTGATGAACAAGGTCGGTCCTACCGCTTCGTTCGGCTTCCGTAACAACAACGTCGTGATTGCCAATACCAACGGCTACCTGACGACTGATCCAATGGGCATCGAGTTCATCGCTACTGCTGATGACCGCACAACCCAGACACCAAACCGCATCCGCTTGTCGTTTAAGGGCGTCGTGCCTGAGGGCACAATGGGCGGCGTTCTGGCTACCCTCATGGACTACCAAGTCGGTGAAATGCGTCTTGAACCCTATTGGGATGGTCCAACACTCAAGGTGATCCTTGGCCGTAACGGCAGCACTGAGGACGTGGTTAGCGACCCTAGCGAACTGCGTGTCCTTGGCACGAACCAGCTTTACGAAGCCGAGTGGACCAACAATCCAAACGGCGACGGCGGCACGATGACCTTCTTCGTCGATGGTCAGCAGATTGGCACGCCGAAGCCCACGAACACCAAGCCCCGCATCACTCCGCTGATGCCAATGGAAATCGGCGCGTCTTCGGGCAATACGTCCGTTGGCATCCCGAACCTCGAAGTCGAATACGTCTCAGTCAGCTACGACAAGCCCGGTATCGCAGTCTCCTACCAGAACGTCTCCAGTGGGCCGATCAGCCGTGCAGACCTACAGGCTCTGGCCGTTGATGCGAGGAACGTAACGGCTCCCGGTCCTTACGTGCTGCGCTACTCCATCGGCAACGGCACGCCGTTTGAACTGTCGATCAACGTCGGTGAAATGTCGCTGCCAGCTGGTCGCGCTTACAAGGCCGTCCTTGAGGATTGGTCCACTGGTGTTGGCGTTCCGCATCCGCGCGAATTGGTGATGACCCGCGTTGCTGCTCAGAACTGCCGTTTCGAGGACAGCGATCTCTACGACGCACAGGCAAGCTGGACTGAGGTTCTACCTCAGGGTCCGGTGCCGAACATCAACGGCATCAACTATTACTGCGAAGGCATCCGCATGGGCAATTATGTCCAGTTCCAGTTTATCTACGATTGGGACACGACGCAGATGCCAGCGAACCCATTTGGCGATCCGACAAACAAGGAAAGCTACATGGTCGCGCACAAGTGGATGATCTACGACAATCAGGGAACGCTTCTGGCGCGCATCGAGCAGCCAAACGGCGAACCTCTGAACAACCCGGCTCGTCCAGCATGTTGGGAAGGCACTGTCGATGGTCGCGGCGTTGCAATCATCACCGCGAACAATCGTTGGCAGCCTCATGGCACCACCCGCTCGTCGGTCATCTGGCGCTCGCATGATCCAGTGGCTTACGATCAGGCAAGAATCTGGAACACGGTTCCTACCTACGACATTCGCGTCCCGTTCGGCTCGAACACTGGTTACTCGGTCAATGGTGGCGATGCCCGTATCTTTGGCGATGGCCAGATCAACGGCTTTGCGAACTATCGCGTTATGCCTTGGGAGCCGAGTGACACGAATGCGCTAATCGCTCAGGCGGCGGCATCCACAATGCTCCACAGGTCGCTGCTAACTGATACCGCGATCACTCCGAACGCGGGCATCTGGCTCAAATATACTCCGTTCAACCAGATGGGCCGTTCTCCGGTAACTGGACCGGGCGGCACGCGCGATGATCGTCAGATCATGCCTGAAATGATCGCGCAGTATGCTCGTGATGTGAACTCGACGCGTCCGTTCGACGGTCGCGCGATGAAGCAAATCGCTCTGGATTACCTCACTGGCTACGCCAGTGATCCGGTTTACGGCATGGAGAATGGCCGTGCTCGTCCGCTCTACAAGGGCACTGGTAACGCACGTCGCAACATCAGGCTTCGCAAGCACTATTACGGTTACGGCGAGGCGTCCGTTCCCGAGACCCAAGCATGGTATGTTCAGGGCGGTCGAACCTACGAATGGATGGCTGGTAGCAACCCACTCCGAGTGAGGGTTCCCGGTGCTGGCATCGATCCTAAGAAGCCGATCTTCGGCACGAACATGATTGATAAGGCGCACTCGCATCAATTCCCACATTGGGGTTCGCTGCTATTCCAGACGCCTGAGTTTGCGATGATGGGACACAAGTTCAGCGACATGCCGCGCTTGTATTCCAACTATATCCTGAACGATGATGATGTGAACGTCATCGGTGATCGTGAAACGGCATGGACCTACATGCACGCCGCGCTCCTGTGGAAGACTGCTTCGTCCAACTCCTCGCGTCTCTACAGCCGCAGTGAAATCATGGACTGGGTGATCTTCGACCTAGAGGCGTTCTACGACAAGCACTACGACGCAAACCCCGGCTTCCTGAACCCGCCAACGAATATCCGCACCGGCACCAGCATCGACGGCAACAAGGCTGTCTATGCGTCCAACTCGCGCTTTGGCATTACGACGTGTCGCGGTGATAGCGTTTACACGCACGACTTCATGGTCGGCTATTGGCTGAGCGCGCTACACGCGGCTCACAAGCTGGGCTTCAATCAGGCAGTCAGCGCAGCGTCGGCTAAGGCCAAGGCTGTTATCGACTGGCTCGTCATGTCGCACGAGAAGCGCATCATCGGCAGGCTAACCGAGGGTATGCTGATTAACGCAGAAGATGGCACGGAATACCTGACCCCACTCTGGACTGTTGCCCAGATCAACGCAGCTGGAGGTAACGTAGCTTCCTTGCCTCAGAACATGGCAGCAGTCTCGGCAGCACAGAGCAAGCCAAGCCCATCGTGGGATACTTGCCACGATCAGTATGGCAACGTCCAGTCTCGCGATGGTCAGTCAATGGACCAGTTCCTAGCTGGCCCCGGCTTGCTCATGGATATGGGCCGCAGTTCAACGGCTCTTACCAATGCCTACAACATCGCTGAGAACTACTTCAACGCGAAGAAGGCAGCAGAAGAAGCTAAGGGTGCCAATGCTGGCACTGGCTGGTTCGTGTTCCATCAGGCAACGAACAACAAGCCCTTCAAGCCAAGCTGACCCGAACGATCAGAGACCTCCCGCTAAATATGGCGGGAGGTCTCCAGCATGGTTGAGATTCGAGACATTGAACTAAGAAGTTACAGCACCGCAGCCGAAGGCTCGCTGGTGTTCAATCGCATTTGGCAGCTTCGCCTAGCTGACGGCACCCCCATTACTCGTGAGATCGGAGAAGCCTACTTCGTCGTTCTGGATGAGGGACGCACCAAGCTAAAGCTGTCGTTGGGAAATGGTCTGACTTGGGATGACGCAAGCAAGAGCGTCCTAATCCAGATCACCAACGAACAGGTGCGCTTCATTCGTGACGACACGACGATGGAATACGCATTCTACATCGTCCCACCAGCCCCAGCGGGCGAAATCATTCCAATCAGAGAAGGTGCGGTTAACGCACTCAGGGTGGCATAATGACTACACCACTAAGCGAAACCGTAACCGTCACTCAGAGTGAGGAAATCAACGTCATCGAGGTGACGGAGGGTTTGTATCCTGTGAAGGGTGACAAGGGCGATCCCGGCGAGACTGGCCCTGCTGGTCCTCAGGGTGAGCGCGGCGAACCCGGTGAACGCGGCCCAAAGGGCGACAAGGGTGATCCCGGTGAAGCTGGTCCAGCCGGTCGCGATGGTATCGACGGCAAAGATGGCGCTGACGGTCAGGCCGGTCCTACTGGTCCTGCCGGTGCCGATGGTGCTCAGGGTCTGCGTGGTGAGGCTGGTCCACAAGGCATTCAGGGCATCCCCGGTCCCGCCGGTTCGGTCGGCCCAGCTGGCGAAAAGGGCGACAAGGGCGATGCTGGTGAGCCCGGCCCTCAGGGCGTTGCTGGCCCGAAGGGCGATAAGGGCGACAAGGGCGATACAGGCCCAGCCGGTGAACAAGGCCCAAAGGGCGATAAGGGTGATCCTGGCTCTCAGGGTCCAGCTGGCTCAGATGGCGCGGTCGGTCCCGCTGGTGCGGCTGGAGAACCCGGCCCTCAAGGTGAGCAAGGCCCACAAGGCGTTGCTGGTGCCAAGGGCGATAAAGGCGACAAGGGCGATCCCGGCGAACCCGGTCCAGCTGGCGCCGATGGCGCAAACGGCGTCGATGGTGCGGCTGGCCCACAAGGCATTCAGGGACCACAGGGCGAGCAAGGACCGCAGGGAGAGCAAGGCCCACAAGGTGAGCAAGGCCCACAGGGCATTCAGGGTCCAAAGGGCGACAAGGGCGATAAGGGTGATACCGGAGCACAGGGACCAGCTGGCACAGCCACGCTGAGCGTTCCCGGCGCGAATAACTCGATCCTGTTTCGCAGCAGCGCGACCGCTCTAGGTGGCAATGCTCAGATGCTCGTCAGGACCGCCGATTACGGCTTCCAGCTAGACGGCGTTGTCGTGAAGCCAAGGAAGGAAGCGGGCTATCCGTTCCTCCAGATCACCGATCAATACACGCTACCGGGCAATCGCTATCTGGGCATCCATGAGGGCTTCGCGAGCACTCGTAGATGGCAAGCAAGCGACGGGCTCAATTACGACGCCCACGCGATGCCGTTCATCACAGCTGGCACTCCAACGGCTCAGGCAATCGGCAACACCAAGGCAACTTGCGAGCCAACCCTAAACTACGTCACGGACGCGGCAGTCGGCTCACAGGCAGCATGGATTGGCACCGCGCCAGTCGTGTCGAGCAATCAGTCTCAGACTGGTGGCTTCGTGGTTACTATCCGCGCAAGCATCAAGGACTTCGCTGTGGGTAAGCGTTGGTTCGTCGGCCTAGTAGGCAACCCTGTTGTTCCCGGCAACGTGAACACCGCAACCCTGACGAGCATCGTTGGCGTTGGCGCTGATTCTGGTGACACCAAGCTCTACGCTTTCTCGCGTGGTGCTTCGGGCACCATGTCGCGTAGCCAAGAGAATATCAACGCTACTCTGGATGGTGAGACAGTTACGTTCACCTTCATCAGCTACCCCGGCATGGGTGAGGCAAAGCTGGGCTACCAATTCGCTGGTTATGGTTGGGGCGCAAACCTCACCTACAACGGCCTACTCTACCCTGCCGCGTGGGTTTCAACCGGCACTACCAGCGCGCCAATCACGCTCAGCATGAACCGCGTTTACGTCGAATACCTGACCAACAACTAAGAGGGGACGGCCTAGCGCGTCTTTGGGTGATACATGGAAGAGAATGAGACGGTCGAGAAGACCGCAAAGACTGACCGCTCCTTTGGCGCTTTTGTGAAATTCCTTGGGACCAATGCTTGGGGCTTCGCGAAGGCCGCATGGCGCGTTGATGCAGTGAAGAGCGTGGCACTTACATGGCTTGTCCGCGCATCGGTTCCCGGTGCTCCAATCCTCATCGCTATCATTGATAGCTACATGGGCGCGTCGTAATGCCGACACCGGCACCGCCCGCGATCCCGCAGGATATGCGCGACCTTCTTATCCGCCTCGATCAACGGGTGGGTGATGGCTTCCAGAACATCAATGCCCGCTTCGATGAAGCTAACCGCCGCAGCGATGCCCACGAGAGCCGCATCGGCAAATTGGAAGAAGCGAGCATCACTCGACAAGCATACGTGGGCAGATTCGAGGCCGTTGAAAAGACGGTCAACGGGCACGAGAACCGCTTTCAGCAACTTGAGGGCGCAACTAAGGGAGGTGGCATCGTCCACAAGTTGTGGACAGCGGCGCTGGGAGCGGGTGCGATGTTGCTGGCTGTGATGGGTTGGCAGATCAGCGTGGAACCCAAAGCACAGGCCAAGGTCAGCACAACGGTGGAGCAAACGACCACCCTTCCAACGAAGTGACCTAATCGCTAGGGCCACCTGCATGGCTAAACGACGTCCAGTGAACAAGGGGCAAGACCTCGATCGTCCGCTACGCGGCTTGCCGCGCCAGGGCACCATGAACGTCAGCGTCAAGCTCGACAAAGACGAGCTGAGCCAGATCGACGCCTTCATAGCATCGTCTGGCCCTCCATATGTGTCTCGTCCCGAAGCGATCCGACGCCTCATCCAATCGTCACTTAGAGTGACCAACTAGCCGTCACTTCACACCATACGTCTGCTGGAACAGGGTTGCACAATCCCTGTCAGTGGTTTCGAATCGGACCACGAAACGAAAACTCGTTCCCTCTCGCTCCATCTTGGCGCGCGTACAGGTAAGGTCGGCATCTACAGTCGAGTGCTGTTCAAGCCAGCCATGGTACAAGTGCTTGAAATAGTTCATCTGGCAGAAATCGCTAGTTACAAGCCATCCCATCGAAGTGACTGCCTCAAGGAGATGACTGACGAAGCCGCTGTAGTCGCGGTGATCGACGGTCGCTGTCACCTTGATCCCGCCCCTCACGCGACACCTGCCTTCTTGATCGCGTACATACGAGCAAGCGTCTCAGCCTTCTTCATGCGGTCGTGATGCTCGGCCTGCTCGCGGGCAGCATCATCAATGGCGCGCTTGTACGAAGCCTCTGCCCACTCCCGAACCTCGTCGCAGTCCAGACGCATGTAATCACGCAAACCCCACTCGGCATACACATCGTCAAGCACGCGATCGGGCAGCTTCTCGCGAACAATGAAGGCGTCGTGGATGCGAGCAACCGGCTCAATGCGGTAGCGCTTCATCACTCCCACAGCGATGTCCATGATGAACGTCTCGTAGTGCTGGTACATATAGGCCAGCTTGCCAGCGCGTGTGACGCGACCGTTCACCTCGTTGGTATCGCGGATTGCCGTAACCATGTCATCGAAGCCGTCGAGAGTTTCCGCGTGAGTGAGGATCGCGTCTTCAATCTCAATCTGCTCGGCTGCGAACGCCTTCACCCAAGCGTCCTGCTCAAAAGTGACGCGCACCGCTGGTGACTTCAAAATATCAGCAAGCGCGGTGCCCTCTAGGCCGTTCTTACCCATCCAAGTGCGACCCTGCATCCGTGCGCCAAAACCGATTGCAGTAAGAGCGTCCTTAATCGCCTTGACCTTGCTGTCCCAGGGCAGGTTCACACCCTCGAAGCAATGCTTCGCAAGCCGGTTCCTGATCTGGTTCTTTTCCGCGAGATACTGGCGTGTGTAAGTGCCATCGAGCGTACCGACGAGAGCGTTATCACCACCCTTTGCAACACCGTAGAGGTACAGCTTCGTCGCGAACACCGCCGCATTCATGTCGTACTGATAGTGGTGGCCGATTACCGCAGAGCGAACCTGCTTCGACACGTTCTGGATGTTGAGTCCCTTGTAATAGGTGCGACCGAACGAACTCGGGCTTTCAATCATCGGCAGGATAGCCGCACCGAACTTCTTCTCGGTGACGATGCCGACCTTCTGTATTAGCTGGGCCTGCCACAAGTTGCTGTTCAGCTTTGAGCGGAGCTTCGTTGCCTCTGCCGGCGCCTTTTCCAATTCGTATTGCGTACAGCCGATGAATCGAGCCAGATTGTCCATGTCGATGTGAACAGCAGCGGTTGCGGCATCCTCGTCATCAGCGGTAAACAGCTGGCCATAAACCTCTTGCGGGGACTTCTCAGCCATAAGCATTTCAAGCATTCTCTCGTTCACGACCTTCACCCTTGTGTTCTTTTCATTATAGTTTGTCTTGGAGTTCAGATTGCTTCCCAGCTTTACAACTACCATAAAGGGGTAAATGTCTCTGAATGCGTTCCAAATGCTGTAGCGGACCTTGTTATAGTTGAACGTGCCGCACGCATTGAATAGCTTCGCAAAGCTGACGTTGGTCTCGCCGTCCGACGTGAACGCAAGGCGCTTCACAAAAACGCGAAACACGGCATCAACGTAAGTGGAGAAATACTTCTCGGCCCGCTCGCGCTTCATGTCAGGGAATTTGTCGAGGAAGGCTTGGGGCACCTCGATTGTCCCAAGCTCTTTGTTGAGCTTCTGCTGTCTCTTGATTGTAATTGGATCGTACATTGTCAAACCTCGGAATAGAAAAACCCGCTGAGAGCGGGCTTGCATTGCTCTCAGCGGGTCTTGGCTTTTCTATTCTGAAGTGAATAGGACTCCGCTGTCGAAGTGGACAGCGTTGCAAGCCCTGTTTCACTTCGTATCGTATTTATCGCTGGAAGCGTTTTTCTTGCTCAAACACTAGCAAAACGAGCGGTCTTCGTCATTATTCAAAATCACAGTGCGCTAAACTCGATTAAAAGCCAGAGTTACAGTGCTATAATAGAGGAGTGAGAAGAGGACCGGAAAGCACTGGGCCGGGCAGGTCGGGTTGGAATGGGTTGTGCCTACTGATGACGTGCGAAGCCTACGCGAGCGCGACTTAACGAAAAGTCACAGTGCGCTAGAACCCAACTTACAGTGCGCTAAAAACCGCGCATTTCTGCGGCTTTCCGGCTCTTACAGTGCGGTAACATCAGAAGTTACAGTGCTATAATAGAGGAGAGAGAAAGAGATGGGACAACACCTGGGCGAGCACGACGCCGGGGTTGGGCCGGGTTCCTCTTGTGTCGCAATGCCCGCCCCCTGATCCGCTTGCGTTAACCGCTCATTGACGGTCGGCCCGATATCGTCAGCCTGTTGGGTCTAGGCTCAGCCGCTCTTTGAAGACGTCGTGCTTGTATCTGCCTTCGCAGGATCATCAGTCGTTCACACCAAGTGACCGGCAATGTCTGGGATCATTGATCCTTTGCAGTCCAGCGCAGCGGTTGGTCTGAGACCTACGGGCCGTGCCCGAGGCCGACGAGGCTTGTCCTCACCATACGCTGAGGGTCGGGAGTTGTGTCAGTAATGGCACTTTAAGCTGCCCGCCATTCTGCAAGGAAAGGCAAGCGTAAATGGCAAATCAAGAATTCAAACAGGAAGTTCAGGCAATCATCGACGCCGCGGAGAAGTTCAACGACGACTTCAAGGCTTTGTTGGTTGCCGAACAGGAGAACGTAAAGCGGGCTGCAAGCGAGCGAGACGCGCAAGCGTACAAGTTCGCAGCCGGTCTGCTGGATCTCGCTTTGTCGCTTGATCCCGAAGTGGTCACTACCCCGCTTGTGGAATTCTACCGCAAGCGTGGGCAGCGGGTCGCGAAGGAAGGTGACAATCCGTACGCGCCGTTCGTCAAGGCCGTTTGCGCGGTCAAAGAAGACGGCAAGTGGAAGTTCAACCCCAAGCAGGCGTCTTTTGCCAAGTACGCGAACATCGTTCGCCAGTTGGTCGAGGACAAGCGCGCGGGGCGGATTAGCGGGAGCGTCGTTGCTCACATCGAAAGCTACAAGTGGAACGGGCGCTCCAAGCTGGGCGCTCTGGAAGCTCGCGATCGTTTTGAGCGACCGAATGCATCTTCGGTAAAGCGTGTTGAGGATGCGCGCGAGAAGGGTCGCAAGGCTCGTCCCGTTGCGATTCTCGATACGGACCTTGGGTGCGACGATGACGACGTTGTATTTCTGTGGGGTGTCGTGAAGGACGGCAAGCTGGAAGTGATGAAGAGCCAAGTCAGCAATGACGACGCTCCGAGTCTCTACTATCAGCTTGGCAAGGAACTGAGCGCAGCCTGAATTAGAGCAAAAAGCCCCAGTAGGAGTGATCCCGCTGGGGCTTTTCTGTGTCTTGACTGCTTGAGCGAGCAGCCCCCGTGAATGTCCTCAAAGGACAGATTATTTACGACCGCAAGCCAGCGAAGTACTTGCCGTTTCGCATGGTGAGAACCTGATCCCTCATACGGGGATCGAAGCTGATATGGGTCCATGTCCCTTCTTCGATTAGCTGGTCGAACTTGATGCCTGCTTTGACGAGCGCACGGCAGATTTCCAGCGGCGTCATTCCCGATACACGGAAGTCCACGGCATAGCCCTGACAATGTGCGCTGGCCGGCACACCACCGACTTTGCGGTTCACGGCTGCGCTTCGATAGGCACTGTTGACGAGAATGGGCTTGCCGAGCGCAGCACGGACTTTCTCCATGCCGGCGGCAGCGACCTTCAGGTTAGCGAGGTGAGCAGGGGTTGGCTGATTGTTGAGACCCGTTGAGGTTACGGTCATCTCACTCAGGGTGAAGTGCGGAGATAGATTGGTCATCGCATAGTTAGCGTGGGCGCTGTCAATATCGTTTTGACGCGTTTTGAAGCTATTTGAAGCAGGTTTTCCGGGCCTTCGATTAAATATCAGGACAGCAACAACGCTGTTGTTTTATTGACACGGAGAACAACATGGAAACCATCACGCTTACGCGCTTTGAAAAGAGCACTCGCGCATTCACTGCCATCGACAGCTATAAGGCATGTCTCTGCAACGAGAACGATAACTGCCACCCGATCGGCACTTACATGGACGGCCTGATTAGGCAGCTACGCAACCATGCAGACGAACCAACGGGCTGGTCATTTGCTGATTGGCGCAAGGGAACGAACATCGCATCCAACCTGATCGGCGCAAACGCGATCATGCTGGAATATGCCCGTACCCGCGACGACGCGGAAATCGTCACCCGACTACACGACAAGGCCAAGGAACTCGGCTGGTCGTTCTTCCTCATCGAGACAGAGACGAAAAGCGGCAACACCATCACGGTCGTTTGGCCCATGACGAGCACGATCAACCAAGCTCAGTACGCGCGCCTAGCTTCCATCCTCGCTGAAGAAATGGACGAGTACGGCATGGAGCATGGCTGTCTGGCTGCCACCCATATCATTCAGGTGCATCGCTCTACCCTGACCGTTGTGGTCGCGGGCAAGACCATGAACCCCGAAGCCGAAATCAAGCGCACCGCGAAGCTCTACCAGCGCCTGAACGCTCGCAAGTATGAGGGCACTCGCCCGGTGACGAAGATCGCGCAGGCCGATGATGCTCCGATGGCGATCGAAGATGGGCTGTTCTGCTGGTTCGAGACCAAGGAAGAGAAGACCCAGCGTGAAGCCCTTGAGGTGATGACGCGCTTTGGCTTCGCACCCAACTGAAACGAGCGCAGCGTCGGGCAACCGGCGCTGTTGCCATGAGTGGACGACTCGCCTGAGCCAGCATAGCTTGCTCGCATGACTGACGATCCCAGCACGCTCAGCGACAAAGACCTGCTCGCAGCATATCAGCGCACGACAGGCGAACCCGGCGATCCCGAAGCCGATGCTCTGCTGGCGGAGATAGAACGCCGAAACCTCGACATATAGGGTTGATGTTCTCTTTCTGTTCCACGTACCTGCGTGGGCATGAGCGCGAACACGAAGATCGAGAATCTCAGCGATTACCTCAGAGTGGCGCGCAATCTGGAGGTGCGATGCTCGTGTGGGCATCGGAGCGTCGTTGACGGCGAGAAGCTAGCCCGGTGGTTCTTCATTCATATGTGGGACACCCGGAAACACATGATCCGGGACCATCTGCGATGCACTCGCTGCGGTGGTCGCCCGAACGACATTCGATCAGCCAGCAATGCTCCGACTGCGCCTAATCGTTTTCCTCGTGACGAAGCCGCTTGGAAGCGCGCTGTAGCCAAACTACGCGGATAGAGCGTCAGAACAGCGACTTAGCTGTGGTGTATAACCCTGCACTACTTGCTGCTCTGGTCGATCCCGATGGGGATCATCGCCGCCGTCAGCCCGTCGACCGCACGGGTCATCGCCAGCGGCATGAACGCCTATCTCTCCGGCATTCCGGAGCCGCTCTACGCGCTCTTCGCCACCGGCTATCTCGGCTACACCGTCGCGCGCGAATGGGGGAAGGCAAAGGCGCGGTGACCTCTTCTCTCCCTCCTGTGCGCAAGGTTCGGGAAGTTTGGCCCCCGCAAAACCCTGCCGTGCCGGCGTCCGGGGGTCTGTTCCACGCCCCCCATCCACCCTACATCGCGCGCCATGAGTGAACAAAGCAGCATGCCCGTCTGGCACGGCACCACGATCCTGTCGGTGCGTCGCGGCGGGAAAGTGGTCGTCGCGGGCGACGGCCAGGTATCGATGGGCCAGACGGTGATGAAGCCGAACGCGCGCAAGGTCCGCACGCTCGGCCCCGAGGGCAAGGTGATCGGCGGCTTCGCGGGCGCGACCGCCGACGCCTTCACCCTGTTCGAACGGCTCGAGGCGAAGCTCGAACGCCATCAGGGCCATCTCATGCGCGCCGCGGTGGAGCTGGCCAAGGACTGGCGCACCGACAAATATCTGCGCAACCTGGAGGCGATGATGATCGTCGCCGACAAGGACGTGACGCTGATCCTGACCGGCAACGGCGACGTGCTGGAACCGGAGGCGGGCATTGCGGCGATCGGCTCGGGCGGCAATTTCGCACTCGCCGCCGCCCGCGCATTGGTCGATTATGAAAAGGACGCCGAGACGATCTGCCGCAAGGCGATGGCGATCGCGGCGGAGGTCTGCGTCTACACCAACGATCGCCTCGTCGTGGAAACGCTCGACAGCGCGACCTGACGGGCCGCGCCGGCTGATTGCGACGGATTGCGGCGGATTGTTCCGGGGCGGCGGCTAAGCGCTTGTCTTCCGCCCCGCGTCCGTCCAATCACGGCGTCCATGACCCTCCGCACCCTTACCGCCGGGCGCTTGCTCGCGACCGGCGTCGCCGCGCTGTCGCTCGTCGCCTGCTCGCAGGGCGATGCCCGCCCCAAGACCGCCTCGTCCAAGGCGCCGGCCAAGCCCTATTCGCGCGATCCCTACCCCTCCACCTACCGCGCCTATCCGGGCGTGCCGACGGTGGTGCGCAACGTCACGATCTACGATGGCGAGGGCGGCCGGATCGACAATGGCCAGGTGCTCTTCGCCGACGGCAAGATCGTCGCGGTGGGCGCCAGCGTGAATGCGCCGGCGGATGCACAGGTGATCGACGGCACCGGCAAGTGGGTGACCCCCGGGATCATCGACATTCACAGCCACCTCGGCGACTATCCGACCCCCAGCGTCCAGGCGCACAGCGACGGGAACGAGGCGACCAGCCCGATCACCGCCGATGTCTGGGCCGAACACAGCGTCTGGCCGCAGGACCCGGGCTTCAGCCGCGCGCTGGCCAACGGCGGCGTCACCACGCTGCAGATCCTGCCCGGCTCGGCGAACCTCATGGGCGGTCGCTCGGTCACGCTCAAGAACGTCTATTCGCGCACCATGCAGGGCATGAAATTCCCCGGCGCGCCCTACGGCCTGAAGATGGCCTGCGGCGAAAACCCGAAGCGCGTCTACGGCTCGAAGAACCGCCAGCCCTCCACCCGCATGGGCAATATCGCGGTCGACCGCGCGACCTGGGCCAAGGCGCAGGATTATCGCCGCAAGTGGGACAAGTATGAGGCCGACGGCGGTGAGCCCCCCGCGCGCGATATCGCGATGGACACGCTGCGCGGCGTGCTGGCGGGCGAGATCCTGATCCAGAACCACTGCTACCGCGCCGACGAAATGGCGATCGTCGAGGATATGGCGAAGGAGTTCGGCTACAAGGTCACCGCCTTCCACCACGCGGTCGAGGCGTACAAGATCGCTGACCTCTTGAAGGCGAACGGCACCTGCGCCGCGGTCTGGGCCGATTGGTACGGCTTCAAGATGGAAAGCTATGACGGGATCGGCGAAAACCTCGCCATCCTCGAAAATGCCGGCGCCTGCGCGATGATCCACTCGGATGACGAAAACGGCATTCAGCGGCTGAACCAGGAAGTCGCGAAGGTGCTCGCCAGCGGTCGCCGCGTCGGCATCAACATCGCGCCGGAAGTGGCGTGGAAGTGGCTGTCGCTCGGCCCCGCAAAGGCGATGGGCATCGCCGACCAGACCGGCAGCCTCGTCCCCGGCAAGATGGCCGATGTCGTGCTGTGGAATGGCGATCCGTACAGCGTCTATACCCGCCCGGAAAAGGTGTGGATCGACGGCGCGCTCCTTTATGATGCCAATGATCCCAAGCGTCGCCCGGTGAGCGACTTCGAGCTTGGCCAGCCCGGTTCGGGAGACGTCAAGTGAAGCGCGCTTTCCTCCTCCTCGCCACGATGCTGGCGAGCCCGGTCGCCGCGCAGACGGTCGCGATCACCAATGCGACGATCGCGGTCGGCGATGGCAGCGCCCCGGTCGAAAACGGCACGATCGTGTTCCAGAACGGCCGCATCGTCGCCGCGGGCAGCGGCGTCGCGGTGCCCGCGGGCGCGCAGGTGATCGACGGCAGCGGCAAATGGGTCGCGCCGGGCTTCATCGCCGGCTTCAGCGATCTCGGCATCAGCGATGCCGGCGGCGTGCGCGAAAGCAATGACACGGGCGCACGCACCGCACCGTTCAACGCCGCGATCGATGTCTCCACCTCGATCAACCCGGCCGAGGTGAAGATCGCCAACGAGCGATTGGGCGGCGTCACCCGCGCACTGGTCGCGCCGGAGGCATCCAACTCGATCTTCGCCGGCCAGGGCGCGGTGATCGATCTCGGCAATGATCCCAATGCCGTCACCCGCCCGCGCGCCTTCCAGTTCGTCGAGCTTGGCGAAGCCGGCGGGCGTCTCGCCGGCGGCAGCCGCCCGGCAGCCTATGCCGCGCTGCGCGATGCGCTGGCGCAGGCGGAGGATTATCGCCGCAACCCCGCCGCCTTCGGTGGCCGCGAAAAGGATTCGATGGTCAAGCGCGGCGACGCGCAGGCGCTGCTGCGCGTGCTCGACGGCAGCGTGCCGCTCGTCGTCCATGTCGAGCGTGCGAGCGACATCCTGACGGTGCTGGCACTCCCGCGTGAGTATCCCAAGCTGAAGCTGGTGCTGACCGGCGTCACCGAGGGGTGGATGGTCGCGCGTGAAATCGCCGCCGCCCGCGTCCCCGTCATCGCCGCCGCGCTCGCCGATCTGCCGGCGCAGTTCGAATCGCTCGGCGCGACCGAATCCAACGTCGGCCGCATGCGCGCTGCCGGCGTCCAGGTCGCGCTCGCCTCGACCGGCAACAATGGCGGGGAGCATAATCTGCGCCAATATGCCGGCAATCTCGTCGCGATTACCCGCGTGCCCGGCCACACCGGCCTGACCTGGGGCGAGGCGCTCGCCGCGATCACCTCCGGCCCGGCCGCCGCGCTCGGCATGGACAATGAGCTCGGCTCGCTGCGCGCCGGCCGCCGCGCCGACGTCGTGCTGTGGGACGGCGACCCGCTGGAGATTGCCTCCGCGCCGACCGCGGTGTGGATCGATGGCCAGCCCCAGCCGATGCGCTCGCGCCAGTCGCAGCTGCGCGATCGCTATCTGGTGCCGACCGAAGGCGCATTGCCCAAGGCCTATGAGCGCTGAGCAGCAGGTGAGCGGCGGTGGCTGACATGATCGTGGCCCCACCCGCGCGCGCGGCGGGCGTCCCCACGCGCGCAGCGGGCATGCCCGCATGATGGCGGAAGTCGGCCTCGCCGCCCTGTGGTTCGCCGCCGCGCTCGCGGCGATGCAATTGCTGCTCGCTGCCCTGGCGGTGAGGCGCGGCGACGATACGCTCGCCAGGGCGGTGCGCCCCGTCGCGATCGTTCAGGGCGGGCTGTCGCTCGTCGCCATGGCCGCGCTGATCGGCGTGTTCCTCCAATCGGACATGTCGGTCGCCTTGGTCGTGGCGAACAGCCATTCGGCCAAGCCGTGGCTCTACAAATTCGCCGGCGCCTGGGGGAACCATGAGGGGTCGATGCTCCTGTGGGTCACCATCCTCGGCCTCGCGGGTGCCGCGGTCGCCGCGCTCGAACGTCGCCTCGCCGAACGCACGCTGACGGCGACGCTCGGCGCGCAGGCGCTGATCGCGCTCGGCTTCTACGCCTTCCTGCTCTTCGCCTCGAACCCGTTCGCGCGGCTGGTCAATCCGCCGGCGGACGGTCAGGGGCTCAATCCGCTGCTGCAGGACCCCGGCCTCGCCTTCCACCCGCCGACGCTCTACGCCGGCTATGTCGGCCTGTCGGTCGCCTTCTCCTTCGCGGTCGGCGCGCTCGTCACCCGCGACGTCGGCCCCACCTTCGCCCGCGCGATGCGCCCCTGGGTGCTCGCCGCCTGGGTATTCCTGACGATCGGCATCACCGCGGGCAGCTACTGGGCCTATTATGAGCTCGGCTGGGGCGGCTGGTGGTTCTGGGATCCGGTCGAGAACGCCTCCCTGATGCCGTGGCTTGCCGCAACCGCCCTGCTCCACTCGGTCAGCGTGCTCGCCACCCGCGATGGGCTGCGCGCCTGGACGGTGATGCTCGCGGTGGTCGCTTTCTCCATGTCGATGCTCGGCACGTTCCTGGTCCGCTCGGGCATTCTGACGAGCGTCCACGCCTTTGCCGTCGATCCCGAACGCGGCCTGTTCATCCTGGTGCTGCTGTCGCTCTACATCGGCGGCGCGCTGGCGCTGTTCGCGACGCGCATCGGCGTGGTGCGGGCGGGCAATACGTTCGAGCTATTGAGCCGCGAGGGGAGTCTGGTGGCCAACAACCTCCTCCTCTCAGTGATCCTCGGCATCGTCCTGATCGGCACCTTCTACCCGATCGTCGCCGCCGCGATGGGCACGCAATTGTCGGTTGGCCCGCCCTTCTTCGAAAAGGCCGCCGGGCCGATCGCGCTCATCCTCGTGGCGATCATGGCGGTCGGGCCGCTGCTGCGCTGGCGCAAGGATGATGCTCAGGCGCTCCTGCAGCGGATGACCTGGCCGATCGCCGCCACCGTCTTCACCGCCGCGGCGCTGGTCGTGTTCGGCGGCGGGATCGGCATCATGCCGCTGATCGCGATCGCGCTTGCCGCCGGGCTCGCGGTCGCCAGCGTCGCGCCGCTGTTCGGCCGCAACCTGCGCCGTACGCCGCTGTTCGTCTATGGCATGGTCGTCGCCCATCTCGGCATCGCGGTGAGCCTCGTCGGCATGGCCGCATCCTCGGCGTACACCAAGGAAACGCTGGTCGCCGCCGGCGTCGGGGAGCCGGCGCGCGTCGGCCCCTATCGCGTCACCTTGCGCGGCATCCGCCCGGTGATCGGCGACAATTGGACCGCGCTGGAGGCCCGGCTTGAGGTGCAGCGCGGCGACGGCCCAGTCACCTTCCTCGCCCCGCAATCGCGCTATTTCTCCAACCCGCCGACCACCACCAACGAAAGCGCGATCCTCACCAGCGCGGACGGCCAGCTCTACACCGTCATCGGCCAGCCCGATGGCGCGGGCCGCTGGCAGCTGCGGCTGTGGTGGAAACCCTGGGTGACGCTGATCTGGTATGGCGGCGGGCTGATCGCGCTGGGCGGCGCGCTGTCGATCCTCGGCCACTGGCTGCGCGATCGCCGGCAGAAGAAGCGCGCGGATGAGGCGGCGGAGGCGCTCGCCTGGGCATGAAGCGCTGGCTCCTCTGGCTCCCGCTCGTCGTGTTCCTCGTCCTCGCCGGCTTCGCCGTGCGCGAGCTTCGCCGGCCGAGCGACCGGACGGTCTATTCGGCAATGGTGGGAAAGCCCGTGCCCGACATCACCCTGCCGCCGATCGTGCCGGGGAAGCCCGGCCTCGCGCCCGCCGATCTCCGAACCGGCCAGCCGCGCCTCCTCAACATCTTCGCCAGCTGGTGCGTGCCGTGCATCGCGGAGGCGCCGCAGCTGATGAAACTGAAGGCGATGGGCATTCCGATCGACGCCGTCGCGATCCGCGACACCGGACCCGCCATCGCCACCTTCCTTGCCCGCCACGGCGATCCCTACCAGCGGATCGGCGACGACCGCGACAGCCAGGTGCAGCTCTCGCTCGGCTCCTCCGGCGTGCCGGAAACCTTCGTGATCGACGGCAAGGGCGTGGTGGTGAAGCAGCATGTCGGCGACATCCGCGACGATGACGTGGCCGCGCTGGCCGAGGCATGGCGCAACGCCCGGTGAGCGCGCTTCTGCCCCGCATGCTCGCCGCCCTCGCCGCCAGCCTGCTCGCGCTCGCCGGCCCCGCGACTGCGCAGACGCGTCCGCCGGCCGATTACGCCAACGTCCAGCTGCGCGATCCCGCCAAGGAGGCGGAGGCGAAGGCGCTGATGGAAACCTTGCGCTGCCTCGTCTGCCAGGGCCAGTCGATCGCCGACAGCGACGCCGACATGGCCGGCGACATGCGCAGCCTGGTACGCCAACGCATCGCCACCGGCGACAATGCCACGCAGGTCCGCGACTGGCTGGTCGCCCGCTACGGCGATTACGTGACCTATGATCCGCCGATGAGCGCGGTTACCCTGCCGCTCTGGCTCACCCCGATCGCCCTGCTCGCGATCGGCATCTGGATCGCGCGGTCCAGCTTCCGCAGGCGTCGTCGCCGACACAAGTGAAAGTAGCGAAATAGGACTGGATTTGTCCGCCGCTGCCGCATAGCCTCTTCCACAACAAAAGTTATGGGGAGGGTGCGGCATGACCGTCACTTTGTGGGATCACCCGCTGTCGCCGTACGCGCAGAAGGTGAAGATCGCGCTGCGCGAGAAGGGCGTTCCCTTCGACACGGCGGTGCCCGGCGGGATCGGGGTCGGCGGCGCCGCGGGGGATTTCCTCGCCGCCAATCCGCGCGCGGAGGTGCCCGCGCTGCTCCATGACGGCACCGCCATCTTCGATTCGACCATCATCCTCGAATATATCGAGGATTACTGGCCCGACCCGGCGCTGCTCCCCGCCACCCCCGCCGATCGCGCCCGCGTGCGGATGATCGAGGAGGTGGTCGACACCCACCTCGAGGCGGTGAACTGGGGCCTCAGCGAATTGCGCTGGTTCCGCCGCGCCGAGGGTCCGCTGGGCGAAAGCCTCGCCACCAAGGCAGCCGAGCAGATCCGCGGCTACCACGCCTGGCTCGAACGCGCGCTCGGCGATCGCCCCTGGTTCAACGGCGACAGCTTCGGCTGGGGCGACCTCAGCGTCGTGCCCTACCTCAACGGCTCCGCCGGCCACGGCGTGCCGCCAGCGCCGGGATCGAAGCTCGCCGGCTGGCTCGCCCGCGCCAATGATCGCCCGTCGGTGCGCGACACCGTCGCCGATGCCGCCGCGACCGCCTCCACCGGCGGCATGGGCGATGTCGCGAAGCTCCTCGAACAGGGCCTCTTCAAGCGGGAATATCGCGACCACCGGCTCGAATGGATGGTGAAGTCCGGCGGGCTGGAGGTCGTCACCCAGGGCCTTGCGCGCGGCAACATCCGCTTCTCCCCCGATCTCACCTGACCCTCCCTCCGCCAGCCAGAGAAGACCGACCATGCATCTCGTCAGCGATCACATCATCGAGGGCCGGCAGGGCCCGACCTTCGACCAGGCCTATCCGACGATCCCCGGCGCCGACCTCATCGACATCAAGCGCTTCACCGCCGGCCAGCCATGGGACGATTTCCGCCGCATGCGCGAGGAAGCGCCGGTGATGTGGCATCCGATGCCGGGCAATGGCATCGGCTTCTGGGCGGTCACCAGCTATGACGGCGTGAAGCGCGTCAACGGCGATCCGGAGACGTTCAGCAGCGAGAAGGGCGGCATCCTGATGGCGCTCGGCCCGCAGGAAACGCGCCACCCGGTGCTGTTCTCCGCCTCGACCAATTCGATGATCAACCTCGACGGCCGCCCGCATCGGGAGCTGCGCCGCGAGCACATGCCCTATTTCACCGCCAGCTACATGAAGGGGCTGCGCGCCCGCGTCTCGGCGGAGGTCACCCGCCTGCTCGACACGATGGCGCCGCTCGGCAAATGCGACCTGGTCGAAAAGTTCTCCCAGCGCCTGCCGATCTTCACCCTGTGCGAAATGCTCGGCGTGCCGGAGGCCGACCGCGAGCGCTTCATTGGCTGGATCCACTTCCTCGAAATGGCGCAGCAGGTCGCGACCGAACAGGCGCAGCAGATCGCCAGCGGGGGCGAGCTCAGTTCGCAGATCCTCGCCTTTATCGAGATGTTCAACAAGAACATCGCCGAGATGTTCGAATACGGTCGCCACATGCTGGCCAAGCGCCGCGCCGATCCGCAGCCCGACCTGATGAGCGCGATCGCCAATGCCATGGTGGAGGGCGATCCGCTGCCCGATCCGTACCTCGACGGCGCCTGGCTGCTGATCGTCTTCGCCGGCAATGACACGACGCGCAACTCGATCTCCGGCGCGATGAAGCTGTTCACCGAAAATCCGGCTGAGAAACAGCGGCTTCAGTCCGACGGCAGCCTGCTGACCAATGCGGTGCACGAAATCACCCGCATGGTCTCGCCGGTCATCTACATGCGCCGCACCGCGACCCGCGATACCGAGATCGAGGGGCAGAGGATCGCCGAGGGCGAAAAGGTCATCATGTATTACGGCGCGGCGAATCGTGACCCGAAGATGTTCCCCGATCCCGACCGCTTCGACATCACCCGCGCCAATGCCGAAAAGAACATCGCCTTCGGCCACGGCCCGCACATCTGCATCGGCCGCATGACCGCGCAGTTGCAGCTGGAGGAAGCGTACCGCCAGATCTTCGCTCGCTTCCCCGACATCCGCTGGACCGGCGACATGGACATCGCGCCCAACAATTTCGTCCACGCCGTCCGCCGGCTGGAAGTGGAATTCACCCCCGAACGCGCGGCGCAGGCCGCCTGATGGCCGGCGGCATTGCGGCGGCGGGCGCGCCGCGCTGGATATCCTGGTGGTTCCGCGGCGCGGCGATCTTCGGCCTCGTCGCGCTGCTGCCGCAATATCTCCTGCCACAGCCGACGGGGGCGGAGCTGGTGGCCTATGGCTTCATCGGCACCGCCGCCGCCTTTCAGCTCGTCTTCTGGGTGATCGCCGGTGATCCGGTCCGCTACCGCCCGCTGATGCTGCCCGCGGTGGCGGAAAAGCTCGCCTTCGGTGTGCCCGCGCTCCTGCTCTTCGCCTCCGGCAAGGTGCCGGCGCCCGTGCTGCTGTTCGGCGCGATCGACCTTCTTCTCGGCCTCGGCTTCTTCCTCGCCTGGCGTGCCATACCAATCCACCGCGCCTGAAATAGGGAGAACGCCGGCTTGACGGCGGGGGCCGGCGCTCTCCACCCTCGCGCATACGTGTGAGGATCACTAGTTAGGCGCCAATGCAGCTTGTAATTGTCGAATCGCCCGCAAAGGCGAAGACCATCGAAAAATACCTCGGCTCCGATTTTCGCGTTCTCGCGAGCTACGGCCATGTCCGCGATCTGCCGGCCAAGGACGGCTCGGTCGATCCCGACGCCGGCTTTGCGATGGAATGGGAAAATTACGCCGACAAGGCCAAGCAGCTGAAGGCGATCGCCGATCTCGCCAAGGATGCCGACCGCCTGATCCTCGCCACCGACCCTGATCGTGAGGGGGAGGCGATCAGCTGGCACGTCCAGGAAGTGCTGGCGAAGCGCAAGGCGCTGCCCAAGAAGGTCGACCGCGTCACCTTCAACGCCATCACCAAGCCCGCGGTGACTCAGGCGATGGCGAACCCGCGTGAGCTCGATACCGATCTTATCGACGCGTACCGCGCCCGCCGCGCGCTCGACTATCTCGTCGGCTTCACGCTCTCGCCGGTGCTGTGGCGCAAGCTGCCCGGCGCCAAGTCCGCCGGCCGCGTTCAGTCGGTCGCGCTTCGCCTGATCGTCGATCGCGAGCGTGAGATCGAGGCGTTTCGTGCGCAGGAATATTGGTCGGTCACCGCCGCCATGGAGCAGGACGGCACGCCCTTCACTGCGCGCCTCGTGCAATGGGACGGCAAGAAGCTCGACCGCCTGTCGATCGGCAATGAGGGCGACGCGCTGAAGGCCAAGGCCGCGGTCGAGGCCGGGCGCTTCACCGCGGAGCGGGTCGAGACCAAGCCCGCGACGCGCAACCCGCCGCCGCCCTTCACCACCTCGACGTTGCAGCAGGAGGCAGCGCGCAAGCTCGGCTTCTCCGCCGATCACACGATGCGGATCGCGCAGCAGCTCTACGAGGATGGCGCGATCACCTATATGCGGACCGACGGCGTGCAGATGGACGGCAGCGCCATCGATGCCGCGCGCGGCGCGATCGCCAACCGCTATGACGCGAGCTACGTCCCCGACAAGCCGCGCCAGTATCAGACCAAGGCGAAGAACGCGCAGGAAGCGCACGAGGCGATCCGCCCGACCGACTTCAGCCGCGATCGCGTCGGCTCGGGCGACCATGCCCGCCTCTACGACCTCGTCTGGAAGCGCGCGCTCGCCAGCCAGATGGCCTCGGCGCGGATGGAGCGCACCACCGTCGACATGGCCGACGGCACGGGGCGCAACGTGCTGCGCGCGACCGGCCAGGTCGTGCTCTTCCCCGGCTATCTCGCGCTCTACGAAGAGGGGCAGGACGATAGCGCCGATGAAGACGCGAAGCGCCTGCCGCGGATGCGCGACGGCGATTCCCCGGCCAAGAAGTCGGTCGACGCCGAACAGCATTTCACTCAGCCGCCGCCGCGCTTCTCCGAAGCCTCGCTGGTCAAGCGCATGGAAGAGCTCGGCATCGGCCGCCCGTCCACCTACGCCTCAATCATCAAGACGCTGAAGGATCGCGCCTACGTCCGCGTCGAGAAGAATCGCTTCTTCGCCGAGGAGAGCGGGCGTCTCGTGACGGCGTTCCTCGAACGCTTCTTCGAACGCTACGTCGGCTATGATTATACCGCCGAGCTCGAGGAGGAACTGGACGACGTCTCGGGCGGCCGCGCGCAATGGCAGGCGGTGCTCGAAAGCTTCTGGCGCGATTTCAAGCCGCGCACCGCCGAGGTGATGGAGTTCAAGCCGAGCGAAGTCACCGAACAGCTCGACGCCTTCCTCGCGCCCTATCTCTTCCCCGATCGCGCGGACGGCAGCGATGCACGGCTGTGCCCCAATTGCGGCAATGGTCGGCTCGCGCTGCGCGGCGGCCGCTTCGGCGCGTTCATCGCCTGCTCCAACTATCCCGAGTGCAAATACACCCGCCGCTTCGCGCAGGCGGGCGCCGAGGGCGGCGACAGCGGTGAGCCCGAACAGCTCGGCCATGATCCGGAAACCGGCCTCCCGGTCGAGCGCAAGTCGGGGCGCTTTGGCCCGTACATCCAGCTCGGCGAGGGCAAGGACGCCAAGCGCGCCTCGATCCCCAAGGATGTCGGCGAGCTCGACCTCGAAATGGCGCTGAAGCTCCTCAGCCTGCCGCGTACGATCGGCCAGCACCCCGAAACCGGCAAGGACATCGTCGCCTCGATCGGCCGCTACGGCCCCTATCTGCAGCATGACGGGAAGTACGCCCGGTTGCAGAGCACCGCCGACGTGTTCGAAACCGGCATGAACGCCGCCGTGGTGAAGCTCGCGGAGGCCGCCGCCGGCGGTGGCCGCCCGCAGCGCGGCTCGCGCGAACCGCTCAAGGTGCTGGGCAAGCATCCGCGCACCGAGGCGGAGCTGAAGCTCATGGAGGGCCGCTACGGCCCCTATGTCACCGACGGCGAAACCAACGCCACTCTGCCCAAGACGATCGCGCCCGATGCACTGACGCTGGAGGAGGCCGCGCAGCTCATCGACGCGCGCGCCGCCATGCCGAGCAAGGGCAAGGCCAAGAAGAAGGCGCCCGCCAAAAAGGCCGCACCCAAGAAAGCCGCCGCCCCGAAGACCGCGGCCGCAAAGAAGGCACCGGCCGCGAAGACGGGCGCCAAGAAGACGGCCGCCAAGAAGGAAGCCGCGGCGGAATAAACACCGGCCGGCCGGCCCCTGCCCCGCAGGGCCGGCCGTTCCGGCGCGGGAAAAACCCTTCCCATGCAAGAAAGGTCACCCCGCCGCCGCGCCGATCGGCAAACGCCCGATCCGCGTCCGCTGCCCCGCGAAGCTGCCCCGCTCCGGGCATGATCCTCTGAAGAGCTACGGCGCTCGCGACCAGGATCGAAGTCGGCGGACAGCCAACCCCGATCCACGCAGCCCGACCCGGCCCGGCGGCCCGCCTTCCCTCGGCACGCCCGCGCTCTTGCATCTACTTGCGCCGCCCTGCGCTGCTGCCACGCGCCCGTGACAGGAAATCGGGCCGGCAGGCTCGACACGGCGCTGGCAATTGGCGTCCTACGCGTCGTCATCGGACAACGCACACCCGATCCGCGCAGCGCTACCCGACACCGGGCCCACCCGCCCTCGCCACCTACGCCCGCTCTTATCTGCATTCGGGCCCGCGCGGTAGCTACGCGTCGCGCGATAGGGGGTCGGCTCCGCGGGATCGTCACGCCGCATACGGTCGCAACCTCGCCGTCGCCGCCACTCATCCGCGCGGCCCAGCCCGGACCAACCCAGCCCAAACCGGCGACCCGCCGGGCCTCACCGCGCCCGACCGCCTGCATCTGCTTTGGCCGCCCCCACGGCTGTCACCCTCTTATGAGGGACGGATCGGCTGGCGCGGGTCGTCTCGCGCGAGCGGATCGTCGCGGTGGCTATCGGCCAGCTCCCCCCTACCCGCGCCCGTCGACGCAGCGGCCCGTCCGGGCGCGCCATACAGGCACGCATCCGCTTGCGCTGGCTTGCGCGGCTGTTACGCTCCGATGATGGGGGATCGGATCGGCTGGCTCGATACGGCGCGCGCGATCGGCATCGTCGCGGTCGTCATCGGTCATTTCACCAGCGATCCCGCGGTGCGCGCGGCGATGTTCCATTTCCACATGCCGCTGTTCTTCATACTGTCGGGCATCGTCTTCGGCACGCCCGCCCCCGCGCGCCTAATTCGCCGCCGCGCGGCGACCTTGCTCCTGCCCTATGCCGCCTGGCTGCTGGTGATCGCGCTGTCCGACGCGGCGATCGCGGCGGTCGCCGGGCATCGGGCCTATCTGCCGTGGGATCATCCCCCGGCGGCGCTCGCCCGGTTGCTGCTCGGCGGCACGTTCCTCGTCGCCCCGTTCGGCATCTTCTGGTTCGTCACCTGCCTCTTCGTCACTCAGATCCTCGCCGCCCTCGTGCTGCGGCTGCCCGCGCGCTGGCTCCCCGCCACCGCCGCTGCTGCCCTCGCCGCGGCGTTGCTGATGCCCGCCCTCCCCAATCCCTGGGGGATCATCAGCGTGCCGCTGGCGCTGTTCTTCTTCCTCGCCGGCATCCTCCACCACCGTCACGCCGACCGGCTTGGCGGGCCGCTGACGCTCGCAGCGATCGCGCTCGCGCTCCTCGCGCCGCTGTCGCGCCCGCTCGACCTCAAGGTCGCGGACGCCGGCACGCCGCTCTTCAGCATCCTCGCCGCGCTCGGCCTGTGCCACCTGATCCTGCTGGCCGCGCGCCGGCTTCCCCGCTCGCCCGCCATCGAACGGCTCGGTCAGGTCAGCCTCGTCATCATGTATGTCCACCTGACGCTTTATTACGCGTTGCGCGACGTGCTCAGCGCGCCGCTGCTCGTCCCCCTCGCGCTTGGCCTCGGGGTAGCCTTATGGATGCTGCTGGACCGGTTCGATGCGACCCGCTGGCTGATGCTGGGCAAAACGCGGCCGAATGACTCCGCCAACAGGCCGGTTGTACCCCGCCTCCACCACGAGCGTGCGTAATTCGCGGCCAAACTGCTCCAGGATTTCGCGCTTGTTCCAGCGCGCCGCGGCAAGCCGCCGACCCGCCGCCCCCATCGCCGCGCGCCGCGTCGGATCATCGATCAACGACGCGATCGCGTCTGCCAGCGCGCGCGCGTCATGCGGCGGCGTCAGCAGCCCGGCCCCACCCAATTCTCCAGCAATTCCCGTACCTTCGCCCGCCGTGGCAATCACCGGCCGACCCGACGCAAGCATGTTGGGCAGCTTCGACGGCAGCACCAGATCCGCCGCTCCCGCGATCTGCGGCAGTACATGCACACTCGCCAACGCCAAAAGATCGCCCAGCAGTTCGGTCGGCTGCAGGTCATGGATCATCACCCCACTCCCCCGCGCCGCCCCCTCCAGCGCTGCCCGGTTGGCGCCATTGCCGCAGATCACGAACTGGATATCGGTCCGCCAGCCAAGCAGCCGGGCCGCCTCGACGACAAGCTCAACGCCTTGTTTTGCCGCTATATTCCCGGAATATAGCACCACATGCGGCCGCCCGATGCGCCATTCGCGACGGTAGGGCGACTCCGCCTCCGCCCGATGGACGACGGCCGGATCAGCCCAGTTCCTGAACTCGAACACGGCGGCACCGCGTCCCAGCTTCGCCGCAAGCCGCTCGCGCATCGCCGGCGAAATGCTGCTCACCCGGTCCCCCGACAGCGCCCAGCGCTCGACCGCGCCCAGCAGCGCGGCGGTTCGCCGGCCACCCGGCAACTGCCCCGTCGCCAGCGCAACCTCGAGCTCGAGATCCTGGACATGGATCCACAAGGGCCGCCGCACGCATGTGGCGACGAGCCGCGCCACCGCGGTCGACAGGATCGATGGCGCAATTGCGACAATCACGTCGGGCCGCCGGCGCCAGCACGCTCGCAGCATCGCCCAAGTCGCTAGCAGGGCGAAGCTCAGATGATGGAGGATGCGGCGCCAACCACGCGGGACCGAGGGCACGAAGTGCGGCAGCCGTGTCACGGCGACCCCGCCCTCGCACCGGTGCGTCACCTTGTAGTGGGAGTAGCCCGGCAGCACCGACCAATGCGGGTAACATGGCGTGCCGCAGATGACACGAACTTCATGGCCATCCGCCGCCAGCATTTCGGCCATGCCGCTGGTATAAACAGCAATGCCAACCGGTTCAGGCGCGTAATTGTGACCGATCACAAGGATGTCGAGCGGCGTCTCGGTCATCGGATCTGACCAAGGTCAAAGATCAGGCGCTGGCGTGCCCCCGCCGTCCCGGCGTCTCCATTGCCCATCAAGCTGCCCCCCGGCGCCGTTTCTTCGGCAGGGGCAAGCTTCACTGATTACTGACAAATGTCCAGAGCGGATTAACCATCTTCGTGCAGCAAGGGAAAGCGAGCGATTCCGCTCCTTGTGATGCTAGAACTTCGGACCCGCAACTGCCCGCACCGCCCGCTTCGGCTTTTCATCGATCAGCTTTGCGATCGCTGGGGACCGCGCATCCGCATGGGCGTAATCACGCGCCGACATCCCGGCGATATTGTCGGTCTGGTCAGGGTTTGCGCCCGCGGCAAGCAGGCTGCGGACCATCGTCAGATCACGCTTCTGCACCGCGCGGATCAGCGGCGTCTCGCCCCCGCCATTGCCCAAGTTGGGGTTGGCCTTGTTCGCGGTCAGCACGTCGACGATCGCGTTCTGGCTATATTGAACCGCCAGCAGCAGCGGCGTGTCACCGCGGCCATCGCGCATGTTGGGATCGGCGCCACGCTGCAGCAGGAAGCGCAGGTACGTCGAGTCACCGCGCTTCACCACGATGTGGAGGGCCCCTTCGCCGGTCGTGATGTCGCGCGAGTTGACGATCCGCTGCCCGGGCTGGTCGAGCATCTTCACCACCGTGTCGCCATCGGCTTTGCGCACCGCCTCCAGAAACTTGTAGCCCTGGGACTGCTGCTGCGCAGCGGCCGGTACGGCGGCAGTGATCAGGAGGGGAACGAGCAGGCGGCGCAGCGTCTTCACAGGCAGAAGGTCCATCCGATGGTTGCGATCGCGGCCTTAACAGATCAAGGCTGGCGATGCCATGAACGTCCGCCTTCTCATCAGCCTAGTCCCCCTCGCCCTTCTGGCCTGCTCGCCCGCCGCGACCCCGACGCGCCCGCCGCTGGAAGGCGCGCGGATCGGTGGACCGATGAGCTTGATCGATCAGGATGGGAAACCGTTCAGCGATCAGGCGCTGAACGGCAAATATCGCATCGTCTATTTCGGCTACACCTTCTGCCCCGACGTCTGCCCGGTCGACGTGCAGAATATCGGCGCCGGCCTGAAGCTGCTGGAGAATAGCGATCCCGCGCTCGCCGCACGGATCGTGCCCGTCTTCATCACCATCGACCCGGAACGCGACACGCCCGCGGTGCTCAAGCAATTCGTCTCCGCCTTCCACCCGCGGATGATCGGGCTGACCGGCACGCCGGAAGAGATCGCCAAGACCGCAAAGGATTACGCGATTTTCTACCAGCGTGGTAAAGGCACGTCCGGCGGCTATCTGATGGATCACAGCCGTCAGGCCTATCTGATGTCCCCGGACGGCAAGCCGCTCGCGCTGCTGCCGCAGGAGGGACCGCCACAGGCTGTCGCCGACGAGATCAAACGCTGGGCCGAATGACGCGCTTCTGGGAAGACACACCGCTCGACAAGCTTGACCGCGCGCAATGGGAGGCATTGTGCGACGGCTGCGGCAAATGCTGCCTGCACAAGCTTGAGGACGAGGAAACGAACGAGCTTTACCCGACCAACGTCGCCTGCCGCCTGCTCGACCGGCACACCGGTTTCTGCTCGAACTACAAGCACCGGCATGCCTATGTGTCGGAATGCGTGCGCCTCTCCATGCGCAATGTCGACATGATCGAATGGCTGCCCTCGACCTGCGCCTATCGCCTCCGTTTGCACGGCGAGCAGTTGCCCGAATGGCATTACCTCGTGTCCGGTGATCGCGAGGCGGTGCATCGTGCGGGCGAATCCGTGCGCGGCTGGACGATCAGCGAAGATGACGCCGGCGAACTGGAATATCACATGGTCGATCGCAAGCTGTGAGCGGATCGTCTCGGTCGGGTACGCCGGGAGACGCTGGATCATCGATGGCGCAGAACGCCCACCTTGCCGATCCAGGCCACGCGATCGAGGTGGTTCGGCACCCGACCGCCCGGCGCGTGAAATTGAGCTTCGACCCGCTTAGCGGCCGCGTTCGCCTGACCATCCCGAAACGTGCCTCCGCCGCAAAGGCACTGTCCTGGGCAACGGGCTTTGGCGACTGGATCGCGGCGCAGCGCGCCCGCCTTCCCCAGGCCCGCCCCTTCGAGGATGGCGCTCAATTTCCGTTCGACGACGACCTGCTCACCATTGCCTGGCAACCCGGCCGCTCGCGGATCGTACGGCGCGATGGCGACCTGCTGCTCCTGTCGGGGCCGCCCGATACAATCGCGCGCCGCGTGGAGACATGGTTGAAGCGCGAGGCGCTGTCATTGCTGGAGGCGGACACGCGTTTTTATGCCGATCGCGCCGGCATCGCGGTGGAGCGCGTTTCGATTGGTGATCCTCGCGGGCGGTGGGGCAGTTGCAGCAGCACGGGCGCGATCCGCTACAGCTGGAGACTGGCGCTCGCCCCCGTGGCGGTACGCCGTGCAACCGCGGCGCATGAAGTGGCGCATCGCATCCACATGGATCATTCGCCCGCGTTCCACGCGCTGGTCGAGCAGCTATACGGCAGCGACCCGACGCCACATCGCCGATGGCTGCGCACCCAAGGTGCGACACTTCACTGGTATGGTCGTTCCTCGACGGGCGGCGGCGCCGGGTAGCGACGCTCGCCGCGGGGCTCCCGCGCGGGCGCGCGCGGGTCCCTGCCGGTCACGCGGTCGATCCAGTCCTGATCCAGCCGTTGCGGCGGCGCGGGCTGGGCCGGATCGCCATCCTCGACCACCGGACGCTCGGCGCGCGGCGACGGACGCTCAATGCCGCGGCCATAATCGTCCTCCGGCAGCGGCACCGCGTCGCTGGGCAGCGGCTCCCCATTGTTGTCGACAAAGACGCTGTTGTCCGGCTCCCCGAAATAGCTCTCCTCATCGGGTTCGAGCTGCCATTCGGGCAGGGTCACTTCGGTCTCGAACTGCTCGATCGGACGATTGGCCACCGCCTTGGTCATGAACTGGGCGAAGGCGCGGGCCGGCGCGGCGCCGCCCTGCAAGCCGCCGATCGGCTTGGCATCATCCCGGCCCATCCACACGCCCGTCGTCAGGCCGGAGGAGAAGCCGAGGAACCAGCCGTCCTTGGAGGATGAGGTGGTACCGGTCTTGCCCGCCACCGGGCGGCCGATCTGCGCCGCGCGGCCGGTACCGGTATTCACCGCCGTCTGCAGCAGGTCGGTCATCTGCGCCGCCACATAGGGTGCGACCAGGACGCGGCTGCGATCGACCTCATGCTGATAGATCACCTCGTTGTTCGCCGTCACCTTGGTGATTCCGTACGGCATCACGGCGACACCCTTGTTGGCGACACTGGCGAACGCCCGGGTCATGTCGATCAGGCGCACGTCCGACGTGCCGAGCACCATCGACGGCTGGGTGTTGACCGGGGTCGTGATGCCGAAGCGGCGCGCCATGTCGGCGACGGTGGTGAAGCCGACCTGCTGGCCAAGCCGCGCCGCAACGGTGTTGAGCGAATAAGCAAAGGCGGTCCGCAGCGTCACCTGCCCCGAATAGCGGCGCGAGCTGTTGCGCGGGCTCCATCCGTCGATCGTGATGGGTTCATCCACCACCGTCGTCTCGGGCGTCATCCCGGCCTCGAGCGCGGCAAGATAGACGAACAGCTTGAAGGCTGAGCCCGGCTGCCGCTGCGCCTGGGTCGCGCGATTGTAGATCGACGACACATAATCCTTGCCGCCGACCATCGCGCGGACCGCGCCATCGCGATCGAGCGATACCAGCGCGCCCTGCGCGCCGGCGGGGGCATTGGCGCGCACCGCCGCGTCCGCCGCGCGCTGCATGTTCAGATCGAGCGTGGTCCACACCTCGAGCGGCTTTTCCGTCTCGTCGATCAGCAATTCCAGCTGAGGCAATGCCCAGTCGGTGAAATAGCGCACGCTGTTCTGCTTGGGCTCGGGCGCGAGCTTCACCGCCTGTGGATCGGCCGCCGCTGCCTCGGCAGGGCTGATGACGCCGTTTTCCGCCATCACGTTCAGCACGACCTGCGCGCGGTCCACCGCGGCCTGGGCATCTGCGGTAGGCGAATAATTGGACGGCGCCTTCACCAGTCCGGCGATGATCGCAGCCTCGCTGAGGCTCAGGCGATTGGCGCCGTGACCGAAGAATTTGCGGGCGGCGGCATCGATGCCATAGGCGCCGCCGCCGTAATACACCTTGTTCAGGTACAGCTCGAGCACCTGTTCCTTGGTGAATTTGCGCTCCATCGCGAGCGCCAGGATCCACTCGCGGAATTTGCGACCGAACTTCTTCTGATTGTTGAGAAAGACATTGCGGGCGAGCTGCTGCGTGATCGTCGACCCGCCCTGCACCCAGCGTCCGCGGTCAAATCGCACCTTTACCGATCGCGCGACACCGATCGGGTCGACGCCGACATGGCTGTAGAAGCGCTTGTCCTCCACCGCGATCGTCGCATCGCGCATGATGCGCGGAATACGATCGAACGGCAGCCACTCACCGTAGCTCGGCCCGATCGACACCAGCACCGTGCCGTCGGCGGCATGGACGCGGATCATCTGTCCATTGGGCGAGGATTTCAGCTCCTCAAACGAGGGGAGCTGAGAGCGCGCGATATAGACGGCGGTGAGCAGCGCACCAAAGGCAACGACGGCCAGCGCGATCAGGATCTTGATCGCGATCGACAGGCGTCGACGCCAGGGCGAGCGGGGAACAGGGCGGCGGGCCATCGGATGCGATCTGGCGGATAGTAGCTTAGGCTGGGCTTAACAAGGTAAGGTCGCCTGCCGCAGCAACGGAACATGCTGGCGCGCAAAGTGTCGCGCGCGCAACATCTACACGGCGGGTCTTCTCGCCCGCCGTGTGCCGGGGCTTACTTTCGCGGGCGGAAATCCAGGCTGACCGAGTTCATGCAATAGCGAAGACCGGTCGGCGGCGGACCGTCGGGAAACACGTGGCCAAGGTGGCTGTCGCAACGCGCGCACCGCGATTCGATGCGAATCATCCCGTGGCTGGTGTCACGATGATCGGTCACTACATCGGGCGCGATCGGCTGGGTAAAGCTCGGCCAGCCCGATCCCGAATCGTATTTGTCAGCGCTGTCGAACAATTCCAGCGCACAGGCGGCGCAATGATAGATGCCGTCGGCCTTGTAATCATTGTACTTGCCGGCAAACGCCCGTTCGGTACCTGCCTCACGCAGCACGTGATATTGTTCGGGCGTGAGCCGCTCTTTCCATTCGGCCTCCGAAAGGTTCAACTGATCCATGGCGACTGGTCTCCGTAACTTGCCCTGCATCTGGTAGCGCGCGATGCACGGTGCAAGTCACGCGTTGGACCAGCGCGCCCAGATGGCGGTGGGCAGCACCAGGCCGCGTGCTTCCTCGCGCACGCCCAGCTCGCCGCATTCGACGGTGCCGGGCAGGTCGGCAAAGGCCTGGCGCAGCATCTCGCCGATCGCCAGCGCGGACATGCGCACGGCATAGACGGTGAGGAACAGCGCCCGCGAATTGGCGTCGAGAAGCTGGCGGCAGTCGGCAATCAGCCCCGGCAGATGCTCCTCCAATCGCCAGATCTCGCCGTCCGGGCCACGGCCATATTTGGGCGGATCGAGCAGGATAGCGTCATAGCGGCGGCCCCGACGTACTTCGCGCGCGACGAACTTCGCCGCATCGTCGATGATCCAGCGCACCGGGCGATCGGTCATGCCCGATAGCTTTGCATTGGCGCGCGCCGCCTCGACCGATTTCTTGGACGCGTCGACATGGACCATCTTCGCGCCCGCCGCCGACAGCGCGAGCGTGCCGACGCCGGTATAACCGAACAAATTCAACGCTTCAGGCTCACTGACGCCCTCCAGCCGCTCGCGCAGCCAGGACCAGACGGGCGCCATGTCGGGAAAGAAGCCGAGGTGGCGGAAGGGCGTATTCTGCGCGGTGAAGCGCACCGTGCCCGCGCCGACGCCCCAGGCGAGCGGCCAGCCATCGCGTGGCACGGGGCGGGAGTAATGCCACTGGCCGCCGCCATCCTCGTCGCTGCCGGGGATGAACTCGCCGTGTGCCTGCCAATTGTCATGCGCCGGCGCCCAGAGCGCTTGGGGTTCGGGGCGGATGAAGCGATAGTCGCCGTAGCGCTCCAGCTTGCGACCATGGCCGCAATCGACGAGGCCATAGTCACCCCAGGGTTCACCAATGAGCGTGTCGAGTTTCATGGGAGAGAAGTTACCGCCATGCTGATGTGCTTGGAACCGCCGGGCGGGACCAGGAAAATGCCGGGCTTGTCTGCGAATTCACCGGCATAGCCCTCCGGATCGGCGATGCCGTGCCACGGTTCGACGCAGATGTAGCGGGCGCCGGGCTTGGTCCAGATGCCGAGCATCGGGGTGTCGGGGAAGTCGATGCGCAGGTGCGGCCCGCCGGGTGCGCCATAGGTGACGCTGGAGGAGCGGACATGGTCCCACACCAGGGCGTCGTGCGCGAACAGATCGTCGGCGAGGTGGAGCGTGCGGCCGTCCAGCGGGGATGGGAGCGAACCGGCCTTGATCGTGCCGTCATCGGCGATGGGCCGGACGCCATCCGGCTCATTTTGGCCGAATGTGATGGTGTGCTGGCCACGTTCTCCGCCGCCCGGCAGCGGCCAGGCGAAAGCGGGGTGGAACCCGAAGCTCGCCGGCATGTCCTGCGCGTTCGGATTGCTGATGACGATGTCGGTGTGCAGCGTCGCGCCGTCGAGGCGGTAGGTCGCGTCGAGGGTGAAGGCGAAGGGGTAATGGTCGCGCGTCTCGTCGCTTTCTGCCAGGCGGAAGGTCGCGTGCGTCGGGCCGCGATCGATCAGCGCGAAGGGCAGGCGGCGGGCGAAGCCGTGCTGCTTCATCGGATATTCGCGGCCGCCGATGCGGATCACCTCGCCCGCAGGCTTGCCGACGACGGGGAAGAGCAAGGGGGCGCGGCCGGTCCAGAACGCCGGATCGGCATCGGTCATCAGCTCGCGCCCAGCCGCGTCCTTCAGCGAAGACAGCTCCGCGCCGAGCGGGTTGATCGCAGCCGACAGATGGTCGTTCGCGATGGTGATCCAGTCGGCCATGCTCGCCTCCCTCACAATCCCGTCATCCCCGGAGCAGGGATGACGGACATGTATCAGCCCCGGAGCGAGGCGCCCAGTTTGGCGGCGGCGGCGACGACCTTGTCGGCGATCGCCTTCAGCTCGGCCTCGACGAACGCCTTGTCGCCCGGTTGCAGCACGACCTCGACCGCCATCGAGGTTTCGCCGTCCTTGGTGAAGACGTCGAACACGCGGGCGGAGACGATCGCGGCCTTGTCCGCGCCCTTTACCGCACGCGCCAATGCGTCGGCGGCGACGCCATCGGGGACCAGGAAGGCGAAGTCACGGCGGACGGCCTGGAGCGCAGGCGGCGTATAGGCCGGGCGCATGAAGCCGCCCCCGCCCTTCGGCTCGCGCTTGGCCGGGATCGCATCGAGATACAGCTCCACCGCGGCGACGCCAGCGTCGAGATCGAACGCGCGGGTGACATTGGGGTGGAGGATGCCGAAGGCGGCAAGCACCGTCTTTGGCCCAAGCCGCAGCGTGCCGGACTGGCCGGGATGCCAGGCGTCACCGGCTTCACCGAACACCTGCAAATTGTCGACCGGTGCGCCGGCGGCGGCGAGCAGCGCCAGCGCCTCTGTCTTGGCGTCGAACGCATCGAAGCCCTGCGCCTTGCCCGTCTGCCAGTGCCGCGCGCGGCGATCACCGGCGAGGATCAGGCTGAGCGTCGGGCGCTCCTTGTCGGCGAGATAGCGGCGACCGATCTCGAACAGGCGGATCGTGCCGGCACCGCGCCGCACGTTGCGCGCGGCGGCCGAGAGCAGCCCCGGCAGCAGCGAGGGACGCATGACCTTCAGGTCCTCGCTGATCGGATTGGCGAGCGTGAAAGCACCCCCACCGAACGGCGCGGCCTCGCCTTCCGAAATGAAGCTCCACGTCACTGCTTCGTCCAGGCCGCGCGCGGCGGCGGCGCGGCGGACGCGGCGTTCCAGCTTCTGTTCCGGCGTCGCGGTCGGCGTGGCCACACCCGGCGCACGCGGCAGCGGCACAGAGGGGACGTTATCGATCCCCTCGATACGGATCACTTCCTCGACCAGATCGGCCGCGCCGTCGATATCGCGGCGCCACGTTGGCGGCGTGACCTGCCAATCGTCGCTGACGGTGAAGCCGAGCGAGGTGAGGATCGCGCGCTGCCGCTCCGGCGCGACGGCAAGGCCACCGAGCGTTTCGGCGCGGGCGGGATCATAGGCATAGCTGCGCGTGCCGAGCGGTGGCTCGCCCGCGCGGGTGATACCGGTCGGCTGGCCACCGCACAGGTCGAGCACGAGGCGGGTGGCGATCGCGAGGCCATCGTCCAGAAACGCCGGATCGACGCCGCGCTCGAACCGCTGGCGCGCATCGCTGGTCAGCATCAGCTTCTGGCCGGTGCGGGCGATATGTTCGGGATCGAAATAGGCGCATTCGATGATGACGTCGGTGGTCGCGTCCGACACGCCCGATTCCTCGCCGCCCATGATGCCGCCGATGTCATGGACATGGGCATCATCGGCGATGACCGTCATCGTCTGATCAAGCGTGTAGGTCTTGCCGTTGAGGGCAAGGACCGTCTCGCCGGCCTTTGCCTTGCGCGCGACGAGGCCGCCGGAGAGCTTCGCCTTGTCATAGACGTGCAGCGGGCGGCCGAGATCGACGGTGACGTAATTGGTGACGTCGACCAATGCCGAGATCGCCTTCTGACCGATCGCGCGCAGCCGCTTCGCCAGCCATTCGGGCGAGGCGCCGTTGCTGACGCCATTGACGCCCTGCGCGAAGAAGGCGGGGCAGCCGGCGGGATCGTCGGTCCGTACGTCGGGGCCGGGGCCTTCGCCCGCAACCGGCTCTGCCGTCAGCGGCTTCAGCGTGCCGAGGCCGGCGGCGGCGAGATCGCGCGCGATGCCGCGCACGCCCATGCAATCCTGCCGGTTGGGCGTGATCGACACGTCGATGACGGGATCGTTGAGGCCCGCCCATTCGGCATAGACTTCGCCGACCGGCGCGTCGGCGGCCAGTTCGATGATGCCGTCATGATCGTCGCCCAGCTCCAGCTCGCGCGTGGAGCACATCATGCCGTTCGATTCGACGCCGCGGATCGCCGCGACCTTCAGCACCATGCCGTTGGCCGGCACCGTCGCGCCGGGCATGCCGAACACGCCGACGAGGCCGGCGCGCGCATTGGGCGCGCCGCACACGACCTGAAGCGGGCCGTCACCGGCGTCGACCGACAGCACCTGAAGCTTGTCCGCCTGCGGGTGGCGCTCGGCGGTCAGCACCTTGGCGATGCGGAAGGCGGCGAGCTTTTCGCCCGGGTTCTCGACCCCTTCGACCTCAAGGCCGATGCGGGTGAGGCCGACGACGATCTCGTCCAGCGAGGCCGAGGTTTCGAGGTGATCCTTGAGCCAGGAAAGCGTGAATTTCATCTCTATCGTCCGATCACGCCGCGCCGACGCCGCCCGACAGGGTCGGGACGTCGAGGGCGGAGAAGCCATAATGCTTGAGCCAGCGGATATCGCCGTCGAAGAAGGCGCGTAGATCGTCCATGCCGTATTTCAGCATGGCGAGGCGATCGATGCCGCAGCCAAAGGCGAAGCCCTGCCATTCGTCGGGATCGAGCCCGCAGGCGGCGATCACCTTGGGGTGGACCATCCCGCTGCCGAGCACTTCCATCCAGCCACCGTTGGGCACGTCGCCGCCGCCGCCGATCACGCGCTTGCCCTTTTGCAGCGTGTAGCCGACGTCGACCTCCGCCGAGGGTTCGGTGAAGGGGAAATAGCTGGGGCGGAGGCGCAGGACGATGTCGTCACGCTCGAAGAAGGCCTTCAGGAACGTCTCCAGCGTCCATTTCAGGTGACCCATGGTGATGCCCTTGTCGATCACCAGCCCTTCGACCTGGTGGAACATCGGCGTGTGGGTCGCGTCGCTGTCGCTGCGATAGGTGCGGCCGGGCGCGATGATCCGGATCGGCGGCTTGTTCGCCAGCATGGTGCGGATCTGCACCGGCGAGGTGTGGGTGCGCAGCAGGCGGGGCCGCTCGCGATCCTCAGGCACATGATCGCCGGCGAGATAGAAGGTGTCGTGCATCGCGCGTGCCGGATGGGTTTCCGGAATGTTGAGCGCGGTGAAATTGTGCCAGTCGGTCTCCATCTCCGGGCCGGTGGCGACCGCGAAGCCGAGATCGGCGAAGATTTCCGCCAGTTCGTCCATCACCTGGCTCACCGGGTGGATCGTGCCGGCGAGCGGCGCATCGACCGGCAGCGTCATGTCGATCCGCTCGGCGGCGAGCTTTGCCTCCAGCGCGGCGGCCTCCAGTGTGGCCTTGCGGGTGGCAATCGCGTTGGTAACCGCCTCGCGCAGGCCGTGGATCGCCGGGCCCTTCACCTGGCGCTCCTCGGGGCTGAGGCCGCCCATCGACTTCAGCAGCGCGGTGACCCGGCCCTGCTTGCCCAGCGCGTCGACGCGCACGGTTTCCAGCGCCTCGAGCCCGGCCGCGGCATCGATCGCGGTCAGCAGGTGCGTTTTCAGGTCGTCAATCTCGGTCATCGGTCTCGCCCGTACGGGTTGGTAGGCGCCCTTTAATCGCGAAGGCGCCAGACACGCAAAGGGCGCGGGTGTTGCCACCCACGCCCTTCGTGTCGCTTCAGAAGAAGAGGCTTAGGCCTGGGCCGGCAGCGCGTTCTTCGCCTGAGCGACCAGCGCGCTAAACGCTTCGCCTTCGTGCATCGCGATGTCGGCCAGGACCTTCCGGTCCAGCTCGACACCGGCCAGCTTCAGGCCATGCATGAACTGGCTGTAGGTCAGGCCCTCGGCGCGGACGCCGGCGTTGATGCGCTGGATCCACAGGCCACGGAAGGTCCGCTTCTTAACCTTGCGGTCGCGATACGCATACTGGCCAGCCTTTTCGACGGCCTGCCGCGCGATGCGGATCGTGTTCTTGCGACGGCCGCGGTAACCCTTGGCCTGTTCCAGAATGTTCTTGTGCTTGGCGCGAGTCGTTACGCCCCGCTTGATGCGTGCCATGTGCTAGTTCCTCTCGCTCAACGCAGGCCGTACGGCGCCCAGGCCTTCACCGTCGCGGTGTCGGCCTTCGACAGCACCTTGGTGCCGCGGTTCTGGCGGATGTACTTGCTGTTGTGGCTGATCAGGCGGTGGCGCTTGCCAGCGACGCCGTGCTTGAGCAGGCCGGATGCGGTGAGCTTGAAGCGCTTCTTGACGCCGCTCTTGGTCTTGAGCTTGGGCATTTTGGTCCTTTCAAATCGAGCGAGACTGGAACCGCCGCGGCAGCCCTGATGGCCGGGCGATTCTTTTCACCTCGCTGGGAAGAAGCGGGGCGCATAGCCGCGGGGCGGGTGAAATGCAACCAACCCCTGCGCTATGCGATTTGCGCTTTCATGGACATGGCGACTGAACCTGATCGGCAGCCTGCGCTGTCTGGGGTGAAGCCCCCGCCGGGTACCGGCCCGCGCGATCCGCGTCGCCGCCGCCATATCCTGCGCAACACGATCATCGCGATCCTGGCCATCCCGGCGCTGATCTGGCTGGTGCTGTTCATCACCAAGGGCCGATTTCTGAAAGGGCCGTTCGAGACGGTCGTCGGCCGGATGACCAACCGTGAGGTGCGCGTCGGCGGCGATTTCCAGCTCTATTTCGCGCCGCTCAGGATCAAATTCTACGCCGAGCGCTTCACCATCGCCAATCCGGCCTGGGCGACGCGGCCCTATCTGTTCCGCGCCGACCGGATCGACACCCGTATTGCGCCGCTGTCGCTGCTGTTCGGGAAGCGGCGGCTGTACTGGCTCGACCTCCAGAATGGCGCGGCGGACCTCGAATGGAACGCCGGGCACACCACCAACACCTGGACGTTCAGCGAGAAGAAGGGCGGCAAACCGCTGGAGTTTCCGCGCATCGACGTGGCGACGGTGCGTGGAACGACGGTGCGCTATCTCGATCCCCGCATGCGGCTGCTCGCCGATCTGGGGATCGAGGATATCCGCTCGCAAGATGCGCAGATCGGCAAGTCGGTCCGGGTCGGTGGTACCGGGCGCATCCGCGACACGCCGTTCCGCGTCACCGCGCAACTGCTGTCGCCCGACGCGACGGTGAACCGCGGCGAGAACAAGCTGACCGCGCGCGCCTGGGCGGCGAACAACGTGGTCGACGTGTCGGGCACGCTTCCTTCTCTGGCCGAGATCGAGAAGGTGCCGCTGCAGACCCGCGCGCGCGGCCGCGACCTGTCCGAACTGCTCGGCATCATCGGCGTCGTGCTGCCCGAAACGCGGCGCTACGCCCTGAAGGGCCGGATGGTGAAGGACGGTGAGGTCTACCGCTTCACCAACATCGCCGGCACGGTTGGTGAGAGCGATGTCGCGGGCAAACTGACGGTGACGAACGGGGATCGGCTGCACCTCGATTCGGTGATCCGCACGCGCAGCCTCGATATCGTCGATGCGTCGGTTCTGGTCGGCTACAATCCCGACATCGTCGAAACCAAGGGCGCGGTCGCCGCAGCGGCCGCCACCGGCTCCGGCCCGCGCAAGCTGCTGCCGGACGATGACATGCCGGTCGAGAAGATGCGGACGTTCGACGCCGACCTCGTCTGGACGGTCGATCAGGTGAAGTCGCGCAAGGTGCCGATTTCCAACATGGAACTGACGCTCGATCTCGATCGCGGGCGGCTGGCGCTGTCGCCGTTCAGCTTCTCAATGTCGCGCGGCAATGTGTCGAGCGACATCGTGTTCGACACGCGCCAGCGGCCGAGCGCGGTGAAATACGATTTCCGCCTCGCGCCGACGCCGATGGGGCGGCTGTTCGCTGGCTGGGGCGTGTCCGAAGCGGGCACCACGGGGACGATCAAGGGCCGTGTCCAGCTGAACGGGCGCGGTGATTCGATCGCCGATTCGCTGGCGACGTCGAGCGGGCGAATCGCCTTCATCATGCCGCAGGGCGCCTTGTGGACGCGCAACGTGCAGCTGGCGGAGCTCGACATCGGCACGTTCGTGCAGAAGATGTTCGCCGGCAAGCTGAAGGAGCCGGTCAGCATCAACTGCGGGCTGGTGGCGTTCAGCGTGCGCAACGGCATCGCAGCCGCCGACCCGATCCTGATCGATACGCGCAAGAACGTGATCCTGGGCCGGGGCGGCTTCAGCTTCCGCACCGAGGCGGTCGATCTGGCGGTCCGCGCCGATGCCAAGAAGTTCAGCCTGTTTTCCGGTCAGTCGCCAGTCGGCCTGGCTGGCTATTTCTCCGCGCCGGCGCTGAGCGTGATCAGCCCGGACCTGCTCGCCCGCGCAGGCGCCGGGCTCGGCCTTGCCGTAGCGGCCGCACCGCTCGCCGGGGTGCTAGCCTTTGTCGACATCGGCGACGCGAAGTCGGCCGCGTGCGGCCCGGTGCTGGCCGGCGCAACCGCGGCGGCGCAGCGCACGACCAAGGGCGAGAAGCGCGACGACGTGGGCCGCGGCACGACGGCAAAGGACGAAAAGGGCAAGGAGAAGCCGGGCAAGGAACAGCGCAAGAAGTTCCTCGGCATCTTCTGATCGCGCGATGCGCAGGTGCGCCACGCGCGCGGCTGATCAGTCGCCGATCTGCATCGCCGCCGTCGGTGCCGTATCCGACTCATCGGCAAGCGCGTAGAAGGCGCGCAGCAAGTCGCGCTCCTCCGCCGTGATGTACGGGTTCCACACATCGAAGATCAGGATCGCGCGCATCTGATCCGAGCGATTCCACGCCTCGTGATCGATCGTGTCGTCGAACGCCCAGGCCTTGCCCTCTTCCCAACGGCGCGTTTCGCCACCGACGCGGAATTCGCACCCCTCGGGCACGATCAACGGCAGATGGATGATCGTGCGCACATTGCTGACGCCGGTGTGCGCGGGGAGATGCGTACCGGGCTTGAGCAGGGAGAAGAACACCGTCGGCGTGCGTCCCGGCAGGTCGCTGAGCGGCAGCCGCTCGACCGCCGCGGCAGTGCGCGGGAAGCGGGCGCAGACGGCATCGTCACGCTTGCCGTCCTTCCACAGGTGCATTGCGCCCCAAGCGAGCGAATGATCAAGCGTCGACCATTTGTTCTGCGGTGTGCCCGGCTCCATCGCCACATAGGGGCGGATCGGCGCCGCATCCTCGGCCAGCACGGCTTCGAGCTCGGCACGGATCACGTCGGTCTCAGCCTCGATCTCCCCCAGCCACGGGAAATGCGCGCGGTCAAAGAACTCGTCGGCGGGCAGAAAGGGAAAGTGCAGACCGTGACATTCATTGGCATAAATCCGCCGGCGGCCCAGCACATGATCGACACAGGCGTCGAAGCGCCGCCGGCCCGACGGACCGGCCGCCGCGCGCGCCGCAGCGAGCCCGCTGTCGAGCGCGTCGGCGAAGCTTGCATGCTGCCGCGCCACGACCTCGCGTGCATGTTCCAGCATCATCTCCAGCGCCGGCGAGCGTTCCGCAATGCCTGCGGCAACCGCCAGCACGTTGGACCAGCGTTCCGCCGCGCGCCGCAGATCGCCCGTGCGCTCGTGCAGTTCGGCCAGCCGGACCAAAGCCATGAAGTGCGTCTGGTCGACCGCCAGTGCGCCGAGCAGCGCCCGTTCCTCTCCCGCGACATCGCCCGCCTCGCGATAGGCCTTGGCAAGGTTCATCTGCAATTCCGGCGCGCGCGGGTCCGCGGCAATGGCCCGATCGAAGAAGGCGGCGGCTGACGCAAAGTCCCGGCGACCGAGCGCATCCATGCCGAGTGCGTTCAGGGCAAGCGGCTGTTCGCCCGCGCGATCCAGCAGTTCGTGAAACAACGCCACCGCCTCGCCCTGCCGACCTGCCTGTTGGGCAGCCATCGCGCGGCTGATCATTTGTTGTATTGCTGCCTGTTGCACGACCAACGCATAATCACAGGGCCCGTGCTAGACAACTAACCTTGTTTCAGCCCACATCAGCCGGATCATGACGGCTGCACTTGCTTCTTCGACAGACTTCATCGGGATCGCGCGCGACCCGCAATGGCTCCCGCATCGCTATGATCCCGGTCACGATGCCATCCATTTCATTCCTGTTCCCCGCGATATGCATCGTGCGACCACCTTCCTCATCGACGATCATTTGCCCGCCGGGCTGAACCCGGTGGTGCTGCGGCGGGATCATGTGATGGCGACCGGGCCACAGGCGGCGCCGATCCACTTCCTGTTCCACTCCGGCTATTGCTGTTCGACGTTGCTGTCGCGCGCGGTCGATCGACCCGGCTGGGCCATGGGGCTGAAGGAGCCGATGATCCTGAACGACATGGTGGGCTGGCGCCGCCGTGGTGGACAAGGCCCCGACATGGCGAGCGTGCTGGACAACGTCTTGACGCTACTCGCACGCCCCTTCGCGCCGGGCGAGACGGTGGTGGTGAAGCCGTCGACCGTCATCAACGCGCTTGCGCCAGCGATCCTGGCGCTACGGCCCGATGCCTGCGCCATCATGATGTATGCGCCGCTGCGCACCTATCTCGCCTCGATCGCCAAGAAGGGGATCGATGGGCGGCGCTGGGTTCGCACGCTGCTGACCGGGATGCTGGACGACAATATGGTCCAGCTGGGCTTTTCGACGCGCGACTATCTCGAGCAGACCGACCTGCAGGTGGCGGCGCTCGGCTGGCTGGCGCAGCAGCAGCTGTATGCCGGGATGGTCGACCGCTATGGCGCGGCGCGGGTGCGGACGCTCGACAGCAGCCGGTTGCTGGCCGATCCCGCTGCCGCAATGGCGCAGCTGGGCACGCTGTTCCGCCGGTCGCTGAGCGCCGAGGAGGCGCAGGCGGTGGCACGTGGGCCGGCCTTCACGCGGCATTCCAAGTCGGGCGAGGCATTCGGGACAGCGGAGCGCGATGCGGAACATCGTGATGCCGCCGCGGTCCATGCCGACGAGATCCACAAGGTCGCCGAATGGGCGGCGGCGGTCGCACAATCCGCGGGGATCACGCTGGACGCACCGGCGCCGCTAATCGGCTGACCGTCACCCGGCGCGGGCGCCCGACCGCGATCACGGTTGAGGTTGGGTGGGCCAGGACCAGCGCGGGCCCCGCCGGCGCGAGCCGCACGCGGCGGCGTTCAGCAGCGTCCGGTCACATCCGAGGGCCGGCACGAGATCGCTGGGCTCCACTGATTAAGAGCCTCGCGCTCGACATCCCAATCCCGCTTCGTCTTGCAGACACGGTTGGTCCCGACCAGCGAGCCGATCCGCTGGAACCGCTTGCAGATCATCTTGTCCGCGGGATCGGCAGAGCGCTCCGCCACTTCGCGCTTGCTTGGCTTGTCAGGCACCTGGCCGGGAGCGGCGACGAGGAGGGTAAGCAAGAGGGTCAGCATCGATCATTCCCTTCGCTTCTGGCCGCTGCAGGATGGGGCAGCCGGGTGTCAGCAACCGCCCGGGGCACCCGAGACGCCGCACGCCCCCCATTGCCTTGCTGGCGAAGGGCGTCGCGCTCACGATCCCAATCACGCTTCGTCTTGCACACGCGCTCCGTGCCAACGAGCGTGCCGATCCGCTGGAACCGCTTGCAGATCACCTTGTCCGCGGGATCGGCAGAGCGTTCCGCCACTTCGCGCTTGCTTGGCTTGTCAGGCACTTGGCCGGGAGCGGCGACGAGGAGGGTAAGCAAGATGGTCAGCAACGAACCATTCCTTTCGCAAGGATGCGTGCCGGGCGGCCGCACCGTTCCGGCGGTTGTCAGCACGGGAGCCTGTCATGCTAGCCGCGGCCCGAAGGACGGGGCCGGGCGAAACACCTTCGCGATAGCGGCGAATAGTACAGCGGACAGGATCATGTACCGTTGAGCGAAGTAGAACCGGTTTCACGAAGACTGTCAATTGAGCGCAAGCACTTCTTTTACGTAATCTTTTCCCAGGGGACCCTCACCGGCGATTATGGGCTGAGCTTGATCGATGGCCCTCATTCTTGGCGCTGCCGCCCGCGTCGCGCTGACAAAAGAAAAGGGGCCGGCCTTTCGGCCTGCCCCTTCCCTTGTTTCGGTCTGATCGCGGGGATCAGAACTTCAGACGTGCACCGATCGCATAGCGGCGGCCCAGCGCGTCGAAGGTCGACGGATAGGTGTTGCCGCTGTTGAACGACGTGGAACCGGCGCTCGATCCGACGATCGGCGGGTCCTTGTCGAACAGGTTGGTGACGGTCAGCGTGAAGTCGAAGTTGTCGGTCACGCCCACGCGGGTGGCGAGATCGATATAGTCCGCCGACTTGATGCGCGTGAAGTCGTAAGTACCGCCACCCAGGCTCGGGACCGGACCCGTCCAGAAGGCACGCTCCTGCGCATCCAGCGGCTCCTGACGGAAGCCGTCGATGTGACGCCACAGCACCGAGAAGTCGACGTTCTCGAAGCCGAAGGTCGCGCGGGTGTTCCACGAGAACTCCGGCTGCAGCGAACCGGTGTACGAGCAGTTGACCGAGTAGAAGCCGACGCACTCACGATTGATCGAGGTCGGCGTCGCCTGGAACTGCGACCGGTTGGTCCAGTTGCCCTGGAAGCTGAGGTTCAGCTTCGCAAAGCCTAGGTCACGACGGTAGTTGACGTTGAGGTCGATGCCGTCGGTCTTCAGGACACCCAGGTTCGACAGCACGCCGAACAGACCCGGTGCGAGCGCCGGGAGACCGTCGAGGCCACCGGTGACCGAGTTACGGCGGATGCTGGTGCAGGCCGGGTTGGTCGGGCTCAGGCTGTCGAAGCAGGCGCTGATGAGGTCGCCCACGGTCGGCGTGGTGATCGCGCCGTCAACCTTGATGTTGTAATAGTCGAACGAGACCGAGAAACCAGGGATCTGGTTCGGCTGGATCACGGCGCCGATGGTGTACGAGTTCGACGTTTCCGGACGCAGGTTCAGGTTACCACCGGTGGTGATATTGGCCTGACCCGAGGTCGGATCCTGGATCGAACCGATCGTGCCGGCGGGTGCACCCTGCGCAAGGCAGACGGCGCGCAGCGCGGCGTTGGTCACCGGTGCCGAGCCTGCGCACGGATCGGTGCCCAGGTTGGTCAGCACGGTGTTCAGCGGCGAGAACAGCTCGCTGATGTTCGGCGCACGAACCGCGCGCTGGTAGTTACCGCGGATCTTGAGGCCGTCGAACGGCTCCCAGCTACCGCCGGCCTTCCAGGTCGTGGTGTCGAACTTCGGCGCGGTCGGCGTCTTGATCTCGTAGCTGGAGTAACGGATGCCAGCTTCGAGGGTCAGGCTGCGGAAGCCCGGGACGTCGGCGACGAGCGGCGCGATGATTTCGCCGTAGCCCTCATACACCTTGTAACCGCCGTCGATGTTCGGCGAGGCGCCGCCGGCACCACCGAGGTCGTTCGCCTGGGCGAGCGAATCGGCGCGCTGCGAGGCCTGGTACTCACGATATTCCGCGCCTGCCGCGAAGCCGATCGGCTCAGCCGCCCAGGGGCTGGAGAAGCCGAGATCGCCCGACAGAAGCGCGCGCGCCTGCGTCAACGTGGTGCGGATCGTGGTGGTGCTTTCCGCCGTCAGGTAACGCGTCTGATCCGGCGTGATCGAGCCTTCCGGACCGAAGAGATTGACCGGAACGCAGCCCGAGCCTGCACCGATCGATGCCGCGGTCGCGGGACGCCCCGGACCCGAGGCAAGGCAGGCCGTCGTGCTGGTCGCATAGGCCGCAGCCGCGAAGCGCGAGTTCAGCGTGTAGTTCTGCGAGGTGTTGTCGAGCTCCGACTCACCATAGGCGCCCGACACGTCGAGGTTGATCGAGTCGGTGATGCCGAGACGGATGCCCGCCTTATAGTCGAAGATCGTCGTGGTGTAGCGGCCGACACGCGGACCGACTTCCGGGGTACGACGCGACACGTTGATGTTCGCGGTGCGGAAGTTCGGATCGTTCGGGTCGGTCGCAACCGCGGCAGCGGCGCACTCGGCGGCCGTGAAGCGCGGGACGTAGCCGGTCACGACACCATTGACGACCGGCGCAGCGTTGAAGGCGCAAAGCTGGTTGCGCAGCGCGGTCGGCAGGTACGGGTTGGACAGCGGCACAGCGACAGGCACGCCGAACGCGCCCGACGGTGCGATGATCGTCTCAACGGTGTTCTTCGAGAACAGGCCGCGGCTGTACACTTCGATGTTGTCCGCCAGTTCGTAGCGGCCAGCACCGTAGATGTTGTAGCGCTCAAACGGCGTCTGGAAGATGTTGAACGGGCTGAAGTTGTACGGCGCGTACGCCGTCACTGCGCGGCCCGTGGTCGGATCGATCTGGCGCAGGCCGCCGTTGGCGACAGCCGGATCCGTGCTGGGCAGACCGGTTGCCGGGTCGATCGGGCGCGTGCCGGAGATCGACGAGGGGACCGCGGTGCCCGAGCCGGCGAGGGCCAGATTGTTCGGCGTGAAGGAGTTCAGCGCGAGGATCGAGAAGTCGCGATCGCCCTGATAGACGGGGTCGGCCTGCTGGTAGCCAACCGACAGAACCACGTTGCCGCGGCCGTCGTCCATGTTGGCACCGATGGTCAGGTCGGCACGGAAGTAGGCGCCGTCGCCACGCTCGGTGATCTGGTTCGAGACGTTCGCCTCAATGCCCGAGAAGTCGGAGCGGGTGATGAAGTTGATGACGCCCGACACGGCGTCGGCGCCGTAGGTGGTGGCGGCGCCGCCGATCAGCGAGTCAACGCGCTCGACGAGGGCGAGCGGAATGTTGTTGAGGTCGACGCGGCCGACGAGGCCCGAGGGGGCGATGCGGCTGCCGTCGAGCAGGACGACGTTACGGAACGAGCCGAGACCACGAAGGTCGGCGTAGGACGAACCGCCGTTGCCGTTGTTCACGGCCGAACCGATCGACGCAACGTTGCCCGGAAGGTCGCGCAGGACCTGCTCGGCGGTGTTGGTCTGACGCAGGCTCAGCTCTTCCTGGCCGACGACGGTAATCGGGCTGGATGCCACAAGGTTGGGGTTGCGGATCAGGGTGCCGGTGACGACGATGTCGCCGGTGGTGTTTTCAGAAGCCGGGGGAGCAGCGTCCTGGCTCGAAATGCCGGCGGCAGGCGCAGCAGGATCGTTGCTCTGGATACCAGTCTTCGGCTGATTGGCGGGATCGGCGTCCTGCGCGAACGCGGTGCCCGACGCCATCACGGCGCCGACGAACAGCGTCGTCGTCAACAGGCGCGAACGAAGATTTGTGCGCATGCATTTTTCCCTTTTTGTTGCCCCGGTCCAACCCGGTTTTGCGGCATTCCCAATGTGCAATCGACCAAGATCGACCCACATAGGTCAGGGGCTAGAACGCTATTCATCGTGCCGCAATGTTTGCTCTGCGCAACTGCAACATTGCGGCGCATGTGTAACAGGAAGGCAACAGTTTAGTGTCTGCCTTGTCCGTTTTAGCGACACACTCTATCCCCAATCAGGGTTTGGGAGATGCAAAATGGCACGGTGGGGCATTGTGATGGCGGGCGCAGGCGCCATGATGATTGCAGGAACTGCAAGCGCGGCCGGGCAGGACGCCGCGGGGGAGCGCGTGCTACAATCCTTCGCGCAATGCCGGACGCAGGCCGACCCTGCGCAGCGGCTCGCCTGTTTCGATTCCGCCGCAGCGGCGCTGGAGCAGGCGGTAAAGGCGAAAGACGTGCGGATCGTCGACCGGACCGACGTGCGAAAGGCACGCCGCTCGCTGTTCGGGTTCACGCTGCCGCGCATCGACCTGTTCGGTGAGCCCGATGAAAAGGATCAGAAGGAGGACTTCGCCGAGGTGAATACCACCGTGGCGAGCACGCGATCGCTGGCGAACAATCGCGTCGAGATCCGGCTGGGTGACGAGTCGGGAGCCGTGTGGGTGACCACCGATCCGATGCCCTTCCCGCCCAAGCAGGGCGAGGCGATCCGCATTCGCAAGGGCGTGATGGGCAATTACTTCCTCGCCGTGGACGGCAAGACCTATCGCGGCATGCGCGTGCGCTGACCGGGAGCGGCCGGCGCACGCGTCGGCCGGCTATCCGGCGGCCAGGGCCGGTAGCACCTGCGCGCGGATCGCCTGTTCGATCCGCTGCGCATAATAATCATAGCCGATTTCCGGCGGATGGACGTCATCCCCGGCGATGTAGAGCGCGGCATTGGCGGTGCCGGACGGCACCCCCACGGCATTGTTCCAGCTGCCGAGCACCCAGGGCGGCGTTGCGGTGGTGACCGGGACGAAGAATGTCAGCGGGTCGGCGATAGCGGCGACGGCGGCGGCGAGTGCCTGCTCCGTCGCACGCGCCCCAGGCAGATTGATCGACGGCACGCCCACGACAATGATCGGCGCGGGCGTGCCGCCACGCAACGCGCGCAGCATGGCCACGGCCGCCGCCTCCACCGCCGCGGGTGAATAGCCAACGTCATTGGTCGACCCCATCACGAGCACCGCATCCGGCCGGAGCGCCAGCACCTGCGGCACGCGATCGCCAAAGGTGCGCAGGCCCGCACCCGTGTTGCAATACCCGGTCCCGCCGACCGACAGGTTCCAGGTGTCACGCCAGCCGAGCCGCTTGCCCAGCAGCTGCGCGATCGACCCGCCGGCCAGCCACGGGCCGTAGGACGAGCCGGCATTATAGCTGTCGCCGATCACCACCAGGCGCGGGTCCGATGCCGGCGCCGCAGTGACCATCGCCGAGCTGCCGGTCTGTGCGCAGCCGAACTGCGCCGCGCTCTTGCCGGTTTCGAGCTCATACCGGCGCATCCGGCGGCCGCTGCTCATCGTCCAGTCGATCATCAGTCACTGATCCTGGCCTCCGATCACGATGCTGCCGGGATGGAGATACCGCTCCTCCACCAGCACGCGCAGTTGCGCCGAATTGGCGGGAAGGAAGAGCGCCAGTCGATCGGCATCGCTGTCAAAGGCGACCGAGGCCCCCGCGCACGTCATCATATCCGGCTTCGCTTCCAGCGTTTCCAGCGACCAGAAACTGGTGCGCAGCGGCACCGGGCGCGCGCCGCGCACAGCGTAGGCGCCGGGGACGAGCGCGGGCAGCCAGTTGGCGCCGAGCGCGGGATTGCTGGTCAGCAGCGTGACCACCGGGGCGCCATCGGCCGCATCGGGATGCCGCGCCCCGCCAAGGCAGGTCCAGTAGAGGCCGCCCGTTCCGTCGGGGAGATATTGCCCATGGTGCCGCCCGGTCGGCCCGGGGCCAGTCGCGGGGGCCACCCCGCCGATCCCGCACATGTACCAGGCGCCCGCATGCGCGACGACCTGCCCCGGCGCATAGGCGCTGCCCGGCGCGTAGGCTGGCGGCGCGAGCCAGGGCGGCGCGGTTGCAGGATTGCGCCCCTGCGCGCTGTCCGCCGCACGAAGCAATCGCGCATGCCGCGCGGCGGCGCGCTGGGTCGCCCGCGCCTGCACCGCCAGGCCGCGCGCGATCAGGTCCGGGCCGCTCATTGCGCCACCCGATAGGTCAGCGCGCCACCCAGCAGCGTGACGGCAAGATAATAGGTCGCGCCCGCCTCGCTCTCGTCCGCCACCGCCTCGTTGGTGCTGCCGACAAACCGCCCCCAGCGCTCACCGGCGATCGTCAGCGGCAGCATGGTTGCCCCCCCATCGGCCGAGCGGAGGAAGTCGACCTGCCCATGCCATTGGCCGGCCAGGCTCAGCCAGATGGGCCGATCCAGCTCCGGCACGAATGGCCCCACGATGGCGCTGCTCACGATCGTGCCGGCGAGCGGCGCAGACTGCGCCGGGCGGGGCACCGCGCGCACCGGCAATGGATTGTCCGCCTGGACCGCCACCGCGGGCCCATCGACGGCACCGAACGCCACCGCATATTGCGGGACGAACCCCGCTGGTACTTCCACTTCCGCGACCATCGCACGCCTCCTGTTGTTCGTACTATGTTCTACAGCGGGCAGGCGGATGTAGGACAGGCGTGCGTCAGGCGCGGTGCTGATCGATCAGCTGCAGGAGGTGATCGGCCGCCGCCTCGATACGAAAGCGGGTGGCGAAGCAATGGCGCGCGCGTCGCCCCATCACGCTTCGCTGCCGAACAGGAAGCGCGCAGAATCGGGACAGCATCGTCGTCGTATCGGCGGCAGTGGCCGGGGCCACCATCCCGGCACCATCGGCCAGGATCTCGCGCCAGATCGCGACCTGGTCGCTCACCAGCACCGGCGTGCCGGCGGCCAGCGCTTCCGCCACGGCGATCCCGAAATTCTCCTGATGTGACGGCAGCAGGAACGCCGCCGCTGCGCGCAGGGCGCCCGCCTTTGCGGCGCCCGAGAGCATGCCCGGGAAATGGACGCGGTCGCGGATTCCCAGCCGGGCAACGCGGTCGCGAAGCCCGGCGACCAGCGCCGCCTCGTCGGGGCCGGCGATCACCAGGTCGATGCCGGGGTCATGCCGCGCGATCGTGACGAACGCCTCCACCAGCAGGTCGCACCCCTTCTTGCGGTGGATGCGGCCAAGAAACAGCAGAAAGGGGCGCTGGCCCAGCGCTGGGATCTGCTGGCGAAACGCTTGGATCTGCGTGGCCGGATCCCCCGCCAGGTCCGCCGTGCCATAAGGCGTGATCACCGCATTCATGCGCCACGGCCGGAACCCGCCCTCCGCCCGCCGTCGTTCCTCCTCCGTGGTGAACAGCACAGCACGCGCGCCGGCCAGCAGCGGACCTTCCGCCCACCACCAGCTCAGCTGTTTGCCGACATGCTTGAGCGGCATCGTCCGGCGAAACCATGGGTCGAGCATGCCATGCGGAAAGACAAAATAGGGCACGGGCCCGCCGGCCAGCGCCTGCGCCGCGCCGCGCGCGCCATAGCGCCACAGGCCCGAGACGATCACCGCGTCATAGTCCCGCGCATGGCGCTGCAGCCAGGGGACCATCGCGGGCGAATAGCGATACAGCTGCCGCGGATTGCGGCCGCGCGGCGGGCCGAGCGGCACGATTGCGCCCGGGTAATCCGGCAAGTGAAGCTCGTCTGGCGGATCGAGCGTCAGCAGGTCCTGCCGATGTCCCTGCCGCGCCCACGCTTCGCCCAGCCGGCGCGCGCCCTCGATAGGGCCGCCGGCGCGCGGGTCGGCGCTCGTGATGATCCGCAGCACGCGGGTCATGCAGCCTCCGCGAAGCGGATCGTGCGCGGTCGGATCGCGGCGGCGGGATTGCCGCGATAGACGGTCCAGGGCGCCAGATCGGCGAAGGCACAGCCCCGCGCGCCGAGCACCGCGCCCTCGCCGACGGTAACGCCGGGGCCGACGAACGCCTCGGCCGCCACCCAGGCGCGCGCCCCCACGACGATCGGCCGTGTGTGCAGCGTGAAGGCGGGATCTTCGCTATCGTGCGTGCCGGCGCAAAGATGCGCGCGTTGCGAGACGATGGCGAACCGCCCGATCGTCACCTTTCCCATCGAATAGATGTGCGCGCCCGGCCCGATCGTCGTATGATCGCCGATCGCCAGATTGGCCGGCGACCAGATGCGCGCGCTGCCATAGACATTGGCGGTCGGTGCGACCTGCGCGCCGAATGCCCGCAGCACCAGCCGGCGCCATGCGCGCAGCGGCGGCGGGGTCCATCTGACCAAGAGCAGCCAGGCGACGATCCAGCCGGCACGATACAGCCGGTTGCGGAGCGGAAAGCTGGCGCCCCCCTCCCACATCGGCGCGCCACGCGCGTCGTGCGACTGCGTCATCGCCCCTGTTCCCCCTGCTCCCCGACACGAACGCTAGGGGCTGCGCCGGGTGCGCGCAATCATTCAGATTAACCATGTTCCGGGCCTGCTCATCATGCTCTCGACGGGGGGCGGCGCGCTGCCTAGGCTGGGCACAGACAGGGAGGAGAGGGCACGGTCGTGAGGGGGCTCGGCTGGCTATATCTGCTGGCGCTCGCCGTGCTCGGCGGTGTGCAGCTCGCCCTGCGCGCCGACGGCTGGCTGCTGGCGATCCTGTTGCTGATCGCGGCCGCGGCGCTGTTGCCGCTGACGCGCGGCGAATGGCGGGTGTCCGACGGCCTGTACGCGATCATGACCGTCTATTTCGGCACGGGCGCCCTGGTGGTGAAGACGCTGGCGGGGCAGCCGGTGCAATCCAACCTGCATGTGCCGGATCTGTCCGCCGCCTATCTTCTGGCCGGCTTCGGCTCGATCACCATCGGCTACGGGCTGAGCCAGGGGGTGCGCCGGCCGCTCCGCTTCGCCCGCGCGCTGCGCCGCGTGACCGGGCACGAACCCAATCTGCGCCGGTTCGCGGTACCGATCTTCGCGCTGGGTGCGATGTTCCTGCTCCTCCAGACACAGTTTCGCGCGATCGCCGTGTCGGGCGGCTTCACCGCTGGGGGATTTGGCGGCTTTGGCACCTTCTACCCGCTGCTGATGCTGGGCGCGGCAATGCAGGCGGCGCTCGTCATCCGGCGCCCTGACCAGCGACGCCACGGGCTGGTCCTCGCAGCGATGGCGGCGACGATCCTCGCGCTGACGCTGGCCGACAACACCAAGCGGACCTTGTTCGATTTCCTGTTCGTCGTCGCGCTTGCCTTCGTGGCGCTGAACGGGCGTGTCCGCTGGCGTTGGGTGGTGCCGGGCAGTATCGCCGCCGCCTGTATATTCGCCCTGCTCCTTCCCGCGATTCAGATCGTGCGCACCGATCCCGACGTGCGTGGCACGGCGCGGATCGCGGCGACGTGGGACGTGCTGCGCGCGCATGGCTTCAGCGCGTCGCGGCTCAGTGCAGCACAGGCGCGGGTCGCCACCGGCTATCGCTTTGCCTGGACCGACAGCTACGTCCACCCGCTGACCTGGAACAGCGAGCGTTTCACCATGATCCAGCCGATCGACCAGGTCGCGCGCGGGCTGGCGGAACACGGCACGATGGGCAGCGCTGACCTGTGGCGCGATCCCGCGGAAGCGCTGCTGCCCGGCTTTCTGATCAGGAAATCGCTGGTGACCGCGCCAGACCGGATCGCCTGGCATTACGGCTTCCGCGCCAAGGGGTCGATCGCGCGGCCGGTCGTCGGGCTGATCGCCAGCAGCCTGGCGGCGTTCGGGCTGGCCGGCGTGCTGCTGCTGCCGGGCGCCACCGCCGCGATCAGCTTCACCCTGCTCGACCTCGTGGGCGGGCGCCTCTCCGGCAACGTCTGGGGGGTGTTCCTGCTCGCTGCCACCGCCTTCCTCGCAGAGCGCGAGGCGAGCACCATGCTGGCCTTCTTCTGCCGCAGCTTTCCCTTCATCCTGATCGTCGGCGGGGCGCTGCTGCTGGTCGCACGGCGGCCGCGACGGGCGGCGGCGGCGGGCGATGGGCGGGACTATGCGCCGATCAGCGCGCGGAGATTGGCGACAAACGCGGGCGCGGAATAATGCTGCGCGACGCGGCCGCGCCCGGCGGCGGCCATTGCCTGGGCGAGCGCGGGATCGTCGAGCAGGCGACGCAGCCGCTCGGCAAGCGCCGCTATGTCCGCCGGATCGATCGTGAAACCATCGATGCCATCGCGGATCACCTCCCCCGCCGCGCCGTGGCACGATCCGACAACCGGCAAGCCAGCGGCCCACGCCTCCAGATAGACGATGCCGAATCCCTCCTTTGACGAGGGAAGGGCAAAGACGCTGGCGACGGCAAAGGCATGGGCCAGCGCGGCAGGATCGAGCGCACCGTGCAGGTCGACACGCCCCGCGACGCCCAGCATCTCGGCCGGCCGCCGCAGAGAATCGCGCAGCGGCCCCTCCCCCACGATCATCAACCGGGCGTCGGGGATGAGCGGCAAGGCGCGGATCAGCGCATCGAGGTTCTTCGCCCCCTCCGCCGCACCCAGTCGGCTGACCGCCAGCACCAGCCGCTCGCGCTTGCCCGGTGCTGGCGGGGCATCCGGTGGCAGATCCACGGCGTTGGGGAAGATCGTGAAACGTGCATGGGGCAACCCGAACGCCGCGGCCATGCGATCGCGCGAATAGCCGCTCACCACCGCCACCTGGCTGATCGTGCGGGACAACAGCGCCGGTTCCCAGCGACGCACCGCGCGATAGGTGGGGTCGCCCCACACCTCGATCCCGTGCGCGAACAGGATGCGGCGGCCGCGCGGGCGGACCAGCCGGTGAAGCGCAGCCAGCGGCAGCAGGTTGACATGGCCGATCAGCAGCAGGTCGGAGGCGGGGAGCAGGCGAAGCGCCCTGCGGGCGAAGCGCCAGTCGCCCTCGTCCGCCCGCATCACCACGTCGGCAGGCACCGCAAGGCTGGCCAATGCCGCGGCGACGCGACGGTTGAACGCCTGGATCCCGCCATGGCCATGCGCGGCAATGCCGACAAACAGCGCGCGGCCTTGGCCCGGCGGGTTACCCATGCCGCCGCCGACCCGTGAACAGGCAACGCGCGACCATTGCGAGATGCGCGGCCGCCAGCGCCCCGGCGACCCCGCTCAGCCCGTAGCGCGGCGCGAGCAGCCAGGCGGCACCCACGCCCGCCAGCGCGAGTGCCGCGAAGCCGATCGCCAGCCGCGCGTGGCGGTTGATCGCCGCGCTGGGGCTGAACAGCGCCGACCAGATCATCTCGGCGACCACCGCCAGCACCAGCCACAGGAGGAACGGCGCGGCGACGCGGACGGCATCATGCGTCAGCAGCGCGACCGCCGCGGGGGCGAGCAGGATGATGGCGGCGGCATAGCAAAAGGTCGCGACGAGCGTTGCGCCAACATGCCAGCGGAACAGCACGGATGCCGCCGCCCGCGCGCCCTTGCCGTGAAGCGCGGCATATTCGCTGACCACGCTGTTGTTGATCATGTTGATCCCGGCCGTCCCGAGCCGCGCGACCGTGCGGGTCGTGGCAAAGGCCACCGTCGCGCCGGCACCCAGCAGGCTGCCGGCCACGAGCACGGGCCCTTGCAGCAGCAGGGCGTGGCCGACCGGCATCGCCATATACGCCAGCGCGGGTCGCCAGAGCGCGGACGCCGTGGCGCGATCGGCCGCCCGCCAGCCCAGCGCCAGCCAGCCCGCGGTGCCGCGCAGCCAGCGATAGGCGGCGAAGAGGAACAGCAGCCTGATCGCGACCATGGCGGCTGCCGCCGCCACCAGCCCGCCACCGGCCAGTGCGGCGCCGGCAATCGCCGCGCCCTCCCCCAGCCGTGCCGTTGCCGCCCAGGTTACTTCGCTCGCCGGACGATTCTCGGCCCTGATCCCGGCGCAGACCAGCAGGAACAGCTGGTAGGCGGCCATGCTCAGCGCCAGCAGCAGCAGCGCCGCTCGCGCGGTGCCGGGCGCCACCCCCGCCAGCCCTGGCAGCATGTCAGGGTCGAACAACAGGATCAGCGCAGCGCTCCCCATCAGCAGCGGCGGCAACAAAGCACACAGCAGCGCAAAGACCGTGTGGAAGATGCGCAGCGCCTCATCCCGCCGCCCGCCCGCGACGGCCATGACCATCGCGTTCTTGGCGACGAACGTCAGGCCGAAGTCGCTGAAGCTGAGGTAGAAGGGCACGGCCGACAGCACCAGCCACGCGCCGTACAGCGACGTTCCCCAGGCGCGAAGCAGCACCGGGACCAGCGCCAGCTGAACCGCCAGCGTGACCAGTTGGGCATAACCCTGCGCAGACAGCGTGCGCCCCAGGCGGCGCGTGATCGACCGGTCAAGCGCGCGCAGCACCGCGCCCGCCCCGATCCGCCGCGCCCGCGCCCCCCATCCGCCGCGTCACCCGAGGCGGCCGAGCCACTCCACCAGCAGGCGATTGACCACATCGGGGCGCTCCTGCTGCGTCCAATGGCCGCAGCCCTCGAGCAAATGGCCCTCGACGCCCGGCACATGCGGGCGCATCAGCGCGATCGGATCGGGCACCGCCCCGAACAAGGTGGTAGCGGGGTCGCGGGTGCCGCCGATGAACAGCGCGGGCTGCTCGATCCGGCGATCCTTGTACGGCTGCAGCCAGGCGAAATCGCGCTCGTGGTTGCGGTAACGGCTGATCGGCCCGAAGAAACCCGAGCGGACGAACTCACCGACATAATAATCGAGGTCCGCCGGCGTCAGCCACGCCGGGAAAGGATCGGGATCGACCATGCCATCGAGCAGCGTCGAGCCGGCCGGCTTGTTGGGCCAGGTGCCATCGGGCGCGTCGCCGGAAATACCGTAATAGAACTTGCGCAGGAAATCGCGCACATCGCGCTGCGCCTCCTCCTCGGCCGGCCCCACTTCCTGGAACCATTCCTGGTAGAAAAAGCGCCCCTTGTTGGTGAAGGCCTGCCGGAACACCTCGGTGAACGGCCGCGCCGGCACGCCGGCATAAGGCACCGACAGCGCGGACACCGCGCGAAAACGCTCCGGCCGGGTCAGTGCCGAATTCCACACCTGCGGCGCGCCCCAGTCGTGCCCGACGAGGATGGCGGGGTCAGGCTGAAAGGCGTCGGCCACGGCCGCTATGTCGGAAACCAGATGCTCCATGGCATAATCCTCGACCAGCCCCGGCCGGTCGGACTGGCCATAGCCGCGCACGTCGATCGCCGCCGCGGTGAAGCCGGCCGCCGCGACGGGGCCCAGCTGATGCCGCCACGAATACCAGCTTTCGGGAAAGCCATGCACCATCAGGACCAATGGACCCGCGCCTTCCACCGCGACACGCAGCCGTACGCGGCCCGTATCGATCATGCGAAATTCGGGCATCCACTCTCTCCTGACGTTTTATTGCTGTTGCGCGATGAACCATGACAAGTTGCGGAGGGCGAGGCTAGAGATCTCGCCATGTCGCGTATCCATGTTCCGACCCTCGCCCTTGCCCTGTTGACCACCATCGCCGCCGCGCCGGCCGTGGCACAGACCAATCATGACGAGGCGCTGTGGGTCAATGCCACGGTAATGGGCCGCGTATCGGGACCGCTGGTATATTTCGCCGAGGTGCAGCCGCGCGTGACGGACGGTGTATCGCGGCTCTCGCAGGTGCTGCTGCGCCCGGCGATCGGCTATCAGATCTCGCCGGCGGTGACGGTGTACCAGGGCTATGCCCATGTCATCGAACCGCTGGAGAACGGCCCCGATCGCAACGAGGACCGGTTGTTCCAGCAAGTGACCTGGAATGTCGGCAAGATCGGTCAGCTGGAGGTGCAGTCGCGCACCCGGCTGGAACAGCGCTGGCGCTCCGACGGTGATGGCATGTCGCTGCGCGCGCGGCAGATGATGCGGTTCGAATATCCGCTCGCGCCGGGCACGAAGCGGGTGGCGGCGCTGGGATCGGTCGAGGGATTTGTCGGCCTGAAGTCGGCCGACTGGGGCGGTGTCACCGGGTTCGATCAGGTGCGCACCTTTGTGGGGCTGGAAATTCCGCTGCCGGGCACGTCGACGCTGGAGGCGGGATATCTCAACCAGACCCGCGACGCCCCCGGGCGCCGCGTCGACATGGCGCACGTCGCCTCATTGACGCTGTTCGTTCGCCTTTGACCTGAACGAAGGGCGCGGAAGCTCAGCTGCCGCGCTTCGCCTTCGCCCCCGCCAACGCCGACAGCACGCCGCGCATGGTGCGCACTTCCTGGCTGGTCCATGCCGGCTTGGTCAGCAGCGTGCGCAGCGTGCGGCGCGTCGCCGGCGTGCGATCGGGCGGGAAGAAGAAATTCGCCTGTTCCAGCATCGTGTCGAGCTGGCCGATCAGCCCCTCCAGCTCCTCCTGCGGGGCGGGCGGATCGAGCGTCACTTCCGGCGGTGACGCGAGCGCCTCGCCCTTTGACCATTCATAGGCGACCAGGATCACCGCCTGGGCGAGGTTGAGGCTGCCGAATTCGGGATTGATCGGCACCGTCAGGATCGTGCGGGCGAGCGCGACGTCGTCGGTTTCCAGCCCCGATCGTTCCGGCCCGAACAGGATCGCGCTGCGCCCCGCCGCGCCGCGCATGTCGGTCGCCGCCTGTTCGGGCGTTACCACCGGCTTGGTGATCCCGCGCTTTCGCACCGTCGTCGCATAGACGTTGGGGCAGTCGGCCACCGCCTCCGCCACGCTGTCGAACACCCTGGCCTGTGCCAGCACGATGTCCGCGCCCGAGGCGGCGGGGCCCGCGGCGGGATTGGGCCAGCCGTCGCGCGGCGACACCAGGCGCATTTCGGTCAGCCCGAAATTGAGCATCGCGCGCGCCGCCTTGCCGATATTCTCGCCCAGTTGCGGACGGACGAGAACGATGACGGGGGGTTGGGAAGAAGCCATGGTGCTGCGCCTATCCGCCAAGGGTCGCGTTCGACAAGTATCGCAGCGGCGCTCGGGCGCCTCAGCCGCGCGCCGCTTCCTCCACGGTGCCGGCGAACTCCTCGAAATCGCGCGCCTCGCTGAAATCGCGATAGACGCTGGCGAAGCGGATATAGGCGACCGAATCGAGGCCCTTCAGCGCCTCCATCACCATTTCGCCGATCCGCTTGGACGTGACCTCGGCCTCGCCGCTGGTTTCCAGCTGGCGCTGGATGCCGCTGACCAGCCGCTCGATGGCGAGGCCGTCGAGCGGCCGCTTGCGCGCCGCGATCCCGATCGATCGCAGCAGCTTCTCGCGATCGAACGGCTCGCGCCGATCCTCCGACTTCACCACGGTCAGCTCACGCAGCTGGATCCGTTCAAAGGTGGTGAAGCGTGCGGCGCAGCCCTCGCACTGACGACGGCGGCGGATCGCGGCGCCATCGTCGGTCGGGCGGCTGTCCTTCACCTGGCTCGCATCATGGCCGCAGAAGGGGCAGCGCATCGTTCAACTCTTCTGGTTGGACGCCCCCGCCGCAGCCGCGACAGGGACGCAGGATGACAGGATCAGATCTTGTCCCGCCGGGCATAAGCGACGCCGGCACCGACAAGCGCGCCCAGCACCGGGCCGACGAACGGCACCGGAATGGCGATGACCGCGCCGATCGCGCCGTACTTGGCCATCTTCTTGCCGAGCCCCGGCGTGTTCTGGACGGTGGTCTGGACTTCCTCGATCTTGGACACGTTCACCTCACTTGTAGATGGGGAAACGAGCGCACAGCGCGCGAACTCGTTCCCGCACGGCCGCCTCGACCTCGGCATCGCCCTTCTCGCCCTTCTTGGCCAGACCGTCGAGCACGTCGGCGACCATGTTGCCGATCTCGCGGAACTCGGCCGTGCCGAAACCGCGGGTCGTACCCGCCGGGGTGCCGACGCGGATGCCGCTGGTCTTCACCGGCGGCAGCGGATCGTTGGGGATGCCGTTCTTGTTGCAGGTGATGCCGGCACGCTCCAGCGCCTCGTCCGCATCCTTGCCGGTGACGCCGAGCGGGGTGAGGTCGACCAGCGCAAGATGCGTGTCGGTGCCGCCGGACACGATCGCCGCACCGCGCTCCTTCAGCGTTGCCGCCAGCACCTTGGCGTTTTCCACCACTGCGGCGGCATAGCTCTTGAACTCCGGCTGCAGCGCCTCGCCGAACGCCACTGCCTTGGCGGCGATGACATGCATCAGCGGGCCACCCTGGAGCCCCGGGAACACCGCCGAGTTGATCTTCTTCGCGATCGCTTCGTCATCGGTCAGGATCATGCCGCCACGGGGGCCACGCAGCGTCTTGTGCGTCGTGGTGGTGACGACATGCGCATGGCCGAACGGGGTCGGATGGACGCCGCCAGCGACGAGGCCCGCGAAATGCGCCATGTCGACCATGAAGAACGCACCGACCTTGTCCGCGATCGCGCGGAAGCGGGCGAAATCGATGTGGCGCGGATAGGCCGAACCGCCGGTGATGATCAGCTTGGGCTGTGTCTCGATCGCCTGACGCTCGACCGCGTCATAATCGATCAGGTGCGTGTCCGGCGTGACGCCATATTGCACGGCGTTGAACCACTTGCCGCTCATCGCCGCGCGCGCGCCGTGCGTCAGGTGCCCGCCCGAATCGAGGCTGAGGCCCATGATCGTGTCGCCCGGCTTCACCAGCGCCAGCATCACCGCGCCATTCGCCTGCGCGCCCGAGTGCGGCTGCACATTCGCAAAGCCGCAGTTGAACAGCTGCTTCGTGCGATCGATCGCGAGCTGCTCCACCTCATCGGACGGGTGGCAGCCCTGATAGTAACGCTTGCCGGGATAGCCCTCGGCGTACTTGTTGGTGAAGACCGAGCCCTGCGCCTCCAGCACCGCCTTGGAGACGATGTTCTCCGACGCGATCAGCTCGATCTGAGTCTGCTCACGGTCCAGCTCATGCTCGACACCGGCGAACACCGCGGGATCAGCATCGGCGAGACCGCGGGTGAAGAAGCCGCCCTCGACAGCATAAGGCGTCTGAACCTCGTTCAGCGTGGTTGGGTTGGTGCTCATGCTGGCTCCTTCTGGAAATCAGGCGCGCCGAGCTTGTCGACGCGGGGGGCGTGGCGGCCGCCGGCAAAGGCGGTGTCGAGGAAGGCGGTGACGCAGGCCTTGGCCATGTCCTCGCCGATCAGGCGGGCACCAAGCGCGATGGCGTTGGCGTCATTATGCTCGCGCGACAAAGCGGCGGCGAGCGGATCGGACACGAGCGCACAGCGCAGCGCGGGATTGCGGTTCACCGCGATCGAAATGCCGATACCCGAACCGCATAGGGCAATGCCGCGCTCGGCCTCACCCGCGGCGACCGCTTCGGCCAATTTGTATCCGTAATCGGGATAATCGACCCGCGCGTCGGTGTCGGGCCCGAGGTCGAGAACATCATGCCCGCCCTCGCGCAGCCAGGCGACAAGCGTCGCCTTCAGCGACACGGCGGCGTGATCGGAAGCGACGGCGACTCGCATGGGGTTCAGCGATGCTCTCGGCAGTGGTGGATGCGCGGCCCTTTAGCCGCGGTGTCACGATAATGCCACCGTCGCGATCGCCATGCTCGCCTCCCCCGCGCCGGGACATGGCCGGGCGCGGGGGACAGGGCGCGGATCAGGCGGCCTTGGCTGCCTGGCGGAAACGATGGAGCAGCGGCTCGGTGTACCCCGACGGCTGCTCCACCCCTTCAAAGATCAGCGCGCGGGCAGCGCGGAAGGCATGACCGTCCCAGTCGAGCGGGCGGTACAGCGGGTCGCCGGCATTCTGCGCGTCGACCTTCTCCGCCATCCGATCGAGCGCCTCGTCCACCTCGCCTTCGGTGCACACGCCGTGGAGCAGCCAGTTGGCAAGATGCTGCGAAGAAATGCGCAGTGTCGCGCGATCCTCCATCAGCCCCACGTCATGGATGTCGGGTACCTTGGAACAGCCGACGCCCTGGTCGATCCAGCGCACGACATAGCCAAGGATCCCCTGGCAGTTATTGTCCAGTTCCTCGCGGATCTCCTCCGGCGTCCAGTTGCGACCCGGCGCCGCGAACGGCACGGTCAGCAGCTTCGCCAGCGGCGGCGGCGCCTCGCCCGCGATCTCCTTCTGCCGCGCGAACACGTCGACCTGATGGTAATGCAGCGCGTGGAGCGTTGCCGCGGTGGGCGACGGCACCCAGGCGGTGTTGGCGCCGCTCTTCGGGTGTGCGATCTTCTGCTCCAGCATGTCGGCCATCATGTCCGGCGCGGCCCACATGCCCTTGCCGATCTGCGCCTTGCCGGAAAGGCCACAGGCAAGGCCGATGCGCACGTTGCGATCCTCATAGGCCTTGATCCACTCCGCGCCCTTCATCTCCGCCTTGCGGATCACCGCGCCGCCGCGCATCGCGGTGTGGATCTCGTCGCCGGTGCGATCGAGGAAGCCGGTGTTGATGAAGGCGATCCGGTCGCGCACCGCATGGATGCAGGCGGCAAGATTGGCCGAGGTGCGGCGCTCCTCGTCCATCACGCCGACCTTGATCGTGTGGCGATCGAGGCCGAGCAGATCCTCCACCGCATCGAACAGCCGGTTGGTGAACGCCGCTTCGTCCGGCCCATGCATCTTGGGCTTCACGATATAGATCGATCCGGTGCGGCTGTTCTGCAGCGTGCCGAGCCGCTTCAGATCATGCAGCCCGATCAGCGAGGTGACGATCGCGTCGAGGATCCCCTCCGGCGCGTCGCTGCCATCTTCGAGGCGCAGCGCGGGCGTCGTCATCAGATGGCCGACGTTGCGCACGAACAGCAGCGAACGGCCCGGCAGCGTGAAGCTGGAGCCGCTCGGCGATTGATAGGTCCGATCGCCGGCCAGCTTGCGGGTCAGCGTCGCGCCGTTCTTCTCGAACGTCTCGACAAGATCGCCGCGCATCAGGCCCAGCCAGTTGCGGTACGCCGCGACCTTGTCCTCCGCGTCGACCGCGGCCACCGAATCCTCCAGGTCGACGATCGTCGTCAGCGCCGATTCGAGGATCACGTCGGCGATGCCGAACGGATCGGTCTTGCCGATCGGGGACTCGCGATCGACCACGATCTCGATGTGCAGCCCGTTATGGACGAACATCACGCCCTTATCGAAGCGCGCGAAGCGATGCGGGCAGTCACCGCCCGTCAGCGCCGCTTCCCAGCCCGGCAGCGTTTCATCGAGGAACGCCCGCGCCCGCGCGATCACCTGCGCGCCGCGATCGGCATCATAGCCGCCCGGCTTCGCCTTCCCCGGCAGCGCATCGGTGCCGTAGAATGCGTCGTAAAGGCTGCCCCAGCGCGCATTGGCGGCGTTCAGCACGAAGCGCGCGTTGAGGCTCGGCACCACCAGCTGCGGCCCGGCCATGGTGGCGATTTCGGGATCGACGTTCTCGGTGCCGATGGTGAACGGCGCCGGCTCTGGCACGAGATAGCCGATCTGCGTCAGGAACGCCTCGTCGACCGGTTCTCCGGCCATATAGCGCGCGTCGATCGCCGCCTGCAGCTCCTCGCGCCGGGCAAGCAGCGCCTTGTTCTCCGGCGTGAACCGATCGAAGATCGCCGCCGCGCCCTGCCAGAAGGCGTCAGCCGAAATGCCGGTGCCGGCAAGCGCCTCCTCCTCGACAAAGGCGGCGAGGCGATCATCGACCGAAAGGCCGGCGCGGGTCTGCATGGGGATTCCTCCTGACGTTACCAACAGCGCCTGGGGAGGGCACCGCCGCGATTAGTCGATGCCGCGGTGGGAGTGCAACGCCCAATTCCGCCCCGAGGTCCGCCCGGGGAGGATTGATCGGGCCGGATCAGGAGGCGCGTTTCCACACCATCAGTTCGCCCTCGGCAACCACTTGGCCGGCCGTTCCGACCGGTTCGGAACTGCCATCGCTGAGGAAAGCGATCGTCGCCGCGTCGCTCGCCGGCACCTGCGCCAGCGTGCGCTTCCCATCCGGCAGCTTCGCCACGACCACCCCGGCCTTTGCCGAACCGTCACGGTTGTAGAACACGGTGTAGGTCTCGACCTCAGCCGGTCCGCTATAGTCCTTCACCAGTTCCGGCACCGCGCCGCGCGCAGCATCCGCCTCCGCCTGCAGGTCGAACGCATGCGCCTCCCCCGCGCCCGGCAGCGGCTTTGTGCCGAGCACGATCGCGTGATTGTGCGTGGCAAAGCCGCCATTGGCGAACAGCAGCCCCTTCTCGCCCTCGCCGGCGCGCAGGGCGTCGACCATCTCGGCCACGGCATGCGCCATGTAATTGCCGATCGGCCCGCCGCCGAAGGTGAGGCCACCGAACACCGTCGCGGGCTTCTCCACCGGCCAGCCGATCACCCGCCGCGCCATCTTGGGCACGCAGGGGAAGCAGGAATAAAGCTCGACCAGGTCGAGATCGTCCGCCGTCACCTCGTTGAACTCGAGCGTGCGGCGGAGGCACACTTCCATGCTGGGCGACTTGTCGTAGCGGTCACGGGCAAGGAAATCGTCCGCCTCGTGCGCGCTGGCGCCGCGGCCGACATAGATGATCCGCTCCTCCGGCACGCCGCGCCGCCGTGCTTCCGCCAGGCTGGTGACGATGAAGCCCGCGCCCTGATTGACGCTCGAATTCGCCACCATCAGCTTTGTGTAGGGGAAGGCGATCGGACGATTGTCCGCGGTCGGCTCGACGATCTCCTGCGGTGACTTCGGCGCATGGATCCAGGCCGCCGGCGTCTGCGCCGCGACCTCGGAGAAGCGCGACCAGATCTCGCCTGACTCACGCTGCCCTTCGTCCAGCGTCTGGCCATAAGCCGCACGCCCGGCATTCTCGTGCAGCGGATACACATCCACCGGCGTCGCCAGCCCGTAGATCTGGCGATAGCCGGGCTTCGCGCCCTTGCTCAGCGTGCGCAGCGGGTTCTGGTCCGCAACGCTCGTCTTCGCCGCGATCGCCGCACGCTGGCTGGCGGTGCGCAGCGCCTCGCCGCCGGTCACCGCCGCGATTTTGATCTCGCCGCGCGCGATCCGATTCGCCGCCTCGTTCAGCAGCAGGATCGGGCTGTCGCCATTGGGACCAACCGATTCATAGACGATCCCCGCCGTCGATCCGATCCCGTCCGCCACCTTCTGCGCCAGCGGATTGTCCTTGCGGAAGCTGATCTGCTGCACGACCGCGACGGAATCGACATCCGCCAGCCAGCCGCCGCCCGCGTCCTTGTCGGCCTCCTCCAGCGCGGCGATCATCAGGCCCAGCGCATCCTTGCCCGCCATCGGATCGGCCGGGCGGTCATTGACCTGCCCGACCCCGACGATGACGGCGACCTTCTCCGGATCAGCCGCCATGTTCAGCGCGCCTTCCACACCGGGGCGCGCTTCTCGGCAAATGCCTTCGGCCCTTCGCGCGAGTCCTCGCTGGTGAAGACGATCTTGGTTTCCTCGCGGTTCTGCGCCCAGGCCGCTTCCTCGCGCTCGACCCGGCCATTCGAAATGCCCTGCGCCATCCGCTTCGACGCCTGCACCGACAGCGGCGCGTTGACCGCAATCCGCTCGGCCAGCGCGAAGGCGGTGTCGAGCAGCTGCTCACGCGGGGCGACGGCGTTGATCAGCCCCAGTTCCAGCGCGCGATTGGCGTCGATCGGGTCGCCGGTCAGGATCATTTCCATCGCGATCTTCTTGGGCAATTGCTCCGGAAGCCGGAACACGCCGCCAGCGGCCGCAAACAGGCCGCGCTTGGGCTCGGGCAGGCCGAACTTCGCCTCATCCACTGCGACGGCAAGGTCGCAGGCCAGCGTGATTTCCAGCCCGCCGCCCAGCGCCATGCCGTTCACCGCCGCGATCACCGGCTTGGAAATGGCGTGGCTGACGATGCCGGCAAAGCCCCAGGCCGCCTTGGTCTTGTCGTCCGGCGCCAGGCTCTCGCCGCGTGACAACGCGACGAGATCGGCGCCCGCACAGAACGACTTGTCGCCAGCGCCCGTCACGATGACGACGCGGATCTCGGGATCCTTGTCCGCCGCCTCCAGCGCATCGCCCACGCCCTCATGGACGAAGCGGTTGACCGCGTTGCGCGCTTCCGGGCGGTTGATCGTGATGAGCATCACATTGCCGCGCGTTTCGACGGTGACGGCTTCATTGCCAAGGTCGGCCATATTGATCCCTTTCATGCTGCTTGTTCGATGATCTTCCGGGCCAGCAGCGAAGCGACGCTATCGTCGCTCCACCCCAGCCAATCCTTGATGACGGTGGCGCTGTGTTCGCCGATGCGGGGCGCAGGCCGCTGGTCGGGCGGCGGTACGCGGTCGAAGCGGGTGAGCGCGCCCTCGACGATGAACGGGTCGGGCAGCAGCGGGTGATGCGCGGTGCGAAACGTGCCGAGTGCGCGAAACACGGGAAGGTCGGGAAGGTCCACCACGCGGACCATCATGCCCGCCGCCAGCCCCACCGACTGAAGCTGCGCCATCACGTCGTGAGCCGGCTGGGTGCGCGACCATTGTTCGGGCTCGTCGCCGGCGATCGCGTGCAGGGCCCGGCGATCCGTCGCGTCGCGCAGCGTCACGGCGCACCATTCGTCCTCGCCAGCGCACGGAAGAAGACGATCCTCCGCCGGATCGCCGCTGACCGTCAGCCCCTCCGCGCGGGCGGCGGCGGCGGCGATCTCCACTGCCTTGTGCCCCAGCATCACTTCCGCCTGGCTGACGCTCGCCGTCCCGCCGGTGCCGGTGCGCATCCGCCGGATCAGCAGCGCCAGCGCCCCGATCGCGCTGATCCGGCCAGCGACGTGATCGGGATAGACGGTGACCGTGTCGGAGAAGCTGTTGGGCTCGCCCGGATAGGTCCATTGCGTGCTGAGCCCGGCGGAGGCGCGCACCAGTGGGCCATAGCCGAGCCGACGCGACCAGGGCCCGGTCGGCCCGAAGGCGGAACTGTCGACGCTGACGAGCCGCGGATTGGCCTCGGCCAGCGTCGCGGCATCCAGCCCCAGCGCGTCGAGCGTGCCGGGCTTGAAGTTCGACAGCAGCACATCGGCCTGCCGCACCAGATCGAGGAACAGCGCACGCCCCTCCGGCGCCTTGAGATCGATCGACAGCCCGCGTTTGTTGCGGTGGCCGGCCGCAAAGGTGAGGCTCACCGGATCGTCGTCGCGCGACTGGCGCTGCCCGTCGGGGAAAGCGGCATTTTCCACCTTCACCACGTCGGCGCCAAAGTCGGCGAGCAGCCGCCCGGCCTCTCCCCCGACGACGATGATCCCCATGTCGAGCACGCGCAGGCCGGCGAGCGGGTAATCGGCCGCTGGCGGAGGATCGAAGCGCGGCCGCGCCGTCGCGAACGCCGTATTCTCGCCCGCCAGAGGGTCGCGAGCGGCAGGCGACACCCCGGCGCGCTCGCCGTCGATCTCGATCGTGCCGTTGGGGAAGGGCAAGGTGATGCCGGGCGCTATTTCCACCGGCACGAAGGCCTCGCGCGCCGTCATCTGCGCCGTCGCGATCGCTTCCTCGACGGTGAGCAGTCCGGCGGCCGGGATTCCGCGTCCCGCCGCCTCTTCCTCGATCTCGGCGCGGGTCTTGTCGGCAAAGAAGCGCGTGATCGCCGGCAGCAAGGTGGTGGAGCGGAAGCGGGTCATCAGCTTCTCCCACTCCGGCCCGGCAAACTCGTCCGGCTCCCCCAGCCACACGAACATGCTGCGCCACTGGCGGGGCGCGAGGACGCACAGCCGCACGAAGCCATCAGCGCAGGGCAGGATCGGATAGCGATAGCGTTCGTCGGTGCGACCGCGCGGCTGCTTCCAGCTTGGCACCCCCGATTGCGCGCTGCCGTTCAGGCCGAAGCCCGGATCAAGCGCCTGCATCGCCGCCTCGAGCAGCGTCATGTCGAGGTGATCGCCCTCGCCGGTGCGCAAGCGGCGGATCAGCGCGCCGAGCGTCGCGACCACCATTTGCGTCGCTGCGGTTTCCAGCGTCAGGCGGCCCGGCGGCAGCAGCGGTGGCCGGTCCGGCAGGCCGGAGCGCGACAGGCTGCCGGTCAGCGCGTGCAGCACCGCGTCGCTCGCACGCCAGTCCTTCCACGGGCCGACGGTGCCGAAATCGCTCAGCGTGACATGAATGATCTGCGGCGCCGCATGGCGTATCGCCGCGTGATCGAGCCCGGGGAGCTGCTCCTCGAGCAGGATGTCCGCCCCCGCCGCCAGCGCCAGGAAGCGATCCTGATCGCGCGGCAGGTCGATCGTGACGGCGCGCTTGCCAAGGTTCGCCGCAACAAAGTCGAGGCTGATGTGGCCGACCATCGCACCGTTCCGCCGATCCGTGCCCCCGCCGCGGGGCTCGATGCGGATGACCTCGGCGCCCAGTTCCGCCAACAGCCGCCCCGCCGATCCGAGCACGCCGGGAACGGCATCCAATACGCGTATCCCGGTGAGCGGCAGGTCGGTCATAGCGGCCAGGCGAGTTCCCGCCGGGCGGCGCTTTCGCGGTAGAAATCGAGCAGCGGCCGCTCGTCGCCGCGCGTCCGCCCGACCTCGTCATGATGCGCGATCAGCGCCTCGGCCAGCGTCGCCCAGGCGCCGTCCAGCGCGTCCAGCGTCTCGCCCTCATTGGTGACCGGAGCATCGTCGCCGAGCAGCCGGCGCATGTCGGCAATATCGGCGCGGCGCCAGGCGGCGGCCTTTTCCGCCTCCTGCGCGCCGAGCAGCGCGAGCAGCGCCGCCACCGTCAGCGTCGATCCGGCGAAGGCATCGCTCGCACCCACCTTCTCCCCCGCCCCGGCCGCCGCGATGCCAGCACCGATCAACACCTGCGCCAGATCGCTGGTGGGGAGGACCGGCACCGGATCGAACACCGATCCGCCAAGCTGCGCGGCGATGATCGCCTCCTGCCGCCGCGCGGTGTACCAGCCCGAGACCGCCAGCACCGGATCCTGCCGCCCGCCGTCGACGAACTCGCGAAAGGCGGAGATCCAGATCGCCATTCCCTTCACCGATGCGAACAACGCCCACCAGCGCATTGCCGCGGGATCGACCGTCAGCCCGCTGGCGCGCTCCCAGATCGCGATCGCGTCCGGCCGCGGCAGCATGCCGCTGGCCGCGCCGGGGATGAAATGATCCCAGATCGGGTCCAGCGCCCAGCCCAGATCCTCCAGCGGATCGCCGAGATGCGCCATTTCCCAGTCAAACATCGCGCGCATCCCGCCCGCGCCGTCGTGCATGACGTTGCCGGAGCGGTAATCGCCATGAACGATCGCAACACGCTGTGCCGGCGGCGGCGGATTGGCGCGCAGCCAGCGGATCGCGGCGCGCGCGATCGGCTGCGGCTGCAGCGCGTCCTCCTCGATCACCCCTTCCCAATAATCGAGCGCGATCCGCCAGCATTGGTCGGGCTCGGGCATCGGTACATGGTCGGCGAGCGGCGTGCCGGCCGGATCATGCGCCGCCAGCCGGCCCAGCGCACCAAAGAACGCCTCGCCCAGCGCCGCGCCATGCACGCCGAACGGATCGCGCGCGAAGCTGCTCGCGACTTCGCCGCCCTCGATCCGCTCCATGATGAAGAACGGCCGGCCAAGCTCGGCGCCATCGGGCTCCAGCGCCACCGCACGCGGCACGGGAACGACCCCTGCCGCACTTTGATAGGCGCGAAACTCGGTCGCGCTTTCGGTGTCGATCAGGCCCTTCGCCGGCTCGCGCCGCAGGATCAGCCGGTGGATGTCCGCCCCGGCATGGGCATCGAAGCGATAGGTCTCGCGGCTCGCGCCGCCGGGAATCCGGGTCAGATCCGCCACCCGCACCGGCTGTTCCCAGACGCGCGAGAGATACGCCTCGATCTCGGTTGCGGTCAGCGTGGTCATGCCGGGTCGAGCACGCCCTTGAAGCCCGACGGCGCGTGCGGCCCCATCACGAGCTGTTCGAGCACCCCCTTGCCGCGCCGCACCTTGCCGTCAGGTCCCGTCATGGTGACGGTGGCCAGCGCCTGGACGTGCAGATGGTGCGGCTGCATCGGGTCCATCTCCGCGGGTACGAAATCCTCGCGCTCCACCGTCAGCCCGTCGCCCTGGTGCCGGCCGTGGCTCCACTTGGGGTGGGTATAGCCAAGGCCAAGCATCATGAACTGCTGGCCCAGGTCGAACTCGACCTTCGTTTCCTGACCCTCTTCGTCCTTCAGCGTGACGCTTGCAGCCTGGGCGTGGCGTGATCCCTGCTTCCACTGCACCTGATAGTCGGATTCGAAATGCGTCTCATCCTCGATCCCGCCGCCCAGCGGCTTCCACGCCGCGCGGCGATTCCAGAAGCGGCCATGCTCGTCATCATTGGTGTGGAAATAGAAGTCGCCGTCCTCCATCGCGGTCGGGCTCCACAGCCAGAAGAATTGCGGTGCAATCGGCGGGCTGGCGGGCTGCGCATCGGGCGCACCGATCGGGCGCACACCCCAAGAGCGGTCGCGCGTGCCCAGCCAGCCGTTCACCTCAGTGCGATCGCCATCGACCTCGATCCAGCCCTGATAGCTGCCGTTCTGCGTCATCCGCGTCACGTCCATCAGCACGCGCGGGCCGTTGCGGCGGGTAAAGCGCGGCTCCTCCAGCGGGAAGGCGCGGCCGGTGAAGGTCAGCTCGGCGCGGATCTTGTGCTCGGGCGAATTGACCGTGAGCTTCACCGACTTGAGCGGCTCAAGCACCTCGACCGCGATCCCGCCGACCTGCGTGTCCATCCGCTCCATGTTGAGGCCGCGGCTGGCGTGCAGATTCACCTGCTTGCCGTCCTTCAGCCAGCAGAAGCTCGCATCGATGATGTTGATATGCGGATAGACGCCCATCGCGGCGGCGAAGAAGCCGTCCTCGTCGGCACCGGGGGCATAGCCGTTGAAGAAGAAGCGATCGTAGAAATTCCGATCCGTCCCCGCATAAGCGACCGGCTCGGCCGTCTGGTGGATCGGATATTCGTCGCCCTTGGTCAGCACCATGCCCGCTCTCTCCATCACATCCTTGGCCGATCTGTCGTCGGCTCAAGGGCGGAGGTGGACCAGCGGCGGCGGCCCTGTCAACGCCAAGATAACAGAAGTTACGTTACGATGGCCGCGTGGTGCGGGCGCGTGCGTCAAACGCGCCGACACTGGCCGCGCGCCCCGGCGACACGGCCGGGCAAAGCCGCCCGCCCGTGCGCCTCCTGTCCGGCTCAGCCGCGCGCGAGCGGCGCGAAGCGGGCGACCTGCTTGCCCACCATGCGCAATTGCTCGACCACCGCCGGGTCGTTCGCCCCCCCCTCGGCATCGAACTTGGTGATCGCGCTGTTGATCGCGGCGGCGAAAGGCGTCGGCCAGCCGCGCAGCGCATGGACGATCGATCGCAGCGCGGCGATCGTCGATCCCGTCGCCTGCCAGCCATAAGCAGTCGCGATCAGCCCCACCGGCATGTCGGCAAGATAGGTCCGCTCGGCATCGCGCGCGGTTTCCTCCAGCAGGTCGAGCGCGTTCTTCACCACGCCCGAAATGCTGCCGTGATAGCCGGGCGAGGCGATGATCAGCGCCGACGCGCCGCGCACCGCGTCGACGAATTCCTGCTCCTCGGCGGTGCGGCCGGGCGCCTTGGGGTCATAGAGCGGGAATTTCGCCATGTCGGCACCACCGAACAGGCGCGTGCGGAAACCCTGCTCGCCCGCCGCGTCCAGCGCGATCCGAAGCGCGCGTTCGGTGGAGGATATGCCACCAATGGTGCCGCCAATGCCCACGACCAACGGTCTGTCGTCCAATTGAAATGCTTTCTCTTCGCCGCTCATGCGCCTATCCCTCGCACGGTGCGCACCCTTGCGGCAACTGTCATACTGAAGTAATACGCCCGATGGCTGACCGCCGAGATGATTCCATGCGCCCGAGCTCCATGCGCCCTGACCCCTTCGATCCCAGCCAGCACGACGGTGGCCGCATCCGCTATCACCATGCCCCCGGCGAGGCGCGTGATCCCATGCCGGATTTCGCGGCGTGGCGCGACGGCGACCTGCCGGGCGAGGACGGAGCGGCGACACGCCGCGCGACGCGCTTCAGCCTGCCACGGGTGTCGATGCGCTGGATCATGCGCGGGCTCGGGGCAGCCGTCATCCTGCTGGTGCTGGCGATCATCTGGCTGGCGATCACCGCGCCGCTCTCGCAATCGCTGAAACCGCCGACGCCCCCGTCGATCACGCTCACGGCTTCCGACGGCACGCCGATCGCGCGGCGCGGCGCAATCATCGCCCAGCCGGTCGATGCTGCGAAGCTGCCCGCGCATGTCCGCGAAGCGTTCATGGCGATCGAGGACCGGCGCTTCTATTCGCACTGGGGCATCGATCCGCGCGGCATCGCGCGTGCCGCCTGGGCGAATTTCGGCTCCGGCGGGGTGCGTCAGGGTGGCAGCACGATCACGCAGCAGCTGGCCAAAAACGCCTTTCTCGATTCCGATCGTACCGCCGCGCGCAAGATCCGGGAGGTGTTCATCGCCTTCTGGCTGGAGGCGTGGCTGAGCAAGGACGAGATCCTCTCCCGCTATCTGTCGAACGTCTATTTCGGCGACAACGTCTATGGCCTGCGCGCCGCGTCGAACCATTATTTCGGGCGGGAGCCGGAGAAGATGAACATCGGCCAGGCGGCGATGCTGGCCGGCCTCGTCAAGGCGCCGTCACGGCTCGCCCCGACCAGCAACCTGAAGGGCGCGCGCGATCGGCAGAAGGTGGTCGTCGCGGCGATGGTCGACGCCGGTTTCCTGACCAAGAGCGAGGCCGCCGACGTGCAGCCGCAGCGCGTCAAGGCGCGCCGCGCACAGCAATTGCCCACCGGCACCTATTTCGCCGACTGGGTACTGCCCGATGCGCGCGACCAGGCCGGCGAGGTGCAGACCGAGGCCACCGTGCGCACCACGCTGGACCGCGATCTGCAGCGCAATGCCGAACGCGTCATCCGCCAGGCCGGATTGCGCCAGGCGCAGGCCGCGCTGGTGGCGATGAAGCGCAATGGCGAAGTCGTCGCGATGGTCGGCGGGCGCGATTACAAGAAAAGCCCGTTCAACCGCGCCACCCAGGCGCGGCGCCAGCCGGGATCGACGTTCAAGCTGTTCGTCTATCTCGCCGCGCTGCGCGCCGGCATGTCGCCCGACACGATCGTGGACGATTCGCCGGTCGAGATTGCCGGGTGGAAGCCAAAGAACGACGACGGCCGCTATCTCGGCGACATCACGCTTCTGCGCGCCTTCCAGCGATCCTCCAACGTCGTCGCCGCGCGGCTGACGCAGGAGGTCGGCGTGCGCAACGTGATCCGCGCCGCGCGCGACCTCGGCATCACGACGCCGATCGCCAATGAAGCGACGATTGGGCTCGGCACGTCCGAAGTATCGCTGCTGGAACTGACCGCGGCCTTCGCCGGCGTGTCAGAGGGGCGCTATCCGGTGCAGCCGCATGGCCTGCGCAACGTTGCGGACAAGAGCTGGTACCAGGCGCTGACCGATGGCCAACGCACGATGCCGCGCCGCATCCATGACGACATGCTGACCCTGCTTGCCGCCTCGGTGCGCGGTACGGGCCGCGCGGCGGCATTGTCGGTCGATGCCTATGGCAAGACGGGCACGTCGCAATCGGGCCGCGACGCCTGGTTCATCGGCTTTGCCGGCGATCTGGTGGTCGGCGTGTGGGTCGGCAACGACGACAATACGCCCAATCCCGGGCTCCACGGCGGCGGCATCCCGGCGCAGATCTGGCGCAATTTCATGGTCAGCGCGCTCGATCTCGCGCCGGTCGTGAAGGCGCCGGTGGTCGAGGATATCGATCCCGACGCCGGGCTGATCGCCGACGTCGAAAACGAAATCGCGCCGATCACCGCGCCGATCGAGGGGTTGGGGATGGATCTTCAGATCGGGCCGGATGGCTCGGTCAGCATCGCCCGTCCCGAGGGCCCGCCCCCGCCGCGCCGGCGCGAGGAACGCGAACCGGTCTTCGAGGACGGACCGCCAGGCTTCTACTAGTCGCGCCGCTCGCCGCTCGGGTCACGAGCGGCGGGCGCGTCCCTCATTCGGCCGCTTCCATCACGAGGCTGTCGTCCAGCGGGTGCGACAGCCGGTCCAGCATCTCGCGCGGAACCACCTGCCAGAACCGGCCGACGCTGCGGTCCCAATCCTCCAGGATGCCGCGCGACCATTTGGAATCGGTCGCCTTGGCGTGACGCGCGATTAGGTCGTGCAGCACGTGCGCCCAATGCGTCGAGGCGAGCCGCTGCCAGGTGATGCTTTCCGGATTGGCGCGCCGGGCGAAGCTGTCGTCATGATCGTAGACGAATGCCATGCCGCCGGTCATCCCAGCGCCGAAGTTCTGGCCCACGGCACCCAGCACGACGGCGGTGCCGCCGGTCATATATTCGCAGCCGTTCGCGCCGCAGCCCTCGACCACCACCGTCGCGCCCGAGTTGCGGACCGCGAACCGCTCGCCCGCCTGTCCGGCCGCGAACAACGCGCCGGAGGTCGCACCATAGAGGACGGTGTTGCCGACGATCGTATTTTCCTGGCTGCGCAGCGGTGACGACACCGCCGGGCGCACCACGATGATGCCGCCGGACAGGCCCTTGCCGACATAATCATTGGCGTCGCCGAACACCTCCAGCGTGATGCCCTTGCACAGGAAGGCGCCCAGGCTCTGCCCGGCCGAGCCGCGCAGGCGGATCGTCACGTGATGGTCGTTGAGCGCGCTCATCCCGAAGGTGCGCGTGATCTCGCTCGACAGCCGCGTGCCGACCGCGCGGTGCGTGTTGCGCACCGAATAGGTCAGCTGCATCTTCTCGCGGCGCGAGAAAACGGCGGCGGCATCCTTGATGATCTGCGCGTCCAGGCTGTCAGGCACCTCGTTGCGGAAGGTGCTGAGCGAGAAGCGCCGCTCCGCATCCGTGGCATCCACCTTGGCGAGGATCGGGTTGAGATCGAGGTCGTCGAGATGCTCCGCACCGCGGCTCACCTGCCGCAGCAGCTCGGTACGCCCGATCACTTCGTCGAGGCTGCGCACGCCAAGCCGCGCCAGGATGTCGCGCACTTCCTCGGCAATGAAGGTCATCAGGTTGATGACCTTTTCGGGCGTGCCGACGAACTTCTCGCGCAGCCGCGGATCCTGCGTGCACACGCCGACCGGGCAGGTGTTCGAATGGCACTGGCGCACCATGATGCAGCCCATCGCGACGAGGCTGAGCGTGCCGATGCCGAACTCCTCCGCCCCCAGGATTGCGGCAATCACGATGTCGCGCCCGACGCGAAGGCCGCCGTCGGTGCGCAGCTTGATCCGGCCGCGCAGGCCGTTCAGCGTCAGCACCTGGTTGACCTCGGAAAGGCCCATTTCCCACGGCGTGCCGGCATATTTAATGCTGGTCTGCGGGGAAGCACCCGTGCCGCCGACATGGCCGGACACCAGGATCACGTCGGCATGCGCCTTCGCGACGCCCGCCGCCACCGTGCCGATGCCGGCGGAGGAGACGAGCTTCACGCACACCCGCGCCCGCGGATTAATCTGCTTCAGATCGTAGATCAGCTGCGCCAGATCCTCGATCGAATAGATGTCGTGGTGGGGCGGCGGGGAAATCAGCGTCACGCCCGGCGTCGCATGGCGCAGCTTGGCGATGAACTCGGTCACCTTGAAACCCGGCAGCTGCCCGCCCTCGCCAGGCTTGGCACCCTGCGCGACCTTGATCTCGATCTCATCGCAGGCGTTCAGATATTCCGCCGTCACGCCGAAGCGCCCCGACGCGATCTGCTTGATCACCGAATTGGCGTTGTCGCCATTCTCATACGGCTGATACCGGCTCTTGTCCTCGCCGCCCTCGCCCGACACGGCCTTGGCGCCGATGCGGTTCATCGCAATCGCCAGCGTCTCGTGCGCCTCCGGCGACAGCGCGCCCAGGCTCATGCCCGGCGTGATGAAGCGTTTGCGGATCTCGGTGATCGGCTCGACCTGATCGACCGGCACGCCCTCGGCCGGGAAGTTGAACTGCAACAGGTCGCGCAGATACACCGGCGGCAGATCCGCCACCCCGCGCGAAAATTGCAGATAGGTCGAATAGCTGTCGGTGCTGACGGAGGTTTGCAGCAGGTGCATCAGCTGCGCCGAATAGGCATGCGCCTCCCCGGTATGCCGCTGGCGATAGAAGCCGCCGATCGGCAGGTTCACCACCGCGTCGTCATAAGCGGCATCGTGCCGCCCCTTCGCGTTGACGTGGAGCGAGGCATAGCCCTCGCCCGAGATCTTCGCCGGCATCCCCGGGAAGAAATCGTTCACCAGCGCGCGGGACAGGCCCACCGCCTCGAAGTTGTAGCCGCCACGATAGCTGGAGATCACCGCGATCCCCATCTTCGACATGATCTTCAGCAGCCCTTCCTCGATCGCCTTGCGATGCCGCTTCAGGCACTCCTCCAGGCTGAGGTCACCGAACAGCCCGCGCGACTGACGATCGGCGATTGCGGCTTCCGCCAGATAGGCGTTCACCGTGGTCGCGCCCACGCCGACCAGCACCGCATAATAATGCGTGTCGAGACATTCGGAGGTGCGCACGTTGATTGAGGCGTAGGAGCGCAGGCCCCGCCGCACGAGATGCGTGTGCACGGCCGCGGCCGCCAGCACGCCGGGGATCGCGATCCGCGCCGGCCCGACATGTTCGTCGGTGATGAAGATCTCGCTCTTGCCCTGGCGCACCGCCTGCTCCGCCTCGTTGCGGATGCGCTGGATCGCGGCGCGCAGCTTTTCCGGCCCACCGTCCGCCTCGAACGTGGCATCGATCTCGGCCGCGGCGTTGTTGAAATAGGTCTTCAGCCGTGCCCAGTCCGTCGACGTCAGCACAGGCGAATCGAGCACCAGCACGCGCTCGCGCCGATCCTCGGTGTCGAGGATGTTGGCGAGATTGCCGAACCGCGTCTTGAGGCTCATCACATGGCGTTCGCGCAGCGAATCGATCGGCGGGTTCGTCACCTGGCTGAAATTCTGCCGGAAGAACTGACTGATCAGCCGCGGCTTGTCGGAAATGACGGCGAGTGGCGTATCATCGCCCATCGATCCGATCGCTTCCTTTGCCGTTTCCACCATCGGCGCCAGGATCAGCTCCATGTCCTCCAGCGTCTGGCCAGCGGCGACCTGGCGCCGCGCGAGTTCGGCGCGGTCATAACGCGGCACCCCCGCGGCGGGCGGCGGCGGCAGATCCTCGATCGTCGCGAAATTGCCGATCATCCCGGCATAATCGGCCTCGCCGGCGATCCGGTCCTTGACCTCGCGATCATGGTACAGCCGCCCCTCGGCCAGATCGACCGCGATCATCTGCCCCGGCCCAAGCCGCCCCTTGGCGACGATCGTCGATTCGGGGACGACCACCATGCCGCTTTCGGAGCCGACGATCAGCAGGCCGTCGGCGGTCTGGGTGTAGCGCAGCGGCCGAAGCGCGTTGCGGTCCATCCCCGCCACCGCCCAGCGGCCATCGGTCATCGCCAGCGCGGCCGGGCCGTCCCACGGCTCCATCACCGAGGCGAGATATTGATACATCGCGGCATGCGCGGGCGGCATGTCACCGCTCACGTCGCCCTGCCAGGCCTCGGGCACCAGCATCAGCTTCGCGGTCGGCGCATCGCGGCCCGAACGACAGATCGCCTCGAACGTCGCGTCGAGCGCCGCCGTGTCGGACGCGCCAGCCGGGATCACCGGCTTGATGTCCTCCGAATGTTCGCCGAACGCGATCGACGCCATGCGGATCTCATGGCTCAGCATCCAGTTCTTGTTGCCGCGGATCGTGTTGATCTCGCCGTTATGCGCCAGGCACCGGAACGGCTGCGCCAGCCACCACTGCGGGAAGGTGTTGGTGGAATAACGCTGGTGGAAGATCGCGACCCGGCTTTCGAAGCGCTTGTCGGTCAGGTCCGGGTAGAACACCGACAGGCTCTCGGCCAGGAACAGCCCCTTGTAGATGATCGACCGGCAGCTCAGCGAACAGATGTAAAATCCCTGGATCTGCGCCGCGATCACCCGCTTCTCGATGCGGCGGCGGACCAGATACAGGTTTTTCTCGAACTCGGCCTCGTCGACCGCCTCGGGCAACGGGCCGGCGATCATGATCTGCTCGATCTCCGGCCGGGTCGCCTGCGCCTTCAGGCCGATGACGCTGACGTCGACCGGCACCTGGCGCCAGCCATAGATGGTGTAACCCGCCTCGATGATCGCGCTCTCCACGATGGTGCGGCACGTCTCCTGCGCGGCGAGATCGGTGCGCGGCAGGAACACCATACCGACGGCGAGCCGATTGGGCAGCACCTTGTGCCCGCCCATCGCGATCGCATCGTCGAAGAACCGCACGGGCAGGTCGACATGCAGGCCGGCGCCGTCGCCGGTCTTGCCATCGGCGTCGACCGCACCGCGATGCCATACCGCCTTCAGAGCATCGATCGCGGACTGGACGACGCGGCGCGACGGCTTGCCATCGGTCGCCGCGACCAGCCCCACGCCGCAGGCGTCGCCTTCGAACTCGGGACGGTACATGCCATAGGTGGCGAGATATTCGCGCTGATCCATCACGCGGCCTCCTTCGCGGTCGATGCCGCGGCCTTGCTCTTCAGATATTGGTGCATCGATGCGGCCACGTCGCGCCCATCACGGATCGCCCACACCACCAGGCTGGCGCCGCGCACGATGTCGCCCGCCGCGAACACCCCGTCGAGGCTGGTCATCAACGTCCTCGAATCGACCAGCACCGTGCCCCAGCGGGTGACGCCCAGCTCAGGCGCATCCCACAGATGCGGCAGTTCCTCGGCGTCGAAGCCCAATGCCTTGATCACCATGTCCGCCGGCATGTCGATCGGCCCGCCCGGATCCACCTCCGGCGCGCGGCGGCCACTTGCATCGGGCGCGCCCAGCCGCATGCGATTGGCGCGCACCGCCGTGACCTTCTCGTCCCCGACAAAGGAATGCGGCGCGGACAGCCAGACGAATTCGGCGCCTTCCTCTTCCGCATTGGCCACTTCGCGCTGCGATCCGGGCATGTTGGCGCGGTCGCGGCGATAGAGGCATTTCACGCTCTTCGCGCCCTGGCGGATCGCGGTGCGCACGCAATCCATCGCAGTATCGCCGCCACCGATCACGACCACATTCTTGCCCGCTGCATCCAGCCCGCCATTGTCGAACGCGGGCACCGAATCGCCAAAGCTCTTGCGATTGGAAGCGGTGAGATAGTCGAGCGCGGCGATCACGCCGGCGGCATCGTTGCCCGGCACGTCGATCGCCCGCGCCTTGTACACGCCAGTCGCGATCAGCAGCGCATCATGCCGCGCGCGCAGGTCCGCGAGCGAGGCATCATCGCCGACTGTAAAGCCCTCGTGAAAGACGATCCCGCCCGCCTTCAGCCGGTCGACCCGGCGCATCACCACCGGCTTCTCCAGCTTGAAGCCCGGGATCCCATAGGTCAGCAGCCCGCCGGCGCGATCGTGCCGGTCATAGACATGCACCTCATAACCATTGGCGCGCAGATATTCCGCTGCGGTCAGCCCGGCCGGACCGGCCCCGATCACGCCGACCGACTGGCCGCGCGCGGGGCCCGGCACCAGCGGCTCGACCCAACCTTCTTCCCAGGCGGTGTCGGTGATGAACTTCTCGACCGAGCCGATCGTCACCGCGCCATGGCCGGAGAATTCGATGACGCAATTGCCTTCGCACAGGCGGTCCTGCGGACAGATCCGTCCACAAATTTCCGGCATGGTGGAGGTCGCGTTGGACAGCTCATAGGCTTCGCGCAGCCGCCCTTCGGCGGTCAGCCGCAACCAGTCGGGGATGTGATTGTGAAGCGGGCAATGCACCGTGCAGTAAGGCACGCCGCATTGCGAACACCGCCCCGCCTGCTCCTCGGCGCGCGGCACCGCATAACGATCCGCAATCTCGCGAAAGTCCTCCGCGCGCGCGTCCGGCGCCCGCTTGTCCGGGTAGGATTGCGGGGTGACGACGAAACGAAGCATGGAATCAGCAGCCATAAGCCCTCCGCCGACGTGGTTCTCACATCGGCCGGATGCCATCAAGTCAGCATTGCTGTCCTATTTTCCAGCCTGCCCCGTTAGATCGTCAGTCCGCACGTATTTTTCCGGAGATAATAGTCCTGGTCCGGACCTACTTTGCTGCGAGCACCAGCAGAGCAACGCTCCCGGCGACGATTCGGTACCAGGCGAACGGCGCGAAACCGTGCTTCGTCACCACAGCCATGAACGCTTTCACCACCACCAGCGCGACGACGAACGACACCAGCGCGCCGACGCCGATCAGCTGCAGGTCATTGGCGGTGATCGCATCACGATGCTTGTACATCTGAAGCACCGTGGCGCCGGTCAGCGTCGGCAGCGCCAGGAAGAAGGAGAATTCCGCAGCCGTGCGGCGATCAATGCCGAACGCCATCGCACCCATGATCGTCGCGCCCGACCGGCTCACGCCCGGGATCATCGCCATGCACTGGACCAGGCCGATCTTCACCGATTGCGACACCGAAACGCCCGAGATGCCCCCGACGTCGCGGGTTTTCGCCAGTCGCTCGACGATCAGGATCGCGACCCCGCCTATGATCAGCGCCCAGGCGACGACGACGGCATTTTCCAGCAGCGCCTCGATCTGGTCGTTGAGGGCGAGGCCCAGCGCAACCGCAGGGATGAACGCGATCAACAGGTTACGGACGAAGGCGATCGAGTGTTTCTCGCCCTTCATCAGGCCGGACAGCACCGCCATGAACGTGCGCCAGTACAGCACCACGATCGCCAGGATCGCGCCTGGCTGGATGGCGATGTTGAACACCGCCCAGCGCTGCGGATCATAGCCCAGCAACTCGGTGGCGAGGACGAGATGGCCGGTGGAGGATACCGGCAGGAATTCGGTCACGCCCTCGACGATACCGAGGAGGATGGCGGTCAGCAGATCGGACATGGGTGCCTTTCAGGTCACGCGCCGCCCAGGTCCGGGCGCGCGCGAAAAAACGCGCGCGAAACGATGCTCAGGCGGCGGTGGGACGGGCAAAGCGGCCGTTGCGCTGGTAGCGCACCAGCCAGCCCGGCGCGACGCTCGCCAGCGGCGTTGCGGTGATGCCCAGCGCGGTCAGCCCCTCGGCACCCGGCGTCACCACCGTGTCCTTCTGCAGCAGCTTCCACTGATCGGGCGAGACCGGGATGAACGGCACCGCCGCCAGCACTCCGGCCAGCGCGTCGGGCACCCGGACGAACGACGGACGGCGGCCGATGGCGCGCGCAATCCACTGATTCAGCTCCATCATGGTGAACACGTCCGGTCCGCCGAGCTCGAAGGTGCGCCCACCGTAAGTCGCCGGATCGGAGAGCGCGGCGACCACCGCGTCACCCACGTCACCCGCGAACACCGGCTGGAAACGGGTGTCGGGCTTCAGCACCGGCACCACGGGCAGCCGCGCGATCATGCCGGCAAACATGTTGATGAACTTGTCCTCCCGCCCGAACACGGTGGACGGACGCAGGATCGTCGCGGCCGGGAACGCGTCGCGCACGGCCGCCTCGCCTTCGCCCTTGGTGCGGGCGTAATAGGAATCGCCATCGGCATTCGCCCCGATCGCCGAGACGTGCACCAGCGCTTGGACGCCCGCCTCGCGCGCCGCGCTGGCCAGCGCTTGCGGGCCATCGACATGGATGCGCAACAGGTCGCCGGTGAAGCTGCCGACCAGATTCACCACCGCGTCCGATCCCGCGACGGCGCGCGCCAACGTATCGGGGCGGGTGATATCCGCCGCCACGAACTGGGTCTGCCCCAGGCCGCCGAGCGGCTTCAGAAACCAGGCCTCGCGCGGATCGCGCTGCGCGATGCGCACGCGGGCGCCAGCGGCAAGCAGGGTCTGCGCGACGTACCGGCCGAGAAAACCGCCACCGCCGATCAGCGTGACCAGTTTGTCCTTCATGTAACGCTCCGCCGAGGAAAAATTCGCTTTGCCCCTAGCCGTGCGATGTACCTGTTGACAAGGCTGCCACCTGGGCCCTAGAGGCGCCGGCCTACCCCGTGCCCAGATGGCGGAATTGGTAGACGCACCAGCTTCAGGTGCTGGCGATCGCAAGGTCGTGGAGGTTCGAGTCCTCTTCTGGGCACCACTTTTCCGGTCAGGGATGGGCACTGCGCCCTCCCTGACGGAAAATCACGGCGAGCTTCGCCTTACTTCCTCCGATCGTCTATCCGGAATAACCACCGCACTAGCGCCAGCGGCGGGAACCGACGGTTTTTCTTGCACCTGGCATTGCGCTGGGTCGGCCGCATCACGTTGCATCGTCAGTCCCCGCCCGCTCCAGCAGCGCCGCGTCGATCACCCTGACATGGCCGTAGCCCCTGCCGATCGCCCCTGCCCGCTCCAGCGCCGCGAGATGCGCATTCACCGCTTTTCGAGAAAGGCCGCACAGCTCGGCCAGGTCCGATTGCGACAGCGGCGCCTCCCCGACCGCGGCAAACGGCAGCAGCCGCCGCGCGATCCGCGCGCGGGGCGGCAGCGCCAGCATCTGCGCCAGCGAATGAACGCTCGCGTCCAGCTGCGCGTAGACGAGCGTGCTGACCGACTGCCACAACAGCGGCTCCTCGGCACCGACGCGCGCCAGCGCGGCATCGCTCACCGTGAACACGCGGCTCGGCGGCCCGGCACGCGCGGTCACGATCCGTGGGCCGCCGCCATGCCGCTGTGACTGGCCAAAGGCGCCGCCGGCCTGCGCCACGCCGACCAGGATGGTGCGATCATCGACCATCGCCTCCAGCCGCAGCATGCCGCTGAGCACCATCACCAGCCCCGTCGCATCATCGCCCTCGCCATAGACCCATTGCCCCGCCCCAAGCGCCCGCAGGCGCCCAGCGGCGGCAAGGCTGTTCTGCAGCGCACCCGGCTGGCGAGCAAACCAGCGACTGACCCGAAGCTCCTCCAGTAGCATGCGCCAAATGTACCCCGCGGGACATTTTCAGGCCAGCCGCGGCGGTACGGTCAGCAGCAACCAACAAGGAGAGGATCAATGGCGATACCCGAAATGCACCCTCTGGCGGCGCATGTCGGCGTAGAGGCGCACGGCGTCGACCTGAACACGATCGACGACGCGGGATTCGACGCGCTGCGGCGGGCGGTGGCGGACCACGGCGTCCTGTTCGTCCGCGACCAGACCCTGACGCCCGAACAGCATATCGCTTTCGCCCGGCGCTGGGGGCCGATCGACGTCAACAAATACTTCCCGGCGAACGGCGGCTACCCGGAAATCGCCGAGGTGCGAAAGACGGAGAATCAGCAGACCAATATCGGCGGCGGCTGGCATACCGATCACAGTTATGACCAGGTGCCCGCCATGGGTTCGATCCTGCTGGCGCGCGAGACGCCGCCGACCGGCGGGGACACGCTGTTCGCCAGCCTCGGTGCGGCCTTCGACAGCCTGTCCGACGGCCTGAAAACGACGCTGCGCGGCCTGCGCGCGGTCCATTCGGCCGATCACATCTACAGCGCCGACGGCATCTACGCGAAGACCGATCAGGCCGCCGATCTGAAGGGCCATGACGAGCGTACCCGCGCCGTCCACCCGGTGATCATCCGGCACCCGCAGACCGGGCGCGAGATCCTGTACGTCAATCCCGCCTTCACGCTCCATTTCGAAGGCTGGACGCGGGAGGAGAGCATGCCGCTGCTGACCTACCTCTATCAGGTGGCGATGCAGGATCGGTTCCACTGCCGCGTCAGCTGGGCACCGGGGTCGCTCGCCATCTGGGACAACCGCTCAACCTGGCATCTCGCCATGAACGATTATCACGGGCACCGGCGGCTGATGCACCGCATCACGATCTCGGGCGAGCCGCTGCACTGATCGCCCCGCGGCGCCCGCCCGCGGCTGAATCAGATGGTCATGCCCTGCAGCAGCCGCGGCAGCGCGCCGCTCTCGCCGCGCGCCTCCGCCATGAAGCGGTCCTTCAGCGGCGGGATGGCGTTGACGGCGGAAATGCCGAAGCGGCGCACCGCGCTCGCCGTTCGCCCCGGAATGCCGAACAGGCGGGTCAGCACGTCAGTCGCGCCCGCGACCATCATCGTGTCGAGGCTGCGCCAGCGCCGATAGCGGTCAAGCAATTGCGCATCGCCCGCCTCCAGCCCGAGGCGTCGTCCCTCGACCAGCACTTCGGCCAGCGCCGCGACATCGCGGAAGCCCAGGTTCAGCCCCTGGCCGGCGATCGGGTGAATACCATGGGCGGCGTCGCCGACCAGCGCCAGCCGCTCGGCGGTGATCGTGGCGGCATGGTGAAAGCCCAGCGGATAGCTCGCGCGCGGGCTCGCCTTGTAGAGGGTGCCGAGGAACCCGCCCATCCGCTTCTCCGCCTCCGCGAGGAAGGCGCGGTCGGACAGTTTCAGCATCGCCGGGCCCTGCGCCTGCTTCACTGACCAGACGATGGCGCAGCGATGCCCGTCATCGTCGTCGACCAGCGGCAGCAGCGCGAAGGGGCCGGTGGGATAGAAGATCTCGAACGCGATGCTTTCATGCGGCCGCTCATGGTGGAACGCACCGATGATCGCGGCATGATCGTAGCGCCAATTGGCGGTGGTGATGCCCGCCGCGGCGCGGGTGGGCGAGTTGCGCCCCTCGGCAGCGACCAGCAGCGACGCGGTGACCATGCTGCCGTCGCTCAGCGTCGCGCGCACGCCACTGGCAGAGCGATCGACCTCGACCGCACGGGTCAGCGGGCGGAAGTCGACATTGCTCTCGCTCATGCTGTCGGCCAGCGCGCGGCGCAGCGCGCGATTCTCGTACATCGTGCCCAGCGCGCCATCATCGGCATCGGGAATGAAATCGAGCGCACCCGGCTCCAGCCCTTCGCTGACGCGGATCTGCCGGATCGCGCACCCCTGCCCGCGTAGCCGGTCGGCGACGCCGATCGCCTCCAGCATCCGGTGGCTCGCGCTGGCGATCGCGGAGGCGCGCCCGTCGAACCCGGCCGACAGCGTGACCGCCGGGTCCGCCGGATCGACGACGATGGTGGAGATGCCATGGCGATCGAGCGCCAGCGCCAGCGTCGCGCCGACCAGGCCGCCACCCAGGATCAGGACGTCCGCGTGTTGCATGTGAGTCATTCGATACGCTCTTTTCCGCCGCCAGCCTGTCGCCGCCGCTTATGACAAGTCACCCAGGGCTCTAGCGGTTGCATCGCCCCGGCGAAAGCACAGGCCCAGCGAAAGCAGAGCCGGGGCCGGCGCGGCGCTCAGCGCAGGCCGATGATCGCGATCTGCCGGCCGTAATCGGGCTCGCTCCGGTGCGTCGCGCGGCGATAGCTGAAGAAGCGGTCCTCATTGGCATAGGTATCCAGCCCCAGCGCCTCGATCCGCTGCACCCCTGCGCTCGCCAGCCGATGCGTGACATAGGCCTCAAGGTCGAACTTGGCGTGGCCCGCGCGGGCATCGACGAAGAACCGCTCATTCGCGGGATCCTCCTCCTCGAAGCGGCGGCGGAACGCCTCGTCCACCTCATAGCTGGCGCGCGCGATGCATGGGCCGATCGCGGCGGCGATCCGATCGCGTTGCGCGCCGAGCGCCTCCATCGCGGCAATCGTCGTGTCGGTGACCCCGCCGATCGCGCCTTTCCACCCCGCATGGGCGGCGCCGACGACGCCCGCCTCCCGGTCGGCCAGCAGCACGGGCGCGCAATCGGCGGTCAGGATGCCGAGCGCGAGGCCCGGCCGGTCAGTGACCATCGCATCGGCACGCGGGCGTTCGGCCACGTCCTGCGTGATCGTCACGCAATCGGCCGAATGCACCTGGAAACAGGTGATGAGCGGCGCGCCCCCCAACACCGCCGCCACCGCGCGTCGGCGGTTTTCATCGACCGCGGCACGATCATCGTCGGAGCCAAGCCCGACGTTGAGCCCGCCATGCAGCCCCTGCGACACCCCGCCGCGCCGACCGAGGAATCCATGCGCCACGTCGCCCAGACTGCGCGCCCGGATCACTTCCACACCGTTCCCGTCGCCGCCGCTCAAACCTACGCCGCTATCCATATCAACTCCGCTCACAATTCGCGCCGCATGATGAGGTCGCGGTCGATCTGCGACCCGGTCTGGAACGCATAATCGCCGACATGGACGAAGCCGTGCTTGGCGTAAAAGGCGCGCGCTCGGCCATTTTCTTCCCAGACGGTCAGCAGGACCGCGCTCTTTTCGCGGCTGCGCGCGACGTCATAAGCCCAGTCGAGCAGCCGGGCGGCCACGCCGCTGCCATGCCGCGCGGGATCGACGTACAATTGGTGGAGATGAAGCGCGTCGTCGGTCGGCACCTCGCCCGCAAAGAAGGTCGGCCCCAGCTTGCAATAACCGACCACCGCCGCCCCATCGACCGCCAGCTGGAAGTCGAACGCGGGGTCGAGCAACTGGCGGCGCAGCGTTCCCGCCGCGCCATAATGCTGCGCCACATAGGCCGCGATGTCGTCTGCGGGCGCCGAATGGCCGAAGGTCGCCAGCCACACCGCGCGTGCCATCGTGTCGAGCGGCTCGGCGTCGGCGGGCGTCGCCGGGCGATAGTCGATCATGCGAAACCGGCCGGCTCGGGCCAGTCGGGATGGCGCATCGCCAACACCTTGAACAAGGTGCCCATGGCGACGACCAGCCGCTCGCGATCCGGCGCCACCCTGGGCCCCAGCGCCGCGGCGCGCGCATCGATGCCCAGCCGCGTCAGGAAATCGCCCTGTCCCACGGGCCCGGAGACGATCGCGCCGCTCGCCGTGCCGACCATGCCCAGCGTCGCGAAATCGACATGCGCGGTCAGATCGCGGTCGCCCGGCTCCTCGAACGGATTGGCAAAATCGTGGCCGCGCACCGCCTGCAGCGTCTCGCCTACCGCCGGGCCCTCATAGCCATAATCGATTGCGAGCAGCGCGCCGCCCTGCGCCACGATCCGCGCGGCGAGCACACGCATGATGCCGACGCTGGCGGGCGAGGTCTCGATGATCGCACCAATCGGCGAATCGCGCAGATGCTCGGGGATGATGCTGTCCGGAACGGTCGCGCCGCCGATCGGCAGGAACAACGTGTCCTGGCAGGCGACCAGCCGCTCGCGCCATCCCGCCGGCCCGCGCACCAGCTGGCGGATCGGCAGCGCGTCGAAGAATTCATTGGCGATGATGATCAGCGGGCGATCGGTCGGCAGGTCCTCGACATCGTCATGCCACACCGCCTGCGGCACCGCCGCCGCCTGCCGCGTGCGCAGCGTCGGGCTGGTCTCGACGAAATGGACCGGCGGGGTGAAGCCGGCCTTTGCAGCGGCGCGCAACGCATCGGCGGTCAACGTGCCGCGCCCCGGGCCCAATTCCACCCAGCGCACCTCGGGCCGTCCTGCGCGATCCCACAGGTCGGCGGCCCACAGGCCGATCAGCTCGCCGAACATCTGGCTGATCTCGGGCGCGGTGGTGAAGTCGCCCTCCGCGCCCAGCGGGTCACGCGTCGCATAATAATGCGCGTTGGCGGCGGCCATGAACTGGCTGACCGGGATCGGCCCGCCCAGCGCGATCGCGCGGGCGAGGCGTTCGGGAAGGTTGCCCTCCATCGGGTCGGGCGAAGCGGGAACGGCGGGGTCACTCATCAGCCCGGCGACATGCCCGCCGCCGCCGCGCGCCGCAACCCGGGCGCATACGGGCAGGCATTGCTCAGGCGGCGGCACCAGTCAGGCGCAGGCGCGCATTCTCGAACGGCATGCCCTCGTCGTCCACCACCCGCCGCGACACCTCCTGAAAGTCGATCCGCCGATAGAAACGCATCGCTGCCGCGTTCAGGACATAGACGTCCAGTTCCAACTCGCCCCGCAGCGCCATCGCATGGTCGATCAACCGGCGGCCGATTCCCCGCCCTTGCATCTGCGGCGCCACGAAGAGCCCACCGACAAAGGAATCGAGCAGGCTGATGAACCCGACCGGGGCGCCGTCGATCGTCGCCACCCATGTCTCGGAATGGGGAAGGTACTGGTCCTCGATCAGCGAACGCTGCTCGATCAGGCGCTGCTCCCCGATAAAGGAATGGGCGATCAGGCAGGCGTCGAGCCAGATCTGCGACAATGTCGTCGTGTCGGCTGCCCCGGCGAAGGGGCGGATGATGATGGGCTGACGGGGCATGATACCCGCGCGAATGGGTTTAGCCGGAAGATTGATGGCGATGGGATCCCCCTTGCCGTTCAGGTCGCCAGCCGGTCGATCATCGCCATCGCCCCATGCGGCGCGCGCACCTTGGCGCCGTTGATGAAGAATACGAATGTCTCGCGCGGCCGCACCGGCGCTGGCTCTGCCGCGACATAGGGCAGCCCCTCCGGCTGCTGGCCCGCCGCCCAGTCACGCGCCACCTGCGTCCAGCGGTCGAGCGCGGCGGGGGAATAGCCGGCCGGCTCCTCCTCCACCGCATTTTCCAGCCGGGCATAGACGAAGTCGCCCGAGACGTCGGCGATCGCGGGATAGCTCGCCGAATCGCCGAACACGATGGCGACGCCCGCCGCGCGGCACAGCGCGACGAACTCGGGCACCGCGAAGCTGTCGTGTCGCACCTGCACCGCGTGGCGCAGCGCGACGCCCTCATGCGCCGCCGGCAACAGCGCCAGGAAAGCGGCGAAATCCTCGGCATCGAATCTTCGCGTGGCGGCGAATTGCCACAGGATCGGCCCCAGCCGGTCGCCCAGTTCGACGATCCCCTGCCCGACGAATCGCGCAACGGATTCGCCCGCCTCCGCCAGCACCTTGCGCGTCACGCAATAGCGCGACGCCTTCAGCGCAAAGACGAAGCCGTCGGGCGCCGTCTTCGCCCAGCCGGCAAAGGTCTCCGGCTTGAAGCTGGAGTAGAAGGTGCCGTTCACCTCGATCGCGGTGAGATGGCTCGCGGCATATTCCAGCTCGCGCTTGATCGGCCATTTCGGGGGATAGAAGGTTCCGCGCCAGGGCTCGAAGGTCCAGCCGCCAATGCCAACGCGAATCGGTGCATCCGTCATGCCCGATGTGTAGCGCGCCGGACGCCCAAGCGAACCCCGCCCGCGAAACGCGCTGCGCCCGCGAAACAAGTCGCGACATCCAATGATGTGGCAGGCTGTGCTGATGATTGGCGCGAGATCATTCTCGCTGGGTCGCTGCCCTGATTGGCAGCGACTGGAGCGGGCGAAGGGATTCGAACCCTCGACCCCAACCTTGGCAAGGTTGTGCTCTACCCCTGAGCTACGCCCGCTCTGGCGCCGTGTCCCGGATGCTTCCGGGCTGGGTGAGGCGCGGCCACTAGCAGCGACTTTTTGACCCTGCAACCCCAAAATATTCAGAAACGTTACGTCACCGTCTGAAACATTGACCGAAGCGGCCCTTCCCCTTTAGTCCGCCCCTTGCATGACCGCCCCTACCATATTGCTCGTGGAGGACGATCCGGCGCTGCGTATGCTCACCGCTCGCGCGCTCCAGGAAAACGGCTTCAACGTCCGGCCCGCCTCGGCCGCGCCCGAAATGTGGCTCGCGCTTGATTCGGGCCCGGTCGATCTCGTGCTGCTCGATATCATGTTGCCGGGCACCAGCGGGATCGATCTGTGTCGATCGCTGCGCCAGAAAAGCGACGTGCCGATCATCTTCATGTCGGCGCGCTCCAGCGAAACCGATCGCGTGGTCGGGCTGGAGCTTGGCGCGGACGATTACATCGCCAAGCCGTTCGGCGTGCGCGAGCTCGTCGCACGCGTGCGCGCCGTGCTGCGCCGTCCGGCGCTCGATCGCCGCTCGGGTGAGGGCGACCATGGCATGCTCCGCTTCGAAGGCTGGACGGTGAACCTGCCGCGCCGTGAGCTGACCTCGCCGACCGGCGCCTCTGTCGACCTGACCGGCGCGGAATTCGATCTGCTGGTGGCGCTTGCCGATCATGCGCAGCGCGTGATCGCGCGCGAACGCCTGATCGAACTGTCGCGCACGCGCCTCGGCGACAGTTCGGACCGATCGATCGACGTGCTGGTCAGCCGGCTGCGGCGCAAGCTGTCGAGCGCGGGCGAACAGGCCCCGATCGTCACCGTGCGCGGCGTGGGCTACATGCTCAACGTTCCCGTGGAGCGCAGTTGAGGCGCTGGATCCCCTCCGTCGGCCTGCTCGGGCAGGTCGTCGCGATTCTCCTCCTCACCATGGTCATCGAGTTCGGCGTGTCGACCGCGCTGTACGAGCGGGCGAGCGAGTTTTCCGTCCGCGATGACGAGGCACGGCGCCTCGCTGAACATCTCGTCATCACCCGCCGGCTGATGGAGGATCGCCCGGCGTCGCAGCGGCCGGCGCTGGCGAACGAGCTGACCACCGATCGCTACGAAGTGCAGTGGCACGATGCCACGTTGGTACCGCCCGCGCCCGATCCCGCGCTCGATCCGATGCGCCGCCAGATCGTCGAGTGGGAGCCGGCCTTGCGCACCGGCGACATCCGGCTTCGGCTGATCGCGCCGGCGCGCAATTCCAAGGTGATGGGGGCGCTGCGGCTGCGCGATGGCAGCTGGCTGCAATTCCGCACGCTGGAGGCGGTGGCGAAGCTCGACTTCGCCTATGAACGCGTGCTGCTGGGGCTGGTCCCGGCGGTCGCGCTGATGATTCTCGGCGGCCTGATGCTGCGCCGGACGCTGAAACCGCTCAAGCAACTGGCGGAGGCGGCTGATCGTGTCGGCCATTATGAGGTCGGCTCCGTCCCGGAGGACGGCCCGCGTGAGGTGCGGCGGCTGGTCACGGCGTTCAACCGGATGCAGGCGCGAATCGCCGCGCTGATCGAGGCGCGCACCCAGTCGCTCGCCGCGGTCGGCCACGACCTGCGCACCCCGCTTGCCCGGCTGCGGCTGCGCACCGAATCGATTCCCAGCGACGAGGTGCGCGCCGCGATCGGGCAGGACGTGTCCGAAATGGAGGCGATGATTGCGTCGCTGCTCGCCTTCCTGGGCGGCGATAGCGATCCGGAGAAGCCCACCGCGCTCGATCTCGCCGTGCTGTGCGCGACGCTGGTCGATGACGCGACCGATCGCGGTCATGAGGCGACCTATGTCGGCCCCGACCATTTCGAGCTGCGGCTGCGTCGCCTCGCCATGAAGCGCGCGCTGACCAATCTCGTCGAGAATGCGCTCCATTATGGGGAGCGGGTCACCGTCGTGCTGGAGCCGGGCGACGGGGTGGTGACGATTCGCGTGATGGATGACGGGCCGGGCATTCCCGAAAACCAGATGGACGCGGTGCTCGAGCCGTTCGTGCGGCTCGACCCGGCGCGCGGGCGCGACACGGTTGGCTTCGGACTCGGCCTGCCGATCGTCGTGCAGGCGATCGCGGCAGAGGGTGGGCAGCTGATGCTGTCCAACCGCGCCAGCGGCGGATTGGTGGCCACGGTCACCTTACCCATCACCCGCCTCGCCTGATCCACCAGACATTAAATGTAACGTTGGCGCTGCGGTCCAGAAAAGCGCAGCAACTAAATAAGCTGTTCCAGTTTTTTTAGGAGCAGCCCCGTGAACGAACTCATCGGCCGCGTCTTCGACTTCGAAAAGAAGGTCTATGAAGATAGCCGCGCGCTTTATTCGAAGCTCGCCAATCATGGGCAGGAACCAAAGGCGCTGATCATCAGCTGCGCGGATTCGCGTATTGTGCCTGAGCAGATCATGCAGGCGCAGCCGGGCGACCTGTTCGTCTGCCGCAACGCCGGCAACATTGTGCCGCCTTACGCGACACAGAATGGCGGCGTCACCTCCACGGTCGAATACGCCATCGCGGCCCTCGGCATCCGCGACATCATTGTCTGCGGTCACTCCGATTGCGGCGCGATGAAGGGCCTGGCTGGCGATCCGGCGAAGCTTGAGCCGATGCCCAACGTCGCCGCCTGGCTGCGTCACGGCTCCGCCGCACGCCAGGTCGTCGATTCGAGCTATACCGAACTGGAGGATGGCGCCCGCATCCGCGCGATCAGCCTCGAGAACGTCGTGGTTCAGCTGGCGCACCTGCGCACCCATCCGTCGGTCGCCGCCGGCATCGCGCGCGGCGAGATCGCGCTGCACGGCTGGTTCGTCGACATCCACAATGGCCAGATGCTGGCGCTGAACGGCGAAACCTCGCGGTTCGAGGCCGTCCGTGCCGACAAGCCGCTGCCGGTCGCCCTTCCCGCCGGGAAGCGCCTGGCGGCTGACTTCATCATGCAAGAGGCAGCCGAGTAATGAGACAGGATGCGATCGAGCGCCCTGGCGTCTCCATACCTTCATTGAAGTTCTTCGGTCGGGACTTCACCGCCTCGATCGTGGTCTTCCTCGTCGCGATGCCCCTTTGCATGGGCATCGCGATCGCTTCTGGCGTGGCACCGGAAAAGGGCCTGATCACCGGCATCATCGGCGGCATCGTCGTCGGTGCGCTGGCGGGTTCCCCGCTTCAGGTGTCGGGCCCCGCCGCTGGCCTCGCGGTCATCGTCTTCGAACTGGTGCGTGATCTTGGCCTGTCAGCACTGGGTCCGATCCTGATTCTCGCTGGCGCGATTCAGGTGGTCGCCGGCATCTTCCGCCTCGGCGGATGGTTCCGCGCAATCAGCCCGGCAGTGGTCCACGGCATGCTTGCGGGCATCGGCGTGCTGATCGTCGTAGGCCAGTTCCACGTGCTGTTCGATCACAAGCCGCTGTCGTCGGGCCTCGAGAATCTGGCAGCGATGCCGGGTCGCCTGCTCGGCCTGTCGTCGGACCTGCGCGCCACCGAACTCGCTTTCATGATCGCGCTGCTAACCATCGGCGGCATGGTCGGCTGGGAGAAATTCCGCCCGAAATCGTTGCGTCTGGTGCCGGGCGCGCTGGTCGGCGTCGTCGCGGCGACGCTGCTCACCGTCATCCTCGGCCTCGACGTCGCCAAGGTCGTCGTTCCCGAATCGATCATCGGCGCGATCACCCCGCCCGAAAGCGGCTTCCTGGGCCGTTTCGCCGAACCGGCCATCCTGACCGCCGCGGTCGCCATCGCCTTCATCGCCTCGGCCGAAACGCTGCTGTCGGCAGCCGCGGTCGACAAGATGCACGACGGCGTGCGGACCGACTATAACAAGGAACTGCGCGCGCAGGGCATCGGCAACCTCCTGTGCGGTTTCGCCGGCTCGCTGCCGATGACGGGCGTGATCGTGCGTTCGTCCGCCAATGTGCAGGCCGGCGCCGTCACCCGCTCGTCGGCGATCCTGCACGGCGTCTGGATCCTCGGCTTCGTCGCGCTCCTGCCGTGGCTGCTGCGCGCCATCCCGATGGCATCGCTGGGCGCGGTACTGGTCGTCACCGGCTGGCGTCTGGTCAGCCTGAAGCATGCGCAGCACCTGTATCGTGACTATGGCGTCCTGCCGGTCGTCATCTGGGCCGCGACGCTGATCATGGTGGTCGCCACCGATCTGCTGACCGGCGTGCTGGTCGGCATTGGCCTGACGGTGCTGGAACTGGTGCCGAACCTGCGCCGCCTCCGCCTGCGCGTGTTCGAGCAGCAGGAGGGCGAATCGCACGCCATTTCGCTGGACGGCGCGGCAACCTTCGTCACCCTGCCCAAGCTGTCGGCCACGCTCGATCGCGTGCCCGCAGGCGCCCCGGTCCGCCTCGACGTGTCGAAGCTCGATGCGGTGGACCATACGTCGGCGGAATTGCTGCGTGACTGGTTCCAGCGTCGCAAGGCGGCTGGTACGCCAGTCGAATTGCGCGGCCAGCGCGGGCGCATCGCCGCGCTCGCGGTCTGACCATCAACCACTAACAACGACCCACCCGGAAACACTTTGACGCAATCCAGCAATATTACATTCATTTTGCTGCGATAGCGTCAAGGTGTCCGGCCAGCGAGCGACCGCTCCCTTAGAGGGAGGAGGAGCGCAAGCGGACCGGAAGCAGGAGGAGCCTCTGCCAACAGGAGGTTCCATGATGTTTCTGAAGTATCTGCCTGCCGCGCTCCTCGCGGTCGCCGCTCTTCCCGCTCAGGCCCAGGAAGAGCCTCCAAAGCCCATCACCGTCAGTGGCAGCGTCGCCCTTGTATCCGACTATCGCTATCGCGGCGTGTCGCAGACCGACAAGGAAATGGCGATCCAGGGCGGGATCACCGTCAGCCACGAAAGCGGCGTCTATGCCGGCGTCTGGGCATCCAACCTCGCCGGCTGGGGCACGTTCGGCGGCTCCAACATGGAACTCGACCTGATCGGCGGCTTCGCCACCGAAGTGTCGCCCGGCGTCAACCTCGACGTCGGCCTCACCTGGTACATGTACCCCGGCGGCGCCAACAAGACCGACTTTGCCGAACCTTATGTGAAGGTTTCGGGCACGCTCGGCCCCGTTACCCTCCTCACCGGTATCGCCTATGCGCCCCAGCAGCAGGCGCTCGGCCGCTGGTATTTCTCCGGCGCCGATGCGGCCGCGGGGATCTACAACGATCCGGGCGACAAGGAGGACAATCTCTACCTCTGGGTCGACGGCTCGGTCGGCATTCCCTCGACGCCGCTCACCGCCAAGGCGCATATCGGCTTTTCCGACGGCAACCGCGGCCTCGGCCCCAACGGCACCAGCATCGCGCCGACCGGCAAATATCTCGACTATATGATCGGGCTGGACTTCGCCGTCCCCAACACGCCGCTCACGCTGGGCGTCGCGTTCGTCGACACCAACCTGAAGAAGCGCGAGATCGCGTATCTCCAGCCCAATTTCTCCTCGACCAAGAACGGCAGCCGGATCGATTCGGATCAGGTGGTCTTCTCGGTCGCCGCGGCGTTCTGATCCGCCCTGAACTTGTGCTTTAGCGGCGGGCGGGGGGTTTGCTTCCCCTCGCCCGTCCCCACATAAGGGCGCGAACCATCAATCGGGAGCAGCCCTTGGCTACGCTGGGAATGAGTGCCGCGGAAAAGGAAGCCGTCCAGGCGTTCCGCACGGATGTGGTCGAGCCGTCGATGACGAAGCTCGTCATTATCGATTTCTGGGCCGAATGGTGCGGCCCGTGCAAGGCGCTGACTCCTGTCCTGGAAAAGGTCGCCGCCGCATACGCTGACAAGGGCGTCGTGCTGGCCAAGGTCGATACCGACAAGAACCAGTTCATCGCCTCGCAATTCCAGATCCGCTCGATCCCGACCGTCTATGCGATGTTCCAGGGCCAGCTGGTCGCCGACCTGACCAGCGCGCGCACCGAATCGGCGCTGCGCACGATGCTCGATCAATTGCTGCGCCAGCTCCCGATCCAGGGCGAGGCGCAGTCGCAGGAGGCGGAGCTGGAGCCGCTGATCGCGATGGGCGAACAGGTGCTGGCCGAGGGCGATGCCGAACGCGCGCTGTCGATCTTCGACCAGCTCGTCGAAATGGCGCCCGAGCATCCCGCCGTCCTGTCCGGCCGCATCCGCGCGCTGGTCGCCGTCGGCGCGCATGACGAGGCGCAGGCGATGCTCGATACGCTGCCGGAGGAGGTCGCCAAGCGCCCCGACATCGAACGCGCCCGTGCCGCTTTGGCGCTCGCGCAATCGGCTCCTGTCGTCGATGACCTCGCCCCGCTTGAGGCCACCGTCGCCGCCAACCCGGACGATCATCAGGCGCGCTTCGACCTCGCCAATGCGCAGATGGCGGCGGGCAACCGCGATGCCGCCGCCGACAACCTCCTCGCCATCATCGCCAGCGAGCGTGACTGGAACGAGGGCGCGGCGCGGCAGCAGCTACTGAAACTGTTCGAGGTCGTCGGGCTCGAGGATTCGTGGGTGTCGGCGCAGCGCCGCCGGCTGTCCGCCATCCTGTTCGGATGACCCGGCTCTCCATCTTCCCTCTGCCGGGCGCCCTCCTCTTCCCGGGCATGCACCTGCCGCTGCACATTTTCGAGCCGCGCTACCGGGCGATGATCTCGGACGCGATGGCGCGCGACCGGCGGATCGGCATGGTCCAGCCGCGGATGATGGAGGCGGGCGCTGGCGACAAGCCGGCGCTCTACGACATCGGCTGCGTCGGGCGGATTGCCGATATCGAGATGCTGGACGACGGCCGCTCCAACCTGGTGCTGGAGGGCGTCGCCCTGTTCCGCATCGAGCGTGAGCTCGATGTCGCCACCCTGTTCCGCCAGGTCGAGGCGACGCTGCTGCCCGAGCCCGAGCCCGAGACGCTGTCCTTGGGCGAACGCTCCGCGCTGGAACTGGAGGCACGCCGCTTCGCCGAGCATCAGGGCTATGCCGTCGACTGGGAAGCGGTCGCCCGCCTCGACGACCAGAGCCTCGTCAACGGGATCGCACAGATCGCCCCCTTCGACGTCGCCGCCAAGCAGGCGCTGCTCGAGGCGGACGGCATCAAGGTGCGCGCCGACCTGATCGTGCAGCTCATGCAATTCTTCGGCCGCCACGACGGCGATGACCGGGTGACGCTGCAATGACCGGAGACAAGCCGGCAGCGACGATCGATCCCTGGCTGCTCGAACGGCTGGTCTGCCCCGTCACGCGCACCCCGCTGGTGCTGGACGCGGCGGCTGGCGAGCTTGTCTCCGCCGCCGCGGGCCTCGCCTATCGGATTCGCGATGGCGTACCTGTTCTGCTGGTCGAGGAAGCCCGCCCGATCGCGCCGACCACAACCGACTGATCGGCCCAGCCGGCCGGACGTTCAGGCGCAAAAAAGGGCGCCGGCGCGACTGGCACCGGCGCCCTCTGCATAACCGCAGGCGAGCAGCGCGCCCGATCGCGCGCGCTCGCCCCGGCGGATCAGTTCAGCACCACCGTCACCGCACGGCGGTTCTGCGCCCAGCTTTCCTCGTCCGAGCCGAGCGCCAGCGGACGCTCCTTGCCATAGCTGATCGTGGTGATGCGGCTCGGCGACACGCCGCGCGCGACGAGGTAGTTCTTCGCCGCATTGGCGCGGCGATCGCCCAGTGCGAGGTTGTATTCGCGCGTGCCGCGCTCGTCGGCATGGCCCTCGATCGTCACGCGCACGTTCGGGTAACGCTGCAGCCACACGACCTGGCTGTCGAGGATGCCGCGCGCGGTACCGTCGATGTCATATTGGTCCAGCCCGAAATTGACCGTGTCGCTGGTGACGGAGCGCTTGAAATCCTCCGCCGACCCCGGCGTCACCACGCCATCCACCGGCCCCGTCTGGCCGGTCTGGCCCGTCGTCGGCGCCTCGCCCGGCGCCGGCGGCAGCACTTCCGGCCGCTTCTTGGAACAGGCCGCAGTGGTCACCAATGCCGTCGCGAGCAGGATGGTGGTCGTTAGTCTGGCCATTCTCTTTTCTCCCATTTTCTGCCCCGTTGCCCCCCAGGTAACAGTATCCAGTAACAACTTTATGGCCGAAGCGGACCCCATGACGGGTCCGACCCGTCGAGCGGGGTCGGCACGCGGCGTTCGTTGACGCCAGTCAGGTCGACCGACCACAGGTCCGCCTTGCCGCTGCGTCCCTGTGCGGAGCGATAGAACATCAGCACCCGGCCGTTGGGGGCCCAGCTCGGCCCCTCGTCATGCCAGCCGTTGGTCAGGATCTTCTCGCCCCCGCCATTGGCGTTCATGATGCCGATGCGGAATCCGCCAGACATGCGCGTGAAGGCGATCATGTCGCCGCGCGGGCTCCATGCCGGCGTACCATAGCGCCCACCGCCGAAGCTGATGCGCTGCTGGTTCGAACCATCGGCGTTCATCACATACAATTGCTGGCCGCCGGACCGGTCGCTCTCGAACACGATCTTGCTGCCGTCGGGCGAATAGCTGCCGCCGGTGTCGATGCCCGGCGAATTGGTCAGCCGCTGCGGGGTGCCGCCGGCGGCGGGCACACGATAGAGGTCGGTGTTGCCGCCCGTCGCCATGGAGAACAGGATCCAGCGGCCATCGGGCGAGAAGCGCGGCGCGAAGGTCGTCGCGACATTCTGCACCACCAGCCGCTGCCGCCCGCTGCCGATCTCATAGACATAGATGCCCGGCACGCGGCCGACATAGCTCATGTACACGATCGACTGCTGGTTGGGCGAGAAGCGCGGCGTCAGCACGATCGACTGGCCGTTGGTCAGGAAACGGTGGTTGGCGCCGTCCTGGTCCATGATCGACAGGCGCTTGATGCGCTTGTCCTTGGGCCCGGTCTCCGACACGTACACGACGCGGCTGTCGAAATACGGCCCCTCGCCGGTCAGGCGGGTATAGACCATGTCGGCGCATTTGTGCGCCGCGCGCCGCCAGTCGGACGGCGGCACGACGAAGCCCTGGCGCATCAGCTCGGTCTGCGCCGACACGTCGTACAGATAGCAGCCGACCGTCAGCGTCCCGTCGCCATTGGCGCGGATATAGCCCTGCACCAGCGCCTGTGCGCCCGTCCCGCCCCAGTAACTGAACGCCGGGCTCTGCACCTCGGGGAACATGACCGCGCGCAGCTGTGCCGGCGGCAATGGCGAGAACAGCCCCGAGTTGCGCAGGTCGTTGGTGACGATCTCCGCCAGCTGCCGCCCCAGCGCGTCGGTCGACCCGGCCGGCGTCTGCACCACCGTGGCGGGCGGCATGTACGGGATTGCGATCGGCATCGGCGCGGAAATGCCGCCCGTCACGTCGACTTCCAGCGGGCCGCCCGTGGTCTGCGCCGGCGCCGCCGCAGCCGCTGGTGCCGGCACGTTGAGCGGCGTCGGCGGCACGTCCTGCGCGGAGGCGGTCGTTGCCAGCAGCGTCATGAACAGCGCCATCACCCCGGCGCGCATCCGGCGGGAAGGCGCATCGGCGCGCGCGGGTGCCGGCGAACGCCCAAGCGGCCCGTGACGGTCAAAATCGTGATCGGTCATCACCGCAGCTTCCATTTGAAGTTGATGTTGTTCCAGCCGCCATTGGGCGTGTCGTAATATTCCGGTGGCAGCTTCAACGGTGAACAGCCCTTGAACGCGGCAATGCCCAGGTCCTTCACGCGCTGCGCATAACGCTCGTTCTGCGGCGTGACCCCGGTCTGACGCACCATCGTCGGCGTCGCCGCCAGCGTGCCATTCTCATTGAGCCTGAGGTTCAGCGTCGTGACGATCTCGTTCGCGCCGGGCCCCGGGTCGACCTGGCGATCGGCGCACGGCTGGATCTGCCGCGCGATCGCCTGGACGATCGAGGCAAGCGCCGCGCCGTCGATCTTCGCCGCGCGCGGCGTCTGGCTGCGGCTGGTCGACTTCTCGGTGCTCAGCCCCTTCAGGAAATCGTCGCCCAGCCGGCCGCCCTTGGGCCGCGCAGCCTTGGATTCGCTGTCCGATCCCGATCCGCGCGCCTTGGCTGCCGCTGCCGCCTTGGCCTTGGCATCCGCCGCCGCCTTTGCGTCCGCCGCTGCCTTGGCCTTTGCGTCCGCCGCGGCTTTCGCCTTCGCATCGGCCGCTGCCTTCGCCTTGGCCGCTGCTTCCTTGGCCGCTGCCTCCGCGGCAGCCGCCTTCTTCGCCGCCTCGCGCTCGGCCGCCGGATTCGCCTTGGGCTTGGGCGCAGGCTTGGGCTTCTCAACCGGCTTAGGGGCCGGCTGCGGCTTGGGCGGCGCGGGCTTTGGCTTGGGCTCCGCCTTCGGTGCGGCCTTGGGCGCAGGCGCGGGCGGCGCCGGCTTTGGCGCAGGTTGGGGCGCAGGCTGGGGCGGCGCGGGTGCGGGCGCCGGCGCGGGTTCGGGCTCGGCCGGGGCGGGCGGCGCGGCATCGTCCGGCTCGCCTGTCTCGGGCGCGACCGACTGTGCCGGCTCCTCCACCGCTTGCGGCGCCGTCGCTTCCAGCCCGACGTCCTTGACCAGGCTGACCTCGATCGGCTGCTGCTTCAGTTTTTCGGGATTGGGCGTCGCCAGGAAGCCGACCGACAGCAACCCGAACAGGATCAGATGTCCTGCCAGCGCAAGTCCCAGCCCGATGCGTTCCGACCGGTCCATCCGGGTCATTCGTCCCCGATCGTCACCAGCGCGACGCGGTTCAGCCCGGCGCGGTTCAGCTCGCCCATCACGCGCATCACCTGCCCGTAATCCAGCGCACGGTCAGCGCGCAGATACACTTGCGGCGGATCACCCTCGCCGGATTCGGCGGCAATCGCGTCCAGCCGCGCGGGCAGCGCGTCGGCCGCTATCTCGTCCTTGGCGATGAAGATCCGGCCATCGGCGTCGAGCGAGATTTCGGTCGGCTCCTTGTCCTGGTCCAGCGGCTTGGCGCGGCTGTCGGGCAGGTTCACCGGCACGCCCGCGGTCAGCAGCGGCGCGGTGACCATGAAGATGATCAGCAGCACCAGCATCACGTCGACCAGCGGCGTGACGTTGATCTCCGCCATCGGCGCTCGGCGCCCGCCGGATCGCTGCGAGGGAAGCTGCATCGCCATGGCTCAGCCCTCCTGAACGGCTGGATCGATCGACGGCATCATGCTCACCGCTCGCGATCGAGCTGGCGCGACAGCGTCGCGTGGAAACCGTCAGCAAAACGGTTCAGCCGCGCCTCGATCCGGTTGATGCTGTGGCTGAAGCGGTTGTACGCGATCACCGCCGGAATGGCCGCGAAAAGCCCGATCGCGGTCGCGAACAGCGCCTCGGCGATGCCCGGCGCGACGACGGCCAGGCTCGTATTCTGCTGGCTGGCGATGCTGGTGAAGCTGCGCATGATGCCCCACACCGTGCCGAACAGGCCGACGAACGGCGCGACCGAGCCGACCGTCGCCAGCACGTTTAGCCGGTCCGACAGATTGTCGATCTCGTTGGCGACTGCCGCGCCCATGGTGGTCGCGAGCCGCTCGCGCGTGCCGCCGCGATCGATCACCGATCCCTGCGTCGATCGCCGCCATTCGGCGACGCCGGCGGCAAAGACGCGGGCGCTCGGCAGATCCTCTTCGGCGCGCGTCTTGTAGAAGGCGTCGACATCGTCCGCCTTCCAGAAATCGCGCTCGAACTTCTCGGTCGCCTTCCGCGTCCGGCCCAGCTTGCGCCAGAAGGAAAAGATGATCGCCCAGGTCCAGATGCTGGCAGCGAGCAGGCCGAACATCACGCCCTTCACCACGAAATCGGCCTGCAGGAACAGGGCGATGGGCGACAGGGTAGCAGCGTCGGTATTGAAGAACGGGTTCAAGGCCTCAAGTCCCCCTTGTCGGCAAGTGCGCCGAAACGTTCGATCCAGTCACGCGGTTGCCGCCGGGGTCGCCCCGTCGGTGCCACCAGCGCCGCGACGACATCCGCGTCGGCCAGCACAAGCGCGTCGCGCATGACTCGTTGATGAATGGAAACGCTGGCCGCGCGCACCTCGGTTACTCGCGTGACGACGACCAGTGCATCGTCCAGCCGTGCCGGCGCGCGATAGCGGATCGCCAGGCTGGTGACGGCATAGGCACCCTCGCCCGCTTCATGCACCGCGCGCTGGTCGATCCCGGCCAGCCGCAGCATGTCCGATCGCCCGCGTTCCATGAAGCGCAGGTAATTGGCGTGGTACACGATGCCCGACAGGTCCGTGTCTTCGAAATAGACGCGGATCGGCAGGCGATGTTCGACCCCGACGAAGCGGCCTTCAACAGGCTGATCGATGCGGCCGGTCTCCATGACCGGCCTGTTAACCGAAGCGGATCGCCGCGAACAGTCCCGCGGCGGCAGGCTCAGTCCTGAAGAACCGCCGGATCGACCTCGATCCGCGGCACGCGCGTGCCGACCGCCGCAGGTGCGGCTGCGCGGGTCGCCACCGCTGCGAGGGCGGGGGCCGGCGATGCGACGGGCGCGGGCGGAGACTTGGCGACCGCGGGCACTACGCTCGCAGCCGGAGCGCGCGTACCCGCCGTTGACGTCACCGACACAGCTGCGGGGCGAACCGCCACCGCAGCGGCCGGCGTGACAGCGGCCCTGATCGTAGGTGCGATCGTGGGCGCGATCGCGGCCGTGATCATGCCTGGGGCCGGCGCCTGCACCATCGGCGCAGCCGTGGCGACAGCGCCAACCACCGGCGCCGGCGCCGGCCCCACCAGCGCGATCACCGGGCGCGGCGCCAGCATTTCGGCGAACGGCGCATCCAGCGTCGGCAGCACCGCCGCGGCAAAGGCCTGCAGCTCATTCGGCCCCAGCCGCTCCGCCTCGGTCAGCGTCGCTGCCGCCGCGGTGCAGAACGGGTCGCGCGCCGGCGCCTGGGAGAAGAAATTGTACAGCCGCGTCATCGCGTCGTCATAGCGGTCCTGCCAGTCGCCACCCATTGCGCGATACTGGCTCTCCAGCGCGGTTTCCGCTGTGGCGAGCGCCGCCTTCTGGTTGGTCAGCAGCGTGCGATAGCCCGCGACGATCTGGTTCCCCTGCGCACCCCGACACGCCAGCGCCGCGACGTTCAGCGCGACCCGCATGTGCCACACGGTCGCCGCGGGAGAGAGGCCGCGGTTGATCGGCGTGATCGCCGGCGTGACATAGACCGGCACCGGGGCGGGCGCTGGCGGCGGGGTGGCCACCGCCACTTCCTTGGTGCGCGTGGCGCAGGCGGCCAGCGCCGCAATGGCGGCCGTGGCAACGATGGCTTGTGTAACGCGTGACATGGCGGCTCCGTTCTCCCCCGGATTCCCGTTGCCCCGGGTCTGCGCCCGGAAGGTAAACGCAGAGTAAAGGATGCGATGAGCCGCCACCTCGCGCCGCGCGTCAGTCGAACACGGTCTTCAGGTTCATGAATTCGTGCAGGCCATAGGCACCCAGCTCGCGGCCGTGGCCCGATTTCTTGATCCCGCCGAACGGCGCCTCGGGTGTGGAGGCGAGCATCTTGTTCACCGCCATCATTCCCGAGGCAATGTCGCGAGTGAAGCGCTCCTGCTCGGCCTCGTCGCTGGTCCACACCGACGCGCCAAGGCCGAAGGGCACGTCATTGGCCAGCGCGATCGCGGCGTCGATGTCCTCGGCGCGGAACAGCATCGCGACGGGCCCGAACAATTCCTCCTGCGCGGCGGGGTGGTCGATCGGCACATCGACCAGGATGCCGGCCGACATGAAGGCGCCCTTCCCCGGCAGCGGCTCACCACCCAGCAGCAGCCGACCGCCCGCCGCCTCGATCTGCGCCAGCTGGTCGATCACCGTCTGGCGCTGCTCCTCGCTCGACAGCGGCCCCATGTCGGTCGCCGCATCCATCGGGTCGCCGGCGACCACCGCCTCCATCCCCGTCGAGAACCGCTCGAGGAATGCGTCATACACATCGGCGTGGACGATCATCCGCTTCGCGCAGATGCACGACTGGCCGGTATTCTGGGTGCGCGCCGTCACCGCCGCCTTCGCCGCCGCGTCGAGGTCGGCCGACGGCATGACGATGAACGGATCCGATCCGCCCAGTTCCAGCACCACCTTCTTCAGCGCGGCGCCCGCCGCCTCGGCGACCTTCGCGCCGGCGCCCTCGCTGCCGGTCAGCGTCACTGCCGCGATCCGGTCATCGGCGATCAGCGCGCCGACCTTGCCGCTCCTGATCGCCAGATTCTGGAACAGTCCGGCCGGCGCCCCGGCAGCGATCACCGTCTCTTCGATCGCCGCCGCCACGCCCTGGCACAGCGAGGCATGTTTCAGCAGCCCGACATTCCCCGCCAGGATCGTCGGCGCCAGCCAGCGGACCACCTGCCAGGAGGGGAAATTCCACGGCATCACCGCCAGCACCGCGCCGATCGGCAGGTAATGGCTCGTCGCCTTGCCGCCCGGCACCTCGACCGTTCGGGGTGCCAGCATCCCCGGCCCGTTCTGCGCATAATAGCGGAACGCCGCCGCGCATTTCTCCACCTCGGCGATGGCGGATTTCAGCGTCTTGCCCATCTCGCGCGTCGCGATCTCGCCCAGCCGGCGCTTGTCCGCCTCGAACGCCTCGGCGATCCGCGCCAGCAGGTCGGTGCGCGTTTTCAGGTCGGTGGTGCGCCATTCCGCCCAGAAGGCATGCGCGCGGGCGACGCGCGTTTCCACCTCGGCGTCGGTGTGTTCGGGATGGGTGGCGCCGGGCGCGCCGGTGGCGGGATTGATGCTCTGGAACATGCCGCCTGAAACGATTGCGCGCACGCCCGTATCCTCCGCCATTCCCCCTATTGCCTCGTCCTGTCGCACCGGCCGCCCCGCGGCGCCGCGCCTGCTTGACCCCTCGCCCGCGCCTGTCCCATAGCACCGCCATGGACACGCCCGTCGACAGCCTGACGTTCGAGGCCGCGCTGAAAGAGCTCGAAGCGATCGTAGCGCGCCTTGAATCCGGCGATACGCCGCTTGCGGATGCAATCGCCTTGTACGAACGCGGCAATCAGCTGCGGGCGCGCTGTGCCGAACGGCTCGATGCCGCGCAGGCCCGGATCGAGGCGATCCGGCTTGACGCCGAGGGCCGCGCCACGACGACACCCTTCACCGCCGGATGACCCTCACCCCGACGCTTTCGGCGGCACTGGCCGATATCGCGCGCGACATCGACGCGCGCTTCGATGCGTTGCTGGCGGTGCCGGACGATCCCCGCGCCGACCTCTATCGCGCGATGCGCCACGCCGCGATCGATGGTGGCAAGCGGCTGCGCCCGCTGCTGGTCGTCGCCACCGCGCGGCTGTTCAACTGCGACATGGACTGTGCCGGGCGCGTCGCGCTCGCGCTGGAGGCGATCCATGTCTATTCGCTGATCCACGACGATCTGCCGGCGATGGACAATGACGACATGCGTCGCGGCCGTCCCACCGTGCACAAGCAGTTTGACGAGGCGACCGCGATCCTCGCCGGTGACTGCCTCCACGCGCTCGCGTTCGAGGTGCTGGCCGATCCCGCCACCCATCCCGATCCCTTCGTCCGCGCCGAACTGGTGCTCGATCTGTCGCGCGCCGCCGGCCCCGCCGGCATGGCCGGTGGGCAGATGATGGATCTGGAGGCCGAACGCGCCAGCTTCGACCTTGCCACCGTCACCCGGCTGCAGGCGATGAAGACGGGCGCGCTGATCCTCGCCGCGGTGGAGGCTGGGGCGATCCTCGGCCGCATCCCGCCCGAGGGACGCACGCATTTGCGCGGCTATGCCCGCGATATCGGACTCGCCTTCCAGATCGTCGACGATCTGCTCGACGTGGAGGGCGATGAAGCGCTGGCCGGAAAGAAGCTGCGCAAGGATGACGGGGCGGGCAAGGAAACCTTTGTCTCGCTCCTCGGGGTGGATGCGGCACGGGAGCGATGCCGGATGCTGGTGGATCAGGCGATTGCGCACCTGCGCAGCTACGGCCCGGAGGCCGACCTGCTCCGCGACATCGCGCGCTTCGTGCTTTCAAGGGATCATTGAGCATGGCGAGAATCGGTGTTTACCCGGGGACGTTCGATCCGATCACGCTGGGCCACATGGACATCATCCGGCGCGGCGCGAAGCTGGTCGACCGGCTGGTCATCGGCGTCACGACCAATCCGTCGAAAAGCCCGATGTTCTCGCTTGAGGAGCGGATGGCGCAGGTGGAGCGCGAATGCGCCGGGCTTGACGCCGACATCCGCGTCGTCAGCTTCGACCTGCTGCTGATGGATTTCGCCGAGCGCGAAGGCGCCAGCATGATCGTTCGCGGCCTGCGCGCGGTGGCCGATTTCGAATATGAATATCAGATGGCCGGGATGAACCAGCAGTTGAACGACCGGATCGAAACGGTCTTCCTGATGGCCGATGTGGCGTTGCAGCCGATCGCCAGCCGGCTGGTCAAGGAAATCGCCCGTTTCAACGGCGACATCAGCAAGTTCGTGAGCCCCGCTGTGCGCGACGAAGTCGTTGCACGTGTGGAACAGACCGGGCGGCGCGGCGGACAATAGGTTTCCGGCAACGGCGCACCCCGGTTCAGATTGGCGCAAGCCGCGATCTAGGTTAGGGCGCTGCTGACACGATCGGGTTGGGATGACGATGCGCTTTGTTGGATTGATTGCGATGCTGGCCGCCACGCTGCTCGCCGGCCCGGCCATGGCCCAGAGCAAGGCGATGGAGGAAGCGGCCAAGGCAGGACAGGCGACGAAGCAGCGCTATACCCCGCCGCCCACCACCGATCTCGAAAACACCTGGCTGCTCGACCTGTCGAGCGGCGGGCGCGTGTCGATCTGGCTGCGCCCCGACGTCGCGCCCGACATGGTGCGCCGGATCAAGAACCTGACGCGCCGCAAATTCTACGACGGCCTGACCTTCCACCGCGTCATCGACGGCTTCATGGCGCAGGGCGGCGATCCGCAGGGCGACGGCACCGGCGGCTCGGACCTCCCCGACGTGAAGGCGGAGTTCAATTACCTGCCGCACGTGCGCGGCGCGGTGGCGGCGGCACGCGCGCAGGATGAAAACAGCGCCAACAGCCAGTTCTACATCATGCTGATGCCGCGGCTCAGCCTCGACGGGAAATACACCGTGTTCGGCCGCGTGCTTGAGGGCATGCAATATGTCGACGCGATCGAAAAGGGGGAGCCGCCGGCCAACCCGACGCGCATCCTCCACGCCTATATCGCCGCCGATAACCCCCCGCCCTATCGCGCCGAGGCGGCCCCCGCGCCGGTGACGCAGGAGGCGCCGGTGACGCTGCCCGGAACGAAGCCGGCGGCGCCTGCACGGAACTCGCGCCCGCGTCGATAGTCTCTTCCTCGTTCACTGCGCCAGCGGACGGGGGAAGATGACGTGAATCAGGCGGCGGCCTGGCTACCTTATTGCGGCATCGCGCCGCTTCCTGACACGCTGATGGGGCGCTGGAACGGCGACCCCATCCTCATCGCCGCGCTCGCGCTGGCCGCCGTCGCCTTCTACCGGCTGGCCGACGCCGATCCGCGCCAGCGGCGGTTTTTCGCCGCAGCATGGGCGCTGGCGCTGTTCCTCTTCCTCTCCCCGCTCTGCGCGCTCACCTCCGCGCTCTTTGCCGCCCGCACGGTCCACCATGTGCTGCTGACCGCGCTGGTCGCGCCGCTGCTCGCCATCGCGCTCGCCGGCGTGCTCCGCCCGCCGCGCGGCGGGCTCGCGCTATGGACCGTGGCGCACACGCTCGCCTTCTGGGTCTGGCATGCGCCGCCCGCTTATGCCTGGGCGCTGTCGAGCAACGCCGCTTACTGGCTGATGCAGGCGAGCCTGCTCGTCACCGCCTGGGGCATGTGGGCGCACATCCGCACCGCCCCCATGCCGATGGGCATTGCCGCCCTGCTCGCGATGATGGTGCAGATGGGGCTGCTCGGCGCGCTGCTCGTGTTCAACAGCGGCGCGCTCTACGCCCCGCATTATCTCACCACCCAGGCGTGGGGCTTCTCCCCGCTGGAGGACCAGCAGCTCGCCGGCCTCATCATGTGGGCGCCCGCCGCCGGCCTCTACCTCGGTGGCGCGCTGTGGCTGCTCGCGCGCTGGTTCGTCGCGGAGGAGCGTGAGGTGGCACCGCGATGATCCGCCAGCTGCGCGAATGGGCCCGCGGCCACACCGAACGCGGCCGTTATTCCCCGGTCGGCATCGCCTTCCACTGGATCATGGCCTTCCTGATCCTGTTCCAGCTCGGCTGGGGCTGGTCGATGAGCCGGCTGCCGGTGGGCGAGGACAAGCTTGCCGCCTATCAGGTGCACAGCGCCGCCGGCCTCGCCGTGATCCTGCTGGCGCTGGCGCGCTTCGCCTGGCGCCTCGCCGTCCCCGGCCCGATCAACGACGCCGACAAGCAGGGCTGGCAGACGACCGTCTCGGTCATCATCCACTATATCTTCTACGCCACCTTCTTCCTCTTGCCGATCAGCGGCTGGGTGATGTGGTCGGCGATTGCGGAGCCCGGTCCGCTCTATCTCGCCGGTGTCGTCCCCTGGCCGCCCTTCCCGCTCGGCGACATGCCGCTGACCTTGCGCTGGCAGATCATGGACGTGGCGGAGGACGTTCACCTCGCGGTGGTGTTCGCGCTGTTCCTCGTCATTCCGCTCCACGTGGGCGCGGCGCTGAAGCATCATTTCTGGGATCGTCACGATGTGCTGAGCGGGATGCTGCCGGAGATCCCGGACGAGGAAGACCCCCAGGGAGACCGGACGCATAAGCACCGAGACCGGCAACCTCGCCCGGCGTGAGCTTGCGGCTGATCTCCAGCATAACATTGCCCGGATCGTTGCGCCGCTCGCTCTTCTGCCACGCGATCAGCTGCTCCGACAGATAGCCCGCCGGCTGCCCGCCCAGCGCCGGATTGCCCGCACCCACGCCTTCGCCCGCCGCACCGTGACACACCGCGCATGGCTGAAGGCCGCGCGCCGCATCGCCGCGCTGGTACAGCAGCGCCGCCGGCCCGGTGTTCGCGCTGGCCCCCGCCGCACCCGCCGCAGCCGCCGCAGCCGCCGCAGCCGCCGCCGGCTGATAGGGCATGGCGGCATAATAAGCCGACACCGTCTGCCGGTCGGCCGGGGTCAGCCGCTTGGCGATCCACTCCATCTCGGCATTCTTGCGCCGCCCGCTGGCATAGGCCTCCAGCTGCGCGGTCAGATAGCCGAGGTCCAGCCCCGCCAGCCGCGGCGCGCCCGCGCCATTGCCGCGCCCATCGACGCCGTGACACACCAGGCACGCGCTCGCCGCACCGGCATCGCCGCCGCTCAGCGCCACCAATTGCCCGGTCTCGACGAAGCGGTCGGCCGCCGTCCGGTCCGCCGTCCCGCACGCCGCCAGCAACAGAAACGCAAGGCCGGCGAGCGGCCGTCGCCGGGAGGGTGCAGCCGTAATCATCGCTTCCTCGGAACCTCCGCCGATCCGATCGGTTCCGAAACGACCGGCACCGGTTCGTGCCGGGCCATGAAGGGGGATCATTGCCGACGCTTCGCGCCCTGTTGCCGCTGCTTGCGCTTGCGCTGCCCGTCGGCGCCTGCAAGCCGCCACCTGACGAGCGCCAGCATATGCCACAGGCCGATCCCGCCGCCGGCCTCGCCGCGATCCGCCGCGTCGGCTGCGGATCCTGTCATTCGATCCCCGGGCTCAGCTGGCCGAAGGGCGAACTGGGCCCCGCGCTCGACCGTTTCGGCGATCAGGGCATGATCGCCGGCCGCCTCCCCAACCGCCCCGACGTGCTGGCGCATTTCGTGCGCCGCGCGCCCGAACTCGTCCCGGGAACCACCATGCCGGCCATGCCGCTCAGCGAGAAGGAAGCGCGCGATGTCGCCGCCTACCTCTACACCCTCCGCTCCCGGTAACGCCGGCCCCGTCGATGGGCTGGCGAACAGCCTCGCCGGCTGGCCGCCGCCCGTGCTCGATCCCGCCGGCCCGTTCGCGGGTTCGATCTCCACCCTGTCGTGGATCCTGTTCGCGATGGGCGTGGGCGTCCTGCTGGTGGTCCTCGTCGCCTTGTGGATCGCGCTGTTCGGCAAGGAACGGCTGCGCGAGCGGCTGGGTGGCAGCAAGGCGATCTGGATCGGCGGCATCGCCTTCCCCGTCGTCGTGCTCAGCGTGCTGCTGGTCTACGGCCTGACGCTCACCCGCAATCTCACCGCCCCGCCGGGCCCGGTGGCGATGAAGGCGCGCATCACCGGCGAAATGTGGTGGTGGCGCGTCGATTACCTGGGCGACAACGGCCAGCCGCAGCTGCGCGACGCCAACGAACTCCATATCCCCACCGGCCGCACCGTGCTGCTCGAACTCGAATCGAACGACGTCATCCACAGCTTCTGGGTGCCGCGCCTGTCGGGCAAGCTCGACATGATTCCCGGCCGACGCAACGTGATGAAGATTCAGGCCGACAAGCCCGGCGTCTATGGCGGGCAATGCGCCGAATATTGCGGCGGTCCGCACGCGCTGATGGGCTTCGTCGTCGTCGCACACGAACCGGCCGATTTCGCCCGCTGGCTCGCCGCCCGCAAGCAGCGTCTGCAACAGGCCGCCCCCGCCACGGCGACGCCCGCATCGGTCAGCCGCGGCGCGCAGCTGTTCCAGTCCACCGGCTGCGCCGCCTGCCACCGCGTGGCGGGCACCGAGGCGAACGGCCTCGCCGGCCCCGACCTTACCCATGTCGGCTCCCGCCAGTCGCTCGGCGCGGGCATCCTGCCCAACAATCGCGGCACGCTGATCGGCTGGATCGGCAACAGCCAGGCGATCAAGCCGGGCAACCGGATGCCGCCCTACACCATGCTGCCGGGTGAGGATCTCCAGGCATTGGCCGATTACATGCAGGCGCAGAAGTGACCTCGGAAACCGGCTTCGACACGGCGCTCTACGATCGCTTCCCGACCAAGGGGGAGCGGCCCGCCGGGGAGCGCGCCGAGCTCGAACGGATCTGGTGCAAGCCCAAGGGCTGGGAACTGCTGACCGCGGTCAACAACAATTACATCGGCTTCTATTACGTCGCGACCGCCTTCGCCTTCTTCATCCTGGCGGGCGTGCTCGCGCTGGTCATGCGGGTGCAGCTTGCGCTGCCGCTGATGGGTGTGCTGCCGCAGGAAACCTACAATCAGTTCTTCACCATGCACGGCACGGTGATGATGTTCCTCTTCGCGGTGCCGGCGATGGAGGCGATGGCGGTGCTGCTGCTGCCGCAGATGCTGGCCGCGCGCGACCTGCCGTTCCCGCGCCTCTCGGCCTATGCCTTCTGGGCCTATGCCGTGGGCGGGCTGTGCTTCTTCGCCTCGCTGTTCGTCGGCCTTGCCCCCGACGGCGGCTGGTTCATGTACCCGCCCTATACCAGCACCACCTATTCGCCGGGCATCAACGCCGATTTCTGGCTGCTGGGTATCGGCTTCATCGAGATCTCCGCCATCGCCGGCGCGATCGAGATCATCGTCGGCGTGCTGCGCACCCGCGCGCCGGGCATGACGCTGGCGAAAATGCCGATCTACGCCTGGGCGATGCTGGTGTTCGGGGTGATGATCATCATCGGCTTCCCCTCGGTGATCCTGTGCACCTTGCTGCTGGAGCTGGAACGCGCGTTCAACTGGCCGTTCTTCGATTCAACCCGCGGCGGCGATCCGTTGCTGTGGCAGCACCTGTTCTGGTTCTTCGGTCACCCGGAAGTGTACATCATCTTCCTCCCCGCCTCGGGCCTCGTCTCGATGGTGGTGGCGGCCGTCGCGCGCACCCGGCTGGTCGGGCACAATCTCATCGTGCTGGCCTTCCTCGCCACCGGCTTCATCAGCTTCGGCGTGTGGGCGCACCACATGTTCACCACCGGCATGCCGACACTCTCGGTCAGCTTCTTCTCCGCCGCCAGCATGGCGGTCAGCGTCCCCGCCGGCATCCAGGTCTTCTCCTGGATCGCGACCTTTGCGATCGGCCGCGCGCGCTACAACACGCCAACGCTGTTCCTGCTCGGCGGGCTCATCACCTTCGTCATCGGCGGCTTGACCGGCGTGATGGTGGCGATGGTGCCGTTCGACTGGCAGGCGCACGACAGCTATTTCATCGTCGCACACCTCCACTACGTGCTGATCGGGGGGATGGTCTTCCCCTTCTTCGCCGCGCTTTATTACTGGACGCCGATGACCAGCCGGCGTCCGCTGTCGGAACGGCTTGGCCGATGGATTTTCTGGCTGATGTTCATCGGCATGCAGGTGACGTTCCTGCCGATGCACCTCACCGGCTTCATGGGCATGCCGCGCCGCGTCTATACCTATCTCCCCGGCCGCGACTGGGATCTCACCAACATGATCTCGACCGTCGGCGCCTTCCTGTTCGGCGCGGGCGTCCTGCTGTTCCTCGTCGATTGCGCGCGCAACATGCGCTTCACCACCGATCATGACGCGGGCAACGTCTATGGCGGCGGCACATTGGAATGGCTCCCCACCGGGCTGTTCTCCACCCGCAGCATCCCGGTGATCAAGAGCCGCTATCCCCTGTGGGACGATCCGAAGCTGGCCGAGGATGTCGACGAGGGCCGCTATTTCCTCCCCGGCTCCGCCACCGGCCTGCGCGAAACGATCATCACCAGCCCGCTGCGCGCCGAGCCGCAATATGTGCAGATCCTCCCCACCCCCTCGCCCTGGCCGCTGCTGGGCGCGATCTTCACCGCCGGCTTCTTCCTGATCCTGACGGTGCAGGCCTATTTCATCTCCTTCGTCAGCGGCATCCTGGCGGTCGCCTGCATCCTTCGCTGGCTGTGGGATACCGACCGGCTGGTCCCGCAGAAGGAGGTCGATGTCGGCGCCGGGATCATGCTGCCGACCTATGCCACCGGCCCGCGCACCCACGGCTGGTGGGCGATGATCATCCTCCTGATCGTCATCGGCATGATGTTCGTCATGGCGATCTTCGGTTTCTTCTATCTCTACGGCATCCACCCGCAATTCTGGATCGCCGCGCCCGATCCCGTATGGCTGCTCCCGATCCTGCTCGGCCATGGCGGCGGCGCCGGTTTCGCGGTGCTCGCCCGCTACATGCTGGCGCGCGAGAAGACCGAATTGTGGACGCCGGGCGTCTTGCTGTGCTGCGCGGCGGCCGGGCTCGCGGTCGGCTTCGGCGTCGATTGCTGGAACTGGACGGCGCACGGCCTGTGGCCCACCGCCAGCGGCCAGGGCGCGATCGTCTATGCCTTCCAGACGCTGCAGGGGCTGATCGTCGCGATCAGCGTGCTGATGGCGGGCTATATGGCGGCGCGCAACAGCCGCGCGCTGATCGTCCGCCCGCGCAACAACTCGATGGACCTCACCGTCATGTTCATGTGCTACACCGCCGCGCAGGGCAGCGTCATCGCGCTCCTCGCGCGGCTCTTCCCGGGCACGATCTGACGATGCGCGCCTGGGCCTGGATGCTCGGCGGGATGATCGTCTGGGCGGTGCATTTCTTCGCCGTCTACATCGTCGCCAGCGTGTTCCTGACCACCGACATCGCGCGCATCCTGACGGTGATGATGACGCTGGCGTGCCTCGCGGCGGACGGCTGGCTGATCGCGCGGCTCCGGCAGGCGCGCGCCGGCACGCAGGATTCGTTCAGCGACTGGATGCGCTGGATCGCGCTGGGCGGCGCTGGCCTCTCGCTGGTCGCAGTGCTGTGGCAGGGGCTGCCCGCGCTGCTCGTCTAGCCCGGGTTCGCCCTCCGGGCGTCAGCGCGAACCCCACAGGCCGACCGCCGCCGCAATCGCCCCCGCCGCCGCGACAAAGGCGACAATCATCAGCAGCCCGTCCTTGACCAGCAACGCCATGCCGAACGCCGCGATTGCCGCCATCGGCGCGGTCGTCGCCATCGGCAACAGCTCCAGCGGCGGCACCGCCAGCGTCAGCACGATGATCGCCGCCGCCGCCACCCGCACCATCGGCCCCTGGGTCAGCGCGGGCAGCCGCCCGTGAAACCATTTGTCCATCCGCTTGGCCACCGGGCGCAGCTTCTTCACCGCCTTGGCGACCTTTTCGGACTTGAGCGATCGGTTGGCGAGGAATCCCGGCAGCCACATATGCGTGCGCCCGAACAGCAATTGCCCCGCGGTCAGCACGATCACCAGCGCCAGCAGCGTCGGCAGGCCGGGGATCGACCCCACCGGCGATATGTCGATCAGCGGCAGGATGACCAGGAATGGCGCATAGCTGCGGCTCCCGAACGCCTCGATCGTCTGCCCCAGCGACACCTCGTCCTTCTCGTCCGCCAGTTCGTCCAGCCGGTCCAGGATATCGCCGACGCTATGGGGTTCATCTGCCATCGCCGGTGAACGGCGCGACGCGGCTCACGGTTCCGCCACCGTAACGGTCCAACATAGGTAAAGAAAAAGGGCCGCGGCACCCGTGGATGCCGCGGCCCCTTGTCGTCGCTCAGCCTGCGATCACTTGTACTTCAGGTCGAAGCGATCGGCCTCCATCACCTTGGTCCACGCCGCGATGAAGTCCTTGACGAACTTCTCCTTGGCATCGTCGCAGGCATAGACTTCGGCCAGCGCACGCAGCTGCGAATTGGCGCCGAACACCAGGTCCGTCCGCGTCGCCTTCCAGCGCGGCTCGTCGGTCGCGCGATCGGTGCCGATGTAGAGCTCGTCGCCCGTTTCATCGACTTCCTTCCACGCCGTGCCCATGTCGAGCAGGTTGACAAAATAATCGTTCGTCAGCTGCCCCGGCTTTTCGGTCAGCACGCCATGATCGGTATCGCCATGGTTGGCGCCGATCACCCGCATCCCGCCGACCAGCACCGTCATCTCCGGCCCGCTCAGCCCCAGCAGCTGCGCCCGGTCGACCAGCAGCTCCTCGGTCGGCACGTTGAACCGCACCTGCAGGTAATTGCGGAAGCCGTCCGCCTTGGGCTCGAGCACGTCGAAGCTCGCCGTATCGGTCTGCTCCTGGCTCGCGTCGGTGCGGCCTGGGGTGAACGGCACCTCGATGTCTTGGCCGGCCACCTTCGCTGCCTGCTCGACACCCACGCTGCCGCCCAGCACGATGAGGTCCGCGATCGACACCTTCTTGCCGCCGCTCGCGCTGCCGTCGAAGTCCGCCTTGATGCGCTCATAGACGTCCAGCACCTTGGCGAGCTTCTCGGGCTCGTTCACGTCCCAGCTGCGCTGCGGCTCCAGCCGGATACGCGCGCCATTGGCGCCGCCGCGATGGTCCGACTGGCGATAGGTCGAGGCCGAGGCCCAGGCCGTCTTCACCAGCTCGCTGGTCGACAGGCCGGCGTCGGCGATCTTCTGCTTCAGCGCCGCGACGTCAGCGGCATCGATCGGGGCGTAATCGGCCTTCGGAATCGGATCCTGCCAGATCAAATCCTCCGCCGGCACGTCCGGGCCGAGGTAGCGGATCTTGGGCCCCATGTCGCGGTGGCACAGCTTGAACCACGCACGGGCGAAGGCATCGGCGAACAGGTCCGGGTTGTTGCGGAACCGCTCGGAAATCTCGCGATACTTGGGGTCGACCTTCATCGCCATGTCGGCGGTGGTCATCATCGTCGGCACCTTGACGCCGGGCGTATGCGCCTTGGGCGCCAGCGTCTCCGGCGGGTTGCCCACCGGCTGCCACTGCCACGCCCCGGCCGGGCTCTTCACCAGCTCATAATCGTGGTCGAGCAGCATCTCGAAATAGGTCATGTCCCACTGGATCGGCGTCGGCGTCCACGCGCCCTCGATGCCGCTGGTGATCGTGTGATCGCCCATGCCGGTCTCGTGGGTGGAGGCCCAGCCAAGGCCCATCTGCGCGATGTCCGCGCCTTCCGGCTCCGCACCGACGAGCTTCGCATCACCAGCGCCATGCGCCTTCCCGAACGTGTGGCCACCGGCGGTCAGCGCGACGACTTCCTCGTCGTTCATGCCCATGCGGTGGAACGTCTCGCGGATGTCGCGCGCCGACCCCTTGGGATCAGGCTCGCCGCCCGGCCCTTCGGGATTGACGTAGATGAGGCCCATCTGGATCGCCGCCAGCGGGTTCTCCAGCGCCAGCCCCGACTTCTCGTCGATCCGCGTCTGGCCGAGCCATTCCTCCTCGGTCCCCCAATAGATGCTCTTTTCGGGCTCGAACACGTCCTCGCGCCCGCCGCCAAAGCCGAACACCGGGCCGCCCATCGATTCGATCGCGACATTGCCGGTCAGGATGAACAGGTCCGCCCAGCTCAGCTTGCGACCGTATTTCTGCTTGATCGGCCACAGCAGGCGCCGTGCCTTGTCGAGGTTGCCGTTATCCGGCCAGCTGTTGAGCGGCGCGAACCGCTGCGCGCCCGAGGACGAACCGCCGCGCCCGTCGCCGGTGCGATACGTGCCGGCCGAGTGCCAGGCCATGCGGATGAAGAACGGGCCATAGTGACCGTAATCTGCCGGCCACCACGGCTGGCTGTCGGTCATCAGCGCGCGAAGATCGGCCTTCACCGCTTCCAGGTCGAGCGTCTTGAACTCGGCGGCGTAATCGAAATCGTCGCCCATCGGATTGCCCGACAGGCCATCCTGCTGGAGGATTTCCAGCGACAGCTGATTCGGCCACCAGTCGCGGTTGGTGCGCCCCAGCAGCTTGCGCAGCGCGGCCGGCTCCTTCGAATGATCGCTCAGCGGGCTTCCGGTAACCGGGCAGCCACTGGTGGGTGCGTCCATGTCGTGTTCCTCTCGTCGCGATTATCAGCGAGGAGACTAGGCCGATCGCGCGGTGATGGAAGCGACATAAATTCGTCAGTACGACAGGCGAAATCGATCAATAAGCGATCCTTGTGCAAAATTGCCGATGATCGATCAGGCCGCGTCCGCCGCGCTGCGCGCCAGCAATGCCTCGATAGTCGGCAGCAGATGCGCCGCCACCGCCGCGATCGCCCGCGCGTTGGGATGGACGCGATCGGGCAGCACCATCTCGGCGCGTCCCATGATCCCGGCGGGAAAGAAGTCGCTCACCGCCGCGCCATGCCGCCCCGCCACTGCGCCATGCAGGCCAAGGTACGGCGCCGCCCGCGCCCGGATCAGCGCCGGGGGATCGATCGTCGTCAGCAGCACCGGAATGCCGCACCGCCCCAGTTCGGTGAGCATCGCGTCGAGGTTCGCGCGCGTCTCGCCCGGCGGCACGCCGCGCAGCACGTCGTTGGCGCCGATCTGGATGATCGCCAGGTCGGGCCGCGCGCGCATCGCGGCCAGCACGCGCGGCAACCGGCGCAGCGCGTCGGCCGTCGTGTTGCCGGACACGCCGGCATTCAGCACCCGCGCCCCCGGAAAGCGCCCGGCCAGCCCGCGTTGCAGCTGCGCGGCCAGACCATCATCGGCCGCCAGCCCGTAACCGGCGATCAGGCTGTCACCAAAGACGAGGAGATACGGTGGTTCGGCTGGCATCGCCGCTTAAGATAGGGGCCGCCCGGCCAATGTCACCGCAGCCCCTGCCGCGCGCCGCCCCCTCGGCATGGCGCGCGGCAGGAACAACGATCAGTTGCTGGTGATCGCCGGCTTGGGCGTGAACGGCTTGATCCCGAACTCGGGGTACACCTCCGCCGGGTAGAAGAAGGTGCCGTCCTTCACCACCATCGCGATCCGCTTGATCGCCTTCAGGTCGTTGGTCGGATCACCCGGCACCAGGAAGAAATCGGCCAGCTTGCCCGGCTCGACCGAACCCAGCGTCGCGTCCTGGCCAAGGTATTTCGCCATGTCCCACGAGGCGCGGGTCAGGATCTGCGCCGGGGTCATGCCAACCTTCTGGTACAATTCCAGCTCGCGGTGGAACGTGAACGAACCGCCCGTGTCGGTCCCCGGCACGATCATCACCCCGCGCTCGTTCAGCATGCGAATCGTCGCGACGATCTTGTCGTAGGCGCCGCGATACGCGGCATCGTCGCCCGGTGCGCTGGCATCGATCCACGCCTGCTTCAGGCTGCGCTGCGCCCCGATCGGCAGGTGATCGACATAATCGGTCGCCCCCGGCGCAATCTGCCCGTCGCGGTTGAGCAGCAGGTTTTCGTGGATCCCCAGTGTCACGTCGATCGGCAGCTTGCGCTCGACCATCATGCCGATCGTCTTCTGCACCTTGGGGCTGTTGAGATCGAGCGCGGGCAGCCGCTTCAGCGCGGTCAGGCGGAACAGCGTGCGCGTATCCTCCTCGGGCTTGATCACCCAGCCCAGCATGAACTGGTTGATATGCGTCAGCTCGTCGAATCCGGCCTCGATCATCTGGTCCGCGGTGGCGAAGGCGGGGACGTGCCCGGCCACCTTCAGCCCGCGCGCGTGCGCCTCCTTCACCAGCGCGGGAATCCACGCCGGGTTCATGCTGTTGTACGATTTGACGCCCCAGAACTTGCCGTGATCGGCGTACCAGCGGACCGCGGCGACCGCCTCGGCCTCGCTGTTGACCAGGATGCCGTTGTTGGCGCTGAACTGGCTCTTCCCCTCGATGAAGCCGGCGCGCACGATCCGCGGCCCCGCGATCACGCCCTTGTCGATCCGCTCCACCAGCGTGTCGAGCACGGCATTGTCATTGCCCATGTCGCGCATCGTGGTGACGCCCGCCGCCAGGTTCAGCAGCGCGCCTTCCTGCCCGGTGTGCGCGTGCATTTCGTAGAGGCCGGGGACGATCGTGCCGCCAGCGCCATCAATCACCGTCTCGCCCGCCGCGCCGGTCTTGGCCACCGGCTCGACAGCGGTGATCTTGTTGCCCGACACCAGCACCGACACCGGGTTCCCCAGCGTCCCCGCCTTGGGATCGAACACGCGCACGTTGCGGATTCGCACCGGCCCGGCATAGCGATGCGCGACCTTCTTGTTGATCGCTACGAAGCGGTCGGTCGACCATTGCGCCGCCAGCGTCTTCAGCCGCTCGGCCTCGCCCTCATAACCCGCACGCACGATCACCTGGCGGGGCGAAATCGCGGCGAACATGTCGCCCTTGTCGTCGAGCAGGATGGTGTCCGGCGTGGTCTCGATCCCGCCGACGTCATAGGCGGTCACCTTCCGCGGCCCGTTCGCGCCGGTCATGTTCAGCGTCTGGCCCTTGGTCAGCGTCAGCGTACCGCCCGGCAGCGCGGCCAGCGTGGTGCCGCCGGTCTTCAGGATCGCGCGCGCATAGAGGCCCGTCGACCAGGGGCTGCCGCTCTGCGCGACATAGACCGCCCCCGCCGGCGCAGTGGCGACCGATCCCTTGCCCGTCGCATCGGTCCAGGTCGCACCCTTGCCGGTGCGCGCGAAATGCTCCTCGACCTTCGATCCGAAAGTCGTCGTCCCGGCAATGTCCCAGGCCACCGGCAGGCCGTTCGCATCGAGCCGCAGCGTCTCCTTCATCGTCGGGCCGCGACCATTGTTCTTGTAATCGAAATCGATCGCGGTGCGGTCACCTTCGACGTCGGCGTTGAGGTGCCCGACGGTCTTGCCGCCGAAGATCACGCTGTAACGCTGCATTTCCGCGGCGGCATTGGTGGCAAGACACAGGGCGAGCGCAGCAAAGGCCGCGGAGGACAGGAGCTTCATACCCGACCGTTACGGTCGCGGCGCTTCACGCGCAACAATATGTCGTTGCGTCACCTATGGGATTTGCGCATCCCGTCAGGCGGTTTTACGCAGCGTCGGGCAACGGCTCGCTCCCCGCCGACCGCGCGACATGCAGCGTCTCGACGCAATGATCGTCGGCCCAGGCCAGACCGGCGGCCTCCGCATCGTCATAGCTGGCATAGGTGTCGCCACCGACCAGCGAGACGGATTCGGCCGAATCCACGTCGCCGCAGCGGAACAGCACCGATCCTTCCAGCAGGAAACGACCATCCTCGCGCTGCTGGATGCGGATGCAATCGGTATCGGGCGGGGGTGCCTCGCCGGCCGGCAGCTTCACGATCTGCATAACACCTCCCGTTGATAACGGGGGTCAACGCACCGCGCGGACGGACGGTCCGAATCGTTCATGGGAACATCTGGCCGCAAGGACCGCGAGCGCGGCCAATGTGCGCCGATTCAGCGCCGCAGGCAGGCCGAAGCTCCTGTGATCCAGGCCGTTTTGCGCCGGCCTAATCGTCGATCATCGCGCGGAGTGCCGGGCTCAGCCATTCCACCACCCGCCCCTCACGCCGCGTCAGCGCCCGCACCGCCAACCCCCGCTGCGCCGCCATCGCCATCATCTCCGCCGGCGCCAAGACGCTCAGCGCCGTCGCCCACGCATCCGCCGCCATCGCCGTGTCATGGATCACGCTCACCGCCAGCGCATGCGCCACCGGATAGCCCGTCCGCGGGTCGATCGTATGCCGCCCCCGGACATAATCACCCGACGTCGCCACTGCGCATTGATGAAGCGCCACCCGGATCGGCGCCGCGCAGCCGCCCGGCGTCTCCAGTTCCACCCACCAGGGATCACCGTCAGGCCGCAACCCGCGCCCGACAAACTCGCCGCCGATCTCGACCAGTTGGTGGGAAATACCGTGTTCTGTCAATATCTTGGAAAGACGGTCAACGGCATGCCCCTTGGCAATGCCGGACAGGTCCAGCCGCGCCTCGCCGTGCCGCCTGACCCGGCACCCGGCCCGGTCAAGCTCGAGCTGGCGCCACCCCCCGCCGGCACGCGCTGCGGCAATTTCGTCGATGGTCGGCAAACGATCCACCGCAACCGGCCCATATCCCCACCGCGCGACCAGCGCACCAATGGCCGGATCGAACGCACCGCCCGACGCCGCCGCCACCTCCAATGATGTGGCAAGCACCTCTACAAATTCGTCCGAAATCGAATGCCACTCACCCGGCGCCGACCGATTGATCGCGCTGAGCCGCGAATCCGCGGCCCAATGGCTCATGTCGCTGATAACGCCGGCGAAAACCCGTTCTATCGCCTCGTACAGCCGCTCGGCCACGACGTCATCTGGCGCGGCATAGCGGATATGCCAGCGGGTCCCCATGGTAGCGCCGCCATGATCCACGACGCGTGCCGATCGATCCCAGCGGCTCAGCGCCGCGGGGTCGATCGGCGGTACGACGTAGCGGATCGGATCCGCACGCGCGTCAGCTACCATGCCTGCGATGCCGCGCTCAGGGCGCGGGCACCTCCAGCGTCGTGGTGAAGGTCATGCGCCGCTCGGTCGCGCGCGGGACGGTCGTGTTGGCGTCGGTCACCGTCGCGCTCAGCCAGTACATGCCCGGTACCGGCCAGTTGACCCGCAGCACGCCGTCCGCACCCGTGACCAGCTCCTGCGCGCCTTCCGCCTCGCGGAACTTCTTGGATCCCGGCACCACCGTCACCTTCACCCCGGCCGCCGGCTTGCCATCGACGAGGAAGCGGAACTGCCCCTCCTCGTCCGCGACGAGCGCGCCGGGATGAGAGATCGGCTGGAACTCCAGCCCCTTACCCGTCGGCTTGAACACCGTCTCGCTCGGCGGCCCGGCGGTGACGAAAGTGGCGTTCTGGCTCGACACCTCGGTCAGCTTGACGTCGGTCGCACCGGCCGGGATTTCTGCCGGCGTTGCAACGCTTTGCACCCGCGGACGAGCTTGCGCACCAGCACCCGCAGCCGGCGGCGGACCGCGTCGGCCGCCGACGCGCCATTCCTCGTCATTCAGCTTGAAGCTGCCCATGACCGACGACATTTCGGTGCCGATCTTCCACGTGCCCGGCTTGTCGACCTTCACGTCGAACGTGGTGCGGTGACGGCCAGTGGCGGCATTCTCGATCGTGCCGGTGGTGCCGTCCGGCGCCCAGACCTTTATCTGCTCCGGGCGCATCGCGACGTGATCCGGGTAGAACAGGTCGTTCGATACCGCCGCGTCGACCGTCACATATTGGTTGGTGTCCGACAACGTAGTGGTCGACGGCAGCAACCACTGGCGGTGCGCCATCGCCGGGGCGGCCAGGGTAGCGGCGCCGACGGCGGCGAGCAGGAGGGTCTTCAGACGCATGGCGATCTTCCTCAACGAACGGTGATGGTGCCGAGCTCGGCGCTGCCCTTGGCAGTGCCGCCCTTGCCCGGGATGGTGATGGGCACGCGGACCAGCTCACGACCGCCCGTCTCGCGTGCAGCCTCGACGTTCAGCACATATTGCCCTGCGGCCAGCCCCTTGGGCAGCGGGATCTGATAGGTGCCCGGGGCCCGCGTCGCGCCGCTGACGCCGTCGGCCGGCAGCTTCATCGTGCGGCCGCCCTTGCGCCACCAGCTGCGCAGGTCCGCCAGCCATTTGGTGCCGGGTTCCGCGCCGCCCTTCTTGACGTCGTACCACACGAACACCGTGCGCGCCGGGCCGCCGGCGGCCGGTTCAAGCCATCCCGCCACATAGGGCCGGTGATATTCGGCCACTTTCAGCTGCGGAATGGCCACGCTGACGGTCTGCGCGGTCGCAGGTGCGCTGATCGCGCCGGCGACGAGGAGATAGACAGGACGCATGAGGTTAGCGGCTTCCTCTCAGTGGATCAGGAACACGGCCAGCAGCAGCGGGACGATCACACTCGTCGCGACCAGCGGCCAGGTGGAGGGACGATGACGGGCGTGAAGCTGGAGCAGCAGCAGCCCGGTCAGCGTGAAGATGATGCACACCACGGCGAAGGCGTCGATGAACCAGAACCAGGCGTCGCCGGTGTTGCGGCCCTTGTGCAGATCGTTGAGGTAGGAGATCCAGCCGCGCCAGGTGGTTTCTGCGGTGATCGTCCCGCTCGTCCGGTCGATGCTGACCCAGGCGTCGCGGCCCGGCCCCGGCATGGCGACATAGACTTCGTCATCGGACCATTCGGCGGCGCGGCCGGCGGGATCGAGCGCCACGGCTGACGCCACGGCCTCTGCCACGGCGCGCGGCAGCGGCGCGGCTGCGGCATGGTCGCCGCGCAGTTCGGCGAGGCGCTGCGGTGGCAGTGTTGCCTCTACCTGCGTGACCTGCGGTTCTGCGCCGATCGAGGCGGCATGGTTGAGCGTGATCCCGGTGATCGCGAACAGGAACATGCCGGCCAGCGACACCGCTGCGCTCACCCAGTGCCAGGTATGCAGCTGCTTCAGCCAGAATGCGCGGACCTTCTTGCGCGGGCGAGGGGGTCGGGTACGGCCGGCTGTACCGCGCGGCGCGGGCGTGACGCCGCCACATGCCGGCGCCGGTTGCCGCTCCCTCACCCTGTCCGTCTCGCTTGCCTGCATTCCACCGCTCGGGAGGCACCATTGCCTGATGAGCCGTCGCTAAGGCAGTCGCGAATAATTCGCAACAGCAAATCGGTCAGCCGGAGTTCCGCAATGCCGTTGCGATGGCGTTGATCGACAGCAGGATGCCCTCCGCGATGCGCGGATCGTCCTCGCCGGCACGGTGCCGCCGCATCAGTTCGATCTGCAGCAGGTTGAGCGGTTCGATATAGGGCAGTCGCAGGCGAATCGATGCGTCGAGCGCCGGGTGCTTTTCCAGCAGGCGGGACTGGCCGGTCACCTCCAGCAAGCCATCACAGGTTTGCTGCCAGTCGTCACGAATCCGGCCGAAAATCCGCGCACCGAGCTTCTCGTCCTCGACCAGCCCGGCGTAGCGCTCGGCAATGCCCATGTCGGACTTGGCGAGGACCATTTCCATGTTGGCGAGCATCGCGCCAAACAGCGGCCAGCCCTCTGCCATGTCGGCCAGCAGCGCCTTGTCCTGAAACGCCGCAAGCGCATGGCCGACACCGTACCAGCCCGGCAGCATGACCCGCGCCTGTGCCCAGCTGAACACCCAGGGAATGGCGCGCAGATCCTCGATCCGGGACGATTTCTTGCGGCTGGCCGGACGGCTGCCGATCTTGAGGCCGGAGATCTCCGCGATCGGCGTCATCTGCCGGAAGAAGGCGTTGAAGCCCTCAGTGCCGTAAACAAGGTCGCGATACGCATGGAACGCGGTGTCGGAAAGCGTGTCCATTGCCGCCGCGAACGTCTCATTCTCGGTGTTCGACAGCGGCGCGGGCGAGAGGCTGGCGAGCAGTGTCGCCGAGGTCATCGCCTCCAGATTGGTGATCGCGCTTTCCCGCGTGCCGTATTTGCCGGCGATCACCTCGCCCTGTTCGGTGATGCGGATGCGGCCCTGCACCGTGCCGGGCGGCTGCGCGCGAATCGCTGCAAAGGCCGAGCCGCCGCCGCGTCCCACCGCACCGCCGCGCCCGTGGAACAATTGCATGCCCACGCCAGCTGCCTCGAACACCGGCTTCAGCGCGGTCGAAGCCTTGGACAATTGCCAACCAGAGGTGAGATAGCCGCCATCCTTGTTCGAATCGGAATAGCCGATCATCACTTCCTGATGCCCGCGCCCCCGGGCGATCGCCGCCACCTCCGGCAGGGCGAACCAGGCACGCATGATCGTGGGCGCGGCTTCCAGATCGCCGATCGTCTCGAACAGCGGGACCGCCATCACCGCCGCGCGGGGTGGATCGCCGGGCACGTACAGCCCGGCTTCCTTCAAGAGCAGATGCACCTCGAGCAGGTCACTGACCGATTGGCACATCGACACGATATACTGGCGAATGCTCGCTGGCCCGTAGGTCGCATGCGCCTCGGCGACCGCGGCAACGATCTCCAGTTCCTTGATAGTTTCCTCGGAATAGGTGATGAAGCGGCTGGTGAGCCCCCTTGCGCTGGCGAGTTCGCGATTGAGCATCGCAACGCGCTCTGCCTCGTCTAGGGCGAGATAGTCGTCGCACACACCGGCGTTCTTGAGCAGCTCGGCGACGACCCGCTCGTGCACTGCGCTGTTCTGCCGCAGGTCGAGCGTCGCGAGGTGGAAGCCGAACACCTCGACCGCGCGGATCAGCCGCCCGATCGCGCCGCTGCTGGAGAGCAGGCCGCCAGCGCCTTCAGACAAGGGGCGCGCGAGCGTGACGAGATCGGCGCGCAAGGCAGCCGGATCGGGATAAGGCTCGGCAACACGCGCAGCCGGGCGCGGCGGCGGCGTTCCGACCAGCTTCTGATAGGTGGCAGCCAGCCGCGCGTAGATTCCGGACAGGGCGCGCCGATACGGTTCGTCGCTGCGGCTGGCGCCGGTATCGCCGCTTGCCTCCGCCAGCGCGATCACCGCCTCATCAATCGTCGCGTGGTCCGACGAGATCGACAGTTCGGTGCCCAGCGCGTGCAGTTCATCGAGATAATAGCCGAGCGCGGCGGCAGATGCCTTTGACAGCGCCGTGCGCAACGAATCGGCGGTCACATAAGGATTGCCGTCGCGATCGCCGCCGATCCAGCTTCCCGGTTTGAGGAATGCCGGCAGGCGGCGTCCCATCGCCCGGTCCCAACGCTGATACAGCGCCGGGATGACCGGCAGGAACACGTCGCGCAAATAACTGAGCGCGGTTTCCACCTCGTCCGTGACGTACAGGCGTTCGCGCCGCAGCACGCGCGTCTGCCACAGCAAGGCGACCTGTCGCATGATCGCTTCGTCGATCCGGTCGCCGGCGGAGGTTTCCTCCGCCCCGGCATCGCGCAGCGCCATCAGCGCGGCGATGCGGTTGCGATGGTCGATCATGCTCTTGCGCCGCACCTCGGTCGGGTGCGCCGTCAGGACCGGGGCGATCAGCGCATGATCGAGCAGGGCGCAGACCTGATCGTGATCCACGCCCTCCCCGGCGAGCTTCTGCAGCGCGGAGGCGACGTCGGCGCCCTCCTCCGCGGCGACGCCCTGACGGTCCTCGGCGAGGTTCGCCAGCATGGAGAACAGCATGAAGCCGCGGACGAAATCGAGCGTCTCATCGAGCGACAACGCGTCGAGATGGTGATCCACGGGCGGGCCACCGCCGCGATGCCGGTCGACCGACGCGGATCGAATTACCTCGGTCGCCTCGAACAGCCGCTCGCCGCCCATTTCGCGAATGACGTCGCCGAGAACGCGACCGAGATAGCGGATATCGTCAGTGTTCGTGACCGGGGGTAATGCGTTCATCTCGCCTTGCTGCGCCTCACCGGTTTCCATCGTCAACGCGCAGATCCGTCAGGTGCCGCAGCGGCACGGCGCGCCCGCTGCTGCGCACGATAGGTTTCACGCTCCTCGCTGGTCAGGGTGCGGTCCTTGTTCAGATCGTTGCGATCGAACCAGTCGAGCAGCAAATTGCCCCATTCCTCTGCACTAAGCGCGCCGTCGCCGTTCTTGTCGCCGCGCGCGATCATCGGCCGCAACCGTTCCGGCAGTTCGTCAGGCGTGATCTTGTCATCGCGATTGACGTCATTGTCATGGAAGCGCCGTTCGATCTCGCTGCCGAAATCGAGCCGCGAGGTGACCGTGGGAGGGCTGTAATTCGCAGCCGCTGGCGTTTCCTCATCCTCGTCACGCGCGCCGCACGCAGCCAGAAAAAGCGGCACAATCGCCGCGGCGACGATCCATGATCGCATTGCCGTATCAACCTCCCTCAAGATCAGGCTTCGAGCTCAACGTCCCAATAGAGCCAATCGTGCCATGTCTCATGGAGATAGTTGGGAGGGAAGCTTCGCCCATGTTCCTGCAGGTGCCAGCTGGTCGGGCGGATCGGTTCGATATGGAGCGGCATGCCGGCCTGTTTGGGGGTCCGCCCGCCCTTGCGCAGATTGCACGGCGCGCAGGCGGTGACGACGTTCTCCCAGGTCGTGCGGCCGCCCTGCGCGCGCGGCACGACATGGTCGAAGGTCAGGTCGCGCAGGTGCCCGCCGCAATATTGGCAGGCGAAGCGATCGCGCAGGAACAGGTTGAAGCGGGTGAAGGCGGGGAATTGTGACGGCCTCACATATTGCTTCAGCGCGATCACCGACGGCAGGCGCATCGTCTGGTTGGGGCTGCGCACCTCGCGCTCATAATGGGCGACGATATCGACGCGGTCGAGAAACACGGCCTTGACCGCAGTCTGCCACGGCCAGATGCTGAGCGGATAATAAGACAACGGCGTGTAATCGGCGTTCAGCACGAGCGCCGGGCAGGCGTCCGGATGCCGGATCAGATCGGGATGGAACAAGCGCGCTCCCCTTCGATACCGTGTCGCCGGACCGTGTCGCGTCCCGCGATGACGCCATGATGACAGCCGGAGAAAAGCCGGGTCAAGGGGAGAGGACGAATGAACGACCAGACGAGCGAGAGCGTCACCTATGACGTGGCCGACCATATCGCCACGATCACGCTCAACCGACCGGCGCGGCGCAACGCGCTGAACTGGGACGCTTACGCCAAGCTCGAAGCGGCCTTCCGCCGCGCCGTCAGCGACGAGGACGCGCGCTGCGTGATCGTCACGGGGGCGGACCCGGCCTTCTGCTCCGGCGATGACGTGGGCGAGATCATGGCCGGGCCGGACGCGTTTGCGAAGCGCAAGGCGCCGCCAATCGTGCGGTACCAGCCCACCCCCGCGGCTATCGCCGCGCTCGAATGCGACAAGCCGGTGATCGCCGCGGTGAACGGCGCCGCGGTTGGTTGGGGCATGGAATTGGCGCTCTACGCCGACATTCGCATAGCGTCGGAAAAGGCGAAGTTCGCCGAATTGTTCATCAAGCGCGGCCTGGTATGCGACGTGGGCGGATTTTACCGCCTTCCCTCAATCGTCGGCCCGGCCAAGGCCGCAGAGCTGCTGTTCACGGGCGACGTGATCGACGCGGCCGAGGCCTATCGCATTGGCTTGGTGCGCGAAGTGGTGCCGCATGAGGAACTGCTGACCGCGGCGCGCGCGCTGGCGGGCCGGATTGCCGCCAATCCGCCGCTTGCCCTGCGCTACATGAAGGAAGGGCTGCGCCGTGCCGCTTATGGCGATCCGCGTGACCTGGGTGGCTGGGCGATCGAGACGATCCGGCGGCTGATGGCGACCGAGGATCACAAGGAAGGGGTCGCCGCCTTCATGGAGAAGCGCGAGCCGGTGTTCAGCGGACGCTGAGACCCGAACCGCGCGAGGGACACGGCGGGGTTGCCGAGCGGGGCGAAGCGACGCACATCGCGCGGCGTGATCGTCAGCCGTTTCGCCCCCTCCCCCACCGGTCGCCTGCATCTTGGCCATGCATGGTCGGCGATCCTGGCGCATGATCTTCCCCGCGACGCCGGCGGCCGGTTCCTGCTGCGAATCGAGGATATCGACGGGACGCGCAGCCGGCCCGAGCATGTGCAGACGATCATGGACGATCTGACCTGGCTGGGCCTGAGTTGGGACGGACCGGTCGTGCACCAGTCCGATCGCCTGCCCGCTTATGCCGCGGCGCTCGATCGCCTGCGGGAGATGGGGCTGCTCTACCGTTGCTACTGCACGCGCGCCGAGATCGCCGCCGCCAGCCTTTCTGCGCCGCATGGTGCCGAGCCGGTCTATCCCGGCACCTGCCGCGAACGACAGGACGGCAGTGATCGGCCGTTCTGCTGGCGTATCGACATGGCGCGCGCGGTCGCGCAGGTTGGCGCGCTGGCGTGGCAGGACGGCGAACGGACGATCCCCGCTGATCCTCCGTCGGCCGGCGATGTTGTCCTAGCGCGGAAGGATGCGCCGGCGAGCTATCATCTGGCGGTCACCGTCGACGATGCGTGGCAGGGTGTGACCGATGTGGTGCGCGGGCGCGACCTGTTCGCGGCCACCCATGTCCATCGGCTATTGCAGGCGTTGCTCGACCTGCCGACGCCGCATTACCATCACCACGGCCTGCTCGCTGGCGAGGACGGGCAGCGGCTTGCCAAGCGGCACGGTGCCCCGACGCTGGCCGCGATGCGCGAGAGCGGCGTGGACGGACGTGCCATTGCTGCCGATCTGCGCGCGGGGCGGGTTCCCAACGGCCTCCACACCACCTAGATTGGGTGAATGCAGACGTTTCTGGTCATCCTCCTGGTCGCGGCGCTCATCGCGACGCTCGTCGCACTGATCCGCGGCATCGTCGCGTTTCTGCAGAACGCCAGTGCGGAGGCGCGGGGGACCGGGCAGACGGGGCCGACCGCCAGCCAGCTGAAGTCCAACCGCATGATGCAACAGCGCATCCTGTTCCAGGCGCTCGCGATCCTGATCGTCGTGGTCATGTTGTTCGCCGCTGGGCGCAACTGACGCGAGCCTTCAACGCTGCGCGTTGAACAAAAAAGCCGGTTGCTCGTTCCTTCTCCTGATCCAGATTAGCGGCAGGGATAACCATTCCTGTCGCCTCTGATCCATGCGCTGATCGCCTGCCGTGAATGCGTGCCGTGAACTGGGGAGAGCACAGGATGCACGTGCGACACGCAGCCGACGAAGACCCGACCGCCGGGTTCTACAAGGCGACTCGCGCGCTTACTGACGCGCTGGCGGCGCCGTTGAGCGACGCCGACGCCACCGTACAGTCGATGGACGATGCCTCGCCCGCCAAATGGCATCTGGCGCATACGAGCTGGTTCTTCGAGACATTCGTCCTGCGCGACCATGTGCCGGGCTATCGACTGCACGACCGCCGCTTCCCGTTCCTGTTCAACAGCTATTACGAGGCCGAGGGACGGCGCCATGCGCGCAGCCGCCGCGGCATGGTGACGCGGCCGACGCTGGATGAGGTGCGCACCTACCGCGCGGCCGTGGATGATGCGGTGGTCGCCGCACTTCCCACCCTTTCGCCGGCGGCGCGCACGCTTGTTGAGCTGGGCTGTCACCACGAACAGCAGCATCAGGAGCTGCTGGTGACGGATACCCTGCATCTCTTTGCCGAGAACCCGCTCGAGCCGGCGCTATGGGCCGCCGCCCCAAAAGTCCCCGTTGCGATGCCCGCGGCGATCGAGTGGCTCGAACGGGAGGAAGCGATCGTAGAGATCGGCCATGGCGGCGCCGGTTTCGCCTTCGATTGTGAGGGGCCGCGCCATCGCGCGCTGGTTGCGCCGCATGCGATTGCCAGCCGCACCGTCACCAATGGCGAATGGCAGCAGTTCATCGCCGATGGTGGATATCGCGAGCCGCGCTGGTGGCTGTCCGATGGCTGGGCCTGGGTCCAGCGAGAGGCCATCACTGCACCGCTCTACTGGGAAGAGCGCGACGGCGTGTGGACACGCTTCGGCCTCGACGGGCGGCGTGCGGTGGATCCGGCCGCGCCGGTCACACACGTCAGCTTCTTTGAGGCCGATGCCTATGCAAGCTGGGCCGGCGCGCGGCTTCCGACCGAATTTGAATGGGAGGCGGCAGCAACGGGCCATGATCCCGCCGGCGGCAACCAGATGGACGAAGCCGGGCCGGTGGAGCCGCGCCCGTCCGCCGAGGGGCCGGCATTCTTCGGCGACGTCTGGGAATGGACCGGCAGCGCCTATCGCCCCTACCCCGGCTTTGCCCCCGTCGATGGGGCAGTGGGAGAATATAACGGCAAGTTCATGAGCGGGCAGTTTGTCCTGCGCGGCGGATCCTGCGCCACGCCGCGCGGCCATGCTCGCGCGTGCTACCGCAACTTCTTCTACCCCCACCAGCGCTGGCAATTCACCGGCGTCCGGTTGGCGAAGGACCTCTGAGGACAAGGCGCCGTCCCACCGTGGTGGCGCCACATCGACATCGATCGGAAAGGGACGCTGATGCTGAAGCCGGAAATGGAGGACGGACAAGCCTCGCTGACGGACCCGCAGTTTCGCGCGGATGTGCTCAGCGGGCTGGAACGCCGCCCCCGGGCGATCCCAGCACGGTGGTTCTATGACCGGCGCGGGTCGGAGCTGTTCGAGGACATTACGCGGCTGCCGGAATATTACCCGACCCGGACCGAAACCGGTATCCTCCGCGACATAGCCGCCGACCTGGCCGCACGTGTCCCGGAGGGGTCCGCGCTGGTGGAATTCGGTTCGGGTTCATCGACCAAGACCCCGCTGGTGATCGATGCGGTCCGCCCCTCTGCTTACGTGCCGATCGACATATCGGGCGACTTCCTGCGCGATTCGGCGCGTGACCTGTCAGCGCGCTATCCCGAGCTGTTCGTGTTGCCGTTCGAGGCGGACTTTACCCGCACGTTGACGCTGCCGCGCACGATCGAGGCATCACCCAAGCTCGGTTTCTTCCCCGGATCCACGATCGGAAACCTGATCCCGCTGGCGGCGGTGGACCTGTTGCGCGCAATGCGCGGCTCGCTGGGTGAGGGCGCGCATCTGTTGATCGGCATGGACCGGATCAAGGATCAGGCGGTGCTGGAGCGTGCCTATGACGACGAAGCGGGCGTGACTGCGGCATTCAACTGCAACCTGCTGGGCCGGATCAATCGCGAGCTGGACGGCACCATCCCGCTCGACGCCTTCCGGCACCGGGCGATCTGGAACGATGATCGGGCGCGGGTGGAAATGCATCTGGAGGCGACCGAGGACGCCGCCTTCACGGTGGAGGGCCGCCCCTTCACGATCGCGGCCGGCGAGACGATCCATACCGAGAACAGCCACAAATACGGGCCGCGCGACGCCCGTATCCTGCTGCGCGCCGGCGGCTGGACCCCAGTTGCGGAGTGGACCGATCCTCACGGGCTGTTCGCGGTGATCCTGGCGGAGGCGCAGCCGGAACGCCCCGCGCCCTGATTGTTGATTGCCGGTCAGGCGATCGGCAGCCGCCCGGTCGATCAGGTCACCGCCGCGCGCTCGGCAAAGGCAGGATCGCGCCACGCGCCCTCGTCCATCACCGCGGCGAGCCGGTCGACCGCCTGCCAGACATCCTCGAAGCTGGTGTAAAGCGGGGTCAGCCCGAGGCGTAGGACATCCGGCGCCCTGAAATCGCCCACCACGCCGCGGGCGATGAGCGCCTGGCAGATCTCCCAGGCATGGGGGTGCGCGATGCTGACGTGGCTGCCGCGTGCCAACGGATCGCGCGGGGTCACGAGCGTGAAGCCATGCCGGACGCAGCGCGCCTCGATACCCGCGATCAACAGGTCCCCGAGCCTTCGGCTTTTCGCCACCAGTTGCGCCAACGTCGTGCCGTCGAAGGTGTCCAGCCCGGACTCAAGCGCGCTCATTGCCAGGATCGGCGGAGTCCCGCAGAGGAAGCGACGAACACCCGGCGCGGGCGCATATTCGTCTCCGAAGTCGAACGGGGCGGCGTGACCCATCCAGCCCGACAGCGGTGACGACAGCGTCTGCTGCAAGGCGCGGGCGACGAACAGGAAGGCTGGCGCGCCCGGCCCGCCATTCAGATACTTGTAGCCGCACCCGATGGCGAGATCGACGCTGCAGCCGTTGAGATCCAGTTCGACAGCGCCCGCGCTGTGGCTGAGATCCCAGAGGATCAACGCGCCCGCACGATGTGCCGCGGCGGTGATCCCTGCCATGTCGAGCATAGCGCCCGTTTTGTAATGGACGTGGGTCAGCAGCACGACGGCCGTGTCCTGATCGATCGCCGTCGCGATCTGCGCCGCCGGCACGGTGCGGACGGTGCGGCCCGGCATCATCTTCGCGACGCCATTGGCAACGTACAGGTCGGTCGGAAAATTGCCGGGTTCAGCCAGGATGGTGGACCGGTCATGGCGCGCGGCACAGGCGGCCGCCAGCAGCTTGAACAGATTGACCGAGGTGGAATCCGCCACGATCACTTCGTCGGGCGAAGCACCGATCAGCGGCGCAATGCGCGCGCCGAGGCGGGCGGGCGCTTCGATCCAGCCGTGCTTGTTCCAGCTGGCGATCAGATCGGTGCCCCATTGCCGCGTAACGGCATCGGCGACGCGGGCGGCCGTCGCACGGGGCAGCGCGCCGAGCGAATTGCCGTCGAGGTAGATCGTTCCCACGGGAAGCGCGAAGCGCGCGCGGCAGGCCGCCAGCGGATCAGCGGCATCCCACGATTGGACCGCGTCGAGATCAGGCCAGTTGGTGGTCATGGGCGCGCTCACAATACAGCCCTCACGGTCAGCAGCTCGGGAAAGAATACCTGGTCGATGACCCGCGCCAGGTACGGCACGCCGGCGGTGCCGCCGGTCCCGCGCTTGAACCCGATCACGCGCTCGACGGTCTTGAGATGGCCGAGCCGCCAGAGCTGAAAGCGATATTCGAGATCAACGAGCTTTTCGGCGAGTTCATAGAGATCCCAATGGCGTTCCGGCTCGGCATAGACGGTGCGCCAGCACATCTCGACCTGGGGCGAGGCGACATAAGGCTTTGAAAAGTCGCGCGTCAGTCGATCCTCGGGCACTGGCAGGCCGGCGCGCGCAAGGGCGCGCAGCGCCTCGTCATAGATGCTCGGCTGCGTCAGCGCGTCGGTGAGCGTGGCCTGGGTCGGCGGCGCGTCGGCAAAGACGTCGATCATGGCCGCGTTCTTGTTTCCCATCAGGAATTCCATCGCGCGATATTGATGCGACTGGAATCCCGAGCTGGTGCCCAGCTTCCCGCGCATCGCGGAATAATCGGCCGGGGTGATGGTGGCGAGAATCTCCCAGCTGCCGATCAGCTGCTGCTGCACGCGCGCAACGCGGGCCATCATCTTGAACGCCGGTTCGAGGCGCGATGTGGCGATGGCGTCGCGCGCGGCGGTCAGTTCGTGGAGGCACAATTTCATCCACAGCTCGGATGCCTGATGGATGACGATGAACAGCATTTCGTCGTGCGTACCCGACAAGGGCGACTGGCAGGCGAGAAGGTCGTTGAGGCGCAGGTAGCTGGCGTAGCTTGGGCCCTTTGCCGGGGCGACGGCGGGATCGCTTTGGGTGTCCATGGCCTTCTTTAGCCGCTTTCGGCCGCTTTTGCTTCATGAGCCGGCGCAATCCGGCCAGATCGGATGTCGCGCGCTCAGCGCCCCGCGGCGACGAGACGCTGCGTGTCGGCGCGGTCGATCGCAGTCAGTGAAATGCCGCGCGTTTCGCGCATCATGAGCGCCGCGACGAAGCTGACCGCAGCGCTGCCGGCGATATAGAGCGCGAGCAGCAGCCAGCCGTCGTGGTTGCGCAGGATCGCGGTGCCGATCAGCGGCGCCCATGAGCCAGCGACGATCGCCGTTACCTGATACCCGAGCGAGACGCCCGAATAGCGCATCCGCGTCGGGAACATCTCGGTCATGATCGCCGGCTGAGGCGCATACATCAGCGCGTGTACGCCGAGCCCCGCGATGACGGCGGCCAGCATGATCGCCGTGTCGCCGGTGTCGAACATGGGGAAAGCGGCGAAAGGCCAACCGATCGCCAGCGCCGCGCCGGCGAGATAGACCGGTCGGCGACCGATGCGGTCGGCCGCCATGCCGGCCGCGGGGATCGCCAGAACGTGCACGACGTGGCCGAGGAACAGCAACGTCAGGATGCGGCCCGTCTCGATCCCGCGATAACTGAGGTAGGTGATCGAGAAGGTGACGACCATGTAATAGAGGATGTTTTCCCCGAAACGCAGGCCCATGGCGGTGAGGAGCGCGCGGGGATAGCGGCGGAAGACATCGACGAGGCCATAGTCGGCGGCATGGTCAGCCTGTTCGCGCGCGGCCTGGAACAGCGGCGAATCGCTGACCTGTGTGCGGATGTAATATCCGATCACGATGATGACGACCGACAGCCAGAAGGCGACCCGCCAGCCCCAGGCGAGGAACGCCTCGTCCGTCAGCATGGCCGACAGGATGAGCAGCACCAGCGTCGCCAGCAGATTGCCCAGCGGCACCCCCGCCTGGGGGAAGCTGCCCCAGAAGCCGCGCCGATCGTCCGGGCTGTGTTCGGTCACCAGCAGCACTGCCCCGCCCCATTCGCCGCCAAGGGCAAAGCCCTGGATGAAGCGCAGCGTCACCAGCAGCGCGGGCGCCCAATAACCGATGCTGTCAAAACCGGGCAGGCACCCCATCAGGAACGTCGAGGCGCCGATCAGCACCAGGCTGACCTGAAGGAGCGACTTGCGACCGATCCGGTCGCCGACATGGCCGAACACCACGCCGCCCAGCGGGCGGGCGATGAAGCCAACGGCATAGGTCGCGAAGGCCGCGATGATTCCATCAAGGCTGTTGCCGGTCGGCGGGAAGAACAATTTCCCGAACACCAGTGTCGCAGCGGTCCCGTAGAGGAAGAATTCATACCATTCGACAATGGTGCCAGCCATCGAGGCACCGACGACGCGGCGAAGATAAGCGGAGCTGGTCGCGCCATGATCGGTCATGCGACTTTTCTAGCGACGGCGTCCGACATTGCCAGCATGGTCGGCGGTGCGCGCCAAATGATCACCAGCAACGATCGCCTGGCGCACATGGAAACGCTTACACGAAAACAGCGACTTGCAATGGTTAACCAGCTGGCGCAGGCAGCGTCCTCACCGTAAATTTACCGTTCCAGTCTATCGGGCTGCGCATGTCCTTTCCCGTCGCCTCATCAGCAGACGTCAGCGAACGTCGGGCGACGCATGCCGGCGCGGCGTCGTCACGCGAGCAGCTGATCGTCGGCGCGCGCGCGATGGTGCTGATCGGGCTGGCAATCCTGATCGCGAGCGCCGTCGGCCTGGCGACGCATCAGGCGTTTTCGGTGTCCTTGTGGCCCGCCAACGCACTGCTGGCAGGATTGATGGTGCGCAATCCGTGGCTTCGCTGCTGGCCGAGCTGGGTGGGGGCGCTTGCCGGCTTCATCGCCACGGACCTGATGTTCGGGCGACCGCTGTCGCTGGCGGTGATGTTCGCGATCACCAACGTGGTCGGCGCGATGGTGGCGACGATGTTCCTGATGCGGCTCGACCCGCGCGATCTGGCGCTTCAGCGGGTACACTCCGTGCTGCGCATCGTGATGTCGTTGCTCCCCGCGTGCCTCGCGGCAGGGCTTTGCGGTGCGGCACTGGTGGTGATCGCGTTCAACGGCTCCCCCGCGCAGGCGCTGCTTACCTGGCCGGCGGGCGAATTGGTCAATTATCTGGTCGTCCTGCCCGCGATCCTGAACATGCCCGTGCGCCGGGTCACACCGCGGCAATTGCTGGCCTGCATCCGCGGTTCGACCAGGCCGCGCTGGCCGCTGCTCCTGCTGGTGGCGTCGTGCATCGCCGCGGTGCGCTTCGATGGGCCGGGCAGCATCATGTTTCCCATGCCGGGGCTGCTGCTGTGTGCCCTGGCCTATAGCGTTCCTGCAACGGCCGTCATCTCCATGGCGATGGGCGTCGGGTGCCTGACGGCGATTGGTCTTGGCACCATCGACATCGGCCAGGACATGGCCAATCCGTACAATGTCGTCTCTGTTCGGGTGGCGGTGGCATTCCTGGTGCTGGTCCCGCTGACCATCAGCAGCGCGATCGCGGTGCATGATGGCCTGCTCCACAAGCTGCGCGATGCCGCGAACCATGATCCGCTCACCGGGCTGCTCAATCGCCGCGCGTTCGAGGAAAAGCTGCGCAAGCGACTGGCCGCGCGGCGTGACGACAGCGGGCATCTGGCGGTGCTGTGGCTCGACATCGATCATTTCAAACGGATCAACGACCAGCATGGCCATCTGGCGGGTGATGCGATGCTCCAGCTGTTCGCCAAGACGGCGCGCGATTGCTGTCGGGAGGGCGATCTGATCGCGCGGCTGGGCGGGGAGGAATTTGCGATCATCGCGCGGGTCGCCGATCCGGCGAGTGCCGAAGCGCTAGCGCTGCGGCTGCGGGACGCCTTCGCCGCGCAGCGGATCTTCTGGAACGCCCGAGTGGTCAATGCGACCGTCAGCGTCGCTGCCTGCTGTCTCGATCAGGCGGCGGTCGATCATCTTGATCTGTTCCGAAAGCTGGATGAGGCGCTGTACCGGGCCAAGCGCAAGGGACGCAACCGGGTGGAGTGGCTGAGCGACCTGCCGCCGGCAACCACCGGGCCATCGGCAGACCGGCCCAGCGAGATACGCTATCCCCGCGCCGCGCCCCGCTGAACAGTTGCGCTCCCATCGGCGCCGCCGCAAAAGCAGCGCATGGATTATGTGGCGTTGAAGAATGTTGTGGCGGGCCTGATCACGCCCGCCAATCCCGACGCGCTGGCCCATGTGCATGGGGGGATGGCCGTGTTGCTGCTGGCGCGGCTGATCACCCGCCGATCGCTGTCGACGCCGATCCCGCTCGCCTGTGTCGCCGCGCTCCAGCTGCTCAACGAATGTATCGACCGCTACAATCACGGATCGTGGCGCTGGCCTGATACGATCGCAGACACGATCAACACATTGTTTTGGCCGACTGTGCTGTTCCTCGGGCTGCGCTGGCGGCGCGAGCGGACGCCGGTTCGGGCGGCGGCGGCCGAGGACCTGCCCGCCACGACGTAACGACCGCCCGGCAGGCGGCGGCAAAGGGGAGAGGATCGCATGGACCTGGGACTTTCGGGCAAGACCATTTTCGTTGCCGGAGGAAGCCGCGGTATCGGTCTCGGCATCGTGGAAGCCTGTCTCGCCGAGGGTGCGAAGGTCGCCTTCACCGCGCGCGGCGCGCAGACGCTGGCGCAGACACATGAGGCGCTCAGCGCGCGCTTTGGCGCGGACCGATTGTGGAGCGCCGCCGGCGACATGACCGATCCAGCAGCGGTGGAGGAGGCAATGGCCGCCGCCGAAGCGGCACTGGGCCCCTTTTGGGGCGCGGTGGCCAACGTCGGGCTGCATCCCTGCCCGCCAGGCTTCGACGTTCCCGACGATGCGTGGCGCGGCGGGATGACGCAGAACCTTGATTCCGCCTTCTTCCTGGCGCGCGCCGCGCTGCGCCGCCTGACCCCGCGTCAGGAAGGGTCGGTGCTGATGATCGGATCGATCGCCGGGCTGGCGGCGCTGGGCACGCCCCTCACCTATGGCACGGCGAAGGCCGCGCTGGGGCATCTGGCCAAGGAGCTGGCGGTGATCGCGGGGCCGAGCGGGGTGCGGGTCAACACCATCGCGCCGGGCAATATCATCTTTCCTGGCGGCGACTGGCAAGAACGCTCGACCGGCCCGCGCGCCGAGACATGGTGGCGCTGGATTCGGCGCGAGGTGCCGTTGCAGCGGTTCGGCAGGCCGGAGGAGATCGGCCGGGTCGCAGCCTTCCTGCTCAGCCCCATGGCCAGTTTCGTGACCGGCGCGATCGTGCCCGTGGACGGGGGGCAGGACCGCTAGGACCGGGTTCAAAAAGCAGGCGTGATCGCTAAGGAGCCCCTCCGCGCGTGGCGGCCGCATGGTCGCCGGGTCGCAATGGAGTGCGCAAGCGAGGAGTAGATCGCGTCATGGTACACAAGAGTTGGGGCGCAGCCGCTAGCGCCGACCAACGCCACGCGCCCGGCGCGGGGCCCGCAAGGGGCGATGCAACGCTGTCCCGTCTTGAGGCGCGGGCGGCGGAGCGCGCCGCGTCGGCGCAGGCACGAGAGGCGCTGCGGCAGGAGCGACGTCGCGCCGATGCGGAGCTGACCGCGAGCGACCCACATCGCGCGGCCGAGCAGCGCCGCCGCGGTTCAGGTCGCAAGGATATCGTCCGGGAGCAGCGCGATACGTCCGGCTATACGATGGTGGTCGATCGTCAGCGCGTCCGTGCTCTCGCCGCCAGGGGAGCATCGATCGCCAGCCTCGCCGCGGCGTTCCACCTGCCGGCCGACGAGATCGAAGTGCTGCTGGCCGAGCGGGACGCCGGGAGCCCGGCGGCGTAGGTGAACAACGGCGGTGGCGCCATGGGACGCCACCGCCGCGTTACATCAGTTGCTATCGGAGTCGTCGTCGTTGTCGGCGATCAGCACGATGCCGCCGACAACGATTGCCGCTGCCAGAACGGCCGCAACGATGCCGCCGCCAGCGACAGCGCGATCGGACTTGCCGGTGGCGGTGCCAACGCGGGCCGACGAGGCGACCGAAAGCTTCGACGCCGAAGCGGCCGGAGCCGCGATGGCCGAGATTGGCGCAAGAACAAGCGCGCTGGCCGCGAGGCCGGATAGAATCTTCATCATCCCAAATATCTCCCTTCAAGGCGCAGCCGAAGCCGCCGCGCGTAGCAACGCCAGACTGCCCGCAAAGTGTCAACAGAACGACGATTATCAACAAGCGCTACGTAGTTTTCCCGCTTGCTGTGTTCCACATGCATCACGCGCCATGCATGCACCAACAGCATTGCTGCTTCGGGCAAAGAACTTGGTTGATCCCTGACACCGGTGTCGGGGGAAAGGTCTGTGCAAAGGCACGCGCGCACGTGCTACCTGGCCGCCGGACCTCAAAACCGGCCATGACAAAGAGGAAGTTGCCCTGCTTTCCGCCATTCGCAAGATCGATCGCTACAGCCTGCTGCTGCTTTTCACCGTGCTGGTCGCCTCATTATTGCCGTGCAGGGGCGAAGGCGCGCGCCTGTTCGGCGCGCTGACGACCGTTGCGATCGCGCTTCTGTTCTTTCTACACGGCGCAAAGTTGTCGCGAGAGGCGATCGTGCAGGGTTTGACGAACTGGCGCCTGCACCTGGTCGTGCTGGCGATCACCTTCGGCCTGTTCCCGTTGCTCGGGATCGGCACCGCGGCGGTCGCAGGCACGATGCTGACCCCGTCGCTGGCGACCGGGCTGTTGTTCCTCACGCTGCTGCCCTCGACGGTCCAGTCGTCGATCGCCTTTACCGCGATGGCGCGTGGGAACGTCCCGGCGGCGGTATGCAGCGCGTCTGCCTCCAACCTGTTGGGCATCGCACTCACCCCGCTGCTAGTCGCGCTGCTGATCGGGGGCGAGGCAAAGGTGGCGGGGGACGAAATCTGGACGATCGTCTTCCAGCTGCTGGTGCCGTTCGTCGCGGGGCATCTTTCCCGCCCGCTGACCAAGGCCTTCGTCGCGCGCCATTCGCGCCTGGTGTCGACCGTTGACCGCGGATCGATCCTGCTGGTGGTCTATACCGCGTTCAGCGCGGCGGTGGTCGAGGGACTGTGGTCGGGGATGCCGATCTGGCAGCTCGCCGTGCTCAGCATCATCTGCGCCATCCTGCTGGCGGTCATCATGGTGGCGACCGCGTGGATCGCCCGGCGGTTGGGCTTCGATCGCGCCGACCGGATCGCCATCCTGTTCTGCGGATCGAAGAAGAGCCTCGCATCCGGCGTGCCGATCGCCGGCGTGCTGTTCCCGGCGGCGCAGGTCGGGCCGATCATCCTGCCGGTCATGATCTTTCACCAGATCCAGCTGCTGGTCTGCGCGCATCTGGCGCAGCGCTATGCTCAGGAGGACGGAGAAGCCGCGCCGGTGCGGGCGCCAGCGTGATTCAAGGGGCCTGGCGACGACCGGGATCAATGGCGATGAGGCAAAGTGGCGGAGACGGAGGGATTCGAACCCTCGGTACGGTTTCCCGTACGACGCTTTAGCAAAGCGTTGGTTTCAGCCACTCACCCACGTCTCCGGGCCTGGCGGAACGGCGCCTATAGCGAGGAGTGCGGAGCCGATCAACTGGCTGCTGCCGGGAAAGCGCCTTCGTCCTGACGCACCGCCGAGTCGCTCCGCCGCGCCGTTCATTGCCGCGCAAGCCGTCTATCCGTTATGGTGCGGTGAAACCGGGCGTGCCCAGGGGGTAAGTAACGATGCGCAAGTTGATGATCGCGATGGGACTGATCGCCACGATGGTGTCGGGCATCGCGCCGGCGCAGGTGCGTACCATCGACCCCAACCAACAGATCGACAGCGATCTCGACGGCCCGCGCGTTCCGCCCCCGCCGGCGCGCACGCCAGCGCCGGCCGATCAGGACTCCCCGCCATTGGAGGCGCCACTCCCCGCGCCGGCCCCTGCCCCGGCACCCAGCCGCTCGGCACCGACCACGGGCAACGTGGACCCGCAGGCGCAGGCGACCACCGACGCCGCCGCGACGTTCAAGCGTGACGACCTGATCGGTGCGGGCGAGGGCGTGTTCGGCAAGGGCGCCGAAGGCTTTGCCTCGCTGATCGAGAAGATCCTGTCGGAGCAGGGCGAGCCCAATGCCTATATCGCCGGCCGTGAGGCGGCGGGCGCGTTCGTGCTCGGCCTGCGCTACGGCTCGGGGATCATGACCCACAAGGTCGAGGGGCAGATGCCGGTTTATTGGACCGGCCCGTCGGTCGGCTTTGACGTCGGCGGCGATGCCAACAAGGTCTTCGTGCTGGTGTACAATCTGTACGACACGGCGGAATTGTACCGGCGGTTCCCGGCGGCCGAAGGCCGGCTGTACTTCGTCGGTGGCTTTGCCGCGACATACCTGCGGCGCGGCAATGTGGTGCTGATCCCGGTGCGGCTGGGCGTCGGCTACCGTGCCGGTGTCAACGTTGGCTATATGAAGTTCACCCAGAAATCGAACTGGCTGCCGTTCTGATTCCCGCGCGCTGATGAGCTGACCGGCGGCGACGCGAAACGAAGCGTCTCTGTTCGGCAGCTTGGGCGCCCTGTGCGGGAGGCCCATATCGTTCCGTGAACCGCGACCGGCCCTGTCCGGGCCGGCGCGATCGGGATGATAACAATGAAGAAGATCGGATTCCTGTCCTTTGGCCATTGGTCGGCCGCGCCGCATTCCGCGACGCGTTCGGCCAGCGACGTTTTGCTCCAGTCGATCGACCTGGCAGTTGCCGCCGAGGAGCTGGGCGCGGACGGCGCCTATTTCCGCGTCCATCATTTCGCGCAGCAACTCGCCTCCCCCTTTCCGCTGCTCGCCGCCGTCGGTGCCAGGACAAAGCGGATCGAGATCGGCACTGGCGTCATCGACATGCGCTACGAGAATCCGTTCTACATGGCGGAGGATGCCGGCGCGGCCGACCTGATCAGTGGCGGGCGGCTGCAGCTGGGGATCAGCCGTGGTTCGCCCGAGCAGGTGATCGAAGGGTGGCGCCATTTCGGCTACACGCCAGCGCCGGGCGAAACCGATGCGGACATGGGCCGCCGCCACGGCGAGGTGTTCCTGGAGCTGTTGAAGGGCCAGGGGTTCGCCAAGCCCAATCCGCGGCCGATGTTCCCCAACCCGCCGGGGCTGCTCCGGCTGGAGCCGTTCTCCGCCGGGCTGCGCGAGCGCATCTGGTGGGGTTCAGGCGCGGATGCGACCGCCGTCTGGGCGGCGCAAAAGGGCATGAACCTGCAAAGCAGCACGCTGAAGGCCGATGAGAGCGGCGAGCCGTTCCATATCCAGCAGGCCAAGCAGATCCGCCTCTATCGTGAGGCGTGGAAGGAGGCCGGCCATGCCCGCGAGCCGCGGGTGTCGGTGTCACGATCGATCTTCGCCCTGGTGAACGATCGGGACCGGCAATATTTTGGCCGCGGCGAGGACAGCGACCAGATCGGCGTCATCGACAATATGCGCGCCGTGTTCGGCCGCTCCTATGCCGCGGAGCCCGACCGGCTCGTCGAGCAGCTGCGGCAGGATGAGGCGATCGCCGAAGCCGACACGCTGTTGCTGACCGTGCCCAACCAGCTGGGCGTCGATTACAATGCGCACGTGCTGGAAAGCATCCTGACGCATGTCGCGCCGGCGCTGGGCTGGCGCTGACCCGATCGGTCCGCGCGCCCCGTAACGACCGTCAGGTCCGCCCATGGGCGGACCTGACAGGCGGTTGATCAGATCTCGACCTCGTCGAGCTTCGCCAGTTCGCGATATTTGGTGCGCAGGCTGACCTTGTCGATCTTCTCCGTGCCGAGGCGAGGAAGCGGATCGTCGGCGAGCCAGATGCGCTGCGGCACCTTGAATGCCGCAATATGCTGCGCGAGAAATGCCCATACATCCTCGATGGCCACCGCGCCCACCTTGCGCAGGTGGACGACCGCGCCGGGCACTTCGCCATATTTCTCGTCCGGCAGCCCGAACACCGCCGCCTCGGCCACGTCGGGATGCTGGTACAGTGCGTCCTCGACCTCCTGGCAGCTGATATTCTCGCCGCCGCGGATGATGATGTCCTTCTTGCGGTCGACGATGAAGAGATAGCCGTCCTCGTCGAGGTAGCCGATGTCGCCAGTGCGGAAATAGCCGTCGGCGGTGAAGGCCGCGGCGGTCGCTTCCGGATTGCCCCAATATTCCTGGAAATTGGCGACCGAGCGGATCGAGATTTCGCCGCGTTCGCCCTGCGGCACCGGCTTGCCGGCATCATCAAGGATCGCGAGGTCGACGAGCGGCAGCGAGGGCCGGCCGGCCGAGTTCGGCTTGGCGAGGTAATTGGTGCGCCAATTGCCGGTGCCGATGCCGTTCGTTTCGGTCAGGCCATAGCCGATCAGCGGCTTGCCCTCCATTTCCTGATCGATCCGCTTGACGTGTTCGACCGGGCGCGGCGCGCCGCCCGCGGCGATGTCCGCGACGCTCGACAGGTCGTATTTGTGCCGGTTCGGGTGGTTGAGCATCTCGAAGCTCATCAGCGGCACGCCGACGAAATAGGTGATCTTTTCCTTTTCGATGAGGCGCATCGCCTCCTCGGCGTCCCACTTGGGCATCAGCACCAGCTTACGCCCGATGGCGAACGACTGGAGGAACACCGGCACTTCCGCCGTCACGTGGAACAGGGGCACGTTGAGCAGCGTCGAGGGCTGAAGATCGCTCGGTGCCGTTCCGTCCTGCGCCCCGATCGCCAGCATCATCAGCGCCGAACCAAGATAGTTGAACACGCCCTGAGTCACCTGACGATGGGTCGACAAGGCGCCCTTCGACTGGCCGGTCGAGCCGGAGGTGAACAGGATCGTGGCATTATCGTCCGGGCCGATCTCCGGCATCGTCGCATTGCCCGTGCCGCGATCGAGGATCGGCGCGAGCGCCGCATCGATCGGCTGCAGGTCGTCGAACTCCACGACGGGGGCCGACAGGTTCGGCAGCGCCGCGAGACGGCGGCAGCGCGGCGGATCGGCAAATACCAAAGAGCAGCCGACGTCATCGACGCCTGCCTGTAGCTCCTCGGCCTGCCACCAGCCGTTCAGCAAGGTGGCGACGCCGCCCGCGATCAGCACGCCCATGTAGATGATGATCCACGACGGCGAGTTGCGCGCGGCGATGCCGATCCGGTCGCCCTTCTTCACGCCAAAGCCGCTTACCAGCGCGTCGGCCACCTTCTGCGCGCGGCCATAAACGTCGGCATAGGTGAGCCGCTCATCCCCGGCGATCAGGAACTCCGTGCCGGCATGCTGCTGCGCATAATGAGCGAAATAGGCCGGCAGCGTCGGCGGTGCCGCAGCGATGATGGGCAGTGTCTGGCCGAAACGTTCGATCGTGCCGAGCGCAAGCGGACCGCCCTCTCCCGTCAACGCGGCCATGGTCGCGTCCATCTTGAGGTCCAGTTCGGTCTTCATGCGTCTCTCCGCTTGGTCTTGGTCTTGAGGGCCCTTATGCAGACGTGAAGCCAGAGGGAAAAGCCTTGATCCTGCCCATCTTCGCCGCCGCAGCGAGCCATATCCGGTTCGAGGACCTGGGATTGCACCCGGACGTCTTCTCGATCGGATTTTTCACGCTGCGCTGGTACAGTCTCGCCTACATCGCCGGAATCGTCATCGGCTGGTGGTATCTGCTGAAGCTGCTGGACCAGCCGGGCGCCCCGATGGCGCGCCGGCATGCCGACGACCTGGTGTTCTACGCCACGCTGGGCATCATCCTGGGCGGGCGGATCGGCTACGTCCTGTTCTACGCGCCCGACATGCTGCTGCACCCGCTACGCATCCTGCGATTGTGGGACGGTGGCATGAGTTTCCATGGCGGGGTCATCGGGACCAGCCTCGCCATCATCCTGTTCGCGCGGCGCAATGGGCTGAACTGGCTGCGCATCCACGATTATGTCGCGTGCGTGGTGCCGTTCGGGCTGTTCTTCGGCCGGCTGGCGAATTTCGTGAACGGCGAATTGTGGGGCAAGCCGACCGACGTGCCCTGGGCGATCGTCTTCTCCCGCACCGTGCCGGCGGGCGTGCCCGAGCCGGCGCGCCACCCGAGCCAGCTGTATGAGGCGGGGCTGGAGGGCGTGGCGCTATTCGCGCTCCTCTACTTCTTCTTCTGGCGCACCAATGCACGGTACCAGCCGGGCAAGCTGACCGGGCTGTTCCTGCTCGGCTATGGCACGGCGCGCTTCGTCGTCGAATTCTTCCGCGAGCCCGATTCGCAATTTGCCGGCACCTTCTTCGCCACCACCATCCACATGGGGCAGGTGCTGTGCCTGCCGATGATTGCGGGCGGGCTCTACCTGATCCTGACCGCGCCCGGGCGGCGCCAGCGGGTGGAACCGATCGCTGGCGGGCAGAGCGTCGCCTGATCGCGCGGCGCGCGTGGCCGCACCGCGCGCGCTGGCGAAATGATCGGCAAATGGTGGCCGGGATAGCCAGAGGGACGGGGAGCAGCGGGCTGCCCCCGCCCCACGCGCCGGTCAGGCGGTGCGCACCAGCAGCTTGTCGATCCGGCGGCCGTCGAGATCGACCACCTCGAAGCGCCAGCCCTGTTCGACGAAGCTCTCCCCCTCGACCGGCAAGTGGCGGAAGATCGCCAGCGCGAGGCCGGCGGCGGTCGCATAATCGCGATCCTCAGGCAGTTCGATGCCGAGGCGCTCAGCCAGCGTGTCGGCCGAGGTGGTGCCTGCGACCAGCAAGGAGCCGTCGTCGCGCTCAACGATGTTGGGCGCCTCTCCCGGTTCAGCATCGGAGGCGAATTCGCCGGCGATCGCCGCCAGCAGATTGGCCGGCGTCACGATCCCTTCAAAATGGCCATATTCGTCGTGGATCAGCGCCATCGGCACGTCAGCGCGGCGCAGCGCGTCGAGCGCGTCCATCGCGTCGATCTGATCGACCACGAACGGTGCCTTTCGCACCAGCTGCTTCAGGTCGAGCGAGTCGCCGCGGGCGAGCGCCGCCGCCACATCGCGCGCCTGGATCACACCGATCACCGCATCGATCGACCCGTCCGCAACGGGCAGGCGGCTGTGCGGCGTCGCCAGCAGCTTCGCGCGGATCGCGGCATCGTCGAGCCCCGAATCGAGCCAGTCGACCTCAGTGCGCGGCGTCATCACCTCGCGCACCGGGCGATCGGCGAGCCGCACCACGCCGGAGATGATCGAGCGTTCATGCTCCTCGATCACGCCCGACTTGCTCGCCTCGGCGACGATCAGGTGCAGTTCCTCCGCCGTGACATGCTCCTCCGATTCGCGGTTCAGCCCCAGCAGGCGGAAGATCAGGATGCTGGACGCATCGAGCACCCAGACGATCGGCTTGGTCAGGACGGCGAGCCACGTCATCGGCAGCGCCAGCCAGCTGGCCACCGGCTCCGGATTGCGCAGCGCGATCTGCTTGGGAACCAATTCGCCAATGATCAGCGAGGCATAGGTCGTAAGCCCGATGACCAGCGCGACCGCGACATTGTTCGCCAATGCCGCCGGCATGCCCAATGCCTCCAGCCTCGCGGCCGTGGGGGTGCCAAGGCTGGCACCCGAATAGGCACCGGTGCCGATACCGATCAGCGTGATCCCGATCTGCACTGTCGAGAGGAATTTGCCCGGGTCGGCAGCCAGCGCCATCGCGGCCCGCGCACCGGGCTTGCCGCTGCGCACCATTGCTTCGAGACGGGCCTTGCGGGACGAAACGATCGCGAGCTCGCTCATCGCGAAGACGCCGTTGAGGGCGACTAGCGCAAGAATGATGAGGACGTCGATCCAGGGGAACGGCGGTAGCATGATGTGGAACTCTCTTGGCGGGATTCGCCGCGCTCCACAACCATTCGCGTCATTTGCGGTTCAGCCCGGATACGGAACAACCCATATCAGCGCCGGGTTTCTGGCGGACACGAATGAAAAGGGGACACGATGATGCGTTTGAAGTCTGCGTTGGTTGGCTTGGTCGTCAGCGGCGCGCTGCTCACCACGGCAGCGTGCACCACCGACCCGGAAACCGGTGAGCGGCGGATCTCGAAGGCGGCGATCGGCGGCATCGGCGGCGCGTTGGGCGGGTATCTGCTGGGGGATCTGGTCGGTGGCCGGCGCGACCGGACGGAGAAGATCGTCGGCGCAGGGATCGGCGGCATCGCCGGCGCGGGGATCGGCGCCTATATGGACAAGCAGGAGCGCGATCTGCGCGCCCGCACCGCCGGCACCGACGTGCAGGTGATCCGCCAGGGCGACGATCTGCTGCTGAATATCCCGAGCGGCATCAACTTCGCGTACAATTCGGCCGCGGTGCAGCCGCAGTTCCAGCAGACTTTGGACCGGGTGGCGAGCGTGCTGGGCGAGTACAACCGCACCTATATCGACGTATACGGCCATACCGATTCGACCGGCAGCGACGCCTATAACCAGGGCCTGTCGGAGCGGCGCGCGACGGCCGTTGCCGATTATCTGTCCAGCCATGGCGTGCAGCGCGCCCGCATCGGTATTCGCGGCTTTGGCGAGACCCAGCCGATTGCGACCAACGAGACCGAGGAAGGCCGCGCAGCCAACCGCCGCGTCGAGATCAAGATCGTGCCGATCTCGGAAAACGAGCTGGGTTACCGCCAGTAAGCAGATGCGGACCGCGGTCGCCGGGTGCGGCCGCGGTCATCGTTAGCGACGGGCGGCGAAGAAATCGCGCAGCAGGTCGCCGGCCTCGCGCGCGCCGATCCCGCCATAGACGTCCGGGCGGTGGTGGCAGGTTGGCTGCGAGAAGAAGCGCGGGCCATATTCGACGGCCCCGCCCTTCGGATCGGATGCGCCATAATAGAGCCGCCGGATCCGCGCATGGGCGATGGCGCCGGCGCACATCGCGCACGGTTCCAGCGTCACCCAGAGATCGCAATCCTCCAGCCGGTCGCGCGCGAGCAGCCGGGCGGCGGCGCGGATAACCTGCATCTCGGCATGGGCGGTCGGATCATGGAGGCGGCGCGGCGCATTGGCGGCGACCGCGACAATCTGTCCTTCCAGCGTGATCGCCGCGCCGACGGGCACTTCGCCCTCCAGGGCCGCCTCGCGTGCGGCAGCCAGGGCGCTGGCCATGGGATCAGGGAGAGGGAACATCGCCGCCGCTATGCCCCGCCGGCGGGGCTCAGGCCATCGCCGATTACAACGCCAGCGACGGAGTCAGCGCGCCGGGCGAATCATTGCGCCGGTGTAGGCGACGCACCCGGGCGCTGGACCTCAACCTTGGGCACTTCGATGACCTTCCGTTCGGTACCCACGTCGATCTTGCCAACGTCGGCCTTGAATTCAGGTGCCTGCCCGCCCTCGATCCGGGGAAGCTGCGCGGTCTGGGTTTGATCGATATTGATGAAACCCGTCGCCATCCCTGCCAGAATCACGAGTGCGACAATGCCCAGAATGACGAGAATGGCACGCATGATCCTGATCTCCAGTCGTATCGGTGGTGCAACAACGATCAGGTGATCCACTAGGTTGCATGTAGCGATGCTTGACGATTCGGCGGGGTACCGCTAGTGGCGCCGACTTTCCGGGCCAACCCGAAACTCAGGATCTGAACCATGTCGCGCATTTGCGAGCTGACCGGCAAGGGCCGGCAGGTGGGTAACAACGTTTCCCACGCCAACAACAAGACCAAGCGTACCTTCCTGCCGAACCTGCAGAATGTGACGCTGATGTCGGACTCGCTCGAGAAGAGCGTGCGTCTGCGCGTTTCGACTCACGGCCTGCGCTCGGTCGAGCACAACGGCGGTCTCGACAACTGGCTGGTCAAGACCAGCGACGAGAAGCTGTCGCTTCGTGCACGTCGCCTGAAGCGCGACGTGAAGAAGAAGCGCGCTGCCGCGGTTTCCACCGCCGCCTGATCCAGCGGACAGGAACGCGACCAGGGCCTGCCGTCCTTCGGGACGGCGGGCCTTTGGTCGTTCAGGGGAAGCGGTGTTTCTTTTCTCGTTCTGATCGCGGCCAGCGCAGTTTCAGCAGATAGGTCGGCCGGAGCGCCATCGCGTCATTGTCGGTGACGATCCACACCATCGTCTCGCCCCGTTCCTGCGTGATCGCCAGCCCCTCCGCATTCTCACCCAGCACCGGCGGAGCGAGGGTCGCGACCGTCTTCCCCGACACCACGGCATTCGGCCGAATGTCGGCGCGGCTGATCCGGACAAGCTTCGCGGTGAAGCGGAACGGATATTGGAAGCGGCGTGTGAGGACGAGCAGGTCGCCATCAGGAAGCTCGGCCGCGTCGCTGGGATCATAGCGATCGGGCGGCTGGAACAGAAAGCGTATTGGCTTCGCCCCAGGCACGGTCGGATCGCCAGTGAACAACAGGCCGTGGCGAGTGCGACGATTGGGCTTTCGCTCCGCAAAGGTGAGGAACGCGCCGTCCCGTAGCCGGACCAGTGATTCGGCGCCAAGGTTCGGCTCCCAGCGGCGCATCGCAGCGGGCGCGCTGTGACGCTCGGCATGGCCATAGCCGGGGGCGTAGCGCCAGATCTGGTTGTGCGTCTCATAGCCGACCCAGGCGCGCCCCGTGCGGGGATCGAGCGTCAGCGATTCGCTGTCGCGATCCCGCCGGTCCCACCCCACCCCTGGCCCTTGGCGCAGGACATGACCCCGCGGTTCACGCACCGTGCCGCCCCGAAGGGCGAGGGTGACGAGATTGCCGCCATCGCTGAGCAGATGCGCACGCCCATCGTGTAGCGCCAGCGCAGAAAAGCCGCCGAACGCCGGATCGCTGCTCGACAAGGTCAATCCGCCCACGGGCGCCAACGCGCCGATGCGATCCGGCCAGCCACCAGCGGGCACGTACGGGCTGGCGGTGACCGTCGGGCGATCACGGATCGTCGGCAGCCGCTCTGCACCATCATAGCGTGGCACGACCAGCAGCACCGCAGCGACGGAGAGGAGGAAGGACGTGGAACGGCGCACCGCTGTGCCCATAGGACCAACGTACCTGAACCGTCGATAACGGGCGCATTCAGGGTCGGCTCAATGCGAATCGCGCAAAACCATGGTCATCGGGATGGCATCAGCCTTCCCGGACGGATTTTGAAACGGGAGTCGAACCCATGTTTAAGAAGCTTTCGCTCGCTGGCGCCGCTCTCGCGATGAGCACGGTTGCTCTGATCCCCGCCGAGGCATCGGCCCAGCGCTGGGGTGGTGATCGTTACGACCGTTATGAGCGTCAGTATCGCGGCTATGACAATTACCGCGGCTATGACAATCGTCGCAACTATCGCGGCTACGATCGCCGCTATCGCAACCAGCGCTGCAACAACGGCACGACCGGCGCCATCGTCGGCGCGATCGCCGGCGGCCTGCTGGGTCGCACGATCGACAGCCGCGGGGACCGCGCGCTGGGCACCGTCCTGGGCGGCGTCGGCGGGGCAGTGGCCGGCAACGCGATCGAGAAGTCGAACAATCCGCGGTACTGCCGCTGACGAAATGGCCGTTTCGGCCTGCGTATCCCTCGCGTAGCGTATTGAGGGCGCGGGTCCGCCTCTCCTTCGGGAGGGCGGGCCCGTTGTTGTATGTGCGGATGGCGGCGCTTGTTCGCCCGCGGCCTGAACGCTATATTCCGCTCATGCTGCACGATCGTGCCACGACCACTACCACCACCCCGGGCATCCGGGGGCGGTCGGTCACGCGCTGATGCGCTGACGGCCTGCTCACCCGGAACGGGTGGGCCGGCGTCCTCCACTTCGTTCCTGCCAGATACCGGACGCTCTTTTCGTCGCGTTCGCGCTCGCCTAAGCGCATCGGCATTGCAGGAAAGCCTCTCATGACCATGCTCTCGATCACGCTTCCGGACGGTTCGGTACGCGAGGTACCGCCGGGATCGACGCCCGCCGACATTGCCGCCGCCATCGGGCCGGGCCTCGCCAAGGCGGCGATCGCCGCGCGGGTCGATGGCGAACTGCGCGACATCAACCGCCCGTTCGAGGGCAGCTCGCACCTCGCGCTGGTGACGAACCGCGATGAGGCGGACGCGCTGGAACTGGCGCGGCACGATTACGCGCACGTCCTGGCCGAAGCGGTGCAGGAGCTGTTCCCCGGCACGCAGATCACGTTCGGCCCGTCGACCGACGATGGTTTCTACTACGATTTCGCCGCGCCGGCGGACCACGGCCCGTTCACGGAAGAGGACCTGCCGCTGATCGAGGAGCGGATGCGCAAGATCATCGCCGCGGACAAGCCGCTGCGCCGCGAGGTGTGGACGCGCGAGCAGCTGATCGAACGCTGGAAGCAGCAAGGCGAGACGTTCAAGGCCGAGTGGGCGGCCGAGCTTCCCGATGACGAGGAGCTGACGGTCTATTGGTCGGGCGGCGACTGGCTGGACATGTGCCGCGGGCCGCACCTTGCCTCCACCGGCAAGCTCGACCCTCAGGCGTTCAAGCTGACTCGCGTTTCGGGCGCTTACTGGCGCGGCGACCAGAAGAACGCGATGCTGAGCCGAATCTATGGCACGGGCTGGCTGAACAAGAAGCAGCTCGATGCGCACCTCCACATGCTGGAGGAAGCGGCGAAGCGCGATCACCGCAAGATCGGGCAGGAGATGGACCTGTTCCACCTCCAGCAGGAGGCGCATGGCAGCGTCTTCTGGCACCCCAAGGGCTATATGATCTGGCGGCAGCTGGAGGCGTATATGCGCCGCCGGCTGGACATGGGCGGCTATGAGGAAGTGAAGACGCCGCAGGTGATGGACGCGCGCCAGTGGGAGCGCTCCGGCCACTGGGGCAAGTATCGCGAGAACATGTTCGTCATCCCGGACGAGGTGCCGAACATCGAGGACGAAGGCGCTCTGGTGTCCGACGACGCCGACTGGATGGCGCTGAAGCCGATGAACTGCCCGGCGCACGTGCTGATCTTCCGCCAGGGGATCAAATCGTACCGCGACTTGCCGATCCGCATGGCGGAGTTCGGCTGCTGCCACCGCAACGAGCCGCATGGCGCGCTGCACGGCATCATGCGCGTGCGCCAGTTCACGCAGGACGATGCGCATATCTTCGTGCGCGAGGACCAATTGGTCGAGGAGGTGGCGAAGTTCATCGACCTGCTCGACGTGGTCTACAAGGACCTCGGTTTCGAGAAATATGCCATCAAGCTCGCGCTGCGCCCCGAAAAGCGGTTTGGCAGCGAGGAGATGTGGGACTGGTCCGAACAGTCGCTGCGTGACGCGGTCGCCGCGACGGGACGCAACACGCCGGAATATGGCTGGGAGGAGCTGGAGGGCGAAGGCGCCTTCTACGCGCCCAAGCTGGAATTCCACCTGACCGACGCGATCGGGCGGACGTGGCAGGTCGGGACGATCCAGACCGACACCGTGCTGCCCGAGCGGCTCGACGCGAGCTATATCGGCGAGGATGGCGAGCGGCACCGGCCGATCATGCTTCACCGCGCCATTTTGGGCTCGTTCGAGCGCTTCATCGGCATCCTGATCGAGCATCATGCGGGACGTTTCCCGCTGTGGCTGTCCCCGGTGCAGGCGGTGGTCGCGACGATCGTGTCCGAGGCCGATGATTATGCGCATGTCGTGCGCGACAGGCTGGCCGCGGCCGGGCTGCGCGTCGAGACGGATCTTCGCAACGAGAAGATCAACTACAAGGTGCGCGAGCACAGCCTAGCGAAGGTGCCGGCGCTGCTGGTGGTCGGCAAGCGCGAGGCGGAGGAAGGCACGGTCGCCGTCCGCCGGCTGGGCAGCCAGGGGCAGGAAATCGTCTCGCTGGACGAGATCGTCGCGCGGCTGGTGAAGGAAGCGACGCCGCCCGATCTGGTGTGATCGGACGCCGGCCCGCCCGCGCGATCAGCGGGGGCGGGTCCACAGAATGCGGTCGCGCGGCGTATCGGCGACCGGCCGGCGCACCGCCACCGCTGCCTTCGCCACCCACGCCAGCTTCGCGCCCTTCGACGTGGTGACACGGTGATCCCAGGCGTGCGCGCCGCGCTTCGCCACTTCGCGCGCGATATCGCCATAGATGCCGGCCGCCGCCAGCACTGCCCAGCGCGCGCGTGGCGGCAGCTTCGCCGCGCCGACACGGGCGCTGGCCTCATGCAGCGCAGCGCGATCCGCCAAGCGGCGCGCGAGCACCACCAGGCGATCACGGAACGGCGGCTTCATGTGCTGGCCGGGCGGAATGTCCATCTCCGCCAGCCATTCGTCGGGCAAATAGCAGCGGCCGATCCGGTCATCCTCCTCGATATCGCGCGCGATATTGGCGAGCTGGAACGCCAGTCCCAGATCGCACGCGCGGTCCAGGGTATCGTCATCCGCCGGATCGACCCCCATGATCACCGCCATCATGCAGCCGACGGTGCCGGCGACATGGTAGCAATAACGGTACAGATCGTCCTCGCTGCGCGGCCGCCAATCTTCCGCATCGAGCCGGAATCCGGTGACCAGATCATGCGCGAAGCGCGCAGGGAGCCGCGTCTCCGCCGCAACGACGCGCAGTGCATCGAACGGCATGTCGCCGACGCTGCGACCGGCAAGCGCCGCCGTGGTCTTTTCCGCGATGATCGCGACGCGCGCCTCGGCATCGTCGACGGTGGTGGCGTTGTGGCCGTGATCCTGCCCGTCGACGATATCGTCGCAGGCGCGGCACCAGGCGTAGAGCAGCCACGCGCGTTCCCGCGTTTCGGGATCGAAGAGGTGGCTGGCCAGCGCAAAGCTCTTCGACCCCCGCGCGATCGATTCGCGCGCCGCCGCCACCAGCGCGGCGCGATCGGAAGCCGGAGCGGCCATGCTCAGATCACCTGCGCGAAGGGCATCGCACCGCTCAAAGATCGTCCGCGGTCATACGCACGATCGGCTGGCTCGGCTGATGCGCGGCCATGCGGTCGAGCAACACGTCCAGCGTATCGGCGATGATCAGCAGATCCTCATGCTGTGGGCGGAGGAAGCCGACCTCGCTCATCTTGTGCCAGAAGGCGATAAGGTGGTCGTAATAGCCGGCGGCGTTGAGCAGGCCGACCGGATCCTCATGGTAGCCGATCTGCGCCCAGCTGAGCGCTTCCCACAGTTCGTCCATCGTGCCGGTACCGCCGGGCAGCGTCACGAACCCGTCCGCCAGATCGGTGAACGCGCGCTTGCGATCGTGCATCCCCTCGACCACGTGAAGCTCGGTCAGGCCGCGATGCGCGACCTCTGCCGTCACCAGTGCCTGCGGGATGATGCCGATCACCTCGCCGCCGGCGGCCAGCGCGCCATCGGCCACCGCGCCCATCAGCCCCAGACGGCCGCCGCCATAGACGACGCCGATGCCCCGTTCGGCCAAGGTGCGGCCGACATCCCACGCCAGTTCCATATATTGCGGATCGCGCGGCGTCGCCGATCCACAGTAAACCGCCAGACGCTTCATCACTTACCCTTCCCTACTACGGAAGGGATCACACCGACTGTCACCTTCTTACTCCCTCAAGCATCAGTGCCGCCGTCGCCTTTGCACTGCCGACCACGCCGGGGATGCCGGCGCCCGGGTGCGTGCCGGCACCGACGAAATACAAGTTCGAAATCGTATCGTCGCGATTATGGACGCGGAAATAGGCGCTTTGCGTCAGCACCGGCTCCAGGCTGAAGGCGCTGCCGAGATGCGCATTGAGATCGCGCGAGAAATCGGCCGGCGTGTAGCTGAACTTGGTGATGATCCGATCGTGGATGTCTGGGATCAGGCGGCGGCCGACCTCATCCAGGATCCGCTTCTCCAGGATCGGCGCGACACGGTCCCAATCCTCCGGGAACTTGCCCTGATGCGGCACGGGGGCAAGCGCGTAGAAGGTCGAGCAGCCCTCCGGCGCCAAACTGGGATCGGTGACGGTCGGATGGTGCAGGTAGAGCGAGAAATCCTCGCTCAGCACGCCATGATCGTAGATGTCCGCCAGCAGCCCCTTATAGCGCGGGCCGAACAGGATCATGTGGTGCGGGATGCCCGGCCACGTGCCCTTGATCCCGAAATGGACGACGAACAGTGAGGGCGAGTATTTCTTACGCTCCAGCCGCGCTGCCGTGCGCGCCGCGGAACGCGAGGTGCCCAGGAGATCGCGATAGGTGTGGACGATGTCGCCGTTGGAGGCGACCATGTCGGCCTCCTGCCGCCAGCCGCTCTGCGTGCGTACCGCGGTGACCCGGTCGCCCAGCGTCTCGATCTCCGCCACCGGATCGTTGAGCCGGATGGTGCCGCCGAGCCGCTCGAACAAGGTCACCATGCCGGCGACCAGCCGGTTGGTGCCGCCCTGCGCGAACCAGACGCCGCCGTCACGCTCCAGCTTGTGGATCAGCGCGTAAATGGCGCTGGTGGTCATCGGATTGCCACCGACGAGCAGCGTGTGGAAGGACAAGGCCTCGCGCAGTTTCTCGTTCTTCACGAACGAGGACACCATCGAATAGACCGACCGCCACGCCTGATATTTCGCCAGCGCCGGCGCCGCCTTGATCATCGAGGCGAAGTCGAGAAACGCGACATGGCCGAGCTTCTCATACCCCTCGCGATAGACGCCGGCGGAATATTCGAGGAAGCGGGCGTATCCGGCGACGTCATCGGGATCGAGCCGCGCGATCTCGCCACGCAGCAACGTGTCATCGTTGGTGTAATCGAAATTGGTGCCGTCGGGCCAGTTCAGCCGGTAGAATGGCTTCACCGGCTCCAGCGTCACGTCGCGCGCCATGTCCTGGCCGGTGAGCGCCCATAGTTCCGACAGGCAGGCGGGGTCGGTGATGACGGTCGGGCCAGCGTCAAAGGTGAACCCGTCGCGCTGCCAGACGTAGGCGCGGCCACCGGGCTTGTCGCGCGCCTCGACGATGGTGGTTTCCACGCCCGCCGACTGGAGACGAATGGCAAGCGCCAGCCCGCCGAAGCCGGCACCAATAACGATCGCGCGCATCAATTCGCCTTTCGGATGACGCGCAGCGCGCGGAAAAGGGGCACCGGGGGCTTGCCCGACAGCACGCGCAGCTTGTCCTTGCCGGTTGAGCGCGCGGCATAGAAGCGCGCGATCAGATTGGGGTGCAGCCGGTAAAAACGCTCGAGCACCTTGTACCGAGCGTCCGGCTCCGCCGCGCGGAACAGCATGGCGTCGAGCATGCGGTAGAAGCGCCGCTCGTTCCAGCGCGCCTGGGCATAATCATGGGTCAAGTCGTGCAGCCCTTCGCCACTTAGATCCGTTGCCTCTGCGATGCGGATGGCGAGCCGCACCGCATCCGGCAGGGAGTAACCCGTGGTGGGATGAAAAAGTCCCGCGCGCGCGCCTGCCTTCGCCACTTTCGCGCCGCCCCAGCGCCAATAGGCCTCGAAATCGCCGCCGATGACGACCGGCAGCGCGCCCTTTTCCTCGCGCCCGGCGGGAGTCGCCGCCCAGCCCTTTGCCTCGGCATAGACATCGATCCGACGATTGAGCGCGCCGACGTTCAGCGTCGCGCTGTCGCTGTAATAGGTGTCCTCGACGAACAATTGAGTGGGTGAAAAGGGCAGCAGATAGACGAAGCGATAGCCGTCATATTGGGCGATGGTCGCGTCCATCACCATCGGATGCGCGACGCCATGCCCGGCGGGGATGTCGAGTAACCGCCCGACGAACTTCTGCCAGCCGACCTCCAGCATCGACAGGTCACCCGGGCCGCGCGCGTCGATCACGCCCTTTGCCTCGATCCGCTCCCCATCGGCGAGGACAACGGCGGTCGGGCTGCAGGCCAGTACCTTGCAGCCGGTCATGATCGACCCGGCGGGAAGCGCCTTGCGCACGACCTGGTCGAGGCGTTCGGACTCGATCGAATAATAAGGCTGGTTGATGGTGCGACGATGCGCCGGGAAAGCGACGTCATAGCCGGGCCAGGCATGGCAGACGAGCGGCGTCAGCAGCCAGCGATCCTCGCGCGAGACGTCGGCATCGAAGAAGGACCAGAGGTGATTGCCCCCCAGCACGTCACCCGCCTCGACAATGCGGATCGAAAGATCCGGGCGCCGCGCCGCCAACGCCAGCGCGATGAGCCCGCCCGCCAGCCCGCCGCCGACAATGGCGAGATCGCATTCATGGGTAACCGGCATACCGCCCGCGTAGCGGATCGCCGCCAAAACCGGAAGCGGGGATCACCCGATTGCCCTTGTGTACAGCCAACGCCACCTGTCCCGGCGCGGGAGCGGGCATGATCGCTTTCCCCGCATCACCGGAGGCCGTACAAGCGGAGCCATGTCGATCGTGCTGGCCATCATCCTTTCCGCCGTGGCGATGACGTTGATCGTCGGCGTGCGATACCTGATCACCAGCGGCGCCTTCGCCATGGCGACACGCGCGAGGCATCCGGCGCTGTACGCCGGGCTCGATCCGCAGATCCGGCGCGAGATCTGGTGGAGCCTCGCCTCCGCCGCGATCTATGGCGTGCCGGCGGGGATCGTGGCCTGGGGCTGGCAGAACCGTGGCTGGACGCAGATCTACGAGGACGTCCACGCCTATCCCCTGTGGTACCTGCCGCTGTCGGTGCTGCTGTACCTCTTCGCGCATGACACCTGGTTCTACTGGACGCATCGCTGGATGCATGAGCCGCGCGCGTTCCGCATCGCGCATGCCGTCCACCACGCCAGCCGCCCGCCGACCGCCTGGGCGGCGATGGCGTTTCACCCGATCGAGGCGCTGACCGGCGCTGTGGTAATTCCGCTACTCGTCTTCCTCATTCCGATCCACGTCGGTGCGCTTGGACTGGTCCTGACCATCATGACAGTTATGGGTGTCACCAATCACATGGGTTGGGAGATTTTCCCGCGGTTCATGTGGAAAGGCCCAGTGGGGGCATGGCTGATTACCGCCAGCCATCACCAGCGGCATCATGAGCGTTACGGGTGTAATTATGGTTTGTATTTCCGCTTCTGGGACCGGCTGTGTGGCACCGACGACGGGCTCGGCGATTTCACGCGCAGCCACGAGCGGAGCCGGGCGCGCGCTGCTGCTGGCGCTCGGGGCGGGAATGCTGATCGGGGCGGCGCCGATCGCGCGGCTTGATGTCGGGTTCGATGCCGTCCGGTCGAACAAGGGGATGCTGCGCATCTGCCTGACCGGCGATCCCGCCAATTTCCCCGATTGCGTCGATGATACGAACGCCACTACCCGTTCGGTGTCCGCCGATATCCGGAAGGTCCGCTTCGAAGGACTGCCCTATGGCGACTATGCCGTTGCGGTTATCCATGACGAGAATGGCAATGCCAAGCTGGACACGTTCGCCGGCATCCCGCGCGAAGGGTTTGGCTTCTCGCGCAATCCGCCGATCCGCTTCGGCCCGCCCAAGTTCGACGCCGCCCGTTTCAGCATCAAGGATGATGCGGAAAAGCAACAGGTGAAGATGCGTTACATTCTGTAAACGGGCGCGCCGGAGCCAAATCGCGAGGCGAGTGTTACGGTGCGGACCATTAGGGGACGTTTTCCGTGACCGCCAAATGCCTGTTCGGCCTTGCTGCCGCTCTTTCCATGTTCCCGACCATCGCTGCCGCGCAGGACAGCGCACCCGCCGCGGACCCCGCTGCCGCGCTCGCCGATCGTGCAGGGGGCGATGCGATCACCGTCGGTCTCGGCGCCGGCTACATGCCGGATTACGAAGGCTCCAACGATTATCAGTTCACCCCCGTCCCCGGCGTGATCGGGACGGTGAGCGGCATCAATTTCCAGGTGCTGGGCAATCGCGCCAACGCCGATCTGATCCCGAGCCAGCCCGGCCCCAGCTGGGACTTTCAGGCCGGACCCATCGGCGTTTTGAACTTCATGCGCACCAAGCGGTCGAGCATCGATGACCCGCGCGTCCGCGCGCTGGGCACGCGCGCGCCGGCGCTTGAGCTCGGCGGATTCGTCGGCGTTGGCAAGACGGGCGTCATCACCAGCCCGTACGACAAGATTTCGCTGTCGGTCAGCTACCGCCACGACGTCACCGGCGTGCACAAGAGCGGCATCTGGCAGCCGACGATCAACTATTTCACGCCGCTGTCGACCAGGGCGGCGGTGGCGCTGTTCGGGTCGGCCGAGCGGGTCGAGACCAAATATCTTAGCACCTATTTCGACGTCGCGCCCAGCCAGGTGGCGGCGAGCGGCCTTCCCGCCTTCCGTGGTCGCGGCGGCTGGAAGAGCTGGACCGTCGGCGCGGTCGGCACCCATTCCATCACCGGCGACTTGCTGAGCGGATTCAAGGTGGTAGGCGGCGTGACCTATCGCAAGCTGATCAACGATGTGGGTGACAGTCCGATCGTCAGCATCGCGGGTTCGCGCAATCAATGGCTGGGCGTGCTGGGACTGGCCTACACGTTCTAAAACTTGCCTGAGCCGCCGCGCCACCCGTTGATCCGCCGCTGCCGGTGGCGCATAGGGTGGCAATGGTTCACCTTTCGTTCGGCGGGCATGACCTGACGCCCCTGCCCCACGGTGCGATATTCTGGCCCGCGCGGCGCGCCCTGCTGGTCGCCGATCTGCATCTGGAAAAGGCGAGCTGGTTCGCGCGCGCCGGGCAGATGCTGCCGCCGTACGACAGTTTCGTCACACTGGCGGATCTGACCGCGCTGGTGGAAGAGACCGGCGCGCGGGAGGTCTGGTGCCTGGGCGACAGCTTCCACGATCCGGAAGGATGCGCGCGATTGCCGCAGCGGGCGCAGGACATGCTGCGGTCGCTGACCAGCGCGACGCAATGGACGTGGATCACCGGCAATCACGATCCGCACGGCGTTGATCGCTGCGGCGGCGAGGTGATGGACGAGGCGGTGGTGGACGGGCTGGTGCTGCGGCACGAGGCGACGCTGAGCGAGACGCGACCCGAGCTGTCGGGCCACTTTCACCCCAAGCTGCGGATCCGGGTCCGTGGCAAATTGGTGTCGCGACGCTGCTTCGTTGCGGCGAGCCACAAGCTGATCCTGCCGGCCTTCGGCGCACTGACCGGGGGGCTGGACGTCGACCATCCGGAGATCGTGCGGGCGGTAGGGCGTTCGGCACAGGCGCTTATTCCGGTCGAGAACCGCCTTCTTCGCTTTCCGCTGGCGGCGTAAACGGGCCCAGCGCGAAGCGCGCCGGGCTGGCGCCGATCAAGCGGACCAGATCGACCTGGCCGCGCGTGCGCGTCTTGGCGAACAGGCGCTTGGAATAGTTACGCGTCGTTTCGATCGTCAGGCCTAGCTGCGTCGCGGCGTCGGACAGGGTGGCGCCGGCGGCGATTGCGGCCGCCAGGCGCGCCTCGCTGCCGGTGAGGCCGAACAATGCCGCGAGCAGCGCCGGTTGGGCATCATCCCCAGGTCCTGCGTTGAGCGCCATTAGGCCAAGCGCCACGGGGGCGGTGGCGAGCGGCGTCCGGGGCAGATCGAGCGGAATGAGCAGCATCGCCGCGGCCTCCTTTGGCCGCAAACTCACGACCATTGGCCTGCGTTCGGCCACGCAGGCGGCAACGTCGGCCGCTATTGGCCAGAAGGAACCGCCGCGCGCCGCAAAGACCTCCGAGCGCGCAAGCGGGCGTCCATCGGCGCCGAACGACGCCCAGGCGATCCGGCCGGCGGAGACCGCCCGCTCGACCACCGACGCGGTGGTGGCGGCATGATCGAGTGCCGCACGCGTGCGCAGCGCGATCGCGAGATGCGGTGCGAGGCGGGCAAGAAGGGCGCCGTCGGCCGCACTGAAATTAGGCTGCGTACGGCGAATCACGAGCACCGCAGCGGCACCACCGGGTTCATCGACGCGGATCAGCCGCGCGTAGCCCCCTTCCTCCTCCGCATAGACGCGGTGCGCCCGCAAGCCGGTCAGATGATCCTGATCAGGCGGCGGGGCGATTCTTGAGTCGAGCCAGCGCCATTCCCCCTGCCCCGCACGCACCGCCAGCGCGGCCTGATCGGCGCGTACGCGGCGCTTCAGCCGCTGGAGGAAGAGGGTGAACGGTGCCTGCTCATGCGCGCCGTCGTGCAGCGGCAACAACAGGTCGGTCTCGTCGGGGCGGGTGATCGCCATATAGCACCACTCCCATATGGGAGGTGCCGTGTCACCCCGGCGCGGCCATGTTGCAGATCAGCCGGATTGGCGTTGCGGGGATTTTTCGATGACGGCGCGGACACTGACCCACCTCGAGCGGCTGGAGGCCGAATCGATCCACATCATGCGCGAGGTGGTGGCGGAGAGTGAGCGGCCGGTGATGCTCTATTCGGTCGGCAAGGATTCGGCGGTCATGCTGCATCTCGCGCGCAAGGCGTTCCACCCTGCCCCGCCGCCGTTCCCGCTGCTGCATGTCGACACGACGTGGAAGTTCAAGGCGATGTACGCGCTGCGCGATCGCATGGGGCGCGAGAGCGGCATGGAGTTGCTGGTCCACCGCAATCCCGAGGCGGAAGCACGCGGGATCAATCCGTTCGATCACGGCCCGCTGCACACCGACATGTGGAAGACGGAAGGGTTGAAGCAGGCGCTGGATCAATATGGCTTCGACGTCGCCTTTGGCGGCGCGCGGCGGGATGAGGAAAAGAGTCGGGCCAAGGAGCGGGTCTTTTCCTTCCGCTCGGCCAACCATCGCTGGGACCCAAAGAACCAGCGCCCCGAGCTCTGGAACCTCTACAACACCCGCAAGGCACGTGGTGAATCGATCCGGGTCTTTCCGATCTCCAATTGGACCGAGCTGGATATCTGGCAGTACATCCAGCTGAACGACATTCCGATCGTCCCGCTGTATTTCGCCGAGCGGCGGCCGACCGTCGAGCGCGACGGCATGCTGCTGATGGTCGATGATGACCGCTTTCCGCTGCGCGACGGCGAAGTGCCGGTCGAACGATCGATCCGCTTCCGCACGCTTGGCTGCTATCCGTTGACGGGCGCGGTGGAGAGCGAGGCGGCGACACTGGAAGAGGTGATCCAGGAGATGCTGCTGACCACCACCAGCGAACGGCAGGGCCGCGCGATCGACAAGGATGGCGGCGCGGCCAGCATGGAGAAGAAGAAGCAGGAGGGGTATTTCTGATGGCGTCGCAGTCAGTGGCGCCGGCGGCGCCTTCCTATCAGGCGGATCGGCTGATCGCCGACGACATTCATGCCTATCTGGCGCAGCATCAGAACAAGTCGCTGCTGCGCTTCATCACCTGCGGGTCGGTCGACGATGGCAAGTCGACGCTGATCGGGCGGCTGCTGTACGATTCGAAGATGATCTTCGAGGATCAGCTGGCCGCACTGGAACAGGATTCACGCACCGTCGGGACGCAGGGCGACGCAATCGATTTCGCGTTGCTGGTCGATGGGCTGGCGGCAGAGCGCGAACAAGGCATCACGATCGACGTCGCTTACCGTTTCTTCGCGACCGAGAAGCGCAAGTTCATCGTCGCCGACACGCCGGGGCATGAACAATATACCCGCAACATGGTGACAGGTGCCTCCACCGCCGATCTGGCGGTGATCCTGGTCGATGCGCGCAAGGGCGTGCTGACGCAGACCAAGCGGCATTCCTATCTCGCGCATCTGATCGGCATCCGGCAGCTGGTGCTGGCGGTGAACAAGATGGACCTGGTCGACTATGACCAGTCGGTGTTCGACGCGATCGTTGCGGATTATCAGGCGTTCGCGACGACCATCGGCATCGATGGGTTTACTGCCATTCCAATCTCGGGCTTTCGTGGCGACAATATCACCGCCGCATCCGACCAGACGCCTTGGTACAGCGGGCCGCCGCTGATCACGCATCTGGAGGCGGTGCCGATCGATGCTGAGGCGGACCAGGCGCGGCCGCTCCGCCTGCCAGTGCAATGGGTCAACCGGCCCAATCTCGATTTCCGGGGGTTCGCCGGGCAGATCGCCTCGGGCGTTGTGCGACCGGGTGATCCGGTACGCATTCTTCCGTCAGGCAAGACGACGACGATTGCGCGGATCGTGACGCTGGACGGTGATCTGGGCGAAGCGGTCGCCGGCCAATCGGTCACGGTGACGCTGGCCGACGAGGTGGATTGTTCGCGCGGCGACGTGATCGCCGCCGCGGGTGATCCGCCGCAAGTTGCCGCCCAGTTCGAAGCGACGATCGTCTGGATGGCGGAGGAGGACATGCTGCCCGGCCGCGCCTATTGGCTGAAGCTGGGCACGCAGACGGTCAGCGCGACGGTGCAGGCGCCCAAATATCAGGTCAACGTCAACACGCTGGAGCAGCTGGCGGCCAAGACGCTGGACCTGAATGCGATCGGGGTCGCGAATCTTTCCACCGACAAGCCATTGGTGTTCGAGCCCTACGCCGACAGCCGGACGCTGGGCGGGTTCATCCTGATCGACAAGCTGAGCAATGCCACGGTGGCGGCGGGCATGCTGCACTTCAGCCTCCGTCGATCGCAGAACATCCATTGGCAGCCGACCGACGTCAGCCGCGAGACGCTGGCCGCGCTGAAGAACCAGAAGCCGGTGGTACTGTGGTTCACCGGCCTGTCCGGGGCGGGCAAATCGACCATCGCCAATCTGGTCGAGAAGAAGCTGGTGCGGATGAACCGCCACACCTTCCTGCTCGACGGTGACAACGTCCGCCACGGGTTGAACAAGGATCTGGGGTTCACCGACGCCGACCGGGTGGAGAATATCCGCCGGGTGGGTGAAGTCGCGCGGTTGATGACCGATGCCGGGCTGATCGTCGTCACCGCCTTCATCTCCCCCTTCCGCGCCGAGCGGGAAATGGTGCGCCAGATGATGCAGCCGGGCGAGTTCATCGAAGTGCATATCGACACCCCGCTCGCGGAAGCGGAACGACGCGATGTGAAGGGCCTGTATGCCAAGGCGCGCGCCGGGCAGCTGGCGAACTTCACCGGCATCGACAGCCCCTATGAGCCGCCGGAGGATCCCGAGATCCGCATCGACACGACGGCGATGACGCCCGAAGAAGCAGCGGACCTCATCATTGCCAGGATCATCCCGTGACCAACGCCATGACCGACGCCGCGCTCGCCGCCCACCTTGCCGAGACGGCCGGGCAGATCCTGCTGGCGGTGCGCGGTGCCACGGTGTTCAGCCCGCAGGCGCTGGGCAAGGCAGGCGACCAGACCGCCAATCAGTTCCTTGTCCAGGCGATCCGCCATGCGCGACCCGACGATGGCCTGCTGTCCGAAGAGATGAGCTGTGATGGCGAGCGGCTGACCAAGCGCCGCACCTGGATCGTCGATCCGGTCGACGGGACGCGCGAATATGGCGAGGCGCGGCACGACTGGGCGGTGCATGTCGCGTTGGCGATCGATGGTGTCGCCGCGATCGGGGCGGTGGCGCTGCCCGACGCCGGGCTGGTTCTGCGATCGGATCAGCCGGCGGCGGTCCCTCCCCCGGCGTCCCCGCTACGGATGCTGGTGAGCCGCACCCGGCCCGCTCCCGAGGCGGTGGCGGTGGCCGAGCGGCTTGGCGCGACGCTGGTGCCGATGGGGTCAGCCGGGGCGAAGGCGATGGCCGTGGTGCAGGGGGAAGCGGATATATACCTGCATTCGGGCGGACAATTTGAGTGGGATTCGGCCGCCCCGGTGGCTGTGGCGGCCGCTTTCGGCCTGCATTGTTCGCGCATCGACGGGAGCCCGCTGCGGTACAATCAGGAGGATGTGTACCTGCCCGATCTGCTGATCTGCCAGAAAGAACTGGCGGGCGAGGTGCTGGCGCTCGTCCGGGCGACGAAGGCCGCCTGAGCCGGCGCCTCCCCCGCGGCGGGCGGGAGAGGCGCGGGCGCTTACTTCAGATGTTCGGCGAAGAAATCGGCCGTGCGCTGATCCGCGAGATCAGCAGCAGCCGGCGAGCGGCGGTCGCCCATTTCGGTCGCGAAGCCGTGGTCTTCACCCGGATAATCGTACAGCGTGACCTTGGGGTGATCGTCCAGCCCCTCATGCATCTTCTGCTGGGTCGCCTTGTCGACGAAGCCGTCCTCTCCCGCGATGTGGAGAAGAACCGGGTTGGCGATGGCGTGCTTCTCACCCAGCAGGCCGTCGATGCCGACGCCATAATAGCCGACGCTCGCATCGATATCGGTGCGGCAGGCGGTCATGAACGCCAGGCGCCCGCCGAGGCAGTAACCGACCGCGCCGATCTTGCCCGTGCCGCCGAGCAGCGACCGGGTTGCGTGGATGGTCGCTTCGATGTCACGGATGCCAGCGTCCTGATCGAACTGGCCGAACAGGTCGAGCCCGCGCTGCAACTCTTCGGGAATGTCCGGGTTCAGCTCAACGCCCGGCGCGATGCGCCAGAACAGATCGGGCGCGATGGCGAGATAGCCCTGCTCTGCCAGGCGATCGCACTTTTGCCGGATGCCCGGGTTCACGCCGAACACTTCCTGGATGACGATAACGGCGGCCGTCGGCGTGCCAGCGGGACCGGCGCGATAGGCCTTGAAGCTGCCCTCATTGTTCAGCGCGGTGATGTCGATCATCTGACCCATGAAAATCCTTCTCCTTGTGATGCAGCCCGCTCCCGCAGTTGCGACGGCAGCGGCAGAGCGGGCATAGATGGTGCACGGGTGACGCTATCGCTCCCCGCAGCACGGCTCAAGCGGAGGCGGCCATGAAGATCAGCATTGAGGTGGATTGTTCTCCAGAGGAAGCGCGCCGCGCCATGGGGCTGCCGGACCTGTCGCCGCTGCACGACCGCTACGTAGCGTTGTTGCAGCAATCGCTGGAGCAGAAGGCCGTGGCGCCGGAGGTGCTGGAGGGATTGATGCGCAGCTGGGCGCCCATGGGTGAGACGGGGGCCAATTTCTGGCGCAGCATGTTCGAGGCGGGCTCCAAGCCCGGCGGCTGATGGACACGATCTTTGCCGTATCGAGCGGCCGCCCGCCGGCCGCCATCGCCGTGCTGCGGGTCAGCGGGCCGAGCGCCATAGCGGCAGCAACGACGCTTGCGGGCCCCCTGCCCGCCCCTCGGACCGCGGGATTGCGCACGCTGCGCCATGAAGGACTGGTGCTGGATCAGGCGCTGGTGCTGGTGTTTCCGGGACCACGGACCGCCACTGGGGAGGATCTGGTCGAGCTTCATCTGCATGGCGGGCGAGCGGTCGTTGCAGCGGTAGAGCGCGCGCTCAGTGAGGAACCGGGACTGCGGCCGGCGGAGGCTGGCGAGTTCACGCGGCGGGCGCTGGCCAATGGCCGGATCGACCTGATCCAGGCGCAGGGGATTGCCGATCTTCTCGAAGCGGAAACCGAGCAGCAGCGGCGGCTGGCGATGGACAGCGCCGATGGTGTGGTCAGCCGATTGGTCGCGCAGTGGATGGCCGAGCTTGCGCGTATCGGCGCGCTGATCGAGGCGACGATCGACTTCGAAGATGAGGATGATGTCGAGGCGGTCGATACCGTTCGGATTGATGCGGAAACCAGAGCGCTGGCGGATAAGCTGGCGGGGGTTCTCGCCCGTCCATCAGTCGAGCGATATCGCGATGGTATTCGCATCGTTCTGGTCGGCCCGCCAAATGCGGGCAAATCATCGCTGCTCAACGCGCTGATCGGGCGTGAGGCGGCGATCGTGTCGCCGATTGCCGGGACGACGCGCGACCGGGTTGAGGCGCAGGTCGTTCGTCGTGGGCGGGCCTATACGCTGATCGATACGGCCGGGTTGCGGGAGGAGACGGATGATCCGATCGAGCGGATCGGGATCGAGCGCGCACGCGCCGCGCTGGCTTCGGCGGACATCATTCTGGACCTCGCGGGGACCGAGGACAGCGAACGTGCGATCCGTGTCTTCGCTCAGGCCGACCGCCAGGGCGACACGCCCACGGGCGCCATACCCACGTCGGTCTATGATCCGGCGACCATTGACGGTCTGTGGGGTGAAATCGAGCGCCGCGGGGATGCTGTGTTGGGCGGTGGAGCGGAGGCCACGTTCCACGTGGAACAGCGCCGCGCGATTGACGCCGCGCACCGCGCGCTTGTCGCTTCACTAAACAGCGACGACTTGCTGTTGCGCGCAGAAGAGGTACGAACGGCAACGCGCGCGCTCGCCGGTCTGCTTGGGGTCGACGCCACCGAGACCATGCTCGATGCACTGTTCGCGCGCTTCTGTGTTGGGAAGTGATGTTTCACGTGGAACAATCCATGGATGTTATCGTCATCGGGGGTGGACACGCCGGGACAGAAGCGGCGGCCGCGGCTGCCCGACGCGGCGCCCGGGTCGCGCTGGTCAGCCATGATCCTGGCAAAATCGGCGCCATGTCGTGCAACCCGTCGATCGGCGGGTTGGGCAAGGGTCATCTTGTTCGCGAGGTAGACGCCTTTGACGGCCTGATGGGACGAGCGGCCGATGCTGCGGCCATCCACCATCGGATGCTCAACCGCAGCAAGGGACTGGCGGTTCAGGGACCGCGAATTCAGGCCGATCGTAAGCTCTACTCCGCCGCCATCCGGACGATGTTGGCGGACCAGGCCGGCGTAACGATCGTTGGTGGCGACGCGGTCGCGCTTCGCCTGGAGGGTGACCGCGTGACCGGCGTTACGCTTGCCGACGGCACGACCATTTCAGCCGGCGCGGTCGTCCTGGCGACCGGCACGTTCCTTGGTGGGCGGATCTTTCGTGGCGAGGTGCAGGAAACCGGTGGTCGCGTCGGCGAGGCGGCAGCACTGCCGCTGGCTACGCAGCTTCGCGAATTGGGGCTGCCGATGGGGCGGCTGAAGACCGGCACCCCTCCCCGCCTTGACGGCCGCACGATCGACTGGGCGCGGCTCGAACCACAGCCATCGGACGTCGATCCCTGGACGATGTCGCCCATGACGCACGGCCGCCGCCTTCCGCAGCTTGCCTGCGCCATCACCCGTACCACCGGTGAAACGCATGCGATCATCGGTGACAATCTGCATCGCTCACCGCTGCAGACCGGTGCGATCGAGGGCCTGGGTCCACGCTATTGCCCATCGATCGAGGACAAGATCCGGCGCTTTGGCGATCGCGACGGGCATCAGATCTTCCTTGAGCCCGAGGGAGTCGATGATGCCACCGTTTATCCCAACGGCATCTCCACCTCGCTCCCGACCGATGTGCAGGACGCGTTCATTCGGAGTGTGCCGGGGCTTGAAGACGTGCGGATCACCATGCACGGCTATGCGGTCGAATATGATCACATCGACCCACGCGCGCTCGACGCCACGTTAGCGCTGCCGCAGCTGAAGGGCCTGTTCCTGGCTGGCCAGATCAATGGCACCACCGGCTATGAAGAGGCCGGCGCACAGGGACTGGTGGCGGGGGCCAATGCGGCCGCTGCTGCGCTTGATCTAACGCCTTTCCAGCCGGATCGGACCGCCAGCTATATCGGCGTCATGATCGACGATCTGGTCCTGCAAGGCATCAGCGAACCCTATCGCATGCTGACGGCGCGGGCTGAATATCGTCTTGCACTGCGCGCCGACAATGCCGAGGCGCGGCTGAGCGGGGAAGCGGAGCGGCTGGGGCTGCTGTCCCCACGGCGGCAGCGTCATGTCGCGACACGCATGGCGCAGCGCGCTCAGCTCCGCAGTGGCGAGGCAGACGCAGACGGCGCGATCGACGCTGACCTGATCCGCGAGCATGAGGAGGACGTTCGCTACGCCCCCTATCTCGAACGGCAGGCGGCGGAGATTGCGCGGATGAAGAAGGACGAGAAGATCGTGATCGCCAGCGATGTGGCGCTGGACCGGATTGCCGGCCTGTCGAACGAGATGCGCGAGCGGCTCCGGGCAGCGCGGCCGCGTACGCTGGGTGAGGCGTCGCGCGTGCGCGGGGTCACCCCTGCCGCCCTCACCGCCTTGTGGCTTGATGCGAAGGCGGCGCAGCGATGAACGAGGAAGAAGCACGCGCCGCGGTCCGTGCGATCGTTGGTGACGCAGCGATGCCGCGGCTTGAGCGGTTTGCCGATATTGTCCGCGCGGAGAGCGAGCGACAGAATCTGGTCGCCCGGCCGACGCTCGACTCCTTGTGGAACCGGCATTTCCTCGATTCCGCGCAGCTGCTTCCCTTGGCCGATAAGCATGACGGGACGTGGATTGACGTCGGCACGGGCGCGGGTTTCCCAGGCATGGTCGTTGCGCTGGCGAGTGATCGGCCCGTCGTCATGATCGAACCCCGCCGGATGCGGGCAGACTTCTTGCGGGGCGTGATCGAGCAAGAGGGTCTGACAGCGCGCGTCACGGTTCAGCAGGCGAAGGTCGAGCGCGTCGCCGAGCCCAAAGCCGCGGTGATTTCTGCGCGGGCGGTCGCCTCGTTAGCGGAATTGTTGCAATCCACGGCGCATCTGGCGTCGATGAGCACGCTTTACTTGCTACCCAAGGGACAATCGGCCACCACAGAGGTCAAGGAAGCGCAGCGCCGCTTCGCGGGATTGTTCCACGTGGAACAGAGCATCACCGACCCTGCCTCCGGCATCGTCGTCGTGACAAATGTGAAGGAACGGCGATGATCCGCATCGCAGTGGCCAACCAGAAGGGCGGGGTTGGCAAGACAACGTCGGCGATCAATCTGGCGACCGCGCTGGCCGCGACGGGCAAGCGCGTCCTGCTGATCGACCTTGATCCGCAGGGTAACGCCTCGACGGGGCTGGGGATCACTCAGGCGCAGCGCGCTGCATCGAGCTATCATGTGCTGGTGGATCAGGCGCCGGTGGAAAGCGCCGTCGTCGCGACGGGCGTTCCGCGGCTCGACGTGCTGCCGGCGACGGTTGACCTGTCCGGCGCAGAGATCGAACTGGTCGAGCTGGAAAACCGGACTCATCGCCTGCACCGCGCGCTCGACGCAGCGCCGCCGCGCTGGGACATTGCGTTGATCGACTGCCCCCCCTCCCTCGGGCTGCTGACGATCAATGCGATGGTGGCGGCGGATTCGCTGCTGGTGCCGTTGCAGTGCGAGTTCTTCGCGCTGGAGGGTCTCAGCCAGCTGTTGACGACCGTCGAGAGGATCCGTGCCAGGTTCAATCCGGCACTGGCGATCATCGGCGTCGCGCTGACGATGTATGATCGGCGTAACCGGCTGACCGAGCAGGTATCGGCGGACGTGCGCGCCGTGCTGGGCAAGGTGGTGTTCGAGACGGTGATCCCGCGCAACGTACGACTGTCCGAAGCGCCCAGCCACGGCCTGCCCGCGCTGATCTACGATCACCGGTGCAGCGGATCGCAAGCCTATATTGCCCTGGCGCGGGAGTTGATTGCCCGGTTGCCGCATGCCAGCGAGGTGGCCGCATGACCGATACCAAGCGCGCCCGCGGCGGGCTGGGCCGGGGTCTGGGGGCCCTGCTCGGCGATATCGCCCGTGATGATTCCCCGACCGCGACGGAGGGCGGGCCGCCCGCGGGCGTGCGAATGATCCCCGTCAGCGCGATCGCCCCCCACCCGGAGCAGCCGCGGCGACATTTCGACGAGGATGCGCTCAACGAACTGGCCGCGTCGATCGCGGAACGCGGCATCATCCAGCCGATCGTGGTGCGGCCACATGGCCATACCTATCAGATTGTCGCGGGTGAGCGGCGCTGGCGCGCGGCGCAGCGTGCACGGCTGCACGAAGTGCCGGTGGTCGTCCGCGACTATACCGACAGTGAAACGCTGCAGATCGCGCTGGTGGAGAATATCCAGCGGCAGAACCTGAATGCCATCGAAGAGGCAGAGGCGTACAGCCGGCTGGTCGACGAATTCGGCCATACACAGGAAGTGCTGGCGCAGACGGTGCACAAGTCGCGCAGCCATGTCGCAAACCTCCTGCGGCTGCTGGACCTGCCGAAGACCGTCCAGGCGCGCGTGGTCGATCGTACGCTGAGCATGGGCCACGCCCGCGCGCTGATCGGCGCGCCTGACCCCGAGGCGCTGGCCGATCAGGTGGTGACCAAGGGGCTGTCGGTTAGGCAGACCGAGAAACTGGCGCAATCGGCCAAGCCAGCGACGACGCGCAAGCCCGGCAACCGCGCGAGTGCTGGTGGCTCCTCGGCGAGCGGTGATGCCGATGTGGCCGCGCTGGAGCGGCAATTGGGCGACCTGCTGGGTGTGCGCGTGCGGATCACCTACAGCCCCAATGGCGGGTCGCTGACGATCGATTATTCGACGCTCGATCAGCTCGACATGATTTGCCAGCGGTTGAGCGGCGAGCCGATCTGATCCTGTGGGTACGCAGGCACTGCCCTGCCCCGTGACTAGCCGCGAAGGCGCTGTGCGAGCGTAAGCATGGCCTGGCTGGCGACCACGTCGCCAGCACTGCCGCCGCCCGCCATTACGGCACGCTCCGCCTCGCGTACCAGCACCATCGCCCGCGCGAGCGCCGCAGGCGACCATTGGCGCAACGCCGCGCTGGTGGCCGCCTCTTCCTTGAAGAACACGCGGTGCCGCTTCATCACGCTGCCGACGTCATCGCCTCCCGCAACCTCGGCCTTCATTTCGGCGAGTGCAGCCAGCCGGCGGGCAAGCGCACGAAGCCAGGGGATTGACGATATCCCGGCCTCGTCAAGCTGACGGAGCGCCTCGCCAAGCTCCGCCGGTCGCCCGGCGACGAGCGCAGCGACCACGTCGCCCATGTCGGCATCGCCGAGGTCAGCACCCACGGCATCGAGCGCGTCCTGCTCGCAGGCGGCGGGACGATCGGGAGCGGCGTCGAGGTACAGGGCGAGTTTCTCGATCTCGCGCGCGATCACCGCCCGGTCACCTCCCCCCGCGGCTGCGAGGCGGCGCGCGACGCCCGCGCCGAGACGTAACCCGACCTCACGCGCGAGGTCATTGGCGATCGACTCCATCTGATCGGCGCCGGGGACGTAGCAGGCGAGTGCCAGAGCAGCGGGTGAGTCGAGCGCGAGCTTGCTGAGCTTCGAACTGGCCTTCAGCGCGGGGGCGATCATCACCACGGGGTTGGCGACGCGATCGGCCTCCAGCAGCGCGGTAGCGGCCGCCAGGCTCTCCTCGCCAGCGGCGCTGACCCGAATATGACGCGGCGTGCCGAACAGCGACAGCGAGGCGGCTTCGTCGACCAGTCGCGCCGGGTCGCTGCGCAGCGTGGCGCCGTCGAGGTCGATCCGCTCGGCATCCGGGCCGAGCGCGCGGGGAAGCCGGTTGGCGAGCGCGATCGCCCCCGCCTCGTCCGGGCCGAACAGGAGATAGAGCCGGATGTCGGCAGGCGGGCGATCCAGGGCCGCCTTGAGGCGGGCTTCGGTCGCCTTCATTGCTTGGCGGCGTTCTGCCCCACGGACACCGAAATCCGCGTGATGATCTGATCCGCGACCACATCGGCCAAGCGTTCAAGCGCCGTGGCCTCCGCGGCAATCGTGGCATAGTCCGAACCGACGACGTCAATGCCTGCGTCTGAGCCGGCCGTCGCATCGAGCACCACGCCGTCGTTGCCGACCTCCACCAGCTGGTAGCGCGCACGCAGCGTGCGCCGCTCACGCGCGACCGAATTGTCGCGGCGGATGGCGAGGCCGGTGATCTGGTCGTCGAGCGCGATCTGCAGCCGGTAGCGCGGGCTGGCTGATGCCGGGACGACGCTCATCCGTTCACGCAGCGCATTGGCCAGCAGCCAGCCGGCGCGCCCCTCCATCGGCACGATCTCGATCTCGCCCAGGACCTGTGCGGCCGGGCTGGCGCTGCCGCCGGAGTAGAGCGGCTTGAGGCCGCATCCGCCCAGCATCATGAGCGCCGCAGCGAGGGGCAGCAGCCGCTTCATGCGACGATGTTCACCAGGCGATCGGGCACCACGATCACCTTGCGCGGCGGCTTGCCCTCGAGCAAGCGGGCCACCTTTTCGGAGGCGAGCGCCTGAGCCTCAGCCTCCTCGCGGGCCATGCCCTTGGGGAGCAGGATCGTATCGCGCAGCTTGCCGTTGACCTGAACCGCCACGGTCACCTCGTCATCCACCAGCAGCGCGGGATCGACCACCGGCCAAGCGACGTCGGCGATCAGCCCCTCGCCGCCCTGCGCCGCCCACGCCTCTTCGGCCAAATGCGGCACCATCGGCGAAACGATGCGCAGCAGCGTTGCAACCGCGGCAGTGCGATCCTGCGACGGCTGCGCCTTCTCGATTGCGTTGGCGAGGGTGTAGATGAGCGCCACGGCCTTGTTGAACTGAAGGCCCTCGATGGCGTCCGCAACGCCCTTTACCGTGCGATGCGCGGTTTTGCGCAGGCCGATGTCCTCGCCACCCTCAGCGGCGCTCCCAGCGCCCTCCGCGGCCACCAGACGCCACAGCCGCTGGACGAAGCGCCACGCGCCCTCGATGCCGTTCTCGCTCCACTCCAGATCGCGTTCCGGCGGCGAATCCGACAGCATGAACCAGCGCACCGCGTCCGCGCCATATTGGTCGACGATCGGTTCGGGATCGACGGTGTTCTTCTTCGACTTGGACATCTTCTCGACGCGGCCCACCGTGACCGGCTGCCCCGTCGATACTTCGATCCCGTCCTCGATCTCGCCCGGCGACAGCCAGCGGCCGTCGGAAGACTTGTAGGTCTCGTGAGTCACCATGCCCTGGGTGAACAGGCCGGCGAACGGCTCGGCAAGGTCGATCATCCCGACATGCTGCAAGGCGCGCGTCCAGAAGCGCGCGTAGAGCAGGTGGAGGATCGCATGTTCCACGCCGCCGATATATTGCCCGACGGGCAACCACTGCTCAGCCACCGCCTTCTCGAACGGCTTGTCGTCCGGCTGGCTGGCGAAGCGGATGAAATACCAGGACGAATCCGCGAAGGTGTCGAGCGTATCGGTCTCCCGCACGGCATCCTTGCCGCACGACGGGCAGGCGACATGCTTCCACGTCGGATGGCGATCGAGCGGATTGCCCGGTACGGCGAAGCTGACATCCTCGGGCAGCTTCACCGGCAGCTGATCGAGCGGCACCGGCACGGCGCCGCAATCGGCGCAATGGATGATCGGGATCGGCGTGCCCCAGTAACGCTGGCGGCTGATGCCCCAGTCGCGCAGGCGATAGACCGTGGTCCCCTCACCCCAGCCACCGGCCTCGGCGCGGACGATCACCTCGCGCTTCGCATCCTCGATATCCATGCCGTCGAGGAAGTGCGAATTCACCAGCGTGCCGGGGCCGGTATAGGCCTCCGCCTCGTGGAACTCGGGCGAATCCTTCGTCCCTTCGGAGACGACGCGGCGGATCGGCAGCTTGTACTTGGTGGCGAATTCGAAATCGCGCTGGTCGTGCGCGGGAACGCCGAACACCGCGCCGACACCGTAATCCATCAGCACGAAGTTCGCGATATACACCGGCAGCTGGATCGTCGGATCGAAGGGATGCGCGGCCTTGTAGCCGGTGTCGAAGCCCTTCTTCTCCTGCGTTTCCAGCTCGGCCGCGGTGGTGCCGCCGCGGCGACATTCCTCGATGAACGCCTGCGCGGCCGGATCGCCAGCGGCGACGGACTGTGCCAGCGGGTGATCCGCCGCGACCGCGACGAAGCTTGCGCCGAAGATCGTGTCCGGGCGGGTGGTATAGACCTCAACGACGCCCTCGCCCGTGCCGGCTGCATCGGTCAGCGCGAAGCGGAAGGTGAGCCCCTGGCTCTTGCCGATCCAGTTTTCCTGCATCAGCCGGACCTTTTCCGGCCAGTCCTTCAGGTCGGCAAGGCCGGACAGCAGATCCTCGGCGAAATCAGTAATCTTCAGGAACCACTGATTGAGCTTGCGCTTCTCGACCAGCGCGCCCGAGCGCCAGCCGCGCCCGTCGATCACCTGCTCGTTGGCGAGCACGGTCATGTCGACCGGATCCCAGTTCACCGCGCTTTCACGGCGATAGACCAGCCCCGCCTCAAGGAAGCGGAGGAAGATCGCCTGTTCGTGGCCGTAATATTCGGGATCGCAGGTGGCGAATTCGCGCGTCCAGTCGAGCGCGAAGCCGAGCCGCTTCAGCTGCGCCTTCATCGTGGCGATATTGTCACGGGTCCAGCCGCCCGGATGCACGCCCTTTTCCATGGCGGCATTTTCCGCCGGCATGCCGAAGGCGTCCCACCCCATCGGGTGGAGCACTTCCATGCCGTTCATGCGGCGGAAGCGGGCGAGAACGTCGCCCATCGTGTAATTGCGCACATGGCCCATGTGGATGCGCCCCGACGGATAGGGGAACATCTCAAGAACATAGCTCTTGGGCTTCGGCGAGGAATCGTTGGCGGCAAAAGTGCGACGCTCATCCCACACCCGCTGCCAGCGGGCGTCGGCGGAAAGCGCGTTGAAACGCTGGCTCATGATGGCTGGATCAGTTCAGCGAGGACGCACGCCGCAAGTCGCGCGCCCGGGTCAGGATTATGTCTTCCAGTTTCTGCGTGGTAGCCGCGGTGACGGGTGCCGCCACCCACTGTCCACCCTGGTTGACCTCCTTCAGCGCCGCGACGCGCACCGCATCGGCGCGCAGATCCTGGTCGAGGATCGTGACCGTCACCTTCATCCGCTCATTGGGCGTCTGCGGGTTCACATACCAGTCGGTGACAATGACGCCGCCGTTGGAGTCGGTCTGCAGCAGCGGCATGAAGCTGAGCGTGTCGAGCGAGGCGCGCCACAGATAGCTGTTCACGCCGATCGTGGTGACACGGCTGGCAGCAAGATCGGTGGAAACCTTCTGCCGGCCACCGCCACAGCCCACGACGGCAAGGGCAGCGCAAACGACCAGCGCGGAACGCAACGGGCGGAACATGGGCATCGTCCTGATGGAAAACTGGTGACATCGACCTCTACAGAGGCGACCCATTGCCCGCAAGTTCACGGAACCGACGCATCGCCCGGTCCATTCGTCGCGCATAGTGTGGAAAGCGTGCAACACTCGTCCCAAAAGCAACAAGCCAGCATGGCGGCGTGCGAACGAATCGTGTTAGTTGCGTTGCAAGGGTCGGAGGGATTCGTGATCGCTGTTCGTGCGCTAATTGGTGGGTCTGTCGTGGCGCTTGTCGCCTCGGCGCTCGTCGTTGCGCCGGCAATGGGTGCGTCCGAGCTTGATCGCACCACGACCAAGCGTCCGTCGGCGACCCGTTCGGTGGGTGGCTTTACGCCTGCCGCGGCCGATCCGCGCCTTGCCGCCGCCTTTGCGCGCAGCGGCCTTGCCGATGGCCAATTCCGTTTCACCCCGTCCGAGAATCGTCAGGGCAACCGCCCGGTGACCGTGGCGGTGCGTGCCCGCTCGACGCAGGTTGCCGATGCCGCGCGGACCACCGCGGCCGCACCGACCGTCGGCCTGGTGCCGGTCGCCTACAACCTTGGCGTATCGGTAGGCTGGAAGCGGTTCGCCGTGACGGGTGACGTGGCGAAAATCGATCTGGCCGGGCAGCCGGGCAGCCGCGAGGCGGCCGATCTGTCGGTCAGCTATTCGATGCCGCGCTTCACCGGCCGGGTGAAGGCAGCGGCGGATCGTCCGCTGCCGGGCACCGCGACGCAGATGGTCGAGGAAGCGCCAAGCTACTCGCTGGATGTGGGCGGCTCCTATTCGCTGACCCGCAACATCGATCTGACCGCCGGCGTGCGCTACAAGTCGGAACGTGAGCGGCTCGCCCGCTTCAACGACGATCGCCGCGACAGCCAGGCCGTCTACCTGGGCACCGCCTTCCGCTTCTGACGATCGCGCGGCGTGGGTTACGTGGCGATGACTCGCTGATCAGTCCAGCCAGGCGTCGATCGCCGCCCAGCCATCGAAATCTGCGCTCCGTCGGAAACGCCGCGCGTCCATGCCGCCAAGCGCGATCCGCCGCATCGGCAAGGCGCGGGCGAGCGCTGCCGCACGCGCCATCCCCAACCCCCGCGCGCCCGGGTGGGAGCGCGTGGCGAAGACCGGCGATACGAAGGCGATTGCCGCGCCAGCGCGGCGCGCGGCGCGTGCTTCGTGCCGATCATGGACCGGCCAGGTGACGAACGCCCCGGACGTGCCGCGATGCACCCCCATCTCGCCCGGCAATGCCACCTCGCCGGCGCGCACCAGCACCAGCCCGCGCGACCGCGCCAGCCGTAGCAGCCGGGCAAACAGCCGCCGCCGCTGCGCCAGCGGGGTGCGATGATGGCGAAAGACGATCCCCGCCCCGCGCGGCAGGCATTGGACGGCGTGCCACAGCCGCTTCCCCATCCGCTCGTCCGTCATCAACCAGATGCTGGGAATCGGCCGGGTGGTCGGGACAGGCTGGCGGCGCGGCATCCGCCTGCCTATAGCGCGGGCGATGCACGCCGACGACCGTCTCGCCGCGATCACCACCCGCATCGCGCATGCCGCCAAGCTCGCCCGCCGCAAGGCAAGCGATGTGACGCTGATCGCCGTTTCCAAGACGCATGGCGCCGAGGCCATCGTGCCGCTGCTGGAGGCCGGCCAGCGCCATTTCGGTGAGAACAGGGTGCAGGAAGCGGCCGCCAAATGGCCGGCGCTGCGCGAGCAATTTCCCGACGTCACGCTGCACCTGATCGGCCAGCTGCAATCGAACAAGGCGGCCGATGCCGTGGCGCTGGCCGACGTGATCCACGCCGTCGATCGGCCCTCACTGGTCGGCGCGCTGGGCCGCGCGATGGATGCGCAGGATCGTCGTCTGCCCTGCTTCGTTCAGGTGAATATCGGCGAGGAGCCGCAAAAGGGCGGGTGCGCGATCGACGACCTGCCCGCGCTGCTTGCCGAGGCGCGGCAGGCGGACCTGCCGGTCGCCGGGTTGATGTGCATTCCCCCGGTCGGGGTCGATGCCGCGCCTTATTTCGCGCTCTTGGCGAAGCTGGCGCGTGAGGAAGGACTAACGGGCCTCAGCATGGGGATGTCGGATGATTTCGAGACAGCGGTGATGATCGGCGCCACCCATGTGCGTATCGGGTCGGCGCTGTTCGGCGCCCGCACCCAGCCGGAAGCGGCCGCATGATCGATTTTGACGCGCTGCTTTTCGATTTCGATGGCGTGCTGATCGAGAGCGAGTTTCTCGGCAACAAGCATATCGCCGATTTCCTGACGGCGAACGGCCACCCGATCACGCCGGAGGAATCGATGGCCCGCTTCATGGGGCTGGCCGGCCAGGACTTCCTCAACCGGGTGGAGGATTTCATCGGCGGCCCGCTGCCCGCCAATTGGAACGAGGCGCGCCTGGCCGAGAATGAGCGCGTCCTCCTGGAAGGCGTCGAAGAGGTCGTGGGGGCGGTTGCCTTTGTTCGATCGCTGCCGGCCGACCTGCCCAAAGCGATCGTCTCTTCCAGCTCGACACGGTGGATCAGCACGCACCTGCGCCACCTGGGGCTGGAAGACGTGTTCGGCGATCATCTATATTCCGGGGGAGAGCATGTCGCCCGCGGCAAGCCGGCGCCCGACCTGTATTTGCATGGCGCGGCGCAGCTGGGCGTGCCGATCGAACGCTGCGTGATTCTGGAGGATTCGCCCGTTGGCGCGACCGGCGCGGTCGCCAGCGGTGCACATGTGATCGGCCTGTGCGCCGGCAGCCATTGCGCGCTCGGGCATGACGAGCGGCTGCGCAAGATCGGCGTCCACACGATCGCGCACGATTTCGAGGGCGTCCGCCGCGCGCTCGGCCTGCCGGCGAGCGCGTAAGCCCGCCAGCGCCGCGGCGCGCCTACGCCGTATCGGTCAGAGCTGGTGGCCGGTCCGGTCGCGCTTGGTGGCGAGGTAATGCTCGTTGTGCGGGTTGGTCGGCAGAAAATGCGGCACCCGCTCGACCACATTGATGCCATGCGCCTCCAGCCCCTGCACCTTGCCGGGGTTGTTGGTCAGCAGCCGGATCTCGCGCTGGCCGAGCAGGTCGAGCATCCGCGCCGCGACACCGAAATCACGCGCGTCAATCGCGAAGCCGAGGCGGGTATTGGCGTCGACCGTGTCGAAGCCCTGATCCTGCAGCGCATAGGCGCGCAGCTTGTTGACGAGGCCGATTCCCCGCCCCTCCTGCCGCAGGTACAAGAGGATGCCCCAGCCGGCCTGGGCGATCACCTTCAACGCGGCGTCGAGCTGTGGCCCGCAATCGCATTTCAGGCTGCCCAGCGCGTCGCCCGTCAGGCATTCGCTGTGCAGCCGCACCAGCGGCGGCTGACCGTTGGGCGCGCCGATCAGCAGCGCGACGTGTTCGCCCGGCCCCTCCGGTGTGCGGAAGGCGACGATCTCGGCATCTTCGGCATGGGCGACCGGCAGACGCGCGCGCGCGGCGATGCCGAGGCGTATCGCGTCCTCGTGCGCATCGATATCTGCTGCGGTCAGCGTGACCTCGGCCGGGCCATCCGGGCGGACGAAGAAGGCCGGCAGCATCCCCGCGACCCGCGCGAGCCGCAGCGCCGCGCGTGCATCGTCGGGGGAGACCACCTCGATCGCACGGAACGGCCCTTTCAGCGGCGTCGCGAGATCAAGCTGCGGATCGGCCAGCGCGGTCCCGCCGGCAAAATCGATCCACGGCGCACGATCGACCAGCACCGGCGCGTCGGGCACGGCAGCCTCGCGCTGATTGGCGAGCTTCAGCGTCTCCGCACGGCCAGCGGAGAGCAGCACGGGCGCGTCAGCCGTGGGATCGAAGGCCTCCAGCCGCAGCGGGTCGGCAGTTTCGATCGGCAGAAGCGCAAGCGCACCGATACGGATCGGCCACCCGCGTCGGAGGGCGTCAATCGCCCGCGCCGCCGCCTTGGAATCGGGCTGGCGCGCGCCGGTCAAAAGTCGAACTCCGTCATGATCGGTACGTGATCGGAAGGCTTGAGCCAGCTGCGGCACGCCTCGAACACCTGGTGTGACCGTGCCGCCTCAGCCACGTCGCTGGTCGCCCACATGTGATCGAGGCGCCGGCCGCGATCATTCTTGGTCCAGTCGGGCGAGCGATAGCTCCACCAGGTATGGAGCCGCGCCGGGGCGGGGTAGAAGTGCCGGCCAAGATCGACCCAGCTGTTCGATTGCTGCAACCGGTCGAGCGCCTCGACCTCCACCGGGGTATGGCTGACCACCTTGAGCAATGCCTTGTGGCTCCACACGTCGGACGGCAGCGGCGCGATGTTGAAATCGCCGGTCAGGATGGTCGGGCAGTTGAGCGAGGCGGACCATTCGGTCATGCGCTGCACGAAATCGAGCTTCTGCCCGAACTTCGGGTTCACCTCCCGGTCGGGTACGTCGCCGCCGGCCGGCACATAGACATTTTCCAGCCGTACCCCGTTGGGCAAGCGAACGCCGATATGCCGGGCCTCGCGATTGGCCTGCCAATCGAAACGATCGTCCTCGGCCAGCGGCACGCGGCTGATGATCGCGACGCCGTGATGCATCCGCTGCCCGTGGATCAGCACATGATCATAGCCCAGCGCGCGGAAGCTGGCGGCGGGGAAATCCGCATCGATGACCTTGGTTTCCTGAAGGCACAGGATGTCTGGCGCCGCCTCCCGAAGGAATTGCTCGACGATGTCGAGGCGGAAGCGAACCGAATTGATGTTCCAGCTGACGATCTTCACGCCAGTGGCTGTAGCGGGAGGCTGCGCCGCTCACAACCGATCGGCCGATGCCCCGTCGCGCCGCGAGAGTAGAACGCGCGGAAAAGGAAAGGCCCTCGCTCCGGGGGCATGGAGCGAGGGCCGACCTGGCGTTCGTCACGCAGGGGGAGTGTGGAACATTGTCCGGGCAACAGGGGGAAAATCCCGGATCGCCCCACATCCGCACCTCATGTTCTAGAATCACATACCTGTCGCCCAGATGAACGGAATCTATCTAAATCAATCAGCTGCGCGGGCTGGTCCTCCGTGGATCGTTCCAGCGGAACGTTCCATCGCTCACCGGCACGTTGAAGCGCTGATTATCGAGCCGGATGGTCGTGCGATTACCCTGGCTGTCGAGGGTCACCCAGCCCTGCAGCATGAGCCCACCCGGGGCTGACGCGTCGCGCGCGAAGACCATGGTGATACGACCATATTCAGGGTGTTTGGGGTCATAGCCCTCCACCGACAGCACGCGGGGGTCCGCGCCCGGGATCACCTTGGCATAACGGCTGATATCGCGATCCGGGTTGATCAGCACGCCGAGCGGCGAATTGGTGATCGGCCAGCGCTGCACCTGACGCACCGAATAGTCGATGAAGGTCAGCGCCTTACCGTCGCCGACGACCAGGATCGGTACGCTCTTTTCATATTGGAAGCGGATCTTGCCCGGCTTCTTGAGCGACAGCGTGCCAGTCACCGTCTTGCCGGCGCGGTCGGTCTGCGTGAAATTCGCCGTCATCGTGTTGACCGCGCGCAGATGGTTCTGGACCTGCGCCAGATCACCCGATTGCGCGGCTGCGGGCGCAGCGATGACGACCGCAACAGCAAATGGCACCACAAATTTCACCATGACTCTCCCGTTGGTCACTGCGCGGCGTATCGGCCGGAGGGGTTGAACGCGTGGTGAACCCCCTCCGGTTCCCGTCAGCCGAAGCGATCGCGGCTCAGAACAGGGTGATGATGCCGACCGTCTCGCCCGTGCCGACCCAGCCTTCGTAGATCATCTTGAACGCAACGAAGACGATCACGGCGAGGCCGATATAGGCGATCCAGCGATAGCGGCCGATGATGCGGGCGATGAAATTCGCGGCCAACCCCATCAGCGCGACCGACAGGATCAGGCCAACGACGAGGATGCCGGGATGCTCGCGCGCGGCACCCGCGACGGCGAGAACGTTGTCGAGGCTCATCGACACGTCGGCAATGGCAACCGCCCAGGCGGCCGACGCGAACGATCGCGCTGGCGCCAGGCCTGACCGCTCGTCGCCCTCGATCTCTTCCGAGCCCGCGTTGATGTGCGAATCGGCGCGCAATTCACGCCAGAATTTCCAGCTGACCCACAAGAGCAGCAGGCCGCCGGCAAAGATCAGGCCGACGATCCCCATCAGCCATGTCACCACCAGCGCAAAGGCGATGCGCAGCACGAGGGCGGCGATAATGCCGATCAGGATGACCTTCTTGCGCTGTTCGGCGGGCAGGCCCGCGGCGAGCGCCCCGACGACGACCGCATTGTCGCCGGCCAGCACCAGATCGATCATCAGCACCTGACCGAAGGCGGCCAGCGCCGCAGGCTCGGACAGGTTCGAGAAATCGGCAAGGATATGCTGCCAGATGTCACCCAGCGAGCCGGGCCCCTGTATGGCAGCAGCCGCTTGAGCAAGAAGAGTGAGGATCAACGCAATGGCTCCGGCATGGCTGGTGGTGGAACGGTCCTGAACCGCCCCGGTTGCGCCACGTCGTTATCCCAGCGCAACAGCGTCCGCCAGCGTCGGCTGATATCCGCCGATCAGGAGGCACTCCGCACGTCGCGGACGAACAAAGCCGCGCTTGGCGTCAGTCACGCCCGGTCAGCGCGCGCTCCGGATCGAGCAGGGTGAGGCGAGCGCCCTCTCCTGCGACGGTCGCGTCGTGCCAGCGCCACAACACAAGGTTACGGCCACCGCGATGCTGCGCCGAGGGAACCAGCGCGCCTTGCGCCTCTTCGGCGATCAGCTTGCTCGCGAGCGCCCAGCTTGGCGGCGTCTTGCGATCGATCATGTAGATCTGCCGCCACAAGGCAAGGGTGATGGCCGGATCTGCGTCACCGAGATCAGCGATCGAATCCGCCGCGACGTCAAAGGCGACGAGCGTTCCGGGACGCACCAGATCCTGGTGCATCTCCTGAATTGCGGTGTTGTAATCCGCCGACAGGTACAGCGCCGGCGTGCCGACCGAATTCCAGCGGCCACCGGTCAGATGCGATCCGCTGTCATAGGGGCGCCGCTGCCACCGGACCCCCAGCATGCGCCAGAAGCGTCCGGTGAGCGGCAGAAGCGGCTGGTGCGGCACGGGAGCGTCCGATCGCCCGGGCGAGATCAGGCGTAGCTACCCTGATCCATGCTTTCGAGCGTCCACATGACCGCATCGGCATGGCCGGCCTCCACCAGTTCCTCCGCCGTCTTGCCGAAGCCAGCGATCGGCTGATGCTTGAACCAGATGATCGCCCTCCCCTCGTCGCCCGCCAGTTCCGCGGCGCGCGCGATGATGCGGGCAATCTCGCCCAGCTTCGTCTGCACGGCGGGGCTGTCCGGCCGGGCCGCCATGGTGTTGCGGTTCAGATGGGCCAGCTTCGCCAGACGCGACATCGGCAGGCGCAGCCGCTCCGCCATGCGGCGGGGGGCAATCAGGTCCTGATCGCGGATGTCGTCGAGGAAAGCGGCAAGCATGAGTGCACTCCTTGCCTCATATATGCATCACTATGTGCCTCGGTTCAATGAACCCGGAGATTTCGGGCGGGCGCCGGTCAGGCGTCCACCGCGCCGATGCGCCAGCCATCCCATGTCTGCAGCAGCGCCTGACCATCATCATAAGCGGCGCCCGCCGCCTCACGCGCGGCGCGGCTCGTGCGACTATGCTCGATCATCGACAGCCAGCGTGCGCGCACCGTCGGCACGCGGTCAGGAAGCAGATAGCGGTGCCACAGCCGGGCCACGCGCCGTTCCCGCCACAGCCGCTCCAGCACCGGGCCCACGAGTTCCACGCGCAGCATCGGCGCACGACGACGCAGTTCACTGACGAGATACGGCGGATAGACCTCCGACCGCTCGGCCAGGATGCCAAGGATGGCGAGTTCGACGAGCTGGTCGTCCATCGCGGCGTCTCCGCCGAATGACGTGACGGATCCGGTCATCGGGTCAGCGCGATCAGCTGCGCGAGGCCGTTGACCCCGGTCTTGGCCATCACGGCAGCGCGATGATCCTCGATCGTCTTGGGCGACAGGCCGAGCTGGTCGGCGATCACCTTGTTGGGGTGGCCCAGCACCAGCAGGTCGAACACCTGACGCTCACGCGCGGTCAGCTGTGCGGTCCGCGCGTGCGTCTCGCGGCGCTGGCGGCTCCACGCCACCCCCTCGGCCACGGCCGCGACCAGGCGATCCTCGTCGATCGGCTTTTCCAGATAATCGAGCCCGCCATAGCGGCGCACGGAATCAACGGCGTTGGCGGTGGTCGGCCAGGCGGTCATGAAGACGATCGACGTCGCCGGATCAATCGCGCGCACGCGATCGGCAAAGGCAAAGCCGTCGAGATCACCCATCATCACGTCGGTCACGATGCATTGGGCAGGTGCCGCGGCATAGAGGCCCAGCAGCGCGGCGGGATCGACAAACGCCTGCGCAGCAAAACCGTGCCGACCGAGCAGGCGCGCCACGCTGGCGCCGAGATCAGCGTCATCATCGACGACATAGACCGGCGTTTCCTTCATTCCGGATCTCCGATCAGCGGCAAGGTGATGGTCGCGCGCACCATCGCATCGCTGCCCGTCTCGCGGGTCAGCGTGCCGCCATGTGCCTCGAGGATCGCACGGGCGACCAGCGTGCCGACCCCCATGCCGGGCTGCGGCGGCAGGTCGGCGCGATGCCGGTTTGCGACGGTGATGATGGCCGTCGCACCCTCCTTGCGCCCGGACAGCACCACCTCCCCGCCCCGGCCGCAAGCCTGAGCGGCGTTGCGGACCAGATTGACCAGTGCCTGGGCAAGCTCGACCTCCTGTCCCTCGATCAGGATGTCCGCGTCCAGCGGCTCAATAGTGATCCTCGCGCCCAGGGCGGTAACCTCCGGGCCGGCGAGCGGCAGGACGCTGTCGAATAGCGCGGTGAGCGGCAGCGGGGTTGGTTGATCGACGGCACGGCCGCCGTAGCGGCGCAGGCGGCGCACCAGATCGGACAATTGCGTCGCCTTGGCATGAATCAGAGCCGCGGTTTTCTCGACCTCCGGGGAGGCGCCCTGTGCGGATTCATGCAGATGCCGCGCCTCGATCGACAGCGTCGACAGCGGCTGCGAGATTTCGTGGATCACCGCGACAGACATGGCGCGCAGCGTCTTCAGGCGCTCGGCCTGGAAGAGCAGCCGATCACGCCGCGCGAGATCCTCGCGCGCCTGGATCTGCGCGTCGGCGAAGCTGCCGGCGAGATATCCCGCGACCGCGATTGTCGCTAGGCCGAGGTGGAGTTGCAATCGATCGCCGGTTTCCATCGCGCCGGCCGAGAGCGGCAAGACGATCGCCGCCACGCACAGCAGCGCCGCCCAGGCCGCCACACGCCCGAACCGCAGGCCAACCCAGGCAATCGCCACCAGCGCCGGCGCCGGCTGCAGACCAAGGCCGATCCACGCGAGCCCGCCAGCGACGCCCAGCCCTGCCAGCAACACCCCGAACGCTTCGGCCAGCAGAGCCGGCGACGGTCGTCGCACCGGCCGTGCGCTCGGCGCGAGCACGGCGTCGGCAACCCAGAGCAAGGGAGGCGCGACCAGCAGGACCCCAAGAAGATCACCGATGGTGAAGGCACTGAGCGACAGCACGACGCTGCGCAGGTCCGCCACCCCGGTCAGCTCAGGCCGCAACAGCGCCTGCGGCAAGGCAGCAAGCGCGGCCGCGAACGGTGCAGCCACGCTCGCCAGCGCAAACGGCATCGGCGGCGCAAAAAAGGCGTCATCCGCCTTTGCCCCGCGGGTCAGCCACTGGACGGCATAGATCGCCAGGCCATAGGCCAGCGCCGGGCGAACGACGCTCAGCACCACCAAGACCCAGTCCTCACTGCGAAGAACGACCGCGCCCGTCGCGAGATTGGCTGCAAGCTCGACCGCCGCGACCGGCAGGGTGAAACGCACCCCTGCCCGCCAGAGCAAGGCGAAGCGTAGGCCGGCGGCAGGGAACCATAGCGAATAATAGCCATCGCCACCCCAGCGAACCGCGATGGCATGGGCCAGGAGGAACCCGGCCGCGTAGAGGGCAAGAAGCAGCGCATCGGTGCGCAGGCGCGACGCGGTGGGATGCCGGCCTGCCAGCACCGGGGCGCGCCTGTCACCCGGCGCGAAGGAGAGCAAGCGGCTTGCCATTGCCCTTGCCTTGCGCCGGCAGCGAGCGGTTCGCCACCCGGAAAATTCCCGGAGATGAGCGTCTTACCGGGTTTTTCCCGGATGGTGTCCGACGCGCATCAGCGCTGAATGGCGCGGCATGCTCGCTTCATGTGGTGGAGGCGCGTCGCCAACAGGGGGACGGCGCGTATCCGCGGGCGCGGTGCCGAGGGGGAGCGGCACCGCGCCACACCGACATGTTCGGTCGGAGGCTGGCGCACGGCACCTGTAATCTCGCAACCAGGACGGGCGGCCGACAGGCGCCTGCCGCCCCGCCCTGACGGAACCCTTACTGGTTCATACTCGCGAAGAAGTCTTCGTTGGTCTTCGAATCCTTCATTTTGCCCAGCAGGAACTCCATCGCATCGACGGTGCCCATCTGCATCAGGATACGGCGCAGCACCCACATCTTGCTGAGCTTGTCCTTCTCGACCAGCAGCTCTTCCTTGCGCGTGCCGCTCTTCGATACGTCGATCGCCGGGAAGATGCGCTTGTCCGAAACCTTGCGGTCGAGCACGATTTCGGCGTTGCCGGTGCCCTTGAACTCTTCGAAGATCACCTCGTCCATGCGGCTGCCGGTGTCGATCAGCGAGGTCGAGATGATGGTGAGGCTGCCGCCTTCCTCGATGTTGCGCGCGGCGCCGAAGAAGCGCTTCGGACGCTGCAGGGCATTCGCGTCGACACCGCCGGTCAGCACCTTGCCCGACGACGGCACGACCGTGTTGTAGGCGCGGCCGAGGCGGGTGATGTTGTCGAGCAGGATCACCACGTCCTTCTTGTGCTCGACCAGGCGTTTGGCCTTCTCGATCACCATTTCTGCCACCGCGACGTGGCGCGTCGCCGGCTCGTCAAAGGTCGAGGAGACGACCTCGCCGTTCACCGTGCGCTGCATGTCGGTGACTTCCTCGGGCCGCTCGTCGATCAGCAGCACGATCAGGAACACTTCGGGATGGTTGAGCGAGATCGCGCGGGCGATGTTCTGCATCATGACCGTCTTGCCGACGCGCGGCGGGGCGACGATGAGGCAGCGCTGGCCCTTGCCGATCGGCGAGACGAGGTCGAGCACGCGGCCCGTCTTGTCCTTCAGCGTCGGATCCTCGATCTCCATCTTCAGCCGCTCTTCGGGATAGAGCGGAGTGAGATTGTCGAAGTTCACGCGGTGACGCACCGCGTCGGGATCATCGAAATTGACGCGAACCAGCTTGGTCAGCGCGAAATAGCGTTCGCCGTCCTTGGGCCCGCGGATCTCGCCCTCGACCGTGTCGCCGGTGCGCAGGCCATGCTTGCGGACCTGGTTAGGCGAGACGTAGATGTCGTCGGGACCGGCGAGATAGTTCGCCTCTGGCGAGCGCAGGAAGCCGAAGCCGTCGGGGAGCACCTCGATCGTGCCCTCGCCCATGATCTGCTCGCCTTCCTCGGCCTGGACCTTGAGGATCGCGAACATCAGGTCCTGCTTGCGCAGGGTGGAGGCGCCCTCGACGCCAAGCTCTTCGGCCAGCTGGACCAGCTCTGCCGGGGCTTTCTTCTTGAGATCTTTGAGATGCATGTTTGAGTCCGATGTGAATCGGTTGGGGAGAAAGCCCGGTCGGCGGAAAAGACGTTCGCGCGGCAACGAGACTGCAAGGAGGCAGCGGGCCGAAAGGCCACACCGTAAGCCGCGACGTAGGAGCGCGTCAGGGCATAGTCAAGCGCGTCCTGCGGCCTCCATCACACCGCGCCCGGCCTGTATCCGGGCGACAAACGGCCTGATTTCGGCCGCTGCCGGCCAAATGTCACGCCAACGGGATCAGAACGGCTTCACCACCGCCAGAATCACGATGATGATGACGGCGAGCGCAGGCACCTCGTTCATCATCCGCAGCCGGCGGCCGGGCCAGGGCGCCTTGCCCACGGCAAGCTTCTTGGCATAGCCGACCATGACCGCCTGATAGCCGGTCAGCAGATAGACGACGAACAGCTTGGCATGGAGCCAGGCGAGGCCCTGGATCGTCACCAGCAGGCCGATGTTGATCGCCAGCGCGAGGCCGATGACCCAGACGGCGATCATTGCAGGCGTCAGGATGATGCGGCGCAGGCGGCCTTCGCGCAGCTTCCAGCGGTCCTCCTCAACGGGGTCGCCGAGGCCATCCTGATGATGGACCAGATAGCGCGGCAGGATGAACAGCCCCGCCATCCAGAAGATGACGAAGATGACGTGCGCGGCCTTCACCCAAAGGTAGTATTCGCCGAGAAATCCTACACCCATCAGCCGTGCGCTCCCGACCCGCCTGCCTCTGATCCGCGTACCCTGGCGATCACCTGCTCGACATGCGCGATCGGCGTGTGCTGATCGATGCCGTGGCCGAGGTTGAAAATATGCGGACGGCGGGGGAAGGCCGCAAGGATGCGGTCGACCGCTGAATCGAGCGCCGCGCCCCCGGCGATGAGCGCGAGCGGATCGAGATTGCCCTGCACCGGCAGCATCTCGGGCAGGTTGGCGTCGGCCCAGGCCGGATCGACGGTTTCATCGAGCCCCAATGCATCGACGCCGGTTTCGCGGGCATAGGCCGGCAACTTGCCCCCTGCCCCCTTCGGAAAGCCGATGATCGGGGTGTCGGGGTGGCGTGCCTTCAGCGCCGAGACGATCGCGGCATTGGGCGCGATGACCCAGCGTTCGAACTGCGCCGGCGAGAGCGTGCCGGCCCAGCTGTCGAACAGCTGCACCGCCTCCACCCCCGCGTCGATCTGCGCCGCGAGATAATCGACCGTGCTGGCGATGATCGCATCGATGATCGCGCCGAACGCGGCGGGATCGCGGTAGGCCATGCTGCGCGTTTCGGCCTGGTCGCGGCTGCCCTGCCCGGCGACCATGTAGGTCGCGACCGTCCAGGGCGAGCCGGCAAAGCCGAGGAAGGTGGTTTCGGCGGGCAGCGCGGCGGCGACGCGGCGCACGGTGGCGTACACCGGGGCAAGCCGTTCGGGCACCGGTTGCAGCGAAGCGAGCGCATGATCCACCAGCCGCGGCGTGAGGCGCGGGCCCTCCCCCGGCCCGAAGGTCAGGTCCTGGCCGAGCGCCCAGGGCACCATCAGGATGTCGGAGAAGAGGATCGCGCCGTCGAAGCCGAAGCGGCGGATCGGTTGCAGAGTCACCTCGGCGGCTGCCTCCGGATCGGTGGCGAGCGCGAGGAATCCGCCCTTTTCGGCCCGGAGCGCGCGATATTCGGGCAAATAGCGGCCCGCCTGGCGCATGAGCCACATCGGTGGCCGCGCGCGGCGCTGCCCTTTCAGGACATCCAACAGCGGTTTGGAATCGGTTTGGGCGTCCATGCTTCTACTCAAAAGTAAGATTCACAGGGTTGTGAGATGATGTTGGCGCGTTGGTGCCGGGGCTTATGCGTTCGTCCCCTGATTGCCAACAGGTTGACCCACGCAGAGTCGCGGACTCCCGGGGATTCGATTCAGCTGTCCCCATTATCCACAGCCTGTGGGTGAAACCATCCGGCGTGGACGGGATTGTGGATAGATGATCGGTTTTCCACGATCCGGTGTCCCGCTTGGCCGGACGCGCCGGTTACGCTACCGCTTATCCCCATGTTATCCACAGATTCATGCCGATGACGGTTAAGCTGCATCTGCACCTTTTGTCGGATTCCACCGGCGAGACGCTGGAGAACATCGCCAAGGCGGCGCTCTCGCAATATGACGACGTGGAAACCGTCCGCCATTTCTGGCCGATGGTGCGCACCGAGGCGCATCTCGACCGCATCCTGCAGGAAATCGCGCAGAACCCGGGGCTGGTGATCTACACGCTGGTCAATCCGGCGACGCGCCGCGCGCTGGAGCAGCGCTGCCAGTCGCTGGGCCTGCCGCTGGTCGCGCCGCTCGATCCGGTCAACGACGCATTGTCCGCGCTGCTCGGGCAGCAGGCCAAGAACAAGCCGGGGCGCCAGCACGTGCTGGACGCGGCCTATTTTGCGCGCGTCGATGCGATCCAGTTCACCATTGCGCATGACGATGGCGTCCTGTGGGAGGAATGGGAGGACGCCGACATCGTGCTGGCCGGCGTCTCGCGATCGTCCAAGACGCCGACGTCGATCTATCTCGCCAATCGCGGGTTCAAGGTCGCCAATATCCCGATCGTGGTGGAAAGCCCGCCGCCCGCGAGCCTGTTCACGCTGAAGAACCCGCTGATCGTCGGGCTGACCACCAGCCCCGACCGGCTGATCCAGGTGCGGCGCAACCGCTTGCTGTCGCTGAACCAGGCGCCCGAGACATCCTATGTCGATCAGGAAGCGGTGATCCACGAGCTGAGCTATGCCCGGCGCATGTTCGCCGACCATGGCTGGCCGGTGATCGACGTCACCCGCCGCTCGATCGAGGAAACGGCCGCCGCCGTCATTTCCTTGTTCAACGAGCGCGCGGGCGGCACCGGCATGATGGAACGCTGAAGGAATAAAGACGCCGTGACGCCTGCTGCCCCCGGTTCGAGCGCGCTGACGCTTGTGCTTGCCTCCCAATCCGCCTCGCGCATGGCGATGCTGACCGCCGCCGGCGTGCCGTTCCACGCCGAGCCGGCGATGGTGGACGAGGATGCCGCCAAGGCGGCGCTGGGCGCGATCGCCCCGCGCGACCTGGCCGATGCGCTGGCCGAGATGAAGGCGCTGAAAGTGTCGCAGCGCCATCCGCAGGCACTGGTGCTGGGGTCGGATAGCCTGGCGGTGCTGGAGGATGGCACGATCCTGTCCAAGCCGGAAAGCCGCGAGGACGCTGCGCGCCACCTGGCGATGATGTCGGGCAAGCGCCACGATCTCGTCAGCGCGGCGGTGATTGCCGAGGGCGGCCGGCCGGTGTGGCGCCATGTCGATCGTGCGCGGATGATGGTGCGGCCGCTGTCCGAGGCCTTTATCGACACCTATCTCGACGCCGAATGGCCGGCGATTTCGGGCTGCGTCGGCTGCTACCGGATCGAGGGGCCGGGCGCGCAATTGTTCAGCCGGATCGAGGGCAGCCAGTTCACCGTGCTGGGCATGCCCCTGTTGCCGGTCCTCTCTTACTTGCGTGAACGGAGCGTGTTGCCGGCATGACCAGGCCCTATGCCGAAGTGATCGGGGATCCGATCGCCCATTCCAAGTCGCCGATCATCCACGGCTTCTGGCTCGAGAAGCTGGGGATCGACGCCGAGTATCGCGCGACGCGCGTCACCAGCGATGACCTGCCGCGCTTCATTGCCGAGCGGCGCGCCGATCCGGCGTGGCGCGGGTGCAACGTGACCATCCCGCACAAGGTGGCGATGCTCGACCTGGTCGATGACCCTGGCGGGGTGCGCGATAGCATCGGGGCGATGAACACGGTGGTGCGGCAGGGGCCGGACACGCTGTTCGGGACCAATACCGATGCCGCGGGTTTCTATGCGCCGATCGCCGACGTCGACCTGACCGGCGCGCCGGTGGCGATCGTCGGCGCGGGCGGGGCGGCGCGCGCGGTGCTGTTCGCGCTGTCGCGGATGAACGTCGGACCGGTGACGATCCTTAACCGTTCGCCACTGAAGGCAGCGGCGTTGCTGAGCCGGTTCGGGTTGAAGGGCGAGGTGCTGCCGCTGACCGGGCGGCTGCCGGCGGCGAAGCTGCTGGTCAACACCAGCGCGCTGGGGATGGAGGGGCAGCCGGCGCTCGACCTCGACCTGCTGCCGCTCCCCGCCGACGCGCTGGTCTATGACATCGTCTATGCGCCGCTGCACACGCCATTGCTCGATGCGGCCGAGGCGCGCGGGCTGGAGACGATCGACGGGCTGGAAATGCTGGTCGGGCAGGCGGCGGCGGCGTTCGAATTGTTCTTCGGCCAACCGGCACCGCGCGAGCATGACGCCGAATTGCGCGCGCGGCTGATCGGCGGCGACGCCTGACGGCACGATGAAGCGCCGCCGCACGGGCGGGCGATGAGGGGAGAAAAGGGAATGCTGAAAGTGGGGCTCACCGGATCGATCGGCATGGGCAAGTCCACCGTCGCGGCAATGTTTGCCGACGAAGGCATCCCCGTGTTCGATGCCGATGCCGAGGTGCACAAGCTGCAGGGGCCGGCCGGCCGCGTTGTCGCGGCGATCGAGGCGCGCTTTCCCGGCACGACCGGCGCGCAGGGGGTCAATCGCACCGCGCTGGCCGAGGCGGTGCTTGGCGATGATGCGGCGATGAAGGCGCTGGAGGCGATCGTCCACCCGGCGGTGGGAGAGGAGCGGGCAGCGTTCCTGGCGGCCAATGCCGAGGCGCCGGTGGTCATCTTCGACGTGCCGCTATTGTTCGAGACCGGCGGGCAGCGCGCGATGGACAAGGTGGTGGTCGTCTCCGCCGCGCCCGAGGTGCAGCGCGCCCGAACCTTGCAGCGGCCGGGCATGTCGGAAGCGAAGCTGGACGCGATCCTGGCGCGGCAGGTGCCCGACGCCGACAAGCGCGCGCAGGCCGATTTCGTCATCCCGACCGACGTGCCCATCGAGGAAACACGTAGCCATGTTCGCCGGGTGATCGCTTGCCTGAACGAGGTGGAAGTCCGATAATCAGCGCATGCGCGAAATCGTCTTCGACACCGAAACCACCGGCTTCACCTTTGGCGAGGACCGGATGGTCGAGATCGGCTGTGTCGAGCTGATCAACCGCTGCGAAACGGGGCGCACCTTTCACGCCTATTTCCATCCCGAGCGCACGATGCCGCCGGGCGCGTTCGCGATCCACGGCCTGTCCGACGCGTTTCTCGCCGACAAGCCGCTGTTCCCCGCGGTGGCGGAGGAGCTGATCGCCTTTGTCGGCGATGCGCCGCTGATCGCGCACAATGCCTCGTTCGACTTCGGCTTTCTCAATGGCGAACTGGGGCGGTGCGGGCGCGACCTGATTTGCACCAGCCGGATGGTCGACACGCTGGCGATCGCCAAGCAGCGCCATCCCGGCGCGAAGCTGACGCTGGACGCCTTGTGCTCGCGCTATGGCATCGACCGGTCGCACCGCGTGCTGCACGGCGCATTGCTCGACGCGCAACTGCTGGCGCAGGTCTATGTCGAGCTGATGGGCGGGCGGCAGATCGGCCTGTCGCTGGTCAGCGATCTGGTGGTGGAGGAGGTGGCCGTCGCCGACGCTCCGCCGCGCCCGGTGCGCGCCCCGCGGCATTTCGCACCCAGCGATGCGGAACTTACCGCCCATTCAGCGTTCATGACAAAGATCAAGAATCCGATCTGGGGGGCCGCGGCGTCCGGTTGACGCCCAACGCACCGGCGCAAGCACGCCGGGCCAGCAATGGAGAATGAGTCGATGGAAATCCGGGTATCTGGTCACCAGGTGGAAACGGGTGATGCGCTGAAGGATCATGTCGACACTCGGCTGCAAGGCATGGCCGAGAAATATTTCAGTCGCGCGATTTCGGCGCAGGTGACATTTGGCCAGGGACCCAATGGCGGGTTCAGTTGCGACATCGTCGCGCATGTCATGCAGGGACTGGTGCTGAAGGGCCGGCATGACGCGCCGGACGCGCACCTCGCCTTTGACGGTGCGGCGGAGAAGATCGAGAAGCAGCTGCGCCGCTACATGCGCCGGCTGAAGGACCGCAACGCCGGGCAGGCGCAGGCGCTGGCGGAGAATGGCGCCTACGACAATCTGGACAATGCCGGGTACACGCTGTTCGCCGAGCGGATCGGCGAGGACGAGGAACAGGACGCCCCGCTGATCATCGCCGAAACGCGCGTGGACGTGCCCGATGCGACCGTGTCCGACGCGGTGATGATGCTCGACCTGCGCAACACCAATGCGCTTTTGTTCAAGAACAGCGGGACGGGCTCGTACAACATGGTCTATCGGCGCGGCGACGGCACGATCGGCTGGGTCGAGCCGCAACGAGCGGGGTAACGCCGACTACGATGGCGAGCGATTTGAGTGACCTCCTCCACCCCGACCTGGTCGTGGTCGGGGTGATGGCGAACAACAAGAAGATCCTGTTCCAGCAGCTGGGCGCGCTTGCCGGCCCGCCGCTGGGGCTGGATCCCAGCATGGTAACCAATGCGCTCGCCGAGCGTGAGAAGCTGGGTTCGACCGGCTTTGGCGGCGGCGTGGCGATCCCGCATGCGCGGCTGCCGGGGCTGTCGCGCATCGTGGTGATCGTCGCGCGGCTGGCGCAACCGATCGAGTTCAACGCGATCGACGACATGCCGGTCGACATCGTCGTCGGGATGCTGTCCCCCGCCAGCGCGGGAGCGGATCATCTGAAGGCGCTGGCGCGAGTTTCGGGCCGGTTCCGCGACCATGGCTTCGTCGCCAAGCTGCGCGGCGCGGGATCGCGCGATGCGATCTACGCCCTGCTGACGGCGGACGAGCCGGGGATGGGCCGGGATGCAGCCTGAAGGCGCCGAGGCGCATCATCGCGCGCTGGAATCGCTGTATGCAGCGGCGCCGATCAACCGCCTGTTCGCGTCCACCCTGTCGATTCCCGAGCCCGGCGTGGCGCGGATCAGTTTCGAGGTGACGCGCGATCATTACCATGCCGCCGGCGCGGCGCATGGCACGACCTATTTCAAGATGCTGGACGATGCGGCCTTCTATGCCTGCAACAGCCTGATCACCGATCGTTTCCTGCTGACCACGCAGTTCAACCTGCTGCTGACCCGCCCGCTGTCGGCGGGGCCGGTGGTCGCCGAAGGGCGCTGGGTCAACGGCCAGCGGCGCGTGTTCGTCGGGGACGCGCGCCTGATCACGGCGGATGGCGAGGAAGTCGCGCGCGGCACCGGCACCTTCATGCGCAGCCGAATCGCGCTGGCCAGCCTGCCCGGTTATCGCAGCGCCTGACCCTATGACACGCCGCCTGCCCACCCATCTGCTGGTCGCGGCGCTGATCCGCCGCGTCAACGATGCGGGGGGAATCGCCGTCGTGCGGGCGCGCGGGGATGCCGATGCCGGCGCGATCCTGATCATCCTGGAGCGCGAAAACACCGTCGTCGAACGCGCGATCGGGCCCGATGGCGGGGACATTCTGGTCGAGAGCGGGCCCGGCGCGACGCGGGACGAGTCGATCGAGGATTATTGGAAACGGCGGCGCCAGCGCGATCCCGATCTATGGGTAGTGGCTCTGGACGTCGCGGACTCACAACGGTTCGCCGCTGAAACGATCCTGGCTTGATTGACTCGCCGCGCGGCCGGGGCAAATCCCGCCAGCATAGTTTCAAAGCGTTGTGCCGCGGTGGGTGCGATCCACATCGGTGACGCAGTCGGGGGGGTCCCGGTCGATCGCTGTTTCCACGGAAACCCGGTCGTGTCCGCGTAACCACCGCACTTGAATGTAGAAGATGTCGTTTCTTTCGCGGGCCGCGCTTGCCGCAGCCATGACGATCACCTTTTTCGGCCTGACTGCGCAG